>Ga0194132_10006959_pt1 | contig 17149 bp, 17 predicted proteins | sample TA2KigOf80mmetaG_FD_148612 | JGI IMG/M metagenome (GOLD analysis project Ga0194132, IMG submission 148612) | Freshwater microbial communities from Lake Tanganyika, Tanzania - TA2015054 Kigoma Offshore 80m | ecosystem: Environmental > Aquatic > Freshwater > Lake | place: Tanzania: Lake...
AGGATGCCGACTACGAGGTCATCGACGAGGACGAGGCGGCGCGGCGGGCATGAGCAAGAAGCCCGTCGACATCGAACAGCCGGCGGCCCCGGAGGCGGAGGCGTCGGTCGACGCCTCCGCCGAGGCGGTCGTCCACGACCTCGAAGTCGTCGAGCACGACGTCGAGGAGCTGCTGTCGCGCCTGTCCGACGCCGAGGCGAGGCGCGACGAGTACCTCGGCGACCTCCAGCGGGTGGCGGCCGACTTCGACAACTACCGCAAGCGCGTCCTGCGCGAGCAGGAGCAGCTGTCCGCGCGCGTCGCGGCCCGGCTCGCCCAGAAGCTGCTGCCCGTGCTCGACGATCTCGATCGCGCCCTCGAGGCTGCCGACCAGCACGAGGAGGCGAAGGTCGCCGACGGCGTCCGCCTCACCCGGGCGACGCTCTGGACCGTGCTCGCCGGCGAGGGGATCGCCGAGATCGAGGCGGAGGGCGCGTTCGACCCCCACGTCCACGAGGCGTTGATGGCGCAGCCGGCGGAGGACGCGGAGCCCGGCTCGATCGTCCAGGTGCTGCAGAAGGGCTACCGGCTCGGAGACGCCGTCGTGCGTCCCGCGCGGGTGATCGTGGCGGAGTGACGTGGGCCACGTGGGCCGGTATCCCGCAGCTTCCCTCGACCGCGGTGCGCGACTCGTGACCACGACCGTGTGGGCGCTCGCGGCCGGGCTCACGATCCTCGGTGTGGTCGTGGCCGTGGTCGCCTCGGTCGTCACCGGCGCCGTCCTCATCGGCGGTGCCGCAAGCGTGGCCGCGCTCGCGCTCGCGTTCCGGCCGCGGCAGCCGGTCGCGTACGTCACCGACGAGTCGGGGCTCGAGATCGTCCGGGCGGGCGCTTCCGCCCGACGCTTCGAGGGCGCGATCGCCGACGTCCGGCGCGGCAAGCTGGGTTTGCGGATCGCGGGCGACGGCGGTGCGTACGGCTACCTCGGTCGCTTCCGCGCCGACGGGCGCACGGTCGACGCGTTCGTCACGGATCGCGCCGGCGTCGTGCTCCTGCGTGTCGGCGAGCGCACGCTCGCGATCTCGCCCGCCGACCCGGACGGCTTCGTCGCCTCGATCGGCGGACGTCATGCGTAATCCGTACGAGGTGCTCGGGGTCGCCAAGACCGCCGACGCGGACGAGATCAAGAAGGCGTACCGGGCGCTCGCGCGCAAGCATCATCCGGACGCGAACCCGGGCGACGCGGCCGCCGAGGAGCGATTCAAGGAGGTGCAGGACGCGTACGACCTCCTCTCCGACCCGGAGAAGCGCAAGCAGTTCGACACCTTCGGCGCCACGGGCCCGGGAGGCTTCGGCGCGGGCGGGTTCCAGAACGTCCGCTTCGAGAACATCGACCTCTCCGACCTGCTCGGGAACTTCGGCGGTCTGTTCGGCCGCGGGGGTCGCGCCGGCGGCGCCGGTGGTGCGCAGGCCCGGCCGCGACCCCAGAAGGGCGTCGACCTCGAGGCGCGCGTGCGCATCTCCTTCGAGGACGCGCTCGAGGGCGTCCAGGTGCGGGTTCCCGTCGACGTCGAGACGGCCTGCTCTGTCTGCGCGGGCACCGGTGCGGAGCCCGGCACGATGCCGAAGACCTGTCCGGACTGCGCCGGCTCCGGTGTCGTCTCCGACAGCCACGGCCTCTTCGCGCTCTCGCAGCCGTGCCCCCGGTGTCGTGGAAACGGCGTCGTCGTCGACCGGCCGTGCGGGCAGTGTCGCGGATCGGGGCGCGAACGGGTGACGAAGCGCTACCTGGTGAAGGTGCCGCCGGGCGCGAAGGACGGGACGCGGATCCGGGTCAAGGGCAAGGGCGAGCCGGGCGCGAACGGCGGGCCCGCCGGCGATCTCTGGGTGCGCGTCGAGGTCGAAGCCTCGGCGGTGTACGAGCGTCGCGGCGCCGATCTCGTGCTCGAGGTGCCGGTCACCTACCCGGAGGCTGCGCTCGGCGCGGAGATCGAGATCCCGACGCCCGAGGGCCCCGTCAAGCTGAAGGTGCCGTCCGGGACGGAGAGCGGCAAGATGCTCCGCGTCAAGGGGCGGGGGGCACCCAAGCTGCAGGGCGGGGGGCGCGGCGATCTTCTCGCCCGCGTCCGGGTGACGGTGCCGCAGAAGCTGACGAAGGCCGAGAAGGAGGCGCTCGAGGCGTACATGAAGGCGTCGCGTGAGCGGCCTCGTGACGGGGTGTTCGCGCGATGAGCATCGAGGCGGCGACGGTCCCCACTCCTCCTCCCGCGTCTGGCTTCAGCCTGGATCCACCGATGCGCGCGGGCGGATGCATCCTGCCGGGCCCGGCAGGCCGCGTACCACCTGGGCTGCGCCTGATCTCGATCGTCTCGGTGGTGTTCACCCAGGTGGTGCGCTCCGCGCGCGGAACCGTTCGCAAAGGCACACGCCGTCACGAACGGGTCCGCGCACGTCCTGACGACCCCGGCAGGCGCGCGCAGTTGAATGCGCACGAGCGGTCACGCGCATCGGTGGATCCAGGCTCAGCCAGACAGCGGGAGGTGGCCTGAGGTGAGCCTCGACCGGCCGCGGTACATGATCAGCGTCGCCGCCGATCTCGTCGGCATGCATCCACAGACGCTCCGGCTGTACGAGAACAAGGGTCTCGTGCGTCCGGCGCGGACGCCGGGCGGGACGCGGCTCTATTCCGATGCCGACGTCGACCGGCTGCGCCTGATCCAGCGGCTGACGACCGAGCTCGGGCTCAACCACGCCGGCGTCGAGCACGTGCTTCGGCTGGAGGACGAGCTCCGCCGCGTCCGGTCGCGGATGGAGCGGCTCGAGCGCGAGCTGCGCGAGGAGATCCGATCGACGCACAGGCAGTACCGGCGCGAGGTGGTGGTCTACCGGCCTCCACAGCCGCCGGCGACGAGGTCGTGAGCACGATGTTCCGAATCTGTTCCGAGATCCGTTGCCCACCTGTTGCAGGACCTGCAACATCTCATCCACAGGCGCCTCCCCACCCAGGCTGGATCACCCGCTACTCCAGCACCCCGCGCCACCCCTGCCTTGTGGAAAACCGGTGTCAAACACCGGTTGTGGACAACGCGGCGTTTCGGGGGAAAACCGGAGCCACGTTGTGGAGAAGCGACGCCGCGGTTGGCGGCATCCGCGTCGTTCGAACGTCGTTCGACTGCCGCACCCGAAGGATGTGAGAGCACCGTGGACTTCAACAAGCTGACGATCAAGAGCGGCGAGGCGGTCGCCGCCGCGCAGGAGCTCGCCCGCCGTCTCGGCAACCCCGAGCTCGTCCCCGACCATCTGACCGTGGCGCTCCTCGAGCAGGAGCTGCCCCGCACGCTCGTCCAGCGGGCGGGCGCCGACCCCGAGGAGATCCGGGTGGATGCCGAAGGCCGGATCCGCTCGCTCCCTGCGGTCTCCGGCGGCAACGTGCAGCCCCAGGCATCGGGCCGATTCCGCACGGTGGTCGAGAAGGCACTGGAGGAGGCACGCAAGCTCGACGACGAGTTCGTCTCGGTCGAGCACCTCATCCTCGCACTCGACCTCGTCGGGCGCGAGCAGCTGCTCGCGGCGCTGAAGGACGTGCGCGGCGGCCAGCGCGTCACGTCGCAGGACCCCGAGGGCAGCTACCAGGCGCTCGAGAAGTTCGGGCGCGACCTGACCTCGCTCGCCGAGGCGGGCAAGCTCGACCCGGTGATCGGCCGCGACGAGGAGATCCGCCGCACGATCCAGGTGCTGTCGCGCCGCACGAAGAACAACCCGGTGCTGATCGGCGAGCCGGGCGTCGGCAAGACGGCGATCGCCGAGGGCCTCGCGCAGCGCATCGTGCAGGGCGACGTCCCGGAGGGGCTCAAGGGCAAGCGGGTCTGGGCGCTCGATGTCGGCGCGCTCGTCGCCGGCGCCAAGTACCGCGGCGAGTTCGAGGAGCGGCTCAAGGCCGTCCTCCAGGAGATCACCGCCTCGGAGGGCGAGATCGTCCTCTTCATCGACGAGCTCCACACCATCGTTGGTGCCGGCGCCGCCGAGGGCGCGGTCTCCGCCGGCAACCTGCTGAAGCCGATGCTGGCGCGTGGCGAGCTGCGCGCGGTCGGCGCGACCACGCTCGACGAGTACCGCAAGCACATCGAGAAGGACCCGGCGCTCGAGCGCCGCTTCCAGCCCGTGCTGGTGGGCGAGCCCTCGGTCGCCGACACGATTGCGATCCTCCGGGGCCTCAAGGAGCGATACGAGGCACACCACGGCGTCCGCATCCGCGACGCTGCGCTGACCGCGGCAGGCGTCCTCTCGGAGCGCTACATCACCGATCGCTTCCTGCCCGACAAGGCGATCGACCTCGTCGACGAGGCCGCGTCGCGGCTCCGGATGGAGATCGACTCGTCGCCCGTCGAGCTCGACGAGGCCGAGCGGCGTGTGCGCCAGCTCGAGATCGAGCTGACCGCGATGGCGAAGGAGACGCCCGAGGTGCGCGAGCCGGTCGAGCGCGAGCTCGCCGAGGCGAAGGCGCGCCGCGACGAGCTCGCGGCCCGCTGGGCGGGCGAGAAGGACGCGCTCGATCGAGTCAAGGAGATCACCCGGCAGATCGACGAGCTCCGCATGGAGGCCGACCGCGAGGAGCGGCACGGCAACCTCGCCCGCGTCGCCGAGATCCGGTACGGGCTGCTGCCGCAGCTCGAGGCCGAGCTCGCGTCGAAGGCGGACGAGCCCGTGGCCGAGCCGATGGTGAAGGAGGAGGTCGACGAGGACGACATCGCCGCCGTCGTCGCCTCGTGGACCAGGATCCCGGTGGACAAGCTGCTCGAGGGCGAGGTGCAGAAGCTCGTCCACATGGAGGAGCGGCTCCACCAGCGGGTCGTGGGCCAGCGTCCTGCGATTGACGCCGTCTCGAACGCGCTCCGGCGCGCGCGGTCCGGTCTCCAGGATCCGAACCGGCCGATCGGCTCGTTCGTCTTCCTCGGCCCGACCGGCGTCGGCAAGACCGAGCTCGCGCGGGCGCTGGCGGAGTTCATGTTCGACGACGAGCGCGCAATGGTGCGGCTCGACATGTCGGAGTACATGGAGAAGCACACGGTGTCGCGGCTCGTGGGTGCGCCTCCCGGCTACGTCGGCTACGACGAGGGCGGGCAGATCACCGAGGCGGTGCGCCGGCGGCCGTACTGCGTGATCCTGCTCGACGAGATCGAGAAGGCGCACGCCGACGTCTTCAACGTGCTCCTGCAGCTGCTCGACGACGGGCGGCTCACCGACGGCCAGGGGCGGACGGTCGACTTCCGCAACACGGTCGTGATCATGACCTCGAACATCCGCTCTGCCGACTCGCTCCTCGAGCACTTCCGGCCGGAGTTCGTGAACCGGATCGACGAGATCGTCGTCTTCGACCCGCTCACCCGCGAGCAGATCGGCGAGATCGTCGAGCTCCAGCTCGCGCGGCTCCGAAGCCGGCTCGCGGAGCTCAAGCTCGAGCTGGAGCTGACGCCGGAGGCGGCCGAGCTGATCGCCGAGGCCGGGTGGGACCCCGCGTTCGGTGCCCGTCCGCTCAAGCGGGCGATCCAACGGCTGCTCGAGAACCCGCTCGCGCTCGAGCTGCTCGAAGGCCGCTGGCAGGAGGGCGACATCATCCGCGCCTACGCGGAGCTCGGCAGGATCGCGTTCGCGGTCGGCGAGCCGGCCGGAGCCGCGGCTGCGTGACTGTTCCCGGGAGGGCCGACCGGCTGGTCGGCCCTCCACACCGCGCACGTGCAGAGCTTTCAGCCGCCTGCGGACGGCTCCGTCGCCGGGGCGGAGCTTCCGACGAGACCGAGGCCGCGGCAGCGGGCCGGCCGCGTCACGACCCGGGCGTCTTGCCCTCGCCGGGATCCACCTTCTCGGCGGTGATCGTGAAGTCGTAGACCTGTCGGGGACGGGGGTACGTGCGCTTGCTCTGGGAAAGGCCGAGCTGCACGAGCATCTCCGTCACCTTGAGCAGCGTCTGGCCTGTGCTCAGCACCGGGACGCCGAGCGGACGCATCGCCTCGACGAGGGCATCGTGCAGTCGCGGGCCTCCGTACCCGATGATCACGTCGGCGCCGTCCTCGAACACCGCGTTCCGGGCCTCCTCGATCACGAGGTCCCGCAGCTCCAGGAACTCCTCCTCGGAGATCAGCTCCTCGTTGAACCCTGTGGGCGGACGGTCGACGTTACGGATCGAGGCGAGCTTGCCCGAGAGCCCGTAGTGCTCCGCCGCCGCGAGATACGTCTCGCGGCCGTGGATGATCGCGTGCTCGCCCTCTCCCTCGGCCCCGGAGATGACATATGAGAACCGGCGGCCGAGCATCGAGGCGACGTGCTGGACGGCACAGGCCGCGCCCATCACCAGCGTGTCGCAGAGCTCCCGCGCCGCCTTCACGCCCGGCTCCCCGTTGCAGGAGATCATGATCGCGTCCAAGCCACCGGCGCGGTCGAGCTTCCAGGCGTCGCGGGCGTGCTGCACGCCGACGAGGTCGTTCTCGTAGGTCTGCTCCTGGAACTCGAGGAACCGGTCGGGAGCGTCGACGTAGGCGATCTCGGTGCTCGGGAGCCGGTGCTCCTCGAACTCGGCGACCGCCGTTCGCGGATACCGGATGCCGGGGATGCGGAACCCATTGAGGCTCACGATGCGCACGCTTCCTCCTCTCCTCGTGTGCGGCCGGTGCAGGCCGCCGTGTCAGTAGTTGTGAAAGCCACCGGTGACGTTCACGGCCTGGCCGGTGACGAAGGAGGTGTCGTCCGAGAGGAGCGCACGAACGGTACGCGCGCACTCCTCCGGCCGGGCGGCCCGGCCCATCGGGACGAGTGCGAAGCGGGCCGCTGACAGCGTCTCCACCGACGTCCCCCGGGCGGCCGCCACCTCCGCCAGGTAGCGCTCGTTCTCCGGCGTCTCGACGATGCCGGTGCAGATGGCGTTCACCCGGACGCCTCGCACCGCGTGGGCGTTCGCGAACGAGCGCACGAGCGACAGCACCGCTGCCTCCGAGGCGCTGTACACGGCGATCTCCGGGTTGCGCGACGTCTTGCCCGCCACGGAGGAGACAACCACCGCTGAGCCACGTGCCGGCAGGAGGGGGCACACGGCCTGGAGGACGAGGAAGACCGTGCGAGCATGCTGTGTGAGCACGGCGTCCCAGAGCTCCTCGGTGACCTCGTCGAGAGGACACGTCGTGGGAGCCGCCGGCACGACGACGAGGTGGCGGGCCCCGGCGGCCGCCGTGCGGAGCGCCGTCCTCCCCGCGGGGAGGGAGACGTCCGCCGCGAGCGTTGCCGCGCCCGCCGTCGTCGCTTCGGCCAGCACGTCGGGCTCGACGTCGACCGCCGTCACCGCTATCCCCTGCTTGGTGAGGTCGGCGACGACGGCGCGCCCGACCGGGCTTCCGGCGCCCACGACCACGCAACGACTCGGATCCGGCACGCGCGCTCCTACGGCCCGCCGCTGACCACGAGCGTCTGGCCGGTGACGAAGCCGGCCGCGTCCGAGCAGAAGAAGCCGATCACCCGCGCCACGTCCTCCGGCGTCCCGATGCGGCGGAGCGCGGTCTCCGAAGCCTGCTCACCCGCGATCGACTCCCACTCGCGACCCGTGCGGTCGGCGATCGCCCGCGTCAGGCGCGTGTCGACGAAGCCGGGAGCGACCGCGTTCACGGTGACGCCGCGGGGCCCGAGCTCGAGCGAGAGCGAGCGCGCCATTCCGACAACGCCGGCCTTCGCGGCGGCGTACGGGACGTGATGGGCGAGCCCCCGCGCCGCCACGGACGAGACGAGGACGATCCGGCCCCACCCGCGGGCCGAAAGGAGCGGGGCGACCGCTCGGACGCAGAGGAAGGCGCCTCGCAGATGGGAGGCGGTGACCGCCTCCCAGTCGTCGACCGTGAGCTCTGCGACCGCGCCGCGACGCATGATCCCGGCGCAGGTGACGAGGCCGTCGACGCCGCCGTGAACTGCTGCGATCTCGGCCACCGCGCGATCGACCGCCTCCTCGTCGGTGACGTCGGCGGCGTGGGCTGACGCATCGCCTCCCGTCGCCGCCGCTGCCTCGCGCGCCGCCTGGCCGTCGACGTCGACGACTGCGACCCGCCACCCGAGTCGACCCAGCTCGATGCAGCTCGCCCGGCCGATCCCGCGGCCGCCGCCGGTGACGATCGCGACCCGCGTCAATGGAGGAGCCTGCCCCCGTCAACGACCAGGGTGTGTCCCGTGACGTAGTCGCTCGCGGGCGCGAGCAGGAACAGGACCGGCCCGACCACGTCCTCGACCTCCGCGATCCGACCGAGCGGAATCCGTCCTGTCACCTCGCGCACGGCCTCGGGGTCGTCGTGGAATCCGGCGTACAGCCCTGTGCGGACGACGCCCGGCGCAACGGCGTTGACGGTGATGCCCGACGGCGCGAGCTCGGCGGCTGCCGCACGGGTGAGCTGGATCACGCCGCCTTTGCTCGTGTCGTACCCGATCTCCGGACGGGGGGACGCGATGATGCCCGCGAGCGACGCGAAGTTGACGATCTTGCCCGATCGACGCGGCACCATCCGGCGGGCCGAGGCCTGGATCATCAGGAACGTGCCCTTGAGATTGACGTCCACGACCCGGTCCCAGTCCGTCTCCTCGTGCTCGAGCAGCGGCCTCGACACGGCGATGCCCGCCGCGTTGACCAGCAGATCGGGTCCACCGGCGGCGTCGGCCCACTCGTGCAGTCGCTCGACCTCCGCCGCGCGCGATACGTCCGTCACGACCGGCGACGACGTGCCGCCGCCCGAGGTGATGACGGCAGCGGTCTCCTCGATCGCGTCGGACGAGACGTCGGCGAGCAGCACGTGCGCTCCGGCTTCGGCGATCGCGATCGCCACGGCGCGGCCCATCCCCCGCCCGGCGCCGGTCACGATCGCGACTCTGCCTGCGAGCGCCGCACTCCCTGTCGGCAGCCCGGTCGTCATAGCCCGAACAGGCGCGCGGCGTTGCCGCCCATGACCTTCGCGAGAACGTCGTCGGGCAGGCCGAACGAGAGGTAGCGGTCGACAGTGGCCTGGAGCGGACAGAAGGGGTAGCCCGACGCGAACAGGAAGCGGTCCTGGAGGAACGTCCGCATCGCCAGGACGATGTCCGCCTCTCCGGGGAGCCCAGGGAAGTAGACGTCCGCTAGCAGCCAGATGTTCGACCTCCGGAAGGCGACCCCGAGCGCCTCCTGCACGAACGGCCAGCCGCCGTGGACGTTGACGAGCTGGACGCCGGGGTGGCGCCCGGCGACCCGATCGAACCGGGACGGGTCGCAGTAGGAGAGGTCGGGACCCGCCTCTCCGCCGCCCATCAGCAACACCGGTAGCCCTTCGCCGGCGCAGGCCTCGAGCAGGGTGTCCGCGCGTGGGTCGTCGACGTACGCGGGCTCGTCGGCGATGCCGGGCTCGAGGACGATGCCGCGGGCGCCGCGACGTCGCAGTTCCGCCACCTCGTCGGCGGCCCCGGGATCGTCGTAGGGGTTGAGCGCCGCGAGCGGGAAGAAGAGCTCGGGACGCGCGGCGCAGTCGGCGAGCACCGGCTCGTTCCCGCGGCCTCCCCACCAGCGGTTCGGGACCCGCGCAGGGATGCCTGCGCAGGCGATCCCCGCCGCCTCGAGCTCCGCCAGGAAGCCGTCGAGGCTCCGCTCCTCCATCGACCGGGTGGGCGACCATCCCCGGGCACGGACGTTCCCGAGCGTCCGCTCGAGGTTCACCCAGGTGCGATCCTGGAGGAAGGCCTCGATCGGGGGCCGTGCCCGTGCATCGACGATCCTCACCGCGACATCTGCCGGGGCAACAGGTCAGGGTGCCGATCCTGGAGCTTGACGTCGTCGAGACCGAAGAGCCGGGCCGCGTTCCCGCCCAGGACCTTCCGCTTCGCCTCCTCGCCGAGACAGGGCAGGTCGGCGATCGTGCTCGGCAGGTCGAAGTCCTGGTGCGGGTAGTCGGAGGAGTACATGAGGCGATTCTCCCCGTCGAAGAGCTCGAGCACCATCTGCATGTGCTCGGGGCGCTCGAAGTGCTCGATCGGCTGCGACGTGTAGTGGAAGTCGCGGATGTAGTCGCTCGGCATCCTCGTCAGCAGCGGCGCCTCCGACGAGCGCATGCGGTACTCGTTGTCGAGACGCCCCACCATGAAGGGGAGCCAGGCGACCCCGGCCTCCATGAAGACGAAGGGGATGTTGGGGAAGCGCTCGGGGATCCCGTTGTACACGAGGTTCGTCATCTGCACCATCGCATAGAAGGGGAAGCCGAGGGCGTGCACGCCGAGGAAGCGGTTCATCTGCTCGAACGAGCGCTCGCCCCAGTTCGGCGCCGAGTGGAAGGCGAGCGGCAGCGAACGCTCCTCGAGCGCGGCGAACACCTTCATGAACCGGTTCTCGTGGATCGGCTGGTAGCGCACGCACGTGACGAGGAAGCCGAGGACGCCTGGCGCATCGGCGAACTCCTCGATGAAGCCGGCGCTCGCGTCGGGGTCGGAGAGCGGCAGGTAGAGCATCGTCTTGATCGCGTCGCTCTCCGGCAGCACGTTCCGCACGAGCCAGCGGTTGTAGGCGCGGGCCAGCCCGACCTCCAGCTCCGGCTGCGGCGTCACGCCGAGCACGAGCATCGGCGTGGGGAAGAGGATGGCGTAGTCGATCGCCATGTCGTCCATCGATCGCAGCAGCGACCACGCGACCGGGTGCATCCCGTCGGCGCCGGGTGGATGCTCGCTCTCCTCCACCTGCTCGCCGCGGATCCGGCCGGCGACGTTCCGATCGCCGAGGTTCCCCGGCACGATGCTGGTCTGGATCGCGGGCAACGAGTACCGCTCGAACACCCGCCGGATCGCCGGGTTGTCGATGTACCCGGCGATCTCCCGGTAGTGGCCGCTCTCGTAGTGGTGGCAGTCCATGTCGACGACCAGGGTGTCGTACAGGCCGCGCTCCTCGGCCTCCCGACGCGCGTTGGCGAGGAAGGAGCCGGGTGCGCGCCGTCCCTCGTACGTCACCGCGTGCCGGATCTCCTGGGACGTGCCCATCGTCTCCATCGTCGCTCCTCAGAGGTTGAACATGTTGGCAAGCTCGAACGAGGACACCTCGGTGGCGCGGAGTAGGCCTCCGGCCGCCACGAGCGCCTCGGTGGCGGTGGTGCCCGCCTCCGCGGCGACGGGTGGCAGGGATGTCGCCCCGTCCTCCACCACGCGGCTTGCGTACCGACGCACTACGGCAGCGAAGAGCCGCTGGAGCGCGTCGTCCCCGATCTGCTCGCCGCCCGGACGGAGGCGGTCGGCGAGGCCGTCGGCGAGGCCATCGAGGTCGGTCACGCGATCACGAACACGTCGCCGTCACACTCCTCGACCGGGAAGCTCGTCAGCGCGATCCTCGGGTCGACGGAGCATCGCCCGGTTTCGAGGTCGTACTCCCAGCCGTGCCATGGGCAGACGAGATGCAGGTGGTCCTCGGAGAACTGCTCGCGGATCACCGTCTTGTCGGGAGCGAGGATCTGCTCGTACCGGCCGAGCACCTCGCCCGTGCAGACAGGGCCACCCTGATGTCGGCAACGGTTCTCGTAGGCGACGAGCCGTCCGCCGACGCGAAACACCCCGACCTGGGTTCCGTCGAAACTGACGAGGATCCCGTCTCGCTCCCGGATCTCCTCGGCACGACCGACTCGATAGCGCCTGCTAGCTCCCATCGGCTCTCCCTTCGTCCGCCGGGCTCGCCGGCCATTCGCAGACGTAGCCGTCGGCGATGTCGGCCGCCACCAGCTCGGGCGGCCGCTCGTTCGGTGGACCGTAGCCCCCGCCGCCTCCGGTGAAGATCCGGACGCGTCCGCCGCGCGGCATCCGCAGCGCGTTCACCTTCGTCACGGGGGTGATGGTGCCGTCGATCTCCACCTCGCCTGCCGTCGGCGCCCCCGGCGCGCCGCCGAACAGGCCCCAGGCCGGCATCGTCGACCGCTCGAGCCACAACGTGAGCTCCGTCTCCTCGCCGAGGAACTCGTACTCGCGAACGATGCCGAGCCCACCCCGGTGGTGCCCCGCGCCGCCGGAACCCTCTCGCAACCCGTAGCGGTGGACCCGGAGCGGGTACCGGGCCTCGATCACCTCGACGGGGTAGTTCTTGAGGTCGCCGGCACCGTAGTTGATGAGTCCGTTGGCCCCATCGCCCGACGCGTGTGCCCCCCAGCCGACTGCCGTCGCGTCGCCGGTCACGTACCGGCTGCCGTCCTCGCGGTACCCGGTGATGGTGACGTTCATCGGATCGGCGGGCTGTCCGGCGACCACGCCCGTCGGCAGGGCGGGAGCGAGAGCCTGGATCACGAGGTCGATCATCAGGCCGAGCGGCGGGTAGTAGTGGAGGGTGGCCCGGGGCGGTCGCGCGTTGAAGACGGTGTCCTCCGGAGCCACGACCCGCAGGTTGCGGAACGTCCCCGCGGTCACCGGGACATCGGGGTTGACCAGGCACTTGAAGGCCAGCCGGGCCCCGGCGACCGTCCCCGGCAGGGGGCTGTTGACCGAGTGCGGCGTCGGGCCGCTCGACCCGGTGAGGTCGACGGTCATCTCGTCGCCGCCAACGGTCACCGCAACCGCGACCCGGACGGGGTGCCCGCCCGGGCCGTCCGAGTCCATCGCCCCCTCGGCGCGGTAGACGCCGTCGGGGATCGCGGCCACGACAGCACGGTCGAGCTCCTCGCACTGCGCGAAGATCGACGCAGTCGCCTCCTCCATCACAGTGCTTCCGAACCGTTCGTACAGCGCCACGAGGCGCTGCTCGCCGGTTCGGCACGCGGTGATCTGGGCGTGCAGGTCGCCCCACACCGACCGGGGCAGGCGGCTGTTGCGGAGCAGGAGGTCGATCATCTCCTCCACGGGCTCCCCCCCGCGGTAGAGATGGGTCGGGCCCAGCCGATACCCCTCCTGGAAGATCTCCGTCGTGTCGACCGGCCGGCCTGCGTCTTTCGCCCCGATGTCGAGCCAGTGTGCCTTCGTCGCCCCGAAGCCGATGAGCGCCCCCCCGAAGAAGATGGGCGAGAAGACGACGACGTCGTTCAGGTGGCTGCCCACGAGGAACGGGTCGTTGACCGCGTACACGTCGCCCGGCCGGTACACCTCGGTTCCCCCGAAGTGCTCGGTCGTCGCGACGATGCCCATCTCGAGGTTGCCGAGGAACATCGGCAGGCCGGGGGACTGGCCGAGCAGCCGCGCCTTCGCATCGAAGACCCCGACCGAGCAGTCCTTCATCTCGTAGATGATCGGGGTGTAGGCCGAGCGTGCGAGATTGTTGTTCATCTGGCGCGCGATCGAGCCGAGCGCGTTCCGGATCACCTCGACGGTGACGGGGTCGACGCTCATGCGCCCTCCGTCCGCTCGAGCAGGAGGTGGCCGTGCGGCGACGCGGAGGCATGCCAGCCGGCCGGGAGCAGAGTCGTGCACCCGTCCTCGAGCACGATCGCGGGGCCGTGCACGGCGACGCCCAGGCCGATCTCGTCCCGGGCGAACACGCTGCAGGCCACGGCGGTGCCCGCGAACACCGTCTGCACCACGCTGCGCGGCTCGGGCGCAGGCCGCTCGACGAGCGGCGCACGGGGCGGACGGGGGCGTCGTCCGATCGCGGCGAGCCGGAGGTTGACGATCTCGACCTGCTCGCCGGGGTTGTTGTGCCCGTACCGCTTCAGGTGCGCCTCGGCGAACGCGGGGGCCAGCGCGGCGACCGATTCATCGTTCAGAGGCTCCGCGATCGGCACCGTCAGCGTGTACTCCTGTCCCAGGTAGCGCAGGTCGGCGGAGGGCTCGAGCGCGACGTGCTCGGCGCCGACCCCCTCCGCGATCAGCAGTGCGGTCGCCTCGCTGCGCAGTGCGGCGAGGGCGGCAGCGAGGACGGACACGCCGATCGCGCCGATGCGCCCGAAGACAGCTCTCACGAGGTCGTGGCGGATGTCCGCATGGAGCATCCCCCAAGCCGAGAGCGCGCCCGGCTCCCGGGGCACGACGACGCGGCGGATGCCCAGCTCGGTCGCGAGGGAGACCGCGTGCAGCGGCCCCGCACCGCCGAACGCGAGGAGGCTGAACTCGCGCGGGTCGATGCCCCGCGCGACGGTCACCTCGCGGATCGCGTCGGCCATCATCGCGTCGGCGACGCCCACGATCCCCTCGGCCAGCACGGGAACCGAGATCCCGAGCTCGCCGGCGACGAGGGCGAGAGCCCGCTCGCCGGCGGCGGCATCGATCGGCATCGTCCCGGCGAGCCGGGCATCCGGGGGGATGCGGCCCAGGATGACGTTCGCGTCGGTCACCGTCGGACGCTCGCCTCCCTTGCCGTAGCACGCCGGGCCCGGGTGCGACCCGGCCGACTCCGGCCCGACGCGAAGCCCGCCCGTCTCGACGCGGGCGAGGCTGCCTCCACCCGCTCCGAGCGAGTGCATCCCCACGGAGGCGATCAGCACTGGGTGGCCTTCGATCTCGATCTGGCTCTCGATCTCCGGCTCCCCGTCGACGACGAGCGACACGTCGAACGAGGTGCCGCCCATGTCGACGCAGACGAGGCGCGGCTCGTCGAGCTCGCGCCCGACCGCGACGCAGGCCATCGTCCCGCCGACGGGGCCCGAGAACAGCGTCTGCACCGCGCGGTCGACCGCGGTCCGCGCGGTTGTGACCCCGCCGTTCGATTGCATCACGTGCAAGGGCGTCGAGAGCCCGCCGGCGGTCAGACGTGCGTCGAGCCGACCGAGGTAGTCGGCGATCGTCGGCGCCACGTACGCCGAGACGAGCGTCGTGCTCCAGCGCTCGTACTCCCTCCACTCCGGCGCCACCTCGCTCGAGGTGACGACATGGAGGGCGGGAGCGATCTCGCGGACGAGCGACGCGACACGTCGCTCGTGCCCGGGATCGAGGTAGGCGTTCAGCAGGCACACTGCGACCGCGTCGTACCGGTCGGCGAGCGCCGCGGCGAGCAGGCGTACCTCACCCTCGTCGAGCGGCACGAGCGCCGTGCCGTCCGCGGCGCGACGCTCGGCGATCTCGTAGATGTCGCGGCGGCGGAGCAGCATCTCCGGACGGCGCCAGCGGATGTCGTACATGGCCGGCCGGTTGGCCCGGCGGATCTCGTACACGTCCCTGAACCCCTGTGTGACGATCATCGCCAGGCGTGCACCGCGTCGCTCCAGCAGCGCGTTCAGCGCAGCGGTCGTGCCGTGCACGAAATCCTCGATCTCGCCGAGCTCGACCCCGAGCCTGGCCACCGCGGCGACGACGCTCTCGTCCTGACGGCCGGGAATCGACGGCGCCTTGGCGCTCCAGACACGGCCGTCGAGGCCTGCGCACACCGCGTCCGTGAACGTGCCGCCGATGTCGACGGCGATGCGGTAGCCGCGACCGGCGAGCGGCGCGCTCACTTGACTGCCTCGGGCCGGAGGCTCATCAGGTCGAGCGTCAGGTCGCCCGCCTCGAGCCGGCCGCGCAGCCCCTCCTCCTTGCGGAAGCTGCTCTCCGAGGCGGCAAGGGTCGCCTCGACCGTGGTTGCAGGAACGACGACGACAGCGTCGGCGTCGAGGACGACCACGTCTCCGTCGGCGATCTCGACGCCGCCCACCGTCACCGGGCAGCCGAGCGCGCCGGGGTCGCACGTCTCCGCGCCCCGGGCGTGCACCCACCGCGCCCACACGGCGAGGCCCATCGCCGCGATCTCGTCGCGGTCCTGCACTGCCGCGTCGACGAGAAGTGCCGCTGCGCCGCGCACCTTCGCCTGCGGGGCGAGGAGATCGCCGGCGAGGGCGGTCGGGCGGGTCTCCGGCATCGCCAGCACCACGCCGTCGCCCGGCTGCACGAGCTCCATCACCCGATGGACGGCCAGGTTGTCGCCCTGGCCGCAGAGGGCGGTCCGGGCTCGGCCGGCGACGCAGTGGTCTTCGGTGACGGCGATGAGCTCCGGCCTGAGGAGGCCGGTACGCACCGACGCCTCGTAGACCGTGGCGACGGGAGCTCCGCCAGCCGCTCGACGGCGCGCATAGCCGGGCTCGAACCTCGGCCGTGACCCGCTGGAACCCCTCGACCGCCGTCGCCTCGCGGCCGACGCCCGAGTAGCGCGCCTGCGCCGCGCGCTGCGACGCTCGGGCCCGGTAGTGGTCGCGGAGGTACGACTGCAGCGCCATCGCCGCCTCCTTGCGCTCGAGCACCGGCGTGATGTCGAGGAAGGTGGTCGACCTGAACCCCGACAGCTCGGGCTGGTGGGGCGTAGGAGAGGGCGACGACGACCGCGGGGCCGCCCGCCGCCCTGTGCAGTGCGATCGCGCCTGCGGCACGCCACACGACGTCGGCCGCGTGGGCGCCGACGACGAGGAGCGACCGCGCGCCCTCGGTCACGTCCAGCGCACCATCCCCATCGCGCAGCCGGTCCCGGCGGGCGACCGATAGGCGGGGACGTAGTCGACGACCTCCATCGTCCGATGCAGGCAGGCGCCCGCCACAGCCAGCCAGCAAAGCGACTCCGACGTGCCCGACACGAAGTCGGAGGGGGAGAGCGCGGCGACCTGCGCCTCGTCCTGCGACGCCATCGCGGCGAGGAACTGCTGGTCGAGCTGCTCGTCGACGACGAAGTGGCTGAGACCGCCGGTCGCGACGACGGCGACGCGCTGGGCGCTGTCGTACCGCTCGATCGCCGCTCCGAGCGCCTTCCCGAACGCGTAGCAGCGCGACGGGGTGGGGACGTTGGGCGTGAAGTACGTGTTGACCAGGATCGGCACGATCGGCGCCATCGGTCGCGAGACGTCGGTGAGCCGCGTCCGGGCGACGATGAAGGTGTGGCCGATCGACTGCCCCTCGTGCTGCGAGGTCATGTCGGCGGCGTCGAAGCCGGCGGCGACGAGATCGCGCGTGATGTGCACGGCAAGGTCGGCGTCGACGGCATAGGTCTCGGGCTCGTCGCCGTACAGCGCCCACGCGGCCGGCTTGACCGTCTCGAAGATCTTCTCCTCGGGCGGGGGAACCGCGTTGACCGTCGCCCCGCGGTACACGGTGAAGGCCGGCATCAGCTGCTCGCTGAACATCTCGTGGTGATCGTCGCCGACGATCACGAGCACGTCGGGCGCCACCTCCGCCAGGGTCGCCCGCAGCGCCTCCACACCGCGCTGGATCCGCTCACCCTTCTCGCGGAACGTCTCGATGTCGATCTGCTCCGCGATCCCCTCGGACGCGC
>Ga0194132_10006960_pt1 | contig 17148 bp, 15 predicted proteins | sample TA2KigOf80mmetaG_FD_148612 | JGI IMG/M metagenome (GOLD analysis project Ga0194132, IMG submission 148612) | Freshwater microbial communities from Lake Tanganyika, Tanzania - TA2015054 Kigoma Offshore 80m | ecosystem: Environmental > Aquatic > Freshwater > Lake | place: Tanzania: Lake...
ATTATAGATTAAATCAACATTTGAAAAAGGTATTTTGTTTAGTAAAATATTAAAATTTTCATCATAAATATGAATTCTTAGATTTAGTAAAAATCCATATATAATTGATGAAAATATTATAAATAATATATAAAATAAATAAAAGAAAAGAATTTTCTTTTTGTTTATTTCATTTAATAACATTAAATATCTAAATATTTCTATTCTCTACTCTTCTTAACAAAAACAAATTTTTCGTATTTATTTTGTTAAAGTTCTTATAATTATCATTAACATGAATATATTTTCCATTTAGAAAACTTTTATTAGTTTTTATTAAAAAATTAATTAAATCTGTGCATCTTTGCACTGGAACTATTCTAGACTTTGTAATTTTGTGACCATTTTTAATAGTTTTTAATAATAATTTAGTTTTTACTGGTCCAGGCGTGATTGCATAAGAAGAAAAAGAATTTTTTTTATTTTCAGCTGCTAAATTTTCTGCAAATCTTACTATGGCAGTTTTTGCTAAAGAATAGGAAGTAAATTTTTTAAAACTATTTGCAGCACCCCCACCGGCAAGAAAAAAAATCGCTCCTTTTTTTTTTTTAATAGAATTTAAACAAAACTTTGTAATATATACATGTGAAAATAAATTTAAAAAAAAACTTTTTTCCCATTTTTGTATATTTGCTTTTTCAAAATAATTAATTTCACCCAAATCTGCTGCATTACAAATTAAATATTTTGTATGAAAATTAATTATTTTTTTTTTTATTTTTAATAATTTTTTTTTTTTATATAAATCAACTTTCACAAAAAACAAATTCTTATTTTTTATATTCGGCTTATTTCTAGACAAACAAAGGACTTTAAAAGATTTGCTTAAAAAATTTTTTACCAATGAAAGACCTATACCTTTGCTACCTCCTGTTATGACAATCTTATTTGAATGCTTCATAATTATCATTTATTATGTAATTGAGATTATGGCACGGTTTCCATCCTAATTTTTTTTTAATTTTATTGCAGTTCAATTTTACTGAAAAAGTCCTTGTATTTTTTTTTTTATAAACAATTTTACCTTTTTTTAAAAATTTTAAAGTTTTTTTAACAGCCTTTATAATGGCATACCTATTATTAGAAATATTATAATACTCAAACTTATCTTTCTTCTTTTTTTTTATCCATAATTTAATAGCTAAATATATATCATTAGGATGGATAAACTCTCTTTCATGCAGACCATTACCAAATATAGTTGCTGTACCTTTGGTTTTAACCTCTTTAATAATATCATAAAATAAATTATCTTCTTTTAATTTATTTCCACTTATTAGATTTGGTCTTAGAGAAATTGAATTTATAAAATATTTATTTGAATAATAATTTACGATCAATTCGCCTATATATTTCCCAAATCCATATGGGGTATTATTATTCACTGGATCATCCTCGGATATTTCTTTTTTTTTTCTTTTATAAAAACTACAACTCGAAACATATACTAATTTTTTTATTTTATTTATCCTCATACTTTCACAAATATTTAACGTTCCAAAACTATTAATATCAATAAATTTTTTTGGATCTAAATTGCTCTTATTCGCCCCTTTTGCAGCAGCACAATGAATTATTAAATGTGGCTTTGTATTTTTAATAATTTTATTAATTTTTTCAAAATTTAGAATATCGATACTTGGAAGATCTGCTTTAATTACTTTGTTATTAACTTGAAATTTGTCTATTAAAAAATACGCTAAAAAACCTTTTGAACCTGTAATTAATATTCTCATTAAAAATTGATTTTTTCATCAATTATATATGTTGGTTTATTATGAACAACATTATTAATTTGTATTAAATAGCTAATTATAAAATATATAAATAAAAAAATTAAAGAAAATAAAAAACCTATATAAAAAATTATGCCTGAAATTTTTTCTAAAAAAAATAATAAAATTAATGAAAATAAATTTAGAAAAAGGATTGCTAAAACTAAAATTTGAGCCAAATTGGTAAAATTTAATACTCCGTTTAAGGCATCTTTGTAAGATCCGATGATATATTTCGACTTCCCTTCATCTCTTGATTTTCTAACAAATTCAATACTTGCAGTTTTAAAGCCTATAGATGAGGTAATTCCTCTCAAGTAAAAATTAAACCTACCATGAATTTTTATGTAGTCGATCATTCTTCTGGAGATAATTCTAAATTCACCAACATTTTTTGGTATATCTATATCTGAAAATGAATTAATAATTAAATAAAAAGTTTTTATTATCGATAATCTAATTATATTTTCTCCTACTTTCTTAATTCTTTTTGCAAATACACAATCATAACCCTCTTTAATTTTTTTATACATATTTTCAATTAACTCTGGGGGATCTTGTAAATCAACGTCGATTATAACACAGTAATTTCCTGAACAATTTTCTATTCCTGCTAAAATTGCATTAGATTGCCTAAACCTTCTTGAAAGTTTAATAAGTTTTATATTATTATTGTAATTTATAGCATTTTTAATTATGGATTCTGTGTTATCACTTGAAGGATCTAAACAAAAAATTATCTCATAATTATTAAATTTGCTTAATATTTTTATTATTCTTTCTAAAAATGATAAGATATTTTTTTCTTCATTATAAACAGGAACTACGATTGATAACATTTATACCTATTATTATTTTTTGATTTTAAATATTTAAATAAGTATATACACAGTCTCTTAAAAGTAAAAATATTTATGATTATTGTTAAAGCTCCGTTAAGAATATCATTAGGTGGTGGTGGCACAGATCTCCCTGGTTATTTTTTAAAAAATAATGGATTTGTTATTTCAGCAGCTATTAATAAATATATAACAATCGTAATCAATGAAAATCTAAAAAATAGATATGAAATTAAATATTCAAAATATGAAAAAGTTTTAAAGATAGATAAGATAAAACATAATATTATTAGAGAATGCTTAAAATATTTAAAAATCAAAAAGGGATTAGAAATTAGTAGTTTTTCTGATGTCCCACATGGTACAGGGTTGGGGTCTTCTGGGGCTTTCACTGTTTGTTTATTAAAAGGGTTGTATTTATTAAAAAAAATTAAAATATCAAATAAAAATCTTGCGCTAAAAGCATTTTATATTGAAAGAAAGATTCTTAAACAGCCAGTTGGATTACAAGATCAGTTCACAGCTACTTACGGTGGAATACTTAAACAAGTATATAAAAAGAAAAAAATTTTGATTAAAAATATAAAAATTAATAAAAATATAAAAAAAAATTTTAATAAAAAATTAATTTTAATTTACACTGGGATAACAAGATATTCTAAAATAATTCTTCAACGACAAGATTATCTTTCGTCTATAAACAATAAAGAAATCATCGATAATCTAAATCGAATAAAAAAAATAGGTTATCAAGTTTATAGTGAAATTATAAATAATAATTTTAATAACTATGGAAAATTATTAAATGATCATTGGCAATCAAAAATTAAAATCGACAAAAAAATTTCTAATAAAAAAATAAAAAATATAATTTCATTATGTATGAAAAATAATGTTATTAGTTGTAGAGTTGTAGGAGCAGGCGCTGGAGGATATATATTGGCTTTTGCAAATGATTTCAGAAAAATAATAAAAATTTTAAAAATAAAAAAAATATTATTTCTAAATATTAAATTGGAGGAAAGAGGCGTAAGAATATTAGATAATTAAATGAATAAATAAATGCGTAAATTAGCAATATTATTGACAGGTAATGCAGGATTTATTGGAACTAACCTGACCAGGTATTTTTTAAATAAAGAAAAAATAGTAATAGGTATAGATAACCTAAAACTTGGTAAAAAAAAAAATATTAAAATTTTTTTTAAAAATAAAAAATTTATTTTTAAAAAATTAGATTTATCAAATTTAAAAAAATTAAATAATATAATCCGAAAATTATCAAAAATTTATAAAATAGAAACTATTTGGCACTTAGCAGCAAATTCTGACATCAAAGATGGATTTAATAATTTAAATAATGATTATAAAAATACTTTTCTAACTACTTACAATCTAATTAAAATTGCAAAAAGATATAAAATAGAAAATTTTGCTTTTGCTTCATCATCAGCAGTTTATGGTGATCTAGGAAATATTAAATTAGAAGAAACTAGCGGACCGCTATTACCTATTTCTGCTTATGGAGCTATGAAACTTGCCTCAGAAGGAATAATATCTGCGGCTAGAGAGAATTTTCTTAAAAAAGCATTTATTTTTAGATTTCCGAATGTGGTGGGCACCCCCCCAACACATGGTATAATTTTTGATTTTATAAAAAAATTGAAGAAAAACTGCAATAAATTAAATGTTCTAGGAAATGGTAGTCAAAAAAAAATATATATGCATGTTGAAGATCTAATAAATTCTATGATTTTTATTTTTGAAAAATCAAAGGATAAATTATCACTTTTTAATATAGGTCCTAAAGATTCTGGTGTTACAGTAAAATTTATATCTCGAGAAGTAACAAAGCGCTTTAAAAAAGATATAAAAATTATTTATGAAAAAAAATTAAAAGGATGGTCTGGTGACGTTCCAAAATTTAAGTATTCAACTAAAAAAATTAAAAAATTAGGATTAAGTATAAAAAAAACATCAAGAATTGCTATCAAGGAAGCAGTTAACGATCTTATTAAATATTAAATTATTTATGAAACAATTAGTAATCATGTGTGGTGGCGAAGGAACTAGATTAAGATCTTTAAAAATAAATTATCCGAAATGCCTTTTAAAAATTAATAAAAAAACTCTCCTAGAACATCAAATATTGTTAGCAAAACAATATAATTTCAAAAATATAATACTTTTAACAAGTTATAAATCTTCAATGATTAGTAAATTTTTAAAAAAAAAAAAATTGTTTAAAAATATAAAGATTATAAAAGACAGAAAAAGACTAGGTACTGGAATAGCTTTACTTAATGCTTTAAATTATTTGGATAAAGAATTTTGTCTTATTTACTGCGATATTTTAACAAGAATTAACCTAAATAAATTTTATATTTTTTTTAAAAAAAAAAAATCTGATATTAGTTTAGTTATAAATAAAAATACTAATTTTAAAGACTCAAATCTAGTAAAGATAAATAAAAATCATGAAATTATTAATTTGTATTCTTACCCTCACAAAAACCATCCTGTTAATTGCTATTCTAATGAAGCAATTTTTATGTGTAAAAAAAAAATATTTTTAATTATAAAAAAAAAATTTACCAAAAAAAGAACAGATTTTGTTAAAGATCTTATTCCAAAATTATTTAATAATATTAAAATATTTGGTTACAAAACCTCCGAATATATTATTGACTGCGGAACCCCTCTTAGATTAGAGCAAGCTAAATCTACTTTTTAATCTAACCTTAATACAGAATAAATTAATTAAAGTTTTAATTGCATCCAAGATTGCAATCAAGCTTATAGTCTTATTATAAGTTTGATAAGAAATATTCACTAAAGAAAAACAATATCTTCTAAAAAAAAATTTTACCTCTGTATCAACAAAATGACCATTGCTTAAAAAAGATTTAATTTCTTTTAATTTTAGAAATAATAGTTTGGATTTGATTGCATAAAATCCTGAGGTTAAATCTGGAATGGGAATATTTAAAAAAATTTTAGACAATAAGTGCCCAGAAAAACTAACAAGTTTTCTTATAAATGGAGCTTTACTGGTCATTTGCGTTCTATACCCCCATATACAATTAGAATTACTATTAAATTTTCTAATAAACTTTGCCAGATCTTTAGGAGAATGCCTATATCCTCCTATCATAGAAAGAGTCCATTTTGCATTAATTTTTGATGCAAATAGGTTAACTCTATAATATGCGTCTGCTAAATTCTTAACTTTTGGATCGTACAATACTTTTAAATTTGTGTTGTTCTTTTCAATTGATTTAAAATAGTTAAAAGTTGATAAATCTCGAGATTTATCAAATAAACAAACTATTAGAAAATTTTTTTTTTGGCAAAATAATACTATTTCATTATAAAATTTTATAATTTTTTTTTCTTTATTTATAATAATCGCTATAACAAAATCATATAAATAATTTTTCATAAATTTTTAGTGCCTGGTAGGATTTACTTGGAAGAAACCTTTTTATATGAAGGGAATTTTTTTTTAAATTAGTAATTAATTCAAAATTATTTTTATAACCAATAATTTCTTTTTTAAAATCATCATAAATATTATGATAGTTTCTAGCTTGATATACGGTAGCATTATCAAAAATTACCTTGTATCCCAAAGACTGAACATAATAAGCTGCCCAAATATCATCCATTCTTCCTATGTGAGGAAACAAAAAATAATTTTTAATTATTTTACGTGATAAAATCGTGTTTTGTGAATTAAATGGAATATAAGCATTTGAGGAATAAGGTTCTATTTTTTTAAACTTAAAATTTTCATTTGATAAATTCATTCTGTTTATCGCATCTATATCAGGTGCCTGGTTCCATAAATTTGCCTGTATATCAAATAATATTTTTTTTTTCTTTTTTATAAAATTTTTTCTAGTTTCTAATAATTGTAAGGGAAAACCTCTATGCCATAATCTTTGATGAAAGTCAAAAATTGAAAGTGGATCAAAAGCAATATAATTAGTTTTATAATAATCTACATTTATAAATTTATTAATGTGTATTTTTTTACCCCAAAAGTTATAAGGAATATTATCATCATCAACGGTTGCTATTAAATCTGCTCCCATTTTATATGCCAGCAAGTAACCAAAATTTCTTCTTTGTATACAATTCCATCCTATAAGGTCTGATAATTTATTAGACATTTTTTCTTGATCCTTAGGATGCAAATAAATTAAATTTTTATTATTAGAATAATTTTTATGAGGTGTCTTTAAATCCCCAACAATAATCAAGGTCCAATCTTTTAAAGCTGCATATTTTTTATAAGCTTCTGTTGGATAATTAATGGTTGTGCTGACAATAAATTTTTTCATTTTTTAATAAGTTTTTTAATTAAAAAATTTATAAAAATAATCTGTAGTACAAAACCTGTATACAAGAACCTTTCTTGTTCCCAACCATTAAAAAAATGTCCAACAAAAACAAGATAAGAATATAAAGTAAAGATACAAAATAAAGATTTTTTTATAAAGTTTTTTTCATTTGAAAAATAAAACTGATAAATAAAAAATATGTAAATAACAAGCATGTAAATAATTAAAGTGGTTCCCATTAAATATTTTAAAAAGTCACTACTTTTCATAAACTTTATAAAACTACTTAGTTTTGTTTTATCCCAATTCAATGGAGCGAATCCATGATCTATCGCTGGTTTTCCGTGAGAGTAGAGCAGATTATAAAATCTTGATACAAGCCATTCAAAAGAATTTTTAGTGGTATAATCAAAAAAGACTTTAATACATTCTTTTGACTTATATATACCTCCTAAATTATTTTTTCCACTTAAATTTCCAATCAAAGATGGATGATTATAATCATCTCTATTTTTTTTAAAGTATATAAAATAATTATATTCGTCTCTTTCTTTAATATCAAAAGAACAATTATTCACATTATTATCAATATCAATAAAGTGTGCTTTAAATTTTAGGGGTATTGTTTGTGTTAGATTTAAACCGATTAAACTACCATTTGAAAAAAAACCAAAAATAATTTTATTTTTAATCATTGGAATAATTGAAATCATTAAAAATAAAAAAAAAATAATGAAAGATCTTATTAATTTTAAATTTTTGCAAAGTAACAAAAAAAGTAAGAAAAATAAAAAAATTATTAAGGGATGAAATGCTTTCCATAACAATGTTAATAATAAAAGATTTAAATAAATTAAAAATTCAAATTTTAATTCATTATTTTTAAAAAACCTCAATAAAAAATAAGTTAGTTGGAAAAATAAAAAACAGGTTGTGTGAGTATAGAATATCCAATTTTCATAAAAAAAAAGATTTGGAGATAATATTAAAAAAACTGCTAAAAAAAATTTTACCCTAACAGATGATCTAAAATAATCTGCGATGAGTATTGAATAATAAATTATAAAAAAAGATAATATAACATGGTAAAAGTAAAAAAAATAAGCAACAAATTTTAAATTTTCTTTGAAAATTTTTATAGTTATCCCAAGAAAAAGATTCCATAACACAGGTTCGGAATGTAAATAAATTAAAGATCTAATAAGGTCTTGAGATAGAAGTATGTAGTCTAAAGTTTGCCAATAACCAAATAATAAATTAGGATGGATACCACTGAAATAGATAATAATTCTTGAAAAAATAAATAATAAAAAAATAATAAGTATTAATTTTTTATTATTCATTAAAATTTCTTAAAAATTTTTTTATCTGAGAATTACTCCACAAATATGAATACTTTGGAAAATAAGGAAATATGAAATCTTTAATCTTCAAAATTTCATTCCTAAAATAAAATGGTTTTTTTGAAAAATCTAAATACCTAAAGTCACCCGTTACAATATCGTAATTCTTAAGTATTAAAGAATTGTGTGATGTAATTAATAAAAATTTTATTTTAGAGTTACAAAAATTATTGAGTGCTTTATGAATATCAATGAATGAAAAATGAAATAAACAATCTCTAATATGTAGCAGTTGAACTTTTGGTAGCTTATCTTTTAAAATATCAAATTCTATAAATTTATATCTTGGAAAATTTATTTTATTTTTAAACAAAATATTATTTACTAAATCACCACCTATATACTTAAGCTTTAAATCCTTAAGCGCCATATCCATAAACATAAATTCTCCACAACCACAATCGAAAACACTCTTGATTTTTTTTCTTATAAAAAACTCTCTTAGTTTCAAAGCATAGTACTTTGCAATGAAAAGATCAGAACTAGTGCCGCTTAAGTTTTTATCTGTTTTCCAAGTTTTGTATTTATAAATTTTTAAAAAATTATATTTGTAATTTTTTTCAAAATTTAAATTTTTTTTAAATGATCTATTTTTGAATGAAAAAAAAGAAGATATTAAGATACCAAAAGGTCTTAAAAAATAATCTAAAAATTTAATAATTAATTTTAGTAAGCCCTCTCTCTTACAAAATTTGCGTATATCCCTAAACACTTTTTTATTTAAATTTTTTATAAACTATTAACTCTACACTCATGAACGGATAAATTTTTATTAGTTAAGATATTATAACTTTTGTCTTTAAAATTATAACCATTATCTATTAAATTTATTGTTAGATAAATTTCTTTAAAGTGTTCTAGAATAGTATTTGTATTATAATAATTCCATTTTTTAAAATCTAAAACAATTGTTGAACAATTTGAAAATTTACTTTGGTCATAACTCCAATTTACCTCTTTTTTAGATTGTATTTTTTGTATGCTTGGAAAAGAGTCGTAAGTGCCAATCCCATAATTAAAATCTTTAAATTTATATAAAGGAAAAATTAACATTAAAATCATTAAAAAATAATTAGAAGAAAATTTATAGTTTTCTTTTTTTATTTTGATTTTGAATAATAAAATAAGAATTATGAAAGGAGTAAAGTAAAAATATAACTTCGTCCAAGTCCACAATTTACCTTTAAGAATAAAAAAAATAGATAGAGAAATAAAGATGATAAAAGCAGATTTTACAAGAATGAGTTCATCTTTTGTTGAATTTAAAACACTAACAAGATTTTTTAAAAAAACTAAAAGTAAATAAAATGAAAACATTAATAAAAAAAAATAATATACATATTTAATATTACCTGCTCCCCAATCAGTAATAAAATAATATCCAAAAATTGAGGGTATAATATTGAAGTAGATTTGAATATAATCAAATTTAATTATACTACCATGTATAATACTAATAATTTCTATCAGGCTTAAATTATCATGAAGCCCAGCAGATGGAGATTTATAAATTAATTCTTTTACGTATTGACTAAACAAAGGATCAACAGATGGATTTTCTCTGCCTAATAAAAAAGCTCCAAAATATGTCCACCATCTATTTTCATTAGCAGTTTGTTTTATTTGATCTAATAAAAAATTGAGTGTTATTTCAATATTAGGATAAATGAATATTAGAATAATTAATATTGATAATAAATATTTATAAGAATTTTTTTTGATATAATTAAAATTAATTTTTTTTGAAAAAAAACCATAAGTAATAAACAATAAGCATATTATGAATAAAATCTCAGGATAAATTAATACTAAAACACTAATACAAGCTATATATAATAAAATTTTTTTAATATTGTTCTTATTAAAATCTTCAAATAATTCATCTGCATTTGAAAATATCCAAATAAAAAAACAGAATGATGCTAAAAAACGAAAGTAGTCAGCTTCTATTATATAAATAAACCAAAAACTAAAAATAGCGACGATGCTATTAAAAATATTTAATAAAAAATTATTGTGATTATATTTTTTTAAAAAATCGTAAAAACTAATTGATGCTAACATAATGCAAAAAATTTTAAAAATATATGACATGTAAAAAGAATTACTAAAATTAATATTTAAAAAAAGAGCACCTACGAGAGATAAGGTAGGGATTTTATCAATCCATGTTATTATTGTTTGATGGTATGCAGAAAAAGGTTCTTTGGATAAATATCTAAATTTTTCTAAATTTTGATCTTTTTGTATTAAAAGATAATCACTATCAGACAGATGACTTAAATAATGGCTAGAACTTACAAAACCAAACCAATCCCATTTATTCCCACGAAAAACATAATATTGTTCACCATAGACTTCTGCTAGAAAGAGAAAAAATAACAATGGAATTAATGTTATTAAAATAATTTTTTTAATTATATTTAAAAATTCTAAATTTTTTATTGCTAAAGAAAAAAATATAGATGTTATAAAAATAAAAAATGACAAATAAAGTAAATTGCCAACGCTTATTTTAAAAATAAAAAATAAATAATTAAAAATTAAAATAAAAAAAATATAACCGATTATTGGGTATGATGAGATATTATTAATTTTTATATTTCTAGAAATTATAAATCCTAAAGATGAAAATCCTACAATTATAAAAATTAAAAAAAATAACGAGTAAAGGGAATACATATGTTGACTTTAAATTTTACTATTAGTTGCGGGGCTTGGATTTGAACCAAGGACCTTCAGGTTATGAGCCTGACGAGCTACCAGACTGCTCCACCCCGCGAAATAAGCCAATATATAATACAAACATAAATAAAAATATAGTTAATTCATATAAACTAAAGTTTATTTAGGTAATATATTTTATATGAAGCAATTTTTTTGTATTCTAAATTTTTTTTAAGATAGTTAGAACACGGAGATTTCAAATACATACAGGCAGAATCTTTAGAGTAATAGTAAAAGCTTTCTCCAACTTTAATTACCTTCAAAGAAGGGTAATTGTTATCTAAACGCATCGATACCAAATTAGGCCATGGATAATATGAATATTCTTTATTAAAACTAATTAAAATTCTTTGAGAACTTTTTACAAATAAACCAATAAATGAAAGTATTATTGTAATTATCATAATTTTTTTTAGATAAAAAATATTAACTTTTTTAAACATTTTAAAAAACAAAATGCTTAATAAAATAACAAAAAATACAGTAATAAAGGAATAACCGTATCTATATAAAGGAAATTTATAAAACCAAAAAATAAAATTAAAAAACGAAAATAAAATAACAAAATAAAGATGTTTATTTAAGTAAATATTAATTATTTTTTTTTTAAGAAAAAATAAATCAAATAATTTTATAATTAAAAAAAATATTAATATAAAAATTATAACAGGAGAAAACTTATGAATTAAAACTTTAAAATGAACATTAAACCAAGATTTAAGCCAATTAAAATTACTAGAATATTCATTAAAATCTTGAATTTGAGTTTGATTTACCCACCCTTTAGCCCAGGCCTCCCCTTCTAATGACTGTAAATAAACTTCATCAATATTAGTCCAATATAAAGATTTAAAGCAAAATTCTTTCACAGGGTAAAAAGCACAACCAGAAATAAGAATATTCTTAAATACAACTAAAAAAATAAAAAATATTGATAAGATAAAAAATTTATTTCTAAAAAATAAATAATTCTTATTTATAATAATTAAATATAAAGGGATAACAAAAGTAAAAATAAAAAATATTTTATTCGCTACTATAAAAATAGAAATTATTAAAGTTATATAAATAAAATTTTTTTCTTTAATATTTCGATAATCTAAAAAAAGACAAATTAAGTATAAATAGTATATATGAGCAACTGCATCATTTCCATATTCACTATATCTACTAAAACTATAAATTGAGCTTATTAAAAAAAAAAATAAAATAAAAATATAAAAAAAATCAATATTTTTAAAAAAATTATTACTTAAAAGAATTTTATGTAAAAGAAAAAAAATAAAAAAGGAGGGTATTATCGCTAATGGTATTGTTATACCAACTTCTTTAAAAAGATAATTATAGTAAAAAGCAGAGATGTATTGAACTATAGAATTTGTTGCAAACCTAAAATTAATGTTAGAGATTCCAATAATTATTTTTTCATCATTTAACAATTTTATATATGGAATATGATAAAGACCTCCGTCAGGGGCATAGACGGTAGAAAAGATAATAATTATCGAAGAAAGAAGAGATAAAAAAAAAAGACTCTTTATATTTTGAAAAATTAAACTCAAATTATTTCTAATAAACAAAAAACTAAAAAAAAATAAAGTGATTAAAGAATTTAAAAATTGGCTAAGGCTAAAAAAAAAATTAAGAAAAATACTTAAAAATCCTATAAAAATTAGTCCTATTAATCCTTCCTCATATATTGAAACCTCATATTTCTTTCCAAATTTTAAAAAATACAAAAATACTTTACCTGCACAAATTGCCATTAAAATTGATAAGAAGTTAAAAGAAATTAATTGAAATATTTGTAGGACTTTATACATCATCATAATATATGTTAGTTTCGATAATAATCCCATGCTTCAATGAAAAAAAATACATTGAAAAAATTATTAAAGAAGTCTTAAATCAAAATAACATAAATAAAGAAATAATTATCGTAGATGACGGGTCTACGGACGGTACAACTGAAATACTCAAAAATAATATAGAAACCAAAGTTAATAAAATAATTTATTTAGAAAAAAATCTTGGAAAAGGCAATGCAATTAAAGAGGCTATAAAATTTGTAAATGGGCAAATAATTTTAATACAAGATGCTGATCTTGAATATAATCCGAAAGATTATGATAAAATGATTGCACCATTTATATCTAATAATGCTGATGTTGTTTATGGATCAAGATTTGTAAGTAACGATAGTAGAAGAGTTATTTATTTTGCAAATACTATTGCAAATAAGATTTTAACATTTCTTTTAAATTGCCTGTTAAATTTAAATTTTACAGATGTTGAAACTGGATACAAAGCCTTTAAAACTGAACTTATAAAAAAAATATATCTTAATGAAAAAGGTTTTGGATTTGAAATTGAAATAACAATGAAATTATCAAAAATTAAACCTATATTCTATGAAGTTGGGATATCATATTCCGGAAGAAGTATATCCGAAGGAAAAAAAATAAGAATGAAGCATTTTTTTGAAGCTATCTACTGCATCATCAAATATAAATTACTTTAAATTTTTCGCTATTTTGTAAAAATTTTATAATTAAATAATAGGTAATCAAATTTTAAATCATAATTATAAAAATAACAATTCTTTTCAGTCCAACAAAAATTTTCGACTTTAACTCCAAAACCCTCTCTTTTTATGGTATCAATTTTAGGTATCCCTCTAATATTAAAATCAAGATTATTTATATTTTTATATATTGGCTCACCAGAAAATAAAATAAACACAATAAAATAAATATAATTTATAATTAAATTTTTTCTTTTAATGTCATATAAAAAATTATTTTTGACAAACGCTAAAATAATCGTTGGTGCTAGACTTGCAAAATAACCATAGGCAAATCTCGGGCTCGGTGCGTTTATTATCCAAGCCATAAAACAAAAAAATAAATAAAATAACGGTATAAAAAAAATAAAATTATTTATTCTAAAAAATAAAATTTCTTTATTTAAAAAAATAGATGTAAGTAAAATTGAACATAGAAAAATTGAAAATAATATAAAAAACTCCTTTAAGATTGTTATAGTACTATATTCTGCATTTAATTGAGATAAATAAGCAAATCCCTTTAAAGAATCACTGCTGTAAAGGTATAAAGTAAAAAAAATTAAAAATATCGAAATTATAAACTTTTTATTTATAAATTTAGTAATTTTAAATTCAAAAAAAAATAAAAATACAAAAGTTATAGACAAAATTAAAAGTAATAGCACGTGCCAAAAACTCAATAAAAAATTTTCTAAATATATAAAATTAATATATTTATAATATTGATAAGAAAAATCTTTTATTGCCTGATTAATTTGAAACACTTGATTTAAATCACTCCAAACTAAATCAAAGCATAAAAATTGAACAGGATATACAATACAACCTGTATTTATAATATTTTTAAGTATCCATGTGCTAATAATAAAAAAACAAAATAAAAAAATTTTTAAAAAAATTTTATCAAATAAAAAAAAATTTCTTTTTAATAAAATTACTAATATTAAAAATGTATATGGAAGAACTAATATTCCTGATGGTTTAAAAACAAAAGCAAAACTAGTCGAAATTAAAAATAAATTTATTAGTGGTTGATTATTTTTTGTCTCTATCAATAATATTAAGCCTAGTATTATTACTATATAAAATAAAAACCCATATGGTGCATCTACAAGTCCGTAACTAGGTTCAATATATCTAAACCAAATAGGCAAAGTAAGAATTGTTGAAAGAACAATCCATAAAGAGGATTTAATCTTTAAATTCAAAATAAAAAATAAAAAAGAGAAGAATAATAGATAGTATGTACCTTGCAAATAAGGCAAAGCACCAAAGGTATTATTAAACCACAAATTTGCACCCAAATAATTGTATAAAGAAATCAAACCAAATCTGTCATGAATATTACTCAATCCAAATATTATTTTTTCTTCTCTTATCCAAGTTTGATGGGGGAAATGATAAAGAGCAGCATCATATCCTTCTGGCATAAAATTTAATAAAGGGGAAATTAAAAAAATTAATAGAGTATTTCGAAAAAAAATTTTGTAAATTTTTATGTTGGTATTAAAAATAGATATAAAGATTAATAAGGTTATAAAAAATTTAAAGAAAATATTATTTAAGTTTATAAAAAAATTAAAAATAAAAGATATAAAGCTTAAACTAAACAATCCAAAGAAAATTCCAATAAAAAGATTATTGCTTAAATCTTTAATACCTAAAAATCTGCAATAAATTCTATTAAAAAAACTTCCATAAATAAATATTAAAAAAACAAATAAATAAAAAAATAAAAAATTAATAATCATTAAATTATTTAAATATTTTAGCCAAAGAATAAAAATAAAGAAGAATTCCAATTATTACAGCGGAAATTTGAGAAAAGGGAATTAATATTATTGGTATTAAAATTAATATTTGAATAATTAAAAATGAATATTTGAATTCTAATTTATTCAAAAAATAATGATGGATGTGATTACGATCTGGCTTAAATGGATTATTAAATTTAGATAATCTCTGAATAAATAATCTAAACATATCTAGTCCAGGCAGCATCATTAGAATAAAGATTTCTTCTACTGAAATTACTAAAAAGTCATGGTTATATTGTTTTATAATTATATAGGAAATTATAAATGCCATAATATGCGTCCCGCTATCACCCAAAAATATTTTATTTTTATAATTAAGATATAAAAAAGAAATTAAGGGTAAAAATAAAAATATTGAAAGATGTAAAAAAATTTTATTAATGATGAAATATATAAATAATATAGCTAAATAAAAACCAACTTGAAGATTTAATCCATCGAACATGTTTAGTGCATTGACAAATAGAAGAATGCATAAAATTGTAAAAAATGATGAAAAAATCCCTAACGATATAGACAAATTAAAAGTTTGGAAATAAAGTTTCTTTATTACGAGATCATTGTCGATAAAAGTTACAAAAATAAGAATGCTACTAATTAAAAAAAATTTAGAATAAGGATTTAAAATAAACTTATCATCATACAAACCAATAAAAAAAATAATTAAAATAGGTAAAAAAAAAGAACTATAATAACTATCATCAATAAAAAATTTAATATTTGTCAAATTTAAACTTAAAATAAATAATAAAAATAAAATATTTATTAAAAAGATTGAGCCACCCAAAAGAGGTATTTTTTTTTTATGTAATTTACGAACATTATCTGGATTATCGTAGATGTTAAAAAGTTTTGAAAAATATTCAAAATAATATAATAAAAAAAAATTTAAAATTAAAATAAAGATTAGAAACATTACCATCATTTAATTTTTAATAAATCTATTGAGTAAAGAAAGAAACCTACAGGCATGTAATATGCAACTGACAACCAGTTACCAAAAAAGTTTCCAGTTGGCATAAAAGGAAATAAATAAGCTAAGAATAAAATATTTAACATAATTGAAAAATTATATTCTTCTAAATTTAATTTTTGTATTTTTTTTATTTTTATTAAGTAAAAAAATCTTTTAAATAAGTAAATTAAGATAGTTATTAAAAATGCAAAACCAACTAATCCTGTTTCACTTAATATTTGAAAGTAAGTGTTATGTGGATGGGTTGTACATGATAAATAAATTAAAGAGCCATCATCTCTTGGCACTTTAGGAATACCTTCATTATATTTTTCTTGATGGCAAAGATTTGAAAACGATTTTGCTCCTGAGCCAAAAATTATATGATCTTTAAAAATTCTATAAGCAACCAGTAAATGACTTTGATGCTGTTCAGAAAATAGATAAATTTTTTTATTTTGTAAAATTTGGTGATAAATCGTTTGCTCAAAAAATCTAAATCTAATTTCTTTATCTAAAGCAAAAATTAAAATAGTTATTATCGAAAAAAAAATAAAAGAATATAATTTTATCTTATAAAAACCCTTAACAAATAAATAACTTAATACTATAATTAAAAATAAAATAACTATTGCACTTCTTTCGCCGGTATATAAAGACATAATAAAAAGCAAAATTGAA
>Ga0194132_10006962_pt1 | contig 17144 bp, 12 predicted proteins | sample TA2KigOf80mmetaG_FD_148612 | JGI IMG/M metagenome (GOLD analysis project Ga0194132, IMG submission 148612) | Freshwater microbial communities from Lake Tanganyika, Tanzania - TA2015054 Kigoma Offshore 80m | ecosystem: Environmental > Aquatic > Freshwater > Lake | place: Tanzania: Lake...
CCCTGTTTTTGAATCCTTTGCTCTTTGAAGTGGACGCCGCCGCACGCACCGCCCTTTCAGTGGGACCGCGTAGAAGTGTGCGGACGCTCGCCCCGAATCTGTCTCTAAGTCTCCGAAAAGCTTCATCCAATGCCCGTTTTCACGACTCAGCGCCGACCAAAAGTATCTGCCCAGTCTTGGTGCATACAATTTTATGCACCAAGCACCAAACCAAAAGGCTGATTCGGTGCATAATTTGGGTCATACGCAACTCGCGTCGACACGGCTGGCGAATTCTCGTGGTTGGCTCGGAGCCGAATCCAGATGCTACATTACAGGACTTATCACCTCGGGCCTCAGCAGGAATGGGTGGTATTCGTGCACGGCGCGGGCGGCAGCTCTTCGATCTGGTTCAAACAGGCTCGAGAGTTTCGAAAACACTTCAACGTGCTGATGGTGGACTTGCGGGGCCATGGCAAGTCGGCCAGCCCGCCAGACAGTCGCGGCCGGTTGAGGTACACCTTTCATGACATCAGCCGCGAGATTCTGGAGGTGCTCGACCATCTGCGGATTCAGACGGCCCATTTCGTGGGGATTTCGCTGGGGACGATCATCATTCGCACCATCGGCGAAATCGCTCCGGCGCGCATGCGCTCCATGATTCTGGGGGGTGCCATCACCCGGCTGAATTTCCGGTCCAACTGCCTGGTCTTTCTGGGCAACTGCATGAAACGTTTCATTCCCTACCTGTGGCTTTATCGCTTGTTTGCCTGGATCATCATGCCCAAGAAGCGGCACGAGCAGTCGCGGCTGCTATTTATCAACGAAGCTCGGAAGCTTTGCCAGAAGGAGTTCATTCGTTGGTTCAAGCTGACCTACGAGCTGAACCCGCTGCTCGATTATTTCGAGGAAAAGGAAATTGCGGTGCCTACGCTCTACCTGATGGGTGAAGAGGACTACATGTTCTTGCCTCCTCTGAAACGCATTGTGGCCAAGCATAAGCACTGCATCCTGAAGATTCTCGAGAACTCTGGCCATGTCTGTAACGTTGACCGGCCTGACCTTTTTAATTTCCTCTCAATTTCCTTTATCAAAGGCCAGCTTCAGCTTCAATCGCTGGCAAGCTAGGCAGTAGCCACCGTTGCTGGCAAGGCTGGCCTGGGACGTTCGTTCGCGGACTGCCCGTACGCTGCATACAACTACCGTCCAAAACGAGAACATAGTCCTCGTAACGGCGCGCATAACGGACTGGACTAATGCCATACAGGCTACAGCGGGAGTCACGCACCAGCGCTGGGGCCTCTGGTGTTTGGTCCGCCAGCTACCGCACATTTGCCGCACCGCCGGTCTAATCCGTCGCGCTGCTCAGCGCTGGAACGCCGATCGCAAACAACAACGACAACGCCACGACGGCAATCAAGAGCCAATAGATCCCGCTCCAAGCCAGGCGGGTCGCTGCAGAGTCTGGGCCTCGGTGCTGCGCGGGTAGAAGGTACCCAAATACCAGCCCCGCGACAAACCCTCCGAAGTGTGCCGCGTTGTTGGCTCCAATCACCAACCCATAGCCAAATCCGTAGATTGCCCAGTGGATGAGCTGTTGACCGAGCAGGCTTCCCCCTCGCGACGACCGCTTTGAAAGTGCGATGCCGGCTCCAATCAAACCGAAGATGGCCCCCGAAGCGCCGGCGGTTGTAAGCCAAGGCCCATAGTACGCGTTGCTCAGCAGAAAGCCCGACACGCCGGTCAAGAGATAGACGAAGAGAAACCGTTCTTTGCCAAGCGACTCCTCCAACAAAGGTCCGATGAAGATCAACGCATAGGAGTTGAACGCGAGATGAACGATGCCAATGTGCAAGAAGATGGCAGACACCAGACGCCACCACTGTCCTGCCGAGACCAAGGCACCTACATCGGCGCCCCAGCGCGCCAGGCGGGGCGAAGTGACTCCCCAAACCAGCCGCCCGAGGTCCTGTGCCGAGAGATCGCGCTCCGCCGCAAAGACGAGCAGGAAAAGCGCGAAGTTGACGGTCAGCAGAACAAAGGAGACCGGCATGAAGTTGGGCACCACGTTCTGGAGCAGCTTTCCCAGTCCAGCGGCCCGATACCCCAGGGTGGCCTTACAGAGCGGACAGGTCTTGGCTCGTCGATCGATCAACGCCCGGCACTCGGGACACATTCGCGTTGCCGATTGCGACCCCCGCCAAAGATTGCGGATTGTGTCCCACTGTTCCTCGATCTGCCGCATCAGCCGGTTGAGTTTCCACAGAAACCGCTGCTTGTTCATCATTGAGTTTGCATTCGTTCCTTTGGTGCGCCGGAGTCCAGCGCATCTTAACACCACTCCAGCCGTTGGACTCTGCAGCCGACACCGGCCTTTGTGCCCACAGCCAACCAAACTCAGGATCCCGTCAAAGTCTTGTGAGTCCTTGAGTCGAGGTCAAGCCTTTGCTGACGCGCGGGCCACTGATTCGGCTCACGCGGCTGTTCAGTAGCCCGACCATGAGGGAGGGTTCACAACCTTGACGGGACCCTGCAACTCCGCTGATTTGGCTTGCCATCGCATGGAGAGTTAAGCAAGATGGTTCGAATGCTGTCGAGATGACCGCTGGGAGCCGCGCCGCGCAATCGATGATACCTGGAGTGAAACGAACCCTGGTTGGGATCGCCCTCATCGCGTCTCTGGTTGCACCCCAGAGCGCCCTCGCGATCAAAACGATCGACTACCAGCGGCGCTTGAGCCCCAGGTTTATCAAACGAGTTCGCCCGGAAACTCGTTTCATCATCGTTCACTCCACCGAGAGCCGGCTGCCCAGCGCGCTGCGCACGCTGTCACGCGGCAAGGTGCGACATGGGCGCTACGTGACGCGAGGGGGTCACGCGCACTACCTCATTGCCCGCAGCGGAGCGATCTACAAGATTCTAAATCCAAAATACTGGGCCAACCACGCGGGTGTCAGCATGTGGAATGGAACCGCCGGCCTGAGCGATTATTCTGTCGGCGTCGAGCTGGAGGGCTACCACAACGTCCCGTTCTCCGACGCGCAGTATTCCTCCCTCACGCGTCTGTTAGAGGAATTGCAGGAGAAGTACGGTATTGAGGATCGAGACGTTCTCGAACACTACCGTGTGGCCTACGCAGCGCCCAATCGCTTCCATCGTTCCAACCACCGCGGACGAAAACTGGACCCGGGTGTCGAGAATTTCGAGCGCGCCCGGGCAGGACTCGATGACGAATACCCGGTTGATCCAGACGTCATTGCTGGCCGCATCGACGGCAGCCCGGAGTTGATGCGGGCTGGCGGCCACCTGCAGGTATCGGTCGAAAGCGAGGAGGAAGACTCCGCGGAGCAGCTGGCCGTAGAGGAGTCCTTCCAGATTAGCCGCACGCGAACCGCTTGGAAGATCGCCGGCACTCGCTACAACGCGCCAACGACGATGTACCGCTTCCCCGACGGCCGGTTCTTGTCCGGCGAGCAGATCGCGGACTGGTCGGACATTCCGCCTGGCACGCGGGTTGAGCTGGGAAATCCACCCTCAGAAACGAAGGTTGTCAGCAGCGCGCGCCTCGAAGTGGTTGTGCCGCAGGTTACGGCCGAGGCTTCTCCTTGGAAGATCGCCAATGCTTTGTACAATTCTTCCCTGACGTTCTATCTCCTGCCCGATGGAACGGTGCAGCCTGGAAACACGCTCAAAAAGAAGGTGTCGCTTCCATTGGGAACGAAGGTGCTGGTCGCCTACCGCGAACTCCCAAGGCCCAAAGCGAGCGGCGCAGTCGGCGAAAATCTGGACGATGTGTATCTAGATGCCAGCACGCTGTACTTGTTTCCGGATGGGCTCCTTCGATCGGGAGATCAGATCGAGAATTTCCTCAACCTTCCACCCTCGGTTCGCGTTTTCGCGAAGGTCGACTGAGCCGGAAATCGGCTAGCCATTGGCCACGGGGCTGCCTTCCGGCGCCGTTGAAGTATGTTATAGTCTGGCACTTTCGAGCTTGGGGGCGGCGCAGGGAATGCCGTCGGGGACCGTCGAGCCCTCGATCCCTTCCTCACGATCGGATTCTAGGCGGGGCGCTGCCCGGCGGTCGCCAGCGGGCAGGCTCAACTTCGGCCCAAGGGCCGCATTGACTTCGACACGACTCCGGTACAGCCCTCACAACCGCCGCCGACGGCGACGGAGACCAGGAAAGCCACATGTTCAAGGAGCGGTTATTTACTCCCGGCCCGACGCAGCTGTTGCCGGGTGTCCAGACGGCGATGGCGCAGCCCATCGTGCATCACCGCACCGAGGAGTTTCGTAGCATCTTCAGAGAGGTCTTGGACGGCCTGCGATACATGTACAACACAGAGAACGATGTTCTCTGTTTCACGGCTTCAGGCAGCGGCGCCATGGAGGGGGCCGTCGTCAACCTGCTGAGCCCTGGAGACAAAGCGCTGGTGGTGAGCGCGGGGAAATTCGGGGAACGCTGGACAGGCCTTTGCAAGGCTTTCGGTGCAAATACGAACGTCCTGTCGATCCCTTACGGACAGGCGGCCAACCCGCGGGACGTCGCCGCAGAGCTAGACAAACATCCAGACACGCGAGCCGTCTTCGTGCAGTATTCCGAAAGCTCCACTGGCGCCAGGCACGATGTGAAGGCTCTGGGTGAAATCGTTCATCGGCGCCCGAAGACGGCGCTGGTGGTCGATGCCATTACTGGGCTGGGCGTCATGGAAATGCCCGTGGACGAGTGGCACCTTGACGTTGTCGTCGCGGGATCGCAAAAAGCGCTGATGCTGCCGCCTGGCCTGGCGTTCGCCAGTGTGAGCCAGAAAGCCTGGGAACTGATCGAGACCACCCGGTCGAGCAAGTTCTACTTCGACTATCGAAAGGAACGCAAGAGCAACGCCAAAGGGGAATCGTCTTATACACCGGCCATTACGTTGATCGTCGCCGCCCGTGAGGCCATCCGCCACATTCGCTCGCTCGGCCGGGATCAGCTGATCGCCAACGCCGGGCTGCTGGCCGAAGCGACCCGCGGCGCGGCGAAAGCGCTCGGGCTGAGACTCTTTGCGGAATCTTCCCCCAGCGACGCCTTAACAGCGATTTGTGCGCCCAGCGGGGTCGATTCCGGAACGATCGTCAAGGCGTTCAAGAAGGAGTTCGGCGCCACGGTAGCGAATGGGCAGGGCGAAATGAAGGGGCAGCTGTTTCGCATTGCGCACCTGGGTTATTACGATTTCACCGATACGGTCGCTCTGATTGCGCTGCTCGAAATCATTCTCAAGAGGCTGAACATCCCCGTTGAGCTGGGAGCTGGAGTCACCGCTGCCCAGAAGGTTTATTTGGCGAGAAGCTCCTGATGAAAGCCCTGAGGAAGCCCTTCGAATCCGATGTCATCGGGCAAAAGGCCCTTGAGATCCTGATTCGGTTGGCCCAGCCCAAGCGGCTCTGGCTCTTCGGTTCGCGCGCACGTCAGGATCATAAGGCGGGTTCAGACTACGATTTCGCTCTTGAGGGTCCCGTCTTGAATTCAGGGGAGCGTTGGAAGGTAACCGAAGCGTTGGAGATGCTACCCACCTTGAGGCAATTCGATGTCGTCTGGCTAGACACGGCGTCTGAGTTCGTTAGGGAACAGGTCTCAAAGGAAGGGATCTGCCTGTATGAACGATAAGCGGCAAGCGTTCCTCGGGAGCTGGGAGCAGGCGTTGCGACGGTTGTCAGAAGCGCTGCTCCTTGACAGCAGCGACCGGATCGTCATCGACGCTGCCATTCAGCGATTTGAGTTCTGCTTTGAGCTTGGATGGAAGACCTTGAAGGCGTTTCTGGAGTTCGAAGGTTATGCCCCTCCCACACCACGGCAGACCTTGAAGGATGCCCTGCGAATACAGTGGCTCAACGACGAAGAGGCTTGGCTGCAGATGCTCCAGGATCGCAACCTGACTTCTCACACCTACCACGAGGCGCTTGCTGACGAGATCTATTCTCGCCTGGCAAACCACCATGCTCGAATGTCAGAGCTGTTCGGTTTCTTGAATCGACACTTGTGAGTCTCAAGGAGCTTCCGTCTCATCGAGGATCGAACTCAAAAGGCGGCATGAAAATTCTTGTCTGCGACAAACTCTCCGCGCAAGGAATCGAACGGTTGCGGCAGGAAGCAGCCTGGCAGGTGGATGTCAAGACCGGTTTGACTCCTGCTGAGTTGCTGGAAATCGTTGGGGATTACGACGCGCTGCTGGTTCGCAGCACCACGAAGGTCACGGCAGCCGTGATCCAGGCAGCCAGGAATCTGCGGGTGATTGGCCGTGCGGGCACTGGTGTCGACAACATCAACCTGGAAGCTGCTACCAACAAGGGCGTCGTCGTCATGAATACGCCTGGTGGCAACAGCGTTAGCGTGGCCGAGCTGTCGATGGGGTTGATGCTGGCCATGGCGCGCTCGGTACCTCAGGCCAGCGGGTCGACCAAAGAAGGCCAGTGGGACAAAAAGGGCTTTACTGGAGTGGAGCTCAAAGACAAGACGCTCGGAGTGGTCGGGTTCGGGAAGATCGGCATGGAGGTTGCCAAGCGGGCCCGGGCCTTCCAGATGAATGTAGTCGTGTTTGACCCGTACGTCTCCGAGCGCCTGGCGCAGGACTTGAGCGTCAAGCTGGTTTCACTCGACACACTCTTTGCCCAATCCGACGTCATCACCTTGCACGTTCCCCTGCTCGAGTCGACGCGCCACCTCGTGAACGCGGCTTCGATCGCCAAAATGAAGGACGGCGTTCGGATCGTCAACACCGCCCGAGGCGAACTCATTCACGAAGCGGACCTCGTGGCAGGCCTCGACAGTGGCAAGGTTGCGGGCGCAGCGCTGGATGTGCTGAGCATGGAACCGCCGGCGAAAGACACTCCGCTCCTCAAGCACCCGAGGACAATCGTCACCCCGCATATTGCTGCGTCAACGGCAGAAGCACAGGAGACTGTAGGTGTGGAGATCGCAGAGCAGGTTCGCGGCTTCCTCAAAGACGGCATCATTCGAAACGCTGTTAACTTCCCCTCTGTGTCGTTCGAGGAATACAAGAAAATCGGACCTTTTCTGCAACTCGGCGAAAGCCTGGGGGGATTTGGCTCGCAGATTTGCCAAGGGCGGTTGAGCGAAGTCGGGATTCGCTACTACGGCGAAACGGTCGACATCAACACACACCTGATCGCCAGCTCGATTCTGGTCGGAATCCTGAAGCCGATCCTTGGCGACGCTATCAATCTGATCAACGCGCGCAAGCATTTGGATGAGCGCGGCATCTTGCTGATCGAGTCCCAAAGCAGCCGTGTGCGCAGCTTTTCGAACCTCATCTCGGTCCGGCTCAAGACTGACGCGCGCGAGGAATGGGTCGAAGGAACCATTCTCTCCCAAGGCAGGAGCCGCCTCGTGTCGGTCGACGGCATTGACATCGAGGCGCCGCTGCACGGAGCTATTCTTTTTATCCGCAACAACGACACGCCGGGCGTTATCGGGCAAATCGGGACCTTGCTCGGCAACAACCAGGTCAACATCGCCAACTTTGCGCTGGGCCGGGGCGAGAGCGGACAGGCGGTGGGCGTTGTCAACGTCGACAGCGAGGTTCCAGAACGTTTGCTGCAGGAGATCCGCTCCTGTCCCAGCATCCGATTCGCACGCGTGGTGCAGCTGTAGATCTTGCCTCTTGCCTTCTTTGGGCGAAGAAGTCCTAATCCCGCTTATGAAACTCCAATCTCAGGTTCAGCGGCTTCTGAGCAAGGTGGTTTGGTGGTCGCCTTCTCGTTGGCGAGAGGTGAGCCCTCACGCGAGCAAGGACTCGGACTACGAAGCGATGCTGGCCCGCGAGGTCAGCAACTATCGGACTGTCGAAAACGTTCACGACCTGCCCGATATTTTCCACTATTGGTCCAACAAATACCTGGTACCCAAATACCGGGAGTTTGGGTTTTCGAGCCCCAACAGCTTCTACCTGCAGTACATGACACGGGTCTGCAGGCAAATGGCAGGGCCGGCTCGATTCGTCAGTTGCGGGGCAGGGAACTGCGACACGGAAGTCGGCCTGGTCGAAGCGCTGGCCCAAAGCGGCATCTCCAACTTCGTTCTGGAGTGCCTGGATGTCAATCCCCATATGCTGGACCGGGGCCGACGGCTGGCTCAGGAGAAACAGGTGCTCGACCGCCTGCGCTTTACTCAAGCGGACATCAATGCCTGGCAACCGCGAGAACGCTACCACGTGGTGATGGCCAACCAAGCGCTACACCACTTCGTCGAGCTGGAGATGCTGTTCGACAAAGTGCATCGCGCGCTCACGGATGACGGATTCTTCCTGACCGATGACATGATTGGAAGGAACGGACACATGCGCTGGGCAGAGGCGCTGGAGGTTCTTAACACCCTTTGGAGAGAGTTGCCGGAGCGATACAAATACAATCGCCTGCTAAAACGCACGGAGATTGAATTCGAGAACTGGGATTGCTCGAAAGAGGGATTCGAGGGCGTTCGCTCGCAGGATATCTTGCCCTTGCTGATCGGCAAGTTTCACTTCGAGCTGTTCGTTGGGTTCGCCAACATCATCGACATCTTCATCGATCGCTGTTTTGGCCACAACTTCGACCCTTCTAATCCTTGGGATCTAGGCTTTATCGACAAGGTCCACGCCGTCGACGAAGAGCAGCTGAAGCGTGGCAGCGTCAAACCCACACACATGACAGCAGCACTGACACGGGCTCCGCAAGGGAAGACGAAAACCCACCTTCACCTGACCCCAGAGTTCTGCGTCCGTTGGCCAAATTGATTCACTCGACCGTTATTCGTGTCGCATCGTCAGCGTTTCACGGCGCGATCGTGCCCTGAGCTGCAAGCCGCAGCCGACCGCCACGGCAGCTGCGGCCAGGGCCGCCGCGAGCGTGCAGAAGAACCCTGTCGGACGGTAGCTGAATTCGACTTGCGAAGCACCCGCACCAACCGGAACTCCCATGAGCATGCCGTTCACCCGTTCCACGGGTTGAGGTTGTCCGTTGACGCGTGCCTTCCAACCGGGATACCAGTTCTGGCTGACGATCAGGAGTCTTGGCGCTGGGGACTGGGTCTCTACGCGAAACCGATTGGGACTCATACGGCCAAATACAACCGTGTCCCGGTCTGCCGTATTCGTGGCAGTCGACGGGCCACTTCCCGGCGCTGACATCAAGGCCGTTAGATTGCCGACCGGCTGGTCGACGTAGGCGACCCCATAAGGATCGAAAGCCGGGAGTCGGAGCAGCGGCAGGATCTGGCCGGCTGCGTTCTTCACTTCGACCCGCGCGGCTAACCAAGCTCGCGGGAGAAATCCAGGATTCTCGTACACTGCCGCCCGCTCACCTTGAAAGACTCTCGGCAGGTCGAGCCCCTTCTGCGACACAACGTAACGAACATTCATGAGGTCCGCAATCACGTCTCCGGGCGATTGGGCTGCAGCCCGGAAATCAGAGAACTGTTTCAGCGAGGTTGCGCCGTAGCCGTCGATCGTTTCAAATTTGAAGACTTGACCTGAATTCTGGGGATACGAGTCATCGCGGATGGCGACTCGAAACGGGCCGCTGTTCGACTGCAGGAATTGGATGACCTCGTCGTGCTTGTAATACTGCCTGGGTTCGAAGTTCTCTTTTCTGTCGAACCCGCTTTTCAGGCGAATGTGTGGAGCCAGCAGAAAATGAAAATCGAACAGGAGAATTAACCCTATGGCGACCTGCAGCGCCTTCACTCTGGCAAAACCGAACGCCCGAGCGAGACCGACCGCTGAGACAGCTGCCAGAAGAAGGCAAGCGAAGCCCGGTGTGACATAGTTCGGCTCTTGAGAGAGCGTTTGGGCCTGGTAAAAATAGGCTGCGAAGACCACCAGGCAAACAATCGACGAAAGCGCTGTGAACGCCAGGATGGCCTGGGTCCTGGCTTTTCGGCCATGCTTGGGCGAAGCGGCAAGAAATCCCCGGCAACCGAAACCTACCAGAATGCTCAACCCGAGGTGCGCTATCAGGAGAATCCTGGACGCTTCTCGCCCTTTGTCGAACCCGGGAATGACGGCATAGGCAAGACCGTGCAGCGGAGAGTAACCGCCAAGCGCGAGCAACGTTGCAAGCAGAGCAAGGCCGAACGCCAGGCGAACCATGTAATGCCGCTTGAACGACAGCAAGGAACACAACACAAACAGCAGCGGTAGGATTCCGAAGTAGGGGCTGTTCTCCACTCCGGTCAAGTAGGGAAACAGCAGCAGGACCAATCCATGGGGAGGCAACGCGTTGTCGCTTCCGGCGATGGAATAGGGCACACGCTGGCTGATCAGGGTGGGATTGACGCTATCCACCCAGCGATAGCCAAGCCCTGAGTACTCGAGCGATGGCAGCAGCTGCAACGACGCGTAGGCGATGGCGAAGACGAAAAGGAGCAGCGTCTGGCGAAAAATCACCAACGGTGTGCAGAGGCTTTCATTGCCTTGCTTCCGGCTTCTCAGCCACAGCGCGATCGAGACCCCCGCAATGGCAAGACTGCAATAGATGAAGGGTTGATGATGCCCTGCGAGCAAGGTGAGTGCGAGGGCTAGCCCGGCCAGGTTTGCGAAAAGGATCTGGCGGACGGGTTCGCGCTGCCGCAGTGATCTGGCGTGAAGCCAAAACACCGCCGGAACCCAGACGGAGGCGTAAAAAAGATTCACCTGCGCAAACGCCCGCAAACCAACGGAGCCGCAAGAAGCAAATGTGATGCCCGCTACGAAAGCGCTGAACCGACTCAGCCCTAAATGCCTCGCCAAGCCATACATGAACAGCGCAGCAAGGAAGGCATGGAGAATCACGAACCCTTCAATCAGCGAAACCGGCACCAGCCCTCTGGCGTTGCGAGGGAGCAGCCCCATGAGCAGATTGGGCGGATAGAAAGCACCGGTCTGCATTTCGCCGATAAAGGACCGTCCCGCGTCTGTGTACATATCCCAAAACGGAAAGCTCGACCGGTGGAGCGCCTCAGAGAGATACTGCGCCCAGGGATAGGTTTGAAATGACGAATCCGGATAGACCAGCAGGGTGTATTCTTTGCTGAAGATTAGCTTCCAGAACACCGCGATGGTGAACAGAAACAGCAGTGCGGGATACCGGTAGCGCACGAACAAGCTTGCCAGCGGATGGGAGGCCCGTTGCTCGGGGAGCGGAGCTAAGCGGTGAGCTGGTTTCTGCATGATCGCATTCGAAACGGGCAGCTAGGGAGGACGCCGAGAAAGGTTGTGAGTATAGCACGGCTGGTGCTCGAAACTGGCTGGTCGCCGTTGGTGCGAAATAGAGAGCCGGCTTCCCGTCTTGTCGTGCATGGCTCCCTGGATTGCCAGGGCGTTGAGCCTTCGCTGGAGGATTTCCTTGGATTTCACGCCTTCTGCCACAGACGCTGCGCTGCTGTTTCTGTTCATGTTCCTGTTTGTTAGTTTCGGGTGGCTCAGCGCCAACTTGATTGTCGGATTGACGGCACGCTCAGAGGCAACGCCTGCCGGTTCGGCGGTTTCTTGCCTCGAGTGGCTTGTGTGTGGCCTGCTTGGCGCCTTCGCGGCGACCTCCATCGTCCTCTTATCCAGCGCGCAGCTGGGTGTCTTTCGCATCCGCTATTGGCTTGTGCTGCTGGCGGTTTTTGACGTCGCTGCGTTGTTCGTTGGCTTTTCTCTTGGACGAAGACGCGTCTTACCGCAGCGACCTCTTTGCCGCTTCGAACGAAGGGACCTCTGGTTGCTGCCTTTGCTGGCCTTCGCCTTCTGGATGATGAATCGTCCCGCTGAGTTCGTGGCAACCTATCGCGACCCTGGCGAATACGTAAACATTGCGGTCAAACTCGCGGATTCGCCATCTCTGCGCATTCAGGATCCCCAATTCCAGGACTTCGCGGCTCCCGAAAAGCAGTCGCTCTTCTTGCGGGAACCACTCGATCGGGCACCTTTCCCGGAAGTGCTCCCTGGCTTCTACCTCGCGGACGGCCAACAAGGCGAACTGTTACCCCAGTTTTTCCACCTTTATCCGCTCTGGCTGGCCCTCTGTTTCAAGTTATGGCGCTTTGAAGGGATCTTTCTTTTCAACGTCGCGCTGGGCACGCTGGGCGTGTTCTGCGCGGCGGCTCTGACCGAACAGCTGCTGGGCTCGCGAGTTGTGGCGTGGGCTGCCGGTTTGCTGCTGGCAAACAACGTCGGACAGATATGGATGAGCCGAAGCCCGTTCAGCGAAATGCTGGCGCAGTTCTTTCTACTCGGTGCCCTGACGCTGCTGGCGATCGGCATGCGGAGGCAGAACAAGGGTGCCATCGCACTCGCTGGGATTGCGTTTGGACTTTGCCTGTTCGTGCGAATCGATTCGGTTGTGATCCTGCTGGCGCTGTCGGTCGCTCTGGTGTTTCTTCCCTACCGGCGCTGGCTGGCCTGGCCATTGGTTGGTGCAACCCTCTGGGGCTTGGTGCACGTTTGGTTTTTCTCGTTCCCCTATTTTGTCAACGTGTACAGATCCCTCGAAGCCGGCACACCCCTATGGACCTATGCAGGGCTTGGCCAACTTCTGAGCGTGGCACTGGCAGTTTGGTTTGTTTGGGTGCTTTTTCGAAAAGTGAAGGCGAAGCTATTTCTGCCCAGGCTGCTGATGCTCCTGCTCGGCGTGACATTTCTCTATGGTGTATTCGTCCGGCCCCGGCTGCAATCGTCTCGCGAAACAGCCCATTTGCCACCGCCTCATTCAGGCACGATCTCTCTGCGAAACGAGATCAATTGGGTGCGGCTGGGGTGGTATCTCACCCCCACAGGCTTGGGGATTTCGCTTGTTGGAATGCTGCTCGCGATCCGACGATTGTTCGATCCTGACGAGAGGAAATTCTTACTGCCGTTTACGGCAATTCTAGTGGCTCTGGGGGGGGTCTACCTGTACAAATCGCGCGCTTTCCCAGACAACTATTGGGTGATCCGCCGGTATGTGGAGATCGTCATTCCTGGAGCGCTGCTGCTGGCCTGCCTCGCATTGCAAAGAATCAGCCAGCTCCGCCTGAGATTCCTGCCAGAGAAGACCGGAGCCGTGATCGCGGCTGCAGTCTATTGGGTGATCTTGGCTGGGGAGGCTCGAGCCGCCTGGAGTTTCTGGGGTCAGCGTGAGCTGGTGGGTACTATGAAGCAGATGGAAGAGCTGGCCGGAAGAAACAAGGATGCCGACGTGCTCCTACTGGAACAAGGGACGTTTCAGGAGTTTTTCTCGGGACCGCTGAAGTTTGTTTTCAGGAAGGCGGTCTATCCGCTGGCAACCGATTCCCTGCTCGCGCCTGACTTCGAGGCCGTGGTCGAAGGATGGCAGCGAGAGGGCAAGCGCATCCATTTACTGGCATCACACGAGGAGACCGTCGTCGAAAGCCGCCGCCTCCGTTTCATTCCTAAAGGCCTCTTTGTGCTCAAGACCCGAGTGGTTGAGCCGCCTTATGATCGATTGCCCCAATCGATGACCGATCTTCAATTCCACCTCCAGATCTACGAAGTTCAGCGGAGAGAAGTGCTGCCTGCAGCCAGAGAGGTCACATTGAATATGGACTTCAGTTTTGGTCACGCAACGCGGGGTTTTCACTCGGTTGAAACCACGGCTGACTTGGAAGCCTTTCGTTGGACTTCGGGACAGGCTTCCGTGAACCTGCCTGCACTGAGAGTGGACGACGACGCTCGGCTGACGCTGCGCCTCGCTCAGAAGGTGCCCGCAGGCACGGCTTGTTTGCCAGTCAGAGTCCTGTTTAACCGGCAGCCGGTCATCGAACAGACTCTGTCAGAGAAGTTTGAGGTGATCCACTGCCGGATTCCGAAGGGCAACCTGAACAGGTCGCACACCGGCGAGAACGGAATCACGCTGGAGTCGGCCTCGTACATTCCGGCCAATGCGGCCCCAAACGACGACCAACGACAACTGGGAATCATGGTTGAAGGCATCCGCTTGGAGTCGCTGTCGCCTATCTCCAAAGCAGGTCCTTTCATGCTCGACGTGGGAGATGAAGCGGACTTGCTGCAGGCTGGTCTCTCCGGCTTCTACGAACGGGACCGAGATTCTTACCGATGGAGCGGACCGGTAGCTGAGGTGCGCCTGCCCGCACGGCTGGATCTGGCTGGGGGGCTCCGCTTGTCGCTACGGGCCTTGAAGTCCTGTCAGGACCCAGCTTTTCGGCAGTGGCTCACCGCTGAACTCGACGGGCAGGTTCTCGGCAAGACAGAGTTGGTCGGCACCGGTACCGACTTCAAGGTCTACGAGTTTCCACTACCATCGAAACTTGCATCCACGAGCCAACCGATCGTTCGACTTTCGGTCGTGCCAGCCTGGAACCCAAACCAGCGTGGGGTCTCGATCGATACACGAACGCTCGGTTGCGCTGTGGACTGGGTCCGAATCGAGTGAAAGGACCATTGGTCATTTCTCATCGGTCATTTTTCAGTTGGGAAGCTTGTTAAGAGGGGAAACCCAATGAAAATTGACCAACTCACCAATGACCAATCTGGCTGACGTGGATTGGAGTGAGAGACCGATTCCGAATGAGTTCAGTGGTCAATGGTTAGTGGTCATTTCTCATTGGTCATTTTCCTCAGGAGAGGAATACCAGAACGTCTTTGTCGGTGCCAAGGTCTCGCGCGGCTGGTGTGACGATGGACTTCGGGTTGACATAGATCTTTTCGCCCTTGCGCAGAGCGAGGCGGACGTCGTCCTCGCACACGAAGGACACCGGAGCTGGTGGATTAGGGGGGGTCGACGGAGGAGGAGGAGACGGCGGTTGTGGTGGAGGCGAAGCCGCTCGCGGTGCCGCCGAGTAGCCCAGCTGGCTCAGCAGCTGGTCGACGACAGATGAGACCTCATCCCGCGTCACCGGGATTGGTGCCGCACTGGCGGGTGTACCTCTAGGCGCGTGGCTTCCTGGACGCCAACCATCCTTGCCGTAGGCGAGACGCTTGATGTTGATCAGGTGCAGGGGCGAGATGTTATCCGAGGTAATGTTGCCGCCGATCGAGCCACATCCCAACGTCATGGAAGGAAACAGTTCGGTGGTGTATCCCACGGCCCCGAGAGCTGATTGGGAATTGACGACAATACGGAATACCGGTTTCTGCAACCCGAACTCTCGGATGATCTCGTCGTTTCTCGAATGGATGGCCATCGTGTGGCCCAGCCCGCCATAATTGAGGAGTTCTATGCAGCGGTCGCAGGCCGAACGCCAGTCCTTCTCCACGTAGAAGGCGAGTATCGGAGAGAGTTTCTCGATCGACAGCGGGAAATCTCGTCCAACGCCCTGCAGGCGGGCCACCAGCACTCGCGTCCCTTCTGGAACTCGCAAGCCTGCCATGCTGGCGATGACTGTTGCGGCCTGACCTACGATCTTCGGATTAATGGCGCGGCTGGGGGTCACCACGATCTTACCGAGAGCCTCGGCGTCGCTGTCGTTGAGAAAGTGGCCGCCGTTTCGCTTCACTTCCTCGATCACCTTGTCCTCGATCGACTCGTCTGTGACGATCGCTTGCTCTGAAGAGCAAAGAGTACCGTTGTCGAAACACTTGCCCGCGAAAATGTCGCGCACCGCTTTGGGAATATCAGCCGACGATTCGATGTAGGCAGGTACGTTGCCGGGTCCCACCCCGTAAGCCGGCTTGCCCGCGCTGTAGGCTGCGCGCACCAATCCGTGCCCTCCAGTCGCGAGAATCAAAGCCGTTTTGCGATGCTTCATCAGCTCCTGGGTGCCCTCGAGCGTGGGCATCGTCATGCATTGAATGATGCCTTCAGGCGCGCCTGCTCCCAGAGTCGCTTCGGAGAGAAGTTTCGATGTTTCGAGAATACACTTGGCCGCCGCAGGATGCGGGCTTAGCACGATGCCGTTTCGGCCCTTGAGGGAAATGAGGACCTTGTTGATGGTTGTCGAAGTGGGATTCGTCGATGGGACGATGGCGGCGATCACGCCAACGGGCGCCGCGATTTCGACGATCCCCTTCTCTGGGTCTTCACGGAGAATACCGACGGTCTTGAGATCTTTGATTGCATTGTAGACGAACTGGGAGCCGAACTTGTTCTTGAGGATCTTATCTTCGTATTTGCCGAAGCCGGTTTCCTCGACGGCCATTCGAGCGAGGGGTTCTGCCGCACGCAGACCGGCCTCGGCTGCCGCCGCAACGATAGCATCGACCCGCTCCTGCGTGTAGGTGGCAAGCTGCTTCTGGGCCGTGTGTGCGGCTTCAATGCACTCTCGGGCCTGCTGAATAGAATGAAGATCTCGGTCCATAAAGCCGTGCCCAGAACTCCGCCCTCAGAATCGACCAGCTTGGCCAGACACAGCCGTGCTCAACGCTTACTTGGCTTTTCGGTTCGAGCCGGGCACAACCTTCTCGGCTTCGCTGTGAGGGCTGGGGATGACGTGGACGCTCACGAGTTCGCCGACACGCCGCGCTGCTGCAGCCCCGGCATCGGTAGCAGCCTTGACGGCGCCCACGTCACCGCGCACACAGACGGTCACGAGTCCCGCGCCAACGTACTCTTTGCCGACAAGCGTCACGTTGGCAGCTTTGACCATCGCGTCGGATGCCTCGACGGCGCCGATGAACCCCTTGGTCTCGATCATCCCCAAAGCCTCGTTTGACATAGCCTAGCCTCAATCCCTTTAGCGAAGGGAGGACGGGAAGCTATCACTTCGGGAAAGCACCGTCAAGGCAAGGTCCAGGGCCCACCAGGGTCCCGTCAAAGTCGTGAGCCCTCCCTTACGGTCGGGCTACTGAATAGCCGCGTGGACCAAATCAGTAGCTCGCGTGTTGGCAAGGGCTCGAGCTCGACTCAAGGACTTACGAGACTTTGACGGGGCGGCCCTGCAGGGCTCCGTAAAATTCCACAGGCTCGTCGTGCGCGACACCGGCGGTGGCGCTTCGCTTTGAAACACAACCCGCGAGGGTTCGAATGGGATTCCTGAAGCCGTCAGCAGAGTTCCCTGGAAGTATTGGCGTGCTTCACACTAACTAAACGTGATGCGTGTTCCTGACAAGGTCCAGGCGACTGGAAGTCCTTTATTACACTAGATGAATATCACGCTTGCTCCGGCGCTACAGTCAGGTGCTTGTAAGTGATCGTGGTGGTGTTGAGACAGGCCTTGGTGAGTCGCTCAAACAAGTTGGTTTCCATCGTTCGGCGGTTCAGCCGATAGG
>Ga0194132_10006964_pt1 | contig 17139 bp, 15 predicted proteins | sample TA2KigOf80mmetaG_FD_148612 | JGI IMG/M metagenome (GOLD analysis project Ga0194132, IMG submission 148612) | Freshwater microbial communities from Lake Tanganyika, Tanzania - TA2015054 Kigoma Offshore 80m | ecosystem: Environmental > Aquatic > Freshwater > Lake | place: Tanzania: Lake...
CGAGCGCGCGGATCTTCCAATGTCCAAGCTATGGAACGACACCTCGGACATCGGGCGATGGAAGCCAGAGGTCCGGCCGTACACCTACAACAAGCACTGGATCGTCAGCGAGCGGATTTGATCGACCTGGGGCCGCCTTATATACTTTGTAAGGGGGGAGCGCGTGGCAGGTTTCCTGGTCGGTGTCGACATCGGTGGCACGTTCACCGACTGCGTGGTGCTTGGCGCCGACGGCTGCATCACCGCGACCAAGGCGCCGTCGACGCCCGGCAACTTCTCCGCCGGCATGCTCGCCTCGCTGCGCGTCGCGGCCGAACGCCTCGGCCTGCCCTTCGGCCGCTTCTGCCGCCGGATCGACGTGCTCACGCACGGCACGACTGTCGGCACGAACACGCTGATCCAGAGGAAGGGCGCGCGCGTCGGGCTGATCACCACGCGCGGCCACGAGGACGCGATCCACATCATGCGCGGCTCGCGCGGCGTCACCTCGCGCGAGATCCGCAAGGTGGTGCACTTCCCGGAGAGCGCGAAGCCGCTGCCGATCGTGCCGAAGCGGCTGATCGAAGGCGTCGCCGAGCGCGTCGATTGCTTCGGCGAGGTGGTGGTGCCGCTCAACGAGGCACAGGTCGAGTCGGCGATCAGGCGGCTAGTCGCAGCCGGCGTCGAGGCTATCGGTGTATGCTTCCTGTGGTCGTTCAAGCGGCCGGAGCACGAGTTGCGCGTCAAGCGGATGATCCGCGACCTCGCGCCTTCGCTCTTCGTCTCCTGCTCGGTCGAGATTGCGCCGAAGTGGGGGGAGTACGAGCGCGTCACCGCAACCGCGCTGAACGCCTACATCGGCCCGGTGATGGCGCGCTACCTCGGCGACCTCGACCGCGAGCTGAAGGCCGCCGGCTACGCGCGGCCGCTGCAGATCACGCAGTGCGGCGGCGGCTCGATTTCGGTCGACGAGGCGATCGGCTCGCCGCTGCTGACGCTCGACTCCGGGCCGGTGTCCGGGGTCACCGGCTCGGTGTACCTCGGCGCGCTGATGGGCTGCCCGAACGTGATCACCACCGACATGGGCGGCACTTCGTTCGACGTTGGCATCGTCGCCGACGGCAAGCCGGCCTGGTCGTTCCTCTCCAACGTTGCGCAGTACGAGTACTTCCTGCCGAAGGTCGACATCCAGGCCATCGGCTCCGGCGGCGGCTCGCTGGCGCGAGTCGATCCTGTGTCGAGGACGCTGCAGGTCGGCCCGGACTCCGCCGGCGCCGATCCCGGCCCCGCCTGCTACGGCCGCGGCGGCAGCGAGGCGACCGTGACCGACGCCGACGTGGTGACCGGAATCGTCAACCCGGACAACTTCCTCGGCGGCAGGATGAAGCTCGACCGCGACAAGGCGGTGGCGGCGGTGCGGCGCATCGCCGAGCCGCTCGGCCTCGGGCTGATGGAGGCGGCGGCCGGCATCGCGCGCATCGCCGAGTTCAGGATGGCGGACATCATCCGCAAGATGACGGTGGAGAAAGGCTTCGACCCGCGCGATTTCGTGCTGTTCGCGTTCGGCGGCGCTGGCCCTGCGCACGCCGGAGTGTTCGCGCGCGAGCTTGGCGTGCGCAAGGTGGTGATCCCGCAGAAGGCGATCGCCTCGACCTGGTGCGCGTTCGGCGCGGCGTCGGCCGATATCCTGCATGTCTATGAACAGGCCGACATCCAGGTCTCGCCGTTCGATCCGGAGCGGGTCAACCGCGCGCTCGCCGCGCTCGAGCGGCGAGCCGCTGCGCAGCTCCGGCGCGACCGCGTCGCGCAGTCGCGCTGGCGCTTCGCGTTCGCGCTCGACATGCGGCACAAGGGCCAGATCAACGAGGTCGAGGTCGCGCTGCCGGAGCGGCGCCTGCGCGCAAGCCTGACCGAGGCGCTGCGGCGGCGCTTTTACGCGCTTTACGAGCGGCTCTACGGACGCGGATCGTCGTACCGCGACGCCCGGCTGGAGATCGTCACCCTGCGTCTGCGCGCGTCCGCGCCGACGCGAAGGCCCTCGCTTCCGGTGGTGAAGGCGCGCGCGCGCGCGCCAGGTGCGGCGTCGCGAAACGGCAGCCGAAGCGTATACTGGGCGGAGCTAAAGAAAGCGGCGCCGACCCCGGTGTACGACGGCGCGCGCCTCGCGCCGGGCAATGTCCTGCGCGGGCCGGCGGTGGTCGAGACGACCGACACCACCGTGGCGGTGCCGCCGCGCTGCGCGTTGAAGGTGGACACGTTCGGCAATTTCGAGATCGGTTTTCCACGCAAGGAGGGGTCATGAGCTACCGTGAGACGCTGCCGCGCCGCGGCGTGCGGCGCAGCGAGATGGTGAAGCGCGTGGCGCGCTTCTCGAGGCTGAAGGGCTTCGACGGAGGGCTGCCCGACAGCCGGCACCCGGACTGCCGGCGCACTCTCTACAACGTAATCGGCTTCCAGCCGCCGAAGACCGAGCGCGGCGGCAAGCAGTCGCCGGTGGGCAGGCAGGCGGCGCGCATGGCGGCGATCAAGATCAGCGAGGGCTTCAACCTCGGCTATTGCCGCGCCTGGCCGGGCAAGGGGCCGATGCTGCACAACCACGACACCAACGAGACCTTCATTTGCATGACCGGGTTGTGGCGGGCGAGCTGGGAGAACGAGAAGGGCGCAATCGAGCACGTCGACCTCAGGCCGCTCGACGTCATTTCCTTTCCGCCGGGCGCTTCGCGCCGCTTCATGAACCTTAAGCAGGGCCCCGGCGGCAAGCGCGGCGTGCTGATGTTCGTGATCGGCGGCAATGCGCCGAGCGCCGAGTTCACCGCCGAGTCGATGGACGAGCTGGAGCGGCGCGGGATCCTGCCGGCGGCGCGCCGGCGGCGCCGCGGGATGGAGGCGAGGCGGCGCGCCGCTCGATGACCCGGATCAGCCAGATGCCTAACGCGGCGCACGACGGCCGCGCGATGGGCTACGTGCCGCCGAGAAAGCTGGCGATCTCGAACAAGCTGAAACTGCAGAGGAAGGCGGCGAATTCGATCGACCCGGTCACCTACGAGGTGGTGCGACACGCGCTGTGGCACGTCAACGAGGAGCACGGCGCCACGATCCAGCGGCTGTCGGGCTCGCCGGTGGCGATGTACGCGCTCGACCTGAACCCGTCCATCCTCACCGAAGACGGCGAGTTCGTCTACTTCGGCCCGTACATGCAGTACATGTCGGGCGTGACCGACACCCAGGTCAAGTGGGTGCTCGAGCACCGCAGCGACAACCCCGGCATCCGCGAGGGCGACATGTTCCTCGCCAACGATCCCTGGGTCGGCGCGGCGCACCAGCAGGACGTGATGCTGATCTGCCCGGTGTTCTGGAAGGGCGAGCTTTTCTGCTGGGTCACCAACTGCCTGCACCAGTACGACATCGGCGGCATCACGCCGTCCTCGTTCTGCGGCGCGGCGGAGAGCGCGTACGAGGAGGGCATCTGCATCCCGCCGGTAAAGATCGTCGAGCGTGACGAGATCCGGCGCGACATCGAGGAGCTGTACCTGCGCGCTTCGCGCAAGCCGGAGGCGGTGGCGCTCGATTTCCGTGCCCAGCTCGCCGGCAACATCACCGCGCGCGAAAGGGTGCTCGCGCTGGCGCGGCGCTACGGGCCCGGGGTGGTGAAGGGCGTGATGAGGAAGATCCTCGACAACGGCGAGAAGGCGTTCCTCGCCAAGCTGGCGCGCCTGCCCGACGGCGTCTGGCGCGAGCGCACCTACGTCGAGTGCTGCCGGCCGGGGGACCGGCGCACCCACCGGGTGATGCTGACGCTGCGCAAGACCGGCAACAAGCTGGTTTTCGAGAACGAAGGCACCGCGCCGCAGGACGGCGCGATGAACGCGACCTATTCCGGCTGGCGCGGCTCGATCATGGTGGCGCTGAACCAGCTGCTGTGCTGGGACCAGTACTTCTCGATCGGCGGCGCGCTCCGCCACGTCGAGTTCGACCCGTCGCCCGGCACCTTCAACTGCGCGAACTTCCCCGCCTCGGTGTCGACCGCGCCGGTGCAGGCGATGGAGATCTCGCTCTACCCGGCGTACAACGTGCTGTCGAAGATGATCCACTCCGACCCGGAGATGCGGCGCGACATCATGTGCATCGGCGGCACCAGCCAGTGGCCGGCGACGATCTTCCGCGGCATCGACCAGTGGGGCGAGCGCTACGGCTACCTGCTGGTCGACCCGATCGGCGGCGCGATCGGCGCCTTCGCCACCGGCGACGGCATTTCGACCGGCGGCCAGTCACGCACCCCGATCTGCAAGCTGCCCAACGTCGAGCACACCGAGCAGACCTTCCCGCTGCTTTTCCTGTACCGCAAGGAGGTGGTCGATTCCGGCGGCGCCGGCCGCCATCGCGGCGGACTGTCGGCAGAGTCCTGCTTCCTGCCGCATCGCACCGGCACGATCGTGCAGGACACGCTGTCCTCCGGCAACGCGATTCCAACCGCCCCCGGCATGATGGCCGGATATCCTGGGTCGGTGAACGTGTACAAGTTCCGCCGCGCGACCGATGTGAAGGAACATTTCGCCCGCTCGGAGATTCCCGGCGCGATCGAGGAGATCGCGGGAGAGGAGGTCACGCTGCAGCTGCGGCAGGAGAACTTCGAGCAGAAGCCTGCCGACGTCTACGCAGTGATCTGGTCTGCCGCCGGCGGCTTCGGCGACCCTTTCGAGCGCGATCCGGAGCAGGTGCGCGCCGACGTGCTCGACAACCTGTCGGTGTCGGCCGCCGCGGCGCGCCAGATCTACGGCGTGGTGCTAGACGGCGAGGCGGTGGACGCCGAGGCAACGCGCCGGCTGCGCTCCGAGCGGCGCGCGGCGGTGATCGCCGGCATCTCGCCGCCGTCGAAGGCGAAGGGCGAGGTCGCGCTGCAGCTCACCGACAACCTGCACCTGCGCGGCAGGCGCGGCGCGTACCGCACCGCCTGCGCGAAGTGCGCCGCCGACCTCGGCCCGGCGCGGGCCAACTACAAGGACAGCTGCGTGCGGGTCGACGCCGAGATCGGCGCCGCGAATCCGAACATCGGCGACTGGCGGCGCTACATCGACGACCGGCCGGTGTTCCGCCAGTTCCATTGCCCCGGCTGCGGCGCGCTGATCGAAAACGAGATCGCCTGCGAGGACGATCCGCCGCTGCAGGACATCGAGCTCTCGATGCGCTAGCATGGCAGGTGGGGAGGAAACGTGAAGTGAAAGCACCGGAATTCGCCTACGCAAGACCTGCCACGCTTGCCGAGGCGCTCGCGCTGCTGGCGCGGCCCGGCGCGCAGGCGCTCGCCGGCGGCCAGAGCCTGATCCCGTCGCTCAACATGCGGCTGTCTGCGCCGGAGCTGCTGGTCGACATCGGCGGCCTGCCCGGGATGTCCGCGATCGAGGTGCGCGGTGGCAGCGTGCGAATCGGGGCGCTTGTCACCCACGCGCAGCTCGAGCGTTCGGAGCAGGTTGCGCGGCACCTGCCGCTGCTCGCGCAGGCAGTCCCGCAGGTCGCACACGCCGCGATCCGCAACCGCGGCACCCTCGGCGGCAGTCTCGCGCTGGCCGACCCGGCGGCGGAGTACCCCGCCTGCGCTCTGGCGCTGGAGGCGGTGCTTTGCGTCGCCGGCAGGAACGGCGAGCGCCGGGTGAGGGCGGAGGCGTTCTTCAAGGACCTGTTCGTAACCGACCTCGCGCCGGGGGAGCTGCTGGTCGCGGCGGAGTTCCCCGCCGCGAAGGCGGGCGACCGCTCGGCTTTCGGGGAGCTCGCCCGGCGGCAGGGCGACTACGCGATCATCGGGCTCGCCGCGCACAACCGGCGGCTGGTCTTCTTCGGTGCCGGGCCGACTCCGGTGCTGGCGAGAAAGGCCTCGTCACAGAAGACGCTTGCGCAGGCGAAGGCCGCGCTGGCGAGTGAGCTTGCGCCGCCCGCCGACCTCTACCACTCTTCGGCCGCCAAGCTGCACCTCGCCGGCGTTTTGCTGGAGCGCGCATGGACAAGTCTCTCGACATCGAACTGACGGTCAATGGCAGCCGGCTGCGCCGGCGCGTCGCCGCGCGGACGCATCTGGTCGACTTCCTGCGCGAGGAGCTCGGTCTCACCGGCAGCCACGCTGGCTGCGAGCATGGCGTGTGCGGCGCCTGCACGCTGCGCGTGGACGGCGAGATCGTGCGTGGTTGCTTGATGCTGGCGGTGCAGGCAAACGGCCGTCGCGTCGACACCATCGAGGGTCTGTCGGACAGCGGCGAGATCGCCCGGCTGCAGCAGGCGTTCCACCGCCACAACGCGCTGCAATGCGGCTTTTGCACGCCGGGGATGGTGATCGCCGCGCAGGAGCTGGTGCGCCAGGGCAGGAAGGCCTCGCGCGAGGAGATCCGCGCCCACCTGTCGGGCAACTACTGCCGCTGCACCGGCTACCAGGCGATCGTCGACGCTGTAGAGGAGGTGGTGAATGGGCAGGGCTGAGCTTCCGCTGCACGCGCCGGGCACCCGCACCGACCGCGGCTACATCGGGCAGAGCCTGCCGCGGCCGAACACGCAACGCCTGCTGCAGGGTCGCGGCACTTATGTCGACGACCTGCGCTTTGCGCGCCTCGCGCACGTGGTGTTCTACCGCAGCCCGTACGCGCACGCACGCGTGCGGCGGCTGGACTTCGCCAAGGCGCGCAAGGCGCCGGGGGTGGTGGCGGTGGTCGACGGTCGCGCGCTTGCCGAGTACTGCACGCCTTGGGTGGCGGTACTCGGGCACCTGAAGGGGATCAAGTCACCGCCGCAGCACCCGATCGCGATCGATCGCGCCTGCTGGCAGGGCGAGGCGGTCGCGGCGGTGGTGGCGGAGACGCGCGCGCAGGCGGAGGACGCCGCGGCGCTGATCGAGGCGGAGTGGGAGGAGCTTCCCGCAGTCACCGACATGGAGGCCTCGCTCGCCGGCGCGCAGGTGATCCATCCGGAGCTTGGCGACAACGTCTGCTTCAGCCGCGCGCTCGACACCGGCGGCGTCGACGAGGCGTTCGCGGGCGCGGCGGTGGTGGTCGAGGAGAGCTACCACTTCGGCCGCCACACCGGGGTGTGCCTCGAGGGCCGCGCGATCCTCGCCGACTACAACCCGGCCGAGCACACGCTGACGGTCCATCACGCGACCCAGGCGCCGCACATGATGCAGGACATTTTCTCGCGCCACCTCGGGATTCCCGAGGCGAACGTGCGGGTGATCGCGAAGGACGTCGGGGGCTCCTTCGGCATCAAGGTGCACGTCTACCCTGACGAGATGGCGACCGCCGCGCTGTCGGTGATGTTGCGCCGGCCGGTCAAGTTCTTCGCCGACCGGCTGGAGTCGTTCGCCACCGACATCCACGCCCGCGAGCACCGGGTGAAGGTGCGGCTCGCCTGCTCCAAGGAGGGCGACATCCTCGCCTTCGATCTCGACGACCTAACCGCGATCGGCCCGTACTCGGTTTATCCGCGCACCAGCGGAATCGAGGGCAACCAGGTGGTCAACCTCACCGGCGGCCCGTACCGGCACCAGAAGTACCGCGCGAGGATGAACGTGGTGTTCACCAATAAGAACGTCACCTGCCAGTACCGCGCTGTCGGCCATCCGATCGCGGTCGCGCTGACCGAGGCGATCGTCGACAAGGCGGCGGCGAAGCTCGGCATCGACCCGGCGCAGTTCCGGCGCCGCAACCTGATCCCCGACGACGCCTATCCTTACACCTTCCCCTCCGGCATCAGGTTCGAGAGGCTGTCCCACCACCAGGCGCTTGACCGGCTGCTGTCGTTGATGGACTACGCGGCGCTGCGCGAGGAGCAGAAGGCGCTGCGCGCGAAGAAGGTCTACCGTGGCATCGGTCTCGCGGCGATGATCGAGGTGACGAACCCCTCGCCCGCCTTCTACGGCGTCGGCGGCGCGCGCATCTCGGCCCAGGACGGCGCGACGCTGCGCTTCGAGCCGACCGGGATGGTGACGGTGCTGTGCGGGGTGACCGAGCAGGGGCAGGGCACCGACGCGATCTTCGGCCAGATCGCCGCCAGCGCGGTCGGCGTCGGCATCGACAAGGTCCGCGTGATCACCGGCGATACCGGCGTCACACCCTACGGCGGTGGCACCTGGGCCTCGCGCGGCGCCGGTATCGGCGGCGAGGCGGTGCTGCTCGCCGGCCGGGCGCTTCGCGCCAGTATCCTGGAGGTGGCGGCGAAGATCCTGAACGCCGCCAGGGAAGAGCTCGATATCCAGAGCGACAGCGTGGTCAACCTGCTCACCCGCGAGCCGCGGCTGCCGCTGGTCGAGCTCGGCCGCGTCGCCTATTTCCGGCCCGACACGCTGCCGGCCGACTTCCAGTCGGAGCTGACCGTCACGCGCCACTACACCCCGCGCCAGTACGGCTTCACCTTCACCAACGGCATCCAGGCTTCGCTGGTGGAGGTCGACCCCGACACCGGTTTCGTGCGGCTGCTCAGGCACTGGTGCGTCGAGGACTGCGGCACGGTGATCAACCCGATGCTGGTCGACGAGCAGATCCGCGGCGGGGTGGTGCAGGGCATCGGCGCCGCGCTCTACGAGGAGTGCCTGTACGGGCCCGACGGGCAGTTGCTGAACGGCAACATGGCCGACTACCTGGTGCCGATGAGCGCCGAGATGCCCGACATCGTCTGCGCCCACATCGAGACGCCGACGCACCAGTCCCAGCTCGGCGCGAAGGGGGCGGGCGAGGCGGGCACCGCCGGCGCGCCCGGCGCGGTGATGAACGCAATCAACGATGCGCTGGCCCCGCTCGGCGCGCGCGTCACCGCGATGCCGTTCACGCCGGAGCGCCTGCTGCGGGCGCTGGGAAGGCTCTGACGCCGCGGGGCGCAGTTCGGCGCGGGCGATCGCGCGCTCAATCCGCAGCGCGTGATCCTGTCACTGGAGGTTGACGGTAGCCCGCTTCAGTTGCCGGCGGATCCGGCGCGCGCCCGCAGGTACCAGTCGAGGATCTGCGCCCCGTTCCAATGCAGCACACCCGGCCTCGCGTTGATCGCGTCGTAGACTTCCTCCAGATAGCGGATGCGGAACGGCTGGCCGCAGATGTACGGGTGCACCGCGATCGCCATGATCTTCGCCCGCGTCGCGCCCTCGCTGTAATAGCGCTCGAAAGCGTCGACGCACTTGCGCGTCCAGTAGGCCGCCTCGTGGTGCTGCACCAGCATCATCGGGATGTCGTTGGTCTCCACCGAATAAGGCAGCGTGACCAGCGGCCCGGCGGCGGTCGCGATTTCGGTCGGCTCGTCGTCATAGACCCAATCCCCGATGTACCGCACGCCGGCTGCGGCAAGGTGGTCCGGCGTGTCAAACGTCTGCGTCAGCCCCGGCCCGAGCCAGCCTCGCGGCCGCGCACCGGCGAACTTCTCGATCGTGTCGAGCGAGCGCCGGATCATTGCCGGCTGGTCCTCCTCGCGGTGGATCGGGCCCTGCTCGTAGCTGTGGCCCATGAACTCCCAGCCGGCGTCCCGGCACGCCTGCGCGACGCGCGGATAGTCGACGCAAACGCGCGCATTGATCGCGACCGTGGGCCGGATGCCGAGGCGACGGTACAGCTGCTCGAACCTCCAGAAGCCGACGCGCATGCCGTACTCGTGCCAGCTCCAGTTCGGCACGTCCGGCAGCAGCACCGCGCCGGTCGGGGCGGGCAGCACCTGGCGCGCCATCGCGCGCGCGATGTCCCACACTTCGAGGTTCACGATCGTCCAGACCACGACCCGAGCGCCGTCCGGAAGACGCAGCGGCGGCCGGTCCACGATCGCCGAGTAGGGTGCGCGTTCGCGCGGGATCATCGCCATCGGTCGTTCCTCCGGGTTGCTTGACAAAAGATACTGGATAATACATTCTCATATTGGGTGGGGTATTTTTTTCACGAGGAGGATATCCAATGAAACTCCCGAGAATCCTGTTGGGCTGCGTGGCGGCGTTGCTGTTCTCGAAGGCCGTCCTCGCGCAGCAGCCGGTCAAGATCGGCATCGGAATTGCGCAGACTGGCACGCTCGGCGGCGGCGGCAAGGCGGCGCTGCTTGCGCTGGAGATGTGGGTCGAGGATGTCAATGCCAAGGGCGGCCTGCTCAAGCGCAAGGTCGAGCTGATCTCCTACGACGACCAGTCCAACCCGGCGACCACCCCCGGAATCTACTCGAAGCTGCTCGATGTCGACAAGGTGGACCTGCTGATCGCGCCCTATGGCACCGTGCCGACCGCGCCGATCCTGCCGCTGGTGAAGGAGCGCGGCCTGCTGCTGATGGGCAACTTCTCGTTCCAGGTGAACGCGAAGGTGAAGCACGACATGTGGTTCAACAACTCGCCCTGGAACGACGCCTCGAGCTGGTCGGACGGATTCATCAAGGCCGGCCAGAAGCACGGCGCGAAGACGCTGGCGATCCTCGCCGCGGACCAGGAATTCGCGCAGAACCTGGCCAACGGCGCTCGCGAGCTGGCGAAGAAGGCCGGCCTGAAGATCGTCTATGAGCAGAACTATCCGCCCGCGACCGTCGACTTCTCGTCGATGATCCGCGCCATCCGCGCCGCGAAGCCTGACATGGTGTTCGTGATGTCCTACCCGAACGACTCGGTCGCGATCGTGCGCGCGGTCAACGAGATCGGGGTCGGCAGCTCGGTCAAGCTGTTCGGCGGGGGCATGGTCGGACTGCAGTTCACGCCGAACATGGTGTCGCTCGGCTCGCTGCTGAACGGGATCGTCAACTACAACTCGTACGTGCCGGGCCTCAATTTCCCCGGCATCGACGACTTCCTGAAGCGCTACTCGGCGAAGGCGACGGCGGCAAAAGTCGATCCGCTCGGGTTCTACCTGCCGCCGTTCAACTACGCGATCGGCCAGATGCTCGAGCAGGCGATCACAGCGACCAAGAGCCTGGACCACAAGGTGCTCGCCGATTACCTGCGCAAGAACGAGATGAAGACCATCGTCGGGCCGATCCGCTTCGGGCCGGACGGCGAATGGGCAAACGCTCGCGTCGTGCAGGCGCAGTTCCGCGGCATCGTCGACAAGGACATGGAGCAGTTCCGCATGCCGGGCAAGCAGGTCGTGCTGTTCCCCGACCGGTACAAGACCGGCGACTTGGTGGTGCCGTTCGAGAAAGCGCGCAAGTAGCCGCCATCGCTGAGCGGAAAAGACGGCGCGGCGACCCCGCGTCGTTTTTTTTGATCCGATGATCTTCTCCTTCGACCTGCTGCTCGAGGCGGTGCTGTTCGGTGTGCTGCTGGGCTGCTTCTACGCGGCGGTCAGCATGGGGCTGTCGGTGTCGTTCGGGCTGCTGGACGTGCCGCACGTGGCCCACCCGGCGCTGATGGTCCTCGCCTCGTACTGCACCTTCCTGCTCAACCGCATGGGACTCGACCCGATCGTCGCCGGCGTGCTGCTGATGCCGCCGTTCTTCCTGCTCGGGATGGCGGTGTACCGGTTCTACTACGAGACGTTCGAGAAGCGGGGCGCGGAGACCGGCGTGCGCGGGATCGCGTTCTTCTTCGGCGTCGCGCTGATCATCGAAGTGGGGCTGATTCTCGGCTTCGGCGTCGACCAGCGGCTGGTCGAGGCGGCCTACATCGGGCAGAGCATGCCAGTCGGCGAGATGCGCATTCCGTACCGGATGCTGGTGGCGTTCGGCCTCGCGGTGCTGTTGATGGTGGCGCTGACGCTGTATCTGTCGCGCACCTTCACCGGGCGCGCGATCAAGGCGGTCGCGCAGGACGAGCCGGCACTGCGCCTGATGGGTGCCGACCCGGTGCGCATCAAGCAGTGGGCATTCGGCATTGCGACTGCGGCGGCCGCGCTGGCCGGGGCGATGCTGATCATCGTCGGGCCGGTCGAGCCGAGCCTCGACCGGGTCTACATCGGCCGCACGTTCAGCGTTGTGGTGCTGGCCGGGCTGGGCAGCATGACCGGGACAGTCGCCGCCGGGCTGGTCCTCGGCATATCGGAATCGATCGTGCTGATGCATTTCGGCGCGTCGTGGGCGCCCGCCGTCGCCTTCGGGCTGCTGCTGCTGGTGCTGGCGGTGCGGCCGCAGGGCCTGTTCGGACGCTGAGCGACCGCAGCGCGCCGCCATGAAGTTCTGGATCTCCGCCGCACTCGCCCTGGGACTGGTGGCAGTGCTCGCTGCCATGGTGCAGAACGAGTACTACTTCTTCGCCGGCTACGTGATCCTGATGTACGTGGTGCTGGCGACCGCCTGGAACATCCTCGGTGGCTACGCCGGGTACGTCAATTTTGGCACGCCGGCGTTCTTTGGCCTCGGCGCGTACACCGCGGTGGTGGTGTTCAAGTCGACCGGGGCACCGCTGATCGTGCAGATCCTGCTGGCGGCGCTGATGAGCGGCATGCTGGGCTTCATCGCTGGGCTGTTCACGCTGCGCCTGCGCGGGATCTTCTTCGCCATCGCCACCATCGCGCTGGTGGTCATCATGGAGACGCTGTTCGTCAACTGGCGCTACGTCGGTGGCGCCACCGGGCTGCAGCTGCTGCGACCCGCGCCGATGCCGCCGTTCGAGTCCTACAACAAGATGCTGTTCGTGGTGATGGCACTGCTCGCGGTGGTCGCGGTGGCGATCGCGCGCTGGGTGCAGGACAACTGGATCGGCCGCGGCCTGCGCGCGCTGCGCGACAGCGAGGAGGCCGCCGAGAGCAGCGGCGTGCCGACGCTGCGTCTGAAGGTGTTCGCCTGCGCCGTCTCAGGCGCGCTGATGGGAGCGGCGGGCGCGCCGATGCCGATGTACCTGAGCTTCATCGAGCCGGCGTCGACCTTCAACCTGAACTACGCGATCGGCGCGCTGGCGAGCCCGATGATCGGCGGCATGAGCCACTACATCGGTCCGGTGATCGGCGCGATCATCCTCGCCACGGTGCAGCAGGTGGTCACGGTGACGATCTCCAGCGAGATGAACGTGCTGGTGGTCGGCGTGCTGCTGGTGGTTTTCGTGGTCGCAGCGCCGGAGGGGATCATCGGCCTCTTCAGGCGCCTGCGCGACTGGAAAAAGGCATGAGCGCGCTCCTCGGCATCCAGGGCGTGTGCAAGAGCTTCGGCGGGTTCGCCGCGCTGACCGACGTCAGCCTCGAGATCGCGCCGGGAGAGCGCTTCGGCCTGATCGGCCCAAACGGATCGGGTAAGACCACCCTGATCAATTGCGTGTCCGGGGCGCTGCGCAACGAGCGCGGCAGGATCCTCTTCGAAGGCGAGGATGTCACGCAGCTGCCTGCCTGGAAGCGGACCAGGTGCGGCATCGCGCGTAGCTTCCAGGTGCCGCGGCCGTTCTCGACGATGACGGTGCTGGAGAACCTGCTGGTGCCGCTCGAGTACGTCGGCGGCGGCAGGATGGAGCAGGCGCGGCGCATCCTCGACGAGATGGGCCTTGGCGACAAGGCGGAGAAGCTGTCGAGCCGGCTAACCCAGGTCGAGCTGCGCAAGCTGGAGCTCGCGCGCGCGATGGCGTCACGGCCGCGCCTGCTGATCTCGGACGAGGCGATGGCCGGCCTGTCGCCGGCCGAGGTCGACGAGGTGCTGCCGATCCTGTTCAGGCTGAACGAGAACGGCATTACCATCATCATGATCGAGCACATCATGCACGCGGTGATGCGCTTCTCGCAGCGCGTGGTATGCCTCGACGCCGGACAGATCATCTGCGAGGGAACGCCGGAGACGATCATGCAGAATCCCGGCGTGCAGAGGGCCTACCTTGGCGCTTAAGCTGAGCGTCAGGAACGTCGACGCCGGCTACCGCGCGGTGCGCGCGCTGCACGGCGTGTCGCTGTCGATCGGCGCTGGCGAGACGGTGGCGCTGCTCGGCACCAACGGCAACGGCAAGAGCACGCTGATGAAATGCATCATGGGCATCGTGCGGCCGACGCGAGGCGAAGTCAGCCTGGCGCTTGACGGTGCGGTGCACGACCTGACCCGCCTCTCGACCGAGGAGATCGTCAATCTCGGCGTCGCGATGGTGCCGGAAGGACGGCGGCTGTTTCCGAAGCTGACTGTCGAGGAGAACCTGATGCTCGGCGCATTCCGGCCGCTGGCGCGCGCGGAGATGCACAGGAACCTGGCGTTCTGCAATGAGGCGTTTCCGGTCCTGCGCGAGCGCCGGCGCCAACTCGCCGGATCCCTGTCCGGCGGCCAGCAGCAGATGCTGGCGATCGGGCGCGCGCTGATGTCCTCGCCCAAGCTGCTGCTGGTCGATGAGCCCTCGGTCGGCCTGTCGCCGCTGCTGGTGTCGCAGACGGTCGGAATGATCGGCGACCTGAAGAAGCGCTTTGGCCTCACCGTGCTGATGGCCGAGCAGAACTTCCACCAGGCGATCCGCATCGCCGACCGCGGCTACCTGGTCGTGCACGGCGAGATCGTGTTCGAGGGGCGCAGCGTGGCGGAACTCGAGGCCAACGACATGGTCAAGAATTACTATCTCGGCGCTGCCGGCTGAGTCGAGCCAACGCCGGGCACGCAGGGCAACCGACTAGGGGAGGCACCAGATGCCGCTATCCGAACTGAACCACTACTTCGTGCGCGCAAACGACCTCGAGGCGACGCGCCGATTCTACGTCGACGTGCTCGGCTTCGAGGAGATGCCGCGGCCGGATTTCCCGTTCCCCGGCCACTGGCTCGGCGTCGGCGGCAGGATACAGGTCCACATGGGCCCGAACTCGATCCCCGATCGCGAGACCTACTACCTCGGCACGCCGAAGAACGCCGCCACCGACCAGACCGGCGTGGTCGACCACATCGCGTTCCTCGCATCAGAGCCCGACGAGTTCATCGAGCGGTTCCGGCGCCACGGCATCGAGTGCCGGCCGCGCTACCTGCCCGCCTCCAGCCTGTACCAGCTGTTTGTGCGCGACCCCAACGGCCTGATGATCGAGCTCAACTTCTTCGGTATCACCGAGACGCCGCATTGGGGCGGCGAGGACTATTCGAAGATGGCGCGCGTCGGAGAGCAGAAATAAGCGCCCCCGGCGCAGCTTCGCCGCGGCAGGCGGATTTCTCCGGCGTCGGACCGGACGGGGCGCTGGCGCGCGCCCGCGCGCTGGTGCCGACGCTGCGCGAGCGTGCGTCGCGCGCCGAGGACGCGCGATCGCTGCTGCCGGAGACCGAGGCCGACCTGCACGCGAGCGGTCTGCTGCGCATCGTCCAGCCGGCGCGCTGGGGCGGGATGGGGCTCGACTACCTCGCGCTGTTCGAGGTCCCGGCGGAGCTCGGCCGCGGCTGCGCGTCGACCTCGTGGAGCTGCGCCAACCTTGCAATCCATCACTGGATGCTCGCGTTGTACGACGAGCGCGCGCAGGCCGAAGTGTGGTCGGACAACCCCGACGCGCTGATCGCCTCCGGAATCGCCTATCCGCAGGGCAGGGCGCGGCGCGCCGACGGCGGCTTCGTGATCGACGGCCACTGGAACTTCTCCAGCGGCGTCGACACCTCGCAGTGGAACATGCTGGCGGTCACGCTGCGCGAGGGCGAGCGTCCGACGGGATTCCGCATGTGCCTAGTGCCGCGCTCCGACTTCGAGATCGTCGATGACTGGCACGTGCTCGGCATGCGCAGCACTGGCTCCAAGTCGGTGCGCGCGAAGGAGTTGTTCGTGCCGGAGTACCGGGCGCTCGACATGACCACCGTGCGCGGCGGCGCCGACTTCCCGGGTGCGCGCACGAACCCCCACCCGCACTTCCGCATCCCCCTGTCGGGGCTCGGCTCGCACTGCATCGCCGGCGCGGCGGTCGGCAACGCGCAGGCCGCGCTGGAAATGACGATGGCGGCGGTCGGCGAGCGCACGACGAACTACGTCGCGGCGCGGATGCGCGAGTTCCAAGCGGTGCAGCTCCGGGTGGCGGCTGCCGGCGCGCGGGTCGATGCCGCACGCCAGATCGCGCGCGGCGACCTGCTCGAGGCGCAGCGGATCGCCGAGGCCGGCCGCGCGCCGACGCTGGAGGAGAAGCTGCGCTTCAAGCGCAACATCGCCTACGCGGTGCAGCTGTGCACCGAGGCGGTGGACACCCTGCACGCGATGGCCGGCGCGCGCGGCATCTACGACCACTACCCGATCCAGCGCCTGTTCCGCGACGCGCACTCGCTGATGGGGCACATCGGCTTCAGCTGGGACGCGCAGGCCGTGCCTTGGGGCCTCGTTGCGCTCGGTGGCGACTACGACGCTCCTGCGACGCTCTGAGTGTCGCCGCCGTTCGCGCTGCGGATCGTCACCTCGAGCGACAGCGACACCGGGATCTCGTGCAACACAAAATCGAACGCGACCTCCAGTGATGCCCCGGTCGCGATGAGCGGCTCGGAGCTGACCGGCAGCGCGCCGCGTCGGCGCACCGCGTGCGGCGGGGGTCAAGCCGCGCGCTTTTCCTTGGCGATCGCGGCGTTGACGCGAGGCATGACCTGCTCGGCCATGAGCTGCATCGAGCGTTTGGCGAGCTTTGGGTCGACCCAGTCCATGCCGGCGTAGACGAGCTCGCCGAAGTCGCCCACCTGCTCGCGCAGGCGCAGGATCTCGTCAACCACCTTGTTCACCGTGCCGTAGATGCACAGGCGGTCGAGCACGAACTCGCAGGTGATCTCAGCGTCGGGCTGGTCCATGCGTTCCTTGAACACCGCGTGGCGCCCGGCCTTGGTGAGCTTGGTCTGGAGCTGCCGGTAGTAGAAGCGGTAGGGGCTGTTCTGGTCGTGGCGGCCGTACGAGGCGGCAACCTTGTCGTCGTCGGCCACGAACACGGTGCGCGCGACGCGCCACTGCGCCGGGTCGGGCTGCACGCCAGCCCTGGTCTTGCCCTCGGCGTAGTTGGTCCAGTGCGTCTTCAGCCAGTGCGAGAGCAGGAAGTTGGCCGATAGCGGGTGGAAGTCGCGCTCACCCATCGCCACCACGCCCTTGGAGAACGGCGCCACCACCGTGCCGACGATCTCGGGGCGCGGCTTCTGGTACGGGCGCGGCATGACGCCGACGCCGGTCTCGAGGTGAATGGTGTTGCGGGTGGTGACCTTGAAGCGGTTGCCCGGCAGCTCGATGTCGTAAGGCGGCTCGCGCTCCCAGATGGCGAGGATCACGTCGATCGCCTCGGCGAACATCCGGTTGCGGTCCTCCTCGAGGATGCCGAGCGCCTCGGCATCCGACACCAGCGCGCCGGGGCTCACGCC
>Ga0194132_10006967_pt1:0-5000 | contig 17138 bp, 10 predicted proteins | sample TA2KigOf80mmetaG_FD_148612 | JGI IMG/M metagenome (GOLD analysis project Ga0194132, IMG submission 148612) | Freshwater microbial communities from Lake Tanganyika, Tanzania - TA2015054 Kigoma Offshore 80m | ecosystem: Environmental > Aquatic > Freshwater > Lake | place: Tanzania: Lake...
CGACGTGCGCGGCGCGGGCCTGCTGATCGCGGCCGAGCTCGCGCCGGGCATCGAGGCGAGGCCGGTGGCCGACGAGTGCCTGGCCCGCGGGCTGGTGCTGAACGCGGTCACGCCCACGGCCCTGCGGCTCGCGCCGCCGCTGCTCGTGACCGACGACGAGATCGCCGAGGCGGTCGCGCTGCTGGCCGCCGTGCTGGCCGACCCGACCATCACCGGAGGAGGAGTGCAGTGAGCCTGATCCGCCGCCTGCTCGAGGTCGACGACCTCGACGGAGCCCAGTTCCACGGTCTGCTCGACCACGCGCACGCCTGGAAGCGCGACCCGTCGTCGCTGCCGCGCGCGCTCGACGGCAACGCCGTCGCGGTGCTGTTCGAGAAGCCGTCGGCCCGCACCCGGGTGTCGACCGAGGTCGCCATCACGAACCTGGGCGGCCACGCCGTGCTCCTGCGGGGTGAGGAGGTGGGCCTCGGGCGGCGGGAGTCGGTGGAGGACGTCGCCCGCACCCTCTCGGGGTACTGCTCGGCGATCATGGCCCGCGTCAACGACCATGCCGTCCTCGAAGCGATGACGGTCGCGGTCGACGTGCCGATCGTCAACCTGCTCTCCGACCGGGCCCACCCCTGCCAGGCCCTGGCCGACTTCATGACGATCAAGGAGCACTTCGGCACCCTGGAGGGGCGCCGCCTCGCCTACGTGGGCGACGGCAACAACGTCACCGCCTCCCTCGCCTTCGCCGCCGCCCTGTCGGGGGTGGAGATGACCGTGGCGACCCCCGTCGGCTACGAGCTCGACGTCGACGTGCTGCACCGGGCCCGCAACCTCGGGGGCCACATCGAGATCACGGTCGACCCGCACGAGGGGGTGCAGGGCGCCGACGTCGTCTACACGGACGTGTGGACGTCGATGGGCCAGGAGTCCGAGGCCGAGGTCCGCACGCTCGCGTTCGACGGCTACCAGGTCGACGCCGCGCTGATGGCCGCGGCCGGTCCGGGCGCGGTGTTCATGCACTGCCTGCCCGCCCATCGGGGTGAGGAGGTCGCGGCCGAGGTGATCGACGGGCCCGCCTCGCTCGTGTGGGAGCAGGCCGCGAACCGCATGCACAGCGTGCGCTCGGTGCTCGCCTCCCTCGACGTCCGTCCGCCGGTCCCGGCGGGCCGTCACCGGCAGGGCGCCTGATGGCCACCCTCGGCAAGCCGCAGCGCCAGCACCGGATCGCCAAGCTCCTCGAGGAGCAGGCGATCTCCAGCCAGGCCCAGCTCGTGGAGATGCTCGCGAGCGACGGCGTGATGGCCACCCAGGCCACGGTCAGCCGCGACCTCGAGGAGCTCGGGGCCGTGAAGGTGCGGATCCCCGGCGGCACGATGGCCTACGCGATCCCCGAGCACGCCAAGGAGCGCACCGCCCCCGACGACCACCTTCGCCGGGTGATGGGCGAGTTCGTGGTCGAGGTGGCCCACAGTGCCAACCTCGTGGTCCTGCGCACGCCGCCGGGCTCCGCCCACGTGGTGGCGTCGGCCATCGACCGCACCGGGGTGGCCGACGTCCTCGGCACCGTGGCGGGCGATGACACGATCTTCCTGGTGTGCTCCGAGTCGGTCGGCGGAGCGAAGGTCGCCACCGAGCTCGCCGCCCTCGCCGGGCTGTGACGTGGAGTGAGCCAAGCGAGCGGAACCGCGGAACGAGCGTTCAGGAAGCACAGAAGAGGATGAGATGAACCAGATCGATCGAGTGACACCGAAGTCGGGACCCAAGCGCGTGGTCCTCGCGTACTCCGGTGGTCTCGACACCTCCGTCGCCGTGAAGTGGATCGCCGACGAGTGGGGTGCCGAGGTCGTGTGCCTCGCCGCCGACGTCGGTCAGGGCGGTGACTTCGAGGCCATCCGCCAGCGGGCCTTCGCGGCCGGCGCGGTGGAGGCGAAGGTCGTCGACCTCCGTGCCGAGTTCGCCGACGAGTACTTCCTCCCCGCGCTGCGGGCCAACGCGCTGTACGAGGGCAAGTACCCGCTCGTCTCCGCGCTGTCGCGCCCGGTCATCGCCAAGCACCTCGTGATCGCAGCCCGCGAGTTCGGGGCCGACGCGGTGGCCCACGGCTGCACCGGGAAGGGCAACGACCAGGTGCGCTTCGAGGTCGGCGTGCGCGCGCTCGCTCCGGACCTCGAGGTCCTGGCACCGGTGCGCGTGTGGGGCATGACCCGTGACGACTGCATCGCCTACGCGGCCAAGCACGACATCCCCATCGCGCAGTCGAAGGCCAAGCCCTACTCGATCGACGACAACCTCGTCGGTCGGGCCATCGAGTGCGGCGAGATGGAGGACCCGTGGGCCCGTCCGCCGGCCGACATCTGGGAGCTCACGGCCGAGGTTGCCGACGCGCCGGCGGAGCGCCGCGACGTGGTCGTGACCTTCGAGGCCGGGGTGCCGGTCGCGATCGACGGCGTGCGCCGCCCGCTGTTCCAGCTGGTCGACGAGATGACGCAGGCCGCGGGCGCGTACGGCTACGGCCGCCTCGACATGGTGGAGAACCGGCGGGTCGGCATCAAGAGCCGCGAGACCTACGAGGCGCCCGGCTCGCTCGCGCTCATCACGGCGCACCAGGATCTCGAGTCGATCACCGTCGAGCGGGACCTCGCCCGCGAGAAGGCCCGGATCGAGCCGCGCTACGCGGAGCTGGTGTACGACGGCCTGTGGTTCTCGCCGCTGAAGCAGGCGCTCGACGCGTTTGTCGACTCGTCGCAGCAGTTCGTCACCGGCGACGTACGACTCACCCTCGAGGCCGGGCGCTGCTACCCGAGCGGCCGTCGCGCGGAGAAGGGGCTCTACGACTACGAGCTCGCCACCTACGACGCCGCCGACGCGTTCCGCCACGAGGACGCCGCCGGCTTCGTGCGCCTGTGGGGCCTCTCGGTGGAGACCGTGGCCCGCCGCCAGGGCGGGCTGGCGTGAGGCGCGCGCGGTGAGCGACGACACCCGCGGCCCGACCGACGCGGCGCGTCCGCTCTGGCACGGCCGGTTCGCCGAGGGGCCGGCCGAGGCGCTGCTCGCGTTCACGGCCAGCCTCGGCTTCGACCGGCGCCTCGCGCCCGACGACCTCGCGGGCTCACGCGCCCACGTGCGGATGCTGGGCCGGGTCGGCCTGCTCGGACCCGGGGAGGTCGACGCAGTGCTCGGCGCGCTCGACACGGTCGAGGGCGAGCTGGCGGCCGACGAGTTCATCTTCACGCCCACCGACGAGGACATCCACACCGCGATCGAGCGGCGGGTCACCGAGCTCGCGGGTGACGCCGGCGCGAAGCTGCACACCGGCCGGAGCCGCAACGACCAGGTCGCCACCGCCCTGCGCCGGTTCGTGCAGCGCGAGGGTCGGGTGCTCGTCGACTGCGTGGTGGGGCTCCAGGCGGTGCTCGTCGCGCGTGCCCGCGAGGGCGGCACCCACGTGTACCTCCCCGGCTACACGCACCTCCAGCGGGCCCAGCCGGTCCTGCTGGGGCACCACCTGCTCGCGCACTTCTGGGCGCTCACGCGCGACGTCGACCGGCTCGAGGCCGCGCTGGCCCGGGCCGACGTGTCGCCGCTCGGCGCGGGAGCGCTCGCCGGGTCGAGCCTGCCGCTCGACCCCGACTCCACGGCCGCCGACCTCGGGTTCGCCGGGCGCTTCGACAACTCGCTCGACGCCGTGAGCGACCGCGACTTCGTGGCCGAGCTCATCTTCGTCTGCTCGCTGCTCATGGTGCACCTGTCGCGCATCGGCGAGGAGATCGTGCTCTGGACCAGCGACGAGTTCGGCTTCGCCCGCCTCGCCGACCAGTACGCCACCGGCTCGTCGATGCTGCCGCAGAAGAAGAACCCCGACATCGCCGAGCTGGCCCGGGGCAAGACCGGACGGGTGATCGGCAACCTCACCGGCGTGCTCGCGATGCTGAAGGGCCTCCCGCTGTCGTACAACCGCGACCTCCAAGAGGACAAGGAGCCGTTGTTCGACACGTTCGACACCACCCGGCTCGCCCTGCTCGCGATCACGGGCATGCTGGCGACCACCGAGTTCCGCGCCGACGCCATGCGTGCCGCGGCCGACTCGCCCACGGTCGCGGCGACCGACCTCGCGGAGTGGCTCGTCGCCCGCGGCGTGCCCTTCCGCGAGGCCCATGCCGTCGTCGGATCGCTCGTGCGCCAGGCGCAGGAGCGCAGCGTGCCGCTCGACGAGCTGGTGATGACCGATCCCCGGCTCGGCCCCGACGCGCTCGGACTGCTCGAGCCCGGCCAGGCCGTGAGGCGTCGCACGACGCCGGGCGGGGGTGGGCCCGAGCCGTTCGGGCCCCAGCTCGCGAGCGCCGAGGCGTGGCTGGCCCCCCGGATCCCCGCGGCGCCGTCGGAGGAGCCCACGGTCGAGTGAGGCGGGGCCGGGCGCTGCCGCGGTCGTTCTACGCGCGGGACTCGCTCGCGGTCGCGCCCGACCTGCTCCACAAGCTGCTGGTGCACGACGACCCGGTCCACGGTCGCGTCGCCGCGCGCATCGTCGAGGTCGAGGCCTATCGGGGTGCCGACGACCCGGGCAGCCACGGCCACCGCGGCGAGACGCCGCGCACCCGGGTGATGTTCGGCCCGCCCGGCCATCTGTACGTGTACTTCACCTACGGCATGCACTGGTGCGCCAACGTGGTGACGGGGCAGGAGGGGGAGGCCAACGCCGTGCTGCTCCGGGCGGCCGCGCCGGTGGCGGGCCTCGACGTGATGCGGTCGCGCCGGCCGAAGGCCCGACGGGACCGTGATCTGTGCGCCGGTCCGGCCCGCCTCGCCCAGGCCTTCGGGCTGAGCGGCGCCGACGACGGCACCGACCTGGTCCGCGGCCCGGTGCGCGTCCTCGACGACGGGGTGGCCCCTCCGGCGGAGCCGGCGTGGACGACCCGCGTCGGCCTCGCCGCGGGCAAGGGCGACGACCACCCGTGGCGCTGCGTCGTCCCGGGGGATCCGCACCTCAGTCGTTGACGCGGAGCGACCCCGGT
>Ga0194132_10006967_pt1:10000-17138 | contig 17138 bp, 10 predicted proteins | sample TA2KigOf80mmetaG_FD_148612 | JGI IMG/M metagenome (GOLD analysis project Ga0194132, IMG submission 148612) | Freshwater microbial communities from Lake Tanganyika, Tanzania - TA2015054 Kigoma Offshore 80m | ecosystem: Environmental > Aquatic > Freshwater > Lake | place: Tanzania...
CGGTATGAGTAGCGAACGAGGGGGGAGGAACCCCTCCGCCGAATGCCCAAGGGTTCCTGGGGAAGGCTCATCCGCCCAGGGTTAGTCGGGAGCTAAGGCGAGGCCGAAAGGCGTAGTCGATGCACAACAGGTCGACATTCCTGTACCACCGTGTCCGCGCCAACCCCTAAGGGGTGCGATTCGGGGCTGCTCTTCGGAGCGAACCGATCCCAAACCCCGGTGGGTAGCGATGGGGGAACGCAGGAGGGTAGGTCTACCGGGCGTTGGTTGTCCCGGAGCAAGCAGGTAGGAGGATCGGTAGGCAAATCCGCCGGTCAACTCCGAGATGTGATGCCGAACCGCTTCAGGTGAAGTGACCAGTCCCATGCTGTCGAGAAAAGCCTCTAGTGAGCTGACACGGTGCCCGTACCCCAAACCGACTCAGGTGGGCACGTAGAGAATACGAAGGCGATCGGGAGAACTCTGGTTAAGGAACTCGGCAAATTGCCCCCGTAACTTCGGGAGAAGGGGGGCCTCAGTAGGGTGAAGGGCCTCGCGCCCAGAGCCCGAGGAGGCCGCAGAGACCAGGGCCAAGCGACTGTTTACTAAAAACACAGGAGCGTGCGAAGTCGCAAGACGATGTATACGCTCTGACGCCTGCCCGGTGCCGGAAGGTTACGCGGAGGGGTTAGTCGCAAGACGAAGCTCTGAAGCTAAGCCCCGGTAAACGGCGGCCGTAAGGACAATTGCGGCTCTCGGGGAGCGATCCTCGAGAACAAACTCCGCTAAATGCTGGAAACCCCGAGTATCCGTCGGTACTCACGAAGTACGTGAGTGACAATCCGTACGGTGCGGACAATCAGCAGGAAAGGCTCGGCTCGCGGTTTCGTCTCACCACACTGCTGACGTCGACTTCGACGAAACGCCGGCAGGAGACGAGCATCGCGACTCGAGAATCCTCAGAGGCCATACGCGGAGCTCCCTCGTCGAAGCGGGGGAAGAAGAGATGGTCCACGCCTCACAGCGATGTGGGGATTCCGTGAACTATAACGGTCCTAAGGTAGGAATCCCTCTCAGCAGGCAGAGAGGTGCTGCCCCGCTCATAGGTGACTATGAGATGAGCAGTCGGCTATTTGCTGGAAAACCCGGTGGATCTTCCACTACTTGGTCTCCAGTGTCGTACCCCCTTCGTACGGTGGGCGACATGGACGCCAGTGACAATGTGAGAAGTGCGGAAAACCAGCAGGAAAGACTCTTCACCATCGAATGGCTCGTGGGTTTCGTGGATGGCGAGGGCTGTTTCAGCGTTCCCATCTACCGCAACCCGACAATGCGACTTGGATGGCAAGCGAAACCAACGTTCGCTGTCGTCCAGGGAGAGTCAAGTCGGGATGTGCTCGAAGCGATGGTTCCGTTCTTCGGATGCGGCAAGGTCTACAGCAACCGGAGAAACGACAACCATCGAGAAGATCTCGCCAGCTACCAGGTCTTTAGGTTCCACGACCTGCGCGACGTGATCGTTCCGTTCTTCGAGGCGAACCCATTGCGAACGGCGAAGCGAGACAACTTCACCAAGTTCGCTCGGGTCGTCGAACTGATGGATCTTCGCCGGCACCTGACGGTGCCCGGTCTCATCGAGATCGCGGAGATCGCCCAGACGATGAACTTCCGGAAGCAATCCGAGGTGTTGAGAATCCTCAGAGACCATACGCCGACCCTCTTTCCCGTCTCGGGGAAAGAAGAAGAGATGGTCCGAGCCCTGCGGCGACGTAGGGAGGTTGACGGCAACGATCAACCCGCCCGCTCAGGTACGCCACCTGAGAAGGTCAATAAGTAACAGCCACTCAGCGAAATTCCTTGTCGGGTAAGTTCCGACCTGCACGAATGGCGTAACGACTTGGCTACTGTCTCAACCAGAGACCCGGCGAAATTGCACGACGAGTAAAGATGCTCGTTTCCCGCAGAAGGACGGAAAGACCCCGTGGACCTTTACTACAATTTGATGTTGGGTTCTGACAGATGCTGTGTAGGATAGGTGGGAGACTTGGAAGCTGGGGCGTCAGCCTCGGTGGAGTCAACCTTGAAATACCACCCTTCATGTGTTGGGGCTCTAACCCAGGCCCGTGAATCCGGGTCGGGGACAGCGTCAGGTGGGTAGTTTGACTGGGGCGGTCGCCTCCTAAAGCGTAACGGAGGCGCCCAAAGGTTCCCTCAGCCTGGTTGGCCATCAGGCGTCGAGTGCAAAGACACAAGGGAGCTTGACTGCGAGACCTACAGGTCGAGCAGGTGCGAAAGCAGGGCTTAGTGACCCGGTCGTGGCATGTGGAAGCGCGATCGATCAACGGATAAAAGGTACCCCGGGGATAACAGGCTTATCTTCCCCAAGAGTCCACATCGACGGGAAGGTTTGGCACCTCGATGTCGGCTCGTCGCATCCTGGGGGTGAAGCATCTCCCAAGGGTTGGGCTGTTCGCCCATTAAAGCGGTACGCGAGCTGGGTTTAGAACGTCGCGAGACAGTGGATTCCGCGCTGTCTATAAATTCGGCTATTTGCTGGAAACACCGAGAATCCTGCACTACGAAGTCCGTGCATTTACGGATTAGTGACAATGTGTCAGGTGCGGTCAATCAGCAGGAAAGGCTCGATGCCTCGATCCCGAGGCCGGTCGAGAATCCTCAGAGACCATACGCCGAACGCCATCGGAGTCATCGGTGGTGAAGAGATGGTCCGACCTGCATGGCGACATGCAGAGTCAGGCAGAAATGACCTGGCCCTCGCACGACGATCGGTGGTGCGGGTGTAACAGAAGTGTCGGTCCCTATCCTCTGTGGGCGTAGGAGATTTGAGGGGAGCTGTCCCTAGTACGAGAGGACCGGGACGGACGCAGCTCTCGTGTGCCAGTTGTCCTGCCAAGGGCACGGCTGGTTGGCGACCTGCGGAATGGATAAGCGCTGAAAGCATCTAAGCGCGAAGCCGGCCCCGAGATGAGATCTCCCACTGGAGAACCAGGTAAGGCCCCTGGCCGACGACCAGGTTGATAGGCCGGACGTGCACGCACGGTGACGTGTTCAGCCGACCGGTACTAATCGGCCGAGGGCTTGGGATCTTCTTGCTCTTGTTGCGCATCCGTTCGAAGGATCGGATCGCAGCGTGGTGCTCGTGCTCGCTCTTCAACGCTCACGTGGCGCGTTGACAAGGATTTGAAAACTTGGAGACGGAGCGACTCCGAAGGAGCGGTGCCGGGTACCCCGGCGCCGAGCGGAGTCGACCGTCGAGATGTTCCGGTGGCACTAGCGGCGGGGAAACACCCGTTCCCATTCCGAACACGGCAGTGAAGACCGCCAGCGCCGATGGTACTTAGGGGGAGACCCCTCGGGAGAGTAGGTCGTCGCCGGGCTTTCTCGCACGGAGCGCCCTCACTTCGAGGGCGCTTCGTCGCGTTCGGACACGCGCACCTCGTACGCTCGGCTCCCATGAGTCCGCCTTCCGATCGACGACGCGCGCCTGCGCAACGGTCTGCGCGACGTCCCGCGCCGTCACGCGACCGGGCGATGGAGGGCGGTTTCGGGCCCTACGGTGCGCCGCAGCCGCCAACGCGCGAGCGGCGACCCGACCAGGACGTCGAACGACCGGCGCGGCCGTCCCGACTTCGAGTGAAGGGGGAGCGTCGTCCGAGTGGCGCAGTGGCCAAGCGTGCGCGTCGCGCAACGCCGCAGCCCACGCGCACCCGGCGCAAGCGGCGCGCACCGTCCGACGTGGAGACCGAGATCCTTCGCCTTGGTGGCAAGGAGCGCGGGCCCAAGCTGCTGAGCCAGCTCATGCAGGCGGCCGACGCGTTCTCGGAAGGTCGCGACCGCGATGCGCTCCCGATCGCCCGACGCGTGCGCAACGCGCTGCCCGACTCGCCGACGACGCGTGAGCTCAGCGGACTGATCCAGTACCGGACCGGCAACTACCGCGCCGCGGCGAAAGACCTCGAGGAGTTCATCCGACTCACCGACGCCGTGGAGCAGCACCCCGTCCTCATGGACTGCTACCGCGCCCAGAAGCGATGGAACAAGATCGACGAGCTCTGGGAAGACCTCGCGGCGACGTCACCATCCGCGGAGCTCGTGACCGAAGGGCGCATCGTCGCCGCTGGTGCGAAGGCCGACCACGGCGATCTGCCTGGGGCGATTGCCATGCTGGCCAAGAAGGCGAAAGCCGTGAAGCAGCCCCGCGACTACCACCTGCGCCTCTGGTACGCGCTGGCCGACCTCGAGGAACGCGCCGGGAACCTCGCCCGGGCCCGTGAGCTGTTCGGCCGCATCAAGCGTCACGATGCCGACTTCGCCGACGTCACCGCCCGAGCTGCCGCCCTGCGCTGACCGTCACACCCCCTTCGTACGCTCCTTTTCGACTTCCCCGTCAGCCGAGCGCTCGCGCTCGCCATCCCCCACGGAGGAAGCCATGTCCACCTCAGTCACCACCAACGGCGACGTGCCGACGGTGAACCTCGTCGTCCTCAGAGGCGTCGCGTCGGCGCCGCCCGAGCTCCGCACGCTGAAGTCCGGCCGTCGACTCGCCACCATCTCGGTGCGCGTCCACTCGGTCGACCCCGGCTCGACGTCAGTGCCGGTCGCAGTGCGGGAACCACCGGCGTGGGTCGAGGACCTCGACGAAGGCGCGCCCCTCGTCGTCGTCGGCGCGCTCCGGCGGCGCTTCTTCAGGAACCAAGCCGGCGGGACCGGCGCGCGGGTCGAGGTCGAAGCCCGAGCGATCGGGCGCGGCCCCGACCGGCGCCGCCTCGACCGCGCCCGCCAGCGGGCCGAGGACGAGCTCGACGGACTGGAATGACCGACAACGGCCCTCGGCCCCACGCGGATCCAAGTTGCCCGCGCGCCCGTCCTAGACTTGACCTTCGGGCGGCGTGGGGCAGCAGGATCGCTCGCGCACCGGACAACGGAGTCGAGGCCCGAAGCGAGGGACGTGTGACGGCGGAGACCACACAGCTGAAGCCCGAGAGCCTCGAAGAGGTTGTCATCCGCTTTGCGGGTGACTCGGGCGACGGCATGCAGCTGACGGGCGACCGCTTCACCGACGTCAGCGCCGTCTTCGGCAACGACCTCGCCACTCTCCCGAACTTCCCGGCCGAGATCCGCGCACCCGCCGGCACCATCGCCGGTGTCTCGTCGTTCCAGGTGCACATCTCCGACCACGAGATCCTGACGCCGGGCGACGCGCCGAACGTGCTCGTCGCGATGAACCCCGCCGCGCTCAAGGCGAACCTCTCCGAGCTGATTCCCGGCGGCACCCTGCTCGTCAACTCCGACACCTTCGAGGAGCGCAACCTCACCAAAGCTGGCTACCAAGCGAGTCCGCTCGAAGACGGCACGCTCGCCGCGTTCCGCGTGATCCAGGTTCCGATGACCACCCTCACGCTCGAGAGCACCAAGGAGCTCGGCGTGAAGCCGCGGGACGCCGAACGGTCAAAGAACTTCTTCGCACTCGGTCTCGTGTCGTGGATGTACACCCGACCGACCGACGACACGATCCAGTGGATCGAGGACAAGTTCGCCAACAAGGAGCTCGTGAAGGCCGCCAACCTCGCGGCCTTCAAAGCCGGCTACAACTTCGGCGAGACGGCCGAGCTGTTCGACCACGCGTATGCGATCGCACCGGCCCGACTCGCACCCGGCCGCTACCGCAACATCACGGGCAACACCGCGGTGTCGTACGGGCTCATCGCGGCTGCGCAGCAGGCCAAGCTGCCGCTCACATACGCGTCGTACCCGATCACTCCAGCGAGCGACATCCTTCACGAGCTCGCGAGCCACAAGAACTTCTGTGTGCGCACGCTGCAGGCGGAAGACGAGATCGCTGCGGTCAACGTCGCGATCGGCGCGTCGTTCACCGGGCACCTCGGCGTCACCGCCACGAGCGGTCCGGGCGTCGACCTCAAGTCCGAAGGGATCGGTCTCGCGGTCAGCCTCGAGCTACCGCTGATCATCGTCGACGTGCAGCGCGGCGGCCCCAGCACCGGTCTGCCCACCAAGACCGAGCAGTCCGACCTTCTTCTTGCGATGTACGGGCGCCACGGCGAGGCTCCGCTGCCGATCGTCGCCGCCCGGTCGCCAAGCCACTGCTTCGACGCAACGATCGAGGCCGCCCGCTTGGCGCTCAAGTACCGGACGCCGGTCATCCTCCTTTCTGACGGCTACCTCGCCAATGGTGCCGAGCCATGGCTGCTGCCGGACGTCGACGCGCTGCCCGACGTCTCGGTGCCGTTCGCGACCGAGCCCAACCACACCGACGACGACGGCACGAAGCACTTCTGGCCGTATCTGCGCGACCCCGAGACGCTCGCTCGTCCGTGGGCGATTCCCGGCACGCCCGGCCTCCAGCACCGCATCGGTGGACTCGAGAAAGAGGACGGCACGGGGAACGTCAACTACGACCCCGAGAACCACGAGTACATGGTGCGGCTGCGCGCACAGAAGATCGCCGGCATTGCCAACGACATCGCACCGGTGGAGGTCGACGACCCATCGGGCAACGCGTCCGTGCTGGTGATCGGCTGGGGGAGCACGTACGGCTCGATCCAGCAGGCGGCGCGTGACGCACGCGAGTCGGGGGTCGAGGTTGCGACCGCGCACCTCATCCACCTCAACCCGTTCCCGGCGAACCTCGGCGAGGTGTTGAAGAAGTACGACCGCGTGCTCGTGCCCGAGATGAACCTCGGTCAGCTCGTGAAGCTGATCCGTGGCGACTTCCTCGTCGATGCCGTGAGCCTCACCAAGGTCCAAGGAGTGCCGTTCCGTGCGTCGGAGATCGAACAAGCCATCAGGGAGCTAGCCAAGTGAGCGCCGAATGAGCGAGGAAGGGACGGCCGTCAAGCTCGGCCGCAAGGACTTCCAGTCCGACCAAGAAGTCCGCTGGTGCCCGGGGTGCGGCGACTACTCGATCCTCGCCGCCATGCAGCTCTTCCTGCCGGAAGTCGGTGTGAAGCCCGAGAACATGGTGTTCGTGTCAGGCATCGGTTGCGCGGCGCGGTTCCCCTATTACATGAACGTGTACGGCATGCACGGCATCCACGGCCGCGCGCCGGCACTCGCGACGGGCGTGGCACTGGCGAGGCCGGATCTCGACGTGTGGGTGATCACCGGCGACGGCGACTCG
>Ga0194132_10006969_pt1 | contig 17134 bp, 20 predicted proteins | sample TA2KigOf80mmetaG_FD_148612 | JGI IMG/M metagenome (GOLD analysis project Ga0194132, IMG submission 148612) | Freshwater microbial communities from Lake Tanganyika, Tanzania - TA2015054 Kigoma Offshore 80m | ecosystem: Environmental > Aquatic > Freshwater > Lake | place: Tanzania: Lake...
CAACCATGCGCGAAAAGTCGATCGTCATCCTCGGGGTGTTCGTCGCCGACACCACTTACCGCGCTGCCCGCCCGCCGCGCTTGGGCGAGACCGTCCTGGGATCGCGGTTCGCGCTCGGGCCGGGCGGCAAGGGCTCGAACCAGTCCGTCGCCGCCGCACGGCTCGGTGCGAACGTCCATCTCATCACCCGCCTCGGCGACGATCCCTTCGCCGACATGGCGGCGAAGACGTGGGCCGAGGCGGGCGTGAACGCCGCGGTCATCCGCGACCCGGCGAGCTACACCGGCGCGGCCTACATTTTCATCGAGGAGGTGACCGGCGACAACGCAATCATCATCTGCCCGGGCGCGGCGGCGGCGATCGGCGAGAACGACGTCGAGGCCAACGCAGCGCTCATACGGGCGGCCACGGTGTTCGTCACGCAGCTCGAACAGCCGCTGGCCGCGGCGGTCCACGCCCTGGAAATTGCTCACGCGGCGGGGGTGGCGACCATCCTCAACCCCGCGCCGGCCGCGCCGCTGCCGGATGCGGTGTTCGCGCTCTGCGACTACATCACGCCAAACGAAACCGAGGCCGAGGCGCTGACCGGCATTGCCGTCACCTCGGTCGACGCGGCGCGTCGTGCCGGGGACATCCTCCTTGGCAAGGGCGTCGGCGCCGTTGTGATCACCATGGGCGAGGCCGGTGCGCTGCTGCACGCGCGCGGCGCATCGGCGATGATCCCGGCGTTCCGCGTCGGACCGGTCGTGGAGACAACCGGGGCGGGCGATGCCTTCACCGCCGGCTTCGCGGTGGCGCTCTCCCGCGGGCTCGAACCGGCTGAGGCGGTGCGCTTCGGCTGCGCGGCCGCCGGCGTTTCGGTGACCCGACCGGGAGCCGCCGCAGCGATGCCGACGCTTGCCGAGGTCAAGACCGTGCTCGCGCTCGCCGAGCCGTCAGCGGGGATTCCTTCCGGACCCTGAGAGCGGCAGCGCTGTCATGGCGCGCATCGCATCCACCCGAGACCCTCGCCGGCCGGTCGAGATGCGCGCTGCTTCCCGTCGGGTGCGTCAGGCTGGCGCCAGCGCGGGCCGCGGCGGGCGGATCACCAAGAGGTTGCCGAGCAGAATGAGTGCCGCGCCGGCGAGCGAGATCGGTGTGCACGAGAAGTCCTCGAACAGCGTCGAGACGATGAGGGCGACCAGCGGTATCAGGACGTTGATGTAGGCACCCCGGCCCGGCCCGATGCGTTTGATCACCGTGAAATACATGATGAAGCCAAGGAGCGTGCCGACCAGCGCGATGTAGATGCGCATACCGAGAATCGCAAGGGTCTCCCGTTGACACGTGATGGCGGCCTTCATCGGCGGCGGACGATCAGGACCGCATTCAGACCGCCGAAGGCGAAGGAGTTCGACATCGCCGCGCGGATTGTGTGGGCGCGGGAGACGTTCGGCACATAGTCGAGATCGCAGGCCGGATCGGCCTCGGTGTGGTTGGCGGTTGGCGGCGCGATCCCGGCGCCGAGCGCGAGCACCGTCGCGGCGAGCTCTATTCCGCCCGCCGCGCCCAGCGCGTGGCCGTGCATCGACTTGGTCGATGAGACCAGGAGCCGTCTGGCGTAGTCGCCGAACACGACGTGGAGCGCCTGGGTTTCGATCGCGTCGTTGGCTTGGGTGCCCGTGCCGTGGGCGTTGACGTAGTCGATGTCCTCGGGCGCAAGCCGCGCATCGGCCAGCGCGGCCCGCATCGCGCCGCTGATGCCGGCCAGCGAGGGTTGGATGATGTCACCGGCGTCGGCCGTCATGCCGAAGCCCGCGAGCTCAGCATAGACTCGCGCGCCGCGTGCGACCGCGGCGGCCTCCGGCTCGAGCACGAACATGGCGGCGCCTTCGCCCAGTACCATGCCGCGCCGGCCGCGCGCGAACGGCCGGCAAGTGTCGTCGGCCATTACGCGCAGCGCCTCCCAGCCCTTCATCGTGCCGAAGGCGAGGCATGCCTCGGTGCCGCCCGTCACGGCGCGCTCGACGGTGCCATCCCGCACCACGTGGAACGCGAGCCCGATGGCATGGGTCGCCGAGGCGCACGCACTCGCGACGGCGAAGGCCGGCCCGGTGAGCCCGAGGTCCATCGTGATGTGGCTCGCCGCGGCGCTGAGCATGAGCCGCGGAATCGTAAACGGGTGCACGCGCGCGGCCTTCTCGCCGTAGACCCGCCAGTAGGCCTCGTCCTGGGTGATCTGGCCGCCGACGCCGCTGCCGATGATCGTTGCAGTTCGGGCCGCGTCATGCGGCACGTGGGTGAGGCCGGCGTCAGCGAGCGCCGAGCGGGCCGCGACGACGCCGAGCTGGGCGAAGCGATCGAGCAGGGCAAGCTGGCTCGGCGCGAAGTGCCGGCTCGGATCGAAGTCCTTGATCTCTGCGGCGATGGAAGTCCGCAGCCCCGCGGTCGGGATGCCGGTGATCGGCCCGATCGCGCTCTGTCCGGAAACGAGTGTTGCCCAAAACGTTCCTACACTGTGGCCAAGGGGCGTCGCGAGCCCAATCCCGGTGATGACGACCCGGCGCACCCGGCACCGGTCACGCGCCGCGCATCGCCGGGCTCATGCCGCCGGCCGCCTCGCTGCGATCGCGCCCTCGACCGCCGCAACGACCTGGGAGACGGTCTCGAACTCCAGACTGCCGGCGGCGGTATTGGCGTTGTAGGGGACGTCGATGCCGAACTTCTCCTCGATCGCGAATACCACCTCGACCACATCGAACGAGTCGAAGCCGATCTCGCTCAACTTGGACTCGGCGGTTATCGTGCCGGCGCCGCGCTTGAGTTTGGTCGCGATGATTTCGATGACGTCGCGCTGAACATCCATGGCGCTGCTCGCGTTCAGGCGCCGGCGAAGGCGTCGATGAGCTTGTTGACATCGCCGGCCCGCTCCATGTGCACCATGTGGCCGGCCCCCGCCAGGCGATGGACCGTGATGCTGGCGGGAAGATGGGCGGCGTGCTCGACCGGCACGATGCGGTCGGCGGTGCCCCAGATGCACTGCGCCGGCGCGGCGAGTTCGCCGAGCCTTGCCGTCAACACCGCCGCCTGGCGCCCGCCGGCGAAGGCGCTACCAGCGATCGCCCGCAGCGCCGCCTCGACGCCATCGATCCGCTTGTATTTCAGCACATCGTTGACCATCTCGGTGCTGACGAGGGCGGGATCGGCGAACAGCTCGGATAGCGCGGCCTTCATCTCCTTGCGCCGGTTCGCCGCGATGAAGCTCTCGATGTAGCCCATGTTGATGTCGGGTCCGAGCCCGGCGGAGCCGATCAGGGTGAGCGAGGCAACGCGCGCTGGCTCGCCCAAGGCCAGCGCCAGCGCGATCGCCCCGCCGAGGGAGTGGCCGACGAGGTGCGCCCGCTCGATTGCACACGCGCCGAGGAAATCGGCCAGCGCGCCGGCCAGCGCGCCAAGGTCGCCTGCGCCCACCGCTTTTGTCGAGCCACCGTGACCCGGCAGATCGAACGCATACGTTGCGCGGCCGGCCGCCACCGCCGGCTGATTGAACAGCCAACTGTTCAGGTTGCCGCCAAACCCGTGGATGAACACGGCGGGCGTTCCGTCCCCCTCGCCGAGCTTGAGGAAACGGAGCGCACGGCCTCCGGCGGTCAGCAGCTCTGGCTGCGGCTCATCGGCCGCGGCCGCGGCGGCGCGAGTGCCGAACTCCGCCTGATAAGCCAAAACGAAGGCGTCGATCTCGGCCTCGGGCACGGCCGCATCGGCGACCACGGCAAGCAATCCCTGCACCGGGATCGCTTCGCCTTCCTTGGCGATGCGTCGCCGGAGCTGCCCGGCGACCGGGCTCTCGAACACGTTGGTGATCTTGGTCGTCTCAATCTCCGCGATCTCATCGCCGACCCGGAGCACCGCGCCTTCGGCCACGTTCCACTGCGCCACCAGCCCCTCGCGCATCGAGAGGCCCCACTTCGGCATCGTTATCGGCTGGATGGCGCTCATCGCTTCGCGGCCAGGACGCCTCGCACGGCCTCTTCGATGCGCGCCGGGGAGGGAATGTAGGCGTCCTCCAGCTCCGGCGCGAAGGGCACGGGCGTGTGCGGTGGCGTGATCATCCGGACCGGGGCCTTGAGCGCGCCGAAAGCGTGTTCGGCGACCAGCGCGGCGATGTCGGTCGCCATATTGCATCGCGGGCTGGCCTCATCGACCACCACCAGCCGCCCGGTCTCGGCGACGCTGTCGAGGATGGCGTCGCTGTCCAAGGGCGAGGTGGTGCGCGGATCAATGACCGTGCACCCGATGCCGTCCTGCTCCAGGCTGTCGGCCACCTGGTTCGCGAACTTCACCATGCGACCGAAGGCGACGATGGTGGCGTCGCTACCCTCCCGCGTCAGGTTGGCCTCGCCGAAGGGGATGGTGTAGGCCTCGTCCGGCACCTCCTCCTCGTCGTCATATAGCGCCTTGTGCTCGAAGAAGACGACCGGATCGTCGTCGCGGATGGCCTGGATGAGGAGGCCCTTGGCCTCATAAGCCGAGGACGGCAGCACGACCTTCAGGCCGGGGATGTGGGTGAAGATTGGGTAGAGGCTCTGGCTGTGCTGGCTCGCGGCGCGGAGCCCGGCGCCGTACTGCGTGCGGATGACCAGCGGGGTCACGGCCCGGCCACCGAACATGTAGCGGAACTTGGCCGCCTGATTGAAGATCTGGTCGAAACACACACCCATGAAATCGACGAACATGAGTTCGGCGACAGGACGCAATCCGGTCGCCGCGGCGCCGGCGGCGGCGCCAATGAAGGCACTCTCGCTGATCGGCGTGTCGAGCACGCGGCCGCGCCCAAACTCCGGCATCAGCCCCTTGGTGACACCCTGCGGCCCGCCCCACGCATCCTGCTCGCCAGGGGCGCCGAGCCCGCCGGAGACATCCTCACCCATGATCACCACGCGCAGATCACGCCGCATCTCATGACGCAGGGCCTCAGAAACGGCCTGGCGGTAAGTCTTGCGCGACATCGAAGCACCTCAGTACGAGAGGTAGACATCAGTGAGCACGTCGGCCGCGCTCGGTTTGGCCGCAGTGCGCGCTTCGCGAACCGAGGTCTCGATCAAGGCCGCGACCTCGCGATCGATCGTATCGACCTGGTCCTTCCCGAGCAGCGCGCTCTCGATGACGCGTTTGCGGAAGCGTTTGAGGCAGTCTTTCTCGGCCCGCAGGCGATCGACCTCGCCCGGGCCGCGGTAGGTTCCGGCGTCGCCCTCGAAGTGGCTGTAGTAGCGGTCGAGCACGACGTGGAGGAGGCTCGGGCCGCCACCACTCCGGGCGCGCGTGATCGCCTCGCCCGCGGCGTCGTGGACGTCGAAGAAATCATGGCCATCGACGCGGCGGGCCGGCAGCCCGAAGCCCTCTGCCCGTTTCAACTGGTCCCCCCCCACCGCCCAACTGCTCGCGGTCGACTCGGCGTAGCCGTTGTCTTCGATCACGAACACCGCCGGCAGCTCCCACACGCGCGCGAGATTGAAGGACTCGAGAGTCGTGCCCTGGTTGGAGCCGCCATCGCCGACGAAGGCTACCGCCACACCGCCGGTCTTCATCACCTTCGCCGAGAGCGCCGCGCCGCAGATCAGCGGCGGGCCGCCGCCGACGATGCCATTCGCGCCCAGCATGCCGCGGCTCAAGTCGGCGATGTGCATCGAGCCGCCCTTGCCGCGGCACAGCCCCTCGACGCTGCCGTACAGCTCTTTCATCATGGCCTTCACATCGCAGCCCTTGGCGATGCAATGGCCGTGGCCGCGATGGGTGCTGGCGATGACATCGCCGTCGCCGAGGTTCATGCACACGCCGACCGCGGATGCCTCCTCGCCGGCGTAGAGGTGAACGAATCCCGGCAGCACACCGGCGGCGAACTCGACGTGGACGCGCTCCTCGAACGCGCGGATGGTCGCCATGTCACGGTAGGCGCGCAAGAGCTGGTCACGGCTGAGCTGCATGCTTCCTCCCTCAGGCTGCCGAATCCCGTTCTTGACTCACTATACGCAAGTGCAGGTCGGTGAGAAAGCTGCTCACCCCTCCGCGCCGCCCTACAATGAACCCATGGCCAAGCTGAGCCGCCGCTTCGCCGGCAATGCCGCCGGTGCGTTCTTCGTTGATACCACCTGCATTGATTGCGACACCTGCCGCGTCATCGCGCCGGCGAGCTTCGCGGAAGCGAACGGCCAGTCCTACGTGCACAGCCAACCCGCGACGGCGGAGGAACGGCACCGGGCGCTCATGGCACTCGTCGCCTGTCCGGTCGGCGCCATCGGCAGCAGTGCCAAGGCGGCGATCACGCCGGCGCGGGCGGCCTTCCCCGAGCGGCTCGCCGGCGGCGTGCATTATTGCGGCTACCCCTCGGAGCGTAGCTATGGCGCCTCGAGCTATCTCATCGTGCGACCAGACGGCAACGTCCTGGTCGACTCGCCGCGCTTCACCCGCCCGCTCGTCGAGCGCATCGAGGCGCTCGGCGGCATCCGCTACATGTTCCTGACGCACCGCGACGACGTCGCCGACCATCGTGCGTATGCACGCCATTTCGGCTGCGCGCGCATCCTGCACGAAGCCGACCTGGTGGCCGAGACCCGCGTCGTGGAGCACTTGGTCGCGGGCGAGGACCCGGTGGTGCTCTCGTCCGACCTCCTCGTCGTGCCGACGCCCGGCCATACCCGCGGCTCGGCGTGCCTCTTGTACGACGAGGCGTTCCTGTTCACCGGCGATCACCTGGCGTGGGACCCGGCCAGCGCCGCGCTCGAGGCGTTCCGCGCGTACTGCTGGTATGACTGGCAGGTGCAGACCCACTCGATGGAGCGGCTGGGCGCATTCCGTTTCACCTGGGTTCTGCCCGGGCACGGCCGGCGCGTCCACTTACCGGCCGCGCGCATGGCCGCGGCGTTGGCCCGGTGCATCGCCGACATGCGGGCAACACCGTAGGCCGCGAGCCAGTGGCCGCATTGCGCTGCGGGTGGCCGATCGGCTAGCCTTGGGACGAAGCGGCGGGCCGTCGCGACGGGCGCCGCACACAGGGAGGAAGCTCATGACGCGTCTGTTCGCGCTGGGTGCGGTGCTCGCGCTCGGCCTGGTGCCCACGCTCGCCTCGGCCGGTTCGGTGCTCGATCGTGTCATGAGCACCAGGACCCTGACGATGTCCTCGGACGCCGAGTACCCGCCGCAATCGTTCCTGAACGACCAGAACGAGATGGATGGGTTCGACGTCGACGTCGCGCGGGAAATCGCGAAGCGGCTCGGCGCCGAGCTGAAGATCGTGACGCCAGGATGGGAGGTCATCACCGCCGGCAATTGGGGCGGGCGCTGGGACATTTCGGTCGGTTCGATGACCCCGACCAGCGAGCGTGCCAAGGTGCTCGACTTCCCGGCCGTCTACTACTACACCCCGGCGTCCTTCGCCGTGCATGCCGACAGCAAGGCTCAAACGGTAGCCGAGCTCAACGACAAGGTGGTCGGCGTGTGCGGCGGCTGCACCTATGAGGCGTACCTCAAGAAGGACCTGGTGCTCGACGCCGGCGGGGTGCCACCGTTCGAGTACCAGGTGACGCCGAAAAAGATCCGCAGCTACGAGACCGACGTCAATGCGTTCGACGACCTTCGGCTCGGTGACGGCGTGCGCCTCGATGCCGTGCTCTCGGCGTTGCCGACGATCCAGGAGGCGATCAAGAACGGCTACCCGATCAGGATCCTGGGCGATCCGGTCTTCTACGAGCCGCTGTCAGTCGCCCTCGAGAAGGGCGACGCCGAATTCAGTGCCAGGCTTGCCGACACTATCGCGGCCATGCACGCCGATGGCACCCTGACGGCGCTGTCCGTGAAGTGGTACGGGGCCGATCTGACCAGAGCCAAGTGAGGGCCTGACGCGCAGAAGGCGCCGGCGTGCTCGCGCCTCTTGCGCTGGCGGAGCGCGGCCCGCTGCGGGCCGTACTGCTGTTCGCGCTTGTCGCCGCGGCGGCGGCGTGGCTCGACCTGCGCGAGAGCCTGCTCGGCCATGCGCTCGCGCCGGCCATCGGCCCGCCCGAAGCCAGCGGCACCTACGGCCGCATCGCCGTCGGCATCGTCCTCGGCGCCCTCATCACGGCCAACCTCGGCCTGGTGCGCATCCTGCCCTTCGCCGCGCAGGTGGTGCTGATCTGGGCCGAGCTGCTCGCGCTGTTCCTCGCCTTCTTCTATTCGTTCGATCTGAGCTACGGTTTCATCGCCGAGCGGCTCGAGTTCCTCATCCTGCAGGGCGCGGTCACCACGATCTACGTGTCGCTGATCGCCATTGTCATCGCCTCGATGATCGCGCTTGCCGCGGCGCTGGCGCGCCTCTCGCGGAGCGGTGTCGCTTACGGCGTGGCCACGTTCTACATCTCGTTCTTCCGCGGCACGCCGCTCCTCCTGCAGGTCTATCTCATCTATCTCGGCCTGCCGCAGCTCGGACTGACCGTTGATGCCGTGCCCTCAGGCGTCGCGGCGCTGAGCCTCTGCTACGGCGCCTACATGGCCGAGATCTTCCGCGCCGGCATCCAGGGCGTTCCGCGCGGTCAGACGGAGGCGGCACTCGCGCTCGGCCTCAGGCGCGGTCATATCCTGCAGCGGATCGTGTTGCCCCAGGCGATGCGGCTCATTGTGCCGCCGACGGGGAGCCAGTTCATCGCCATGCTGAAGGACTCCTCGCTGGTCTCGGTGATGGGCGTGTGGGAGTTAATGTTTCTGGCTCGCACGCAGGGGCGGTCTGAGTTCAAGCACCTCGAGATGCTGATCACTGCGGCGGTGATCTACTGGGTCATCTCGATGGGCTTTGAGCTTGTGCAGGCGCGGCTCGAACGCCACTTTGGCAGAGGCGTGCAGCGCTGAACCGAAGAGAGGAGCCATGACCGAGGCGCCGAAGAACCTGGTGCGGACGCGCGAGCTGAGTCCGTAAAGCGGCATCCGCGGCCGGCACCCGCTCAACCCGCAGTCGGAGATGCAGCTCCTGGACGACGCCGGAGGGCAGCGCATGTCGTTCGCCGAGTGAGCGGGCATCGACCGCACCCCACCCCGAGTCTGAGGGGCGCGTGACCGGGCTCGACGGACTGCTCGGCGAGATCCGGGCGTGCCGCGCGTGCGCGGCGCATTTGCCGCTCGGCCCGCGACCGGTGGTCGTGGCGTCGGCATCGGCACGCGTGGTGATCGTCGGCCAGGCGCCGGGCACCAAGGTCCATCGCTCTGGCATCCCCTGGGACGATGCCTCGGGCGACCGCCTGCGGAGCTGGATGGGGATCGACAGGGCGATGTTCTACGACCGCGGGCGCGTCGCGATCATCCCGCAGGGCTTCTGCTATCCCGGACGGGGCAAGGGCGGCGACCTGCCGCCACGGCCCGAGTGCGTGCGCCTCTGGCACCCGCGGCTGTTCCCGCTCCTGCCGCGGGTGGAAATGCTCGTGCTGGTGGGGAGCTACGCCCAGACCTATCATCTCGGGCCGGCGGCCAAGCGGAGCCTGACGGAAACGGTGCGGGCGTGGCGCGACTATCTGCCGCGCTACCTGCCACTGCCGCACCCGTCGTGGCACAACAACCGCTGGCTTGCCGACAACCCCTGGTTCTCTGCCGAGACGGTGCCGGCGTTCCGCGCCGCCGTGGCGCGGCTCATCGCGGCCTGACCGCCCCCTACGGATAGGGCTCCTTCTTCACGTTGAAGGTCACCGACACCCGCGCGGTCCGGCCGGTGTAGGGGTGCATGATCAGGCCGGGCTCAGGGTGGATGACGTAACGCATCGGGATCGAGGCGCGATAGAAGCTCATCGGCGCCGCCACGTTCGGGTTGAACAGGGCAAGCTTGCCGCTCTGCGGGTTCTTCGGGTCCACCGCGCCGGGATCGACATAGTAGGCGCCCGACCAGGTCGAGCCGGGGTGGCTGTGGCTGCGATGGAAGTCGCCCTTGTGATAGATGTTCGACCACGTGGCGACCGACCAGTGGGTGCGCTCTTCGGGGCGGTAGAGCGCGAAGAGCTGCTGGGTGGCATGGCGTACCACCTCGATCACCCGGGCCAGCAGGGGCGCCGCCGCCCTGCCGGCCCAGCCGTGGTAGTCTTCTCTCGACTGCCAGCCGCCCGAGGCGGTGGAGGCGGTGGTCGGCGCGCGACGCGACTGGCGCACGATGGCGCGCTTGAAGGTACGGTTGAGGTCGCCGCTGTCGGGCTACACGTATTTCAGGATCGGCGTGGTGAAGAGGTGGATCAACCGTTCGTCGGCAAGGCTCATTGGCGTGGCCTCCGCTCTGCCACAGGTCCCGCGGCGGCCCGCCTGGGCGCCGTCGCGCAGGCATTAGAGCGCAGAACCGGTAAATGGTTATGGTGGGATCGCGTCCAGGGCCGCTGGGTGCGCTCGTTCTCGTCTGGCTCACGGCGTGTGGGCCCGTGGTCGAGCCGGGGCCCGCGGCGTGGGTGACGCCAAGCCTCGGAGCGGATGTCTTCATCGGCCCTGGCGGCGCCCGGCCACTCCGGGTCTGGGCGGCCGCCGACCCGCGCGCGGTGATGCTGGCGTTGCACGGTTTCAACGACTACAGCAACGCCTTTGCCGCCCCCGCCGCGTGGTGGGCGGAGCAGGGCATCACCACCTACGCGTACGATCAAGTCGGCTTCGGCGGCGCCGCGAGCGCCGGCAGATGGCACGGCACCGCCGCCTTGGTCGCGGACCTCTGCGTCGCGGCCCGCTTGGTTCAGGAGCGCCACCCGGCGACGCCGCTCTACCTCCTGGGCGAGAGCATGGGCGGCGCCGTGATCTTGGTCGCTGCGGGCGGTTCGGTCTGCCCCGCGCTCCGCCCGGCCGGGATCGTCCTGGCCGCCCCGGCGGTGTGGGGGCGCGAGACCATGAGCCCCTTCTACCAGGCCGCGCTGTGGCTGGGTGCACACCTCGCGCCGGGCGTTCGGGTCACCGGGCGCGGGCTCGGCATTACTCCTTCCGACAATCGGGCGATGCTGCAGGCGCTGGCGGCCGATCCGCTGGTCATTAAGGAGACCCGTGTCGATGCGGTGCACGGCATTGTCGATCTGATGGATGAGGCGCTGGCGCGCATTCCCTCGGTCCGGTTGCCGTCGCTGGTCCTCTACGGCGCGCACGATGAGATCATTCCGCCGGCGCCGACGCGCGTCATGCTTGCCCGGTGGACCGGGCGGCCGCGGTTTGCCTACTATCGCGACGGCTACCACATGCTGTTGCGCGACCTCCAGGCCGAGACGGTATGGCGCGACATCGCGGCCTGGCTCCGCGACGCCCGTGCGCCATTGCCTTCGGGCGCCGACATCGGCGGCGTGCAGGCCTTCACCAACGGTGGCCCGAGCAAGTCTTAGGGGGGAACGTGGAGAACATCCGGATCGATCAGGAGCGGCTGTGGGCGAGCCTGATGGAGATGGCGCGGATCGGCGCCTCGGCCAAGGGCGGGGTGTGCCGCCTTGCGCTCACCGACCTCGACCGCCAGGCGCGCGAGCTCTTCATCCGCTGGTGCCGCGAGGCCGGCTGCGCCGTGACCATCGACCGCTTCGGCAACATCTTCGCCCGCCGCCCGGGCCGCGACGATGCCCTGCCCGTGGTCATGACCGGCAGCCATCTCGACAGCCAGCCGACGGGGGGCAAGTTCGATGGCGCCTACGGGGTGCTCGCCGGGCTCGAGGTCATCCGCACGCTCAACGATGTCGGCTACGAGACCGCGGCACCGATCGAGGTCGTGGTGTGGACCAACGAGGAGGGCTCGCGGTTCTCCCCACCCATGGCCGGCTCGGGCGTCTTCGCCGGGCACTTCGATCTCGCCTATGCCGAGAACCAGACCGATGAGGCCGGCGAGACGCAGGGCGGGGCCCTCGCCAAGATCGGTTTTGCCGGTGACGCGCCCGTCGGCGGCCGCCCCATCGGCGCCTACTTCGAGGCGCACATCGAGCAGGGCCCTGTGCTCGAAAGCGAGGGCAAGCTCATCGGCGTGGTAACGGGCGCGCAGGGTCAGCGCTGGTACCGCGTGTGTGTCACCGGCTTCGACGCCCATGCCGGGACCACGCCGATGCCGCGGCGCAAGGACGCGCTGCTCGGCGCCGCGCGCATGGTGGCCGCCCTGAACGAGATCGCGCTGGCGACCCCGCCCGACACCTGCGCGACGGTCGGCGCGCTCCACAGCCATCCCAACTCGCGCAACGTCATTCCGGGTCGTGCGGAGTTCACCGTCGATCTGCGCCACCCCGACGATGCCGTGCTGGCCCGGCTCGACCGCGAGGTGCGCGCGCGGTTCACCGCGATCGCCGAGGAGCTCGGGCTCGCGGTCGCTATGACCCAGGACTACTACGCCGAGCCGGTGCCGTTCGCACCGGCGTGCACCGCCGCGGTGCGGGCGGCGGCCGAAGCCGCCGGCTACAGCCATCGCGACATCATCAGCGGCGCTGGCCACGACGCCGTGAACATCGCGCGCATCGCGCCGGCCGGAATGATCTTCATCCCGTGCACGGACGGCATCAGCCATAACGAGGTCGAGGACGCGCGCCCGGACCACGCGGCAGCGGGCTGCAACGTCCTGCTCGCGGCGATGACCCGCCTCGCGGACCGCGCCTGACGTCAGGGAGGACACTACGATGCCCCAGCAGCCGATCATCCCGTCGGGGGCCGGCAAGCCGCTCGCCCCCTACTCGCTTGGCACGCGCGCCGGCCGCACCGTCTATGTCGCCGGGACGGTACCGGTCGATGCCGAGGGCAACACCGTGGCCGTGGGCGACGTGCGGGCACAGACGCGCCATGTCCTCGAGACCATCCGGCGGGTGATCGAGGCGGCCGGCGGCTCGCTCGCCGACGTCGCGTTCAATCAGGTCTTTCTCAAGGATTACGCCGACTACGCGGCGATGAACGAGGTCTACGCCACCTATTTCCCGGCCAATCCGCCGGCGCGCTACTGCATCAAGGCCGAGCTCGTGCGCCCGGAGTTCCTGATCGAGATCGCCGCGACCGCCTATCTCGGCGAGTAGCTGACACAGGTTAAGGTCGCTTCACCGCCAAACGGTCATCAAGAGCCATGCGCGGGCTGTTGGCGGCACTCTTCATCGTGATCTCGGCGAGGCCGGCGCTGGCCGACTGGAAGGACGAGGTGGCCGACCAGCTCATGCACGAGGTGCACTGCGTCGTGCTCTTCTACACCGATGTCGTCGAAGAGGGCGCCGAGGGGGAGCTGACGGTGTTCGCCCGCGCCCACTGCGAGGACTAGCGCGCCTTCGACATCTCGCGGCGCGGCTCGGACGGGCCGTTCGTCATCCGCCCGTGCGGCCAGGTTGCCTGCTAGGGTCTCGGACCCCGGTCGCCGCCCTCGTCTATTCCTCTTGGCCGTGCTCGCCGGGCTCGTGGTCTGCTTGCGCATGATCGGCGTGCTCGCCCTCGCCCGGGCGCAGCGTCCGAAACTCCTCCGGTCGCGATTCGCGGCCGACGATCACCACGCCGCGCATCCCCGCCGCCTCATGCGGGTGGCAGTGGTAGGCATAGGTGCCCTCGCGCTCGAAACGATGCGACCAGCTCTGCCCGCGTGCATCGAGGCGTGGCGACATGAACGGCTCGGTGCCCTCGGGGATGCGATTGGGGTAGGCGACGACGTCGTGCTCGTTGTCGGGGTCGTCGTGCACCCAGCGCACCGTGTCGCCCGGCTCGATCAGCAGCCGGTCGGGGACATAGAACAACCTGCCCTCCTCCTCGTCGAAGACCATCCGCACCTCGTACTCAGCGGCCTGCGCCGCGAAGGGGGTGGCGAGCGCGGCGAGCACGATCAGGGGCGCGATGAGAATCATGTGTGGGCTCCCCGTTGCGATCAGTGTCGGTGTGATGGTGCGGGATCGCCGGCATCGGCCGGCTCGGGCGCGCTCGGGGCGGCAGTGATGGCCGCGCAGCGTGCCCGGGTTGCTTCGTCCATGAGAGTGCGCCGGCTGGCAAGCAGGGCCCGGCACCGTTCAGCATCGCCGATATCGCCCGCGGCAACGAACATCGGGCCGTCGCCGCTCGGCAGCATCTCCCACCGCTCCGCCGCCGGCGCGGGCGCTCCGCGGTCCGCGTAGGTCCAGTTGCCGCCGCCCGCGGCTTCGCCGTGCGCGCTGTGGTCCATCATCTCGGCCGACCACGACGGGGCGCCCGCGGCCAGAAGCGCCGCGAGGACGAGAGGCGGCGTGCGCGTCATTCGGGGCATGGCAGTCTCCGCTTCAGTGGGCCCGGGTCGCCGGGCCGGGGTTCAGGATGTCGTGCTCGAGCTCGAGAATGGAGCCGCGCTGGCCGACCGACTCGTTGAACGTGCCGGACAGCGCAAAGGTCAGCCCGATCAGCACCTCTTGGGTCGTGTCGGCGCCGATGGCGGCGGCGAGACCATCGCCGCTGTGCTCGAACCGGTACTGCCCGACAAGATCGATGCCGCTGCCGAGGCGATAGGCGAACGACGGCACCAGCGCGACGCCATACGCCTCGTCGCGATCGGTGAAGTCGCGCCAGGCGAAGGCGACGCCGGCCTGCCAGCGGGTCTGCAGGAAGGGGCGCGCCGCGTACGTCAACGCGCCGGCCAGCGCGTAGCGGCTGGCCGGGGCGCGCTCGACCGCGCTTGCCAGACCGCCGACATCCTCGCCCGCGACATAGAGTCCCTGGGCGTGCACCACCCAGCTCGCCTCGGGGTCCTCGCTCAGGTTGTAGGCGAGGCCGGCGACGGCGGCGGGGATCCAGTGCTCGCCCGGCGCGCCGACGGCCGCGGCCCGCTGCACATCGAGGAGCAGCCCGGCGAAGCGCAGCCCACGGTCGAACTTCACCGCCGCCGGCAGCTCGTAGCGCAGCGCGAGGGCGCCGCCATTCGGCGCGTTGGTGCTGGTGCGCTCGGGATCGGCGAGGTTCTGGAGATCGGTCTCCGCCCGCGCCGTCAGCGCGGCGCCGAGCGACCAGCGGCCGGCGCCGAAATAGGCGGTACCGGAGAGCAGGCCGCCATAGACCTGGAACTCCTCGCCTTCGGCATTGAGGTGGGCGTTGGCGACGTGGCTATAGTCGAGGAGGTCGTCGTCACGGATCGTCGGGAGCTGCACCAGGGTGTTGGGCAGGTTCGTCCGTCCGATCAGAACCTCGCCCGCCGGTCCCCCGGTCCCGACAAAGAGCTGATGCACGAACAGCCCGTCCTCGAAGTCGCTGTCGTCGTCGGGCAGCACCAAGCCGAACGTCGCAAAGCCGTAGTCGAGGTCGCGGTACAGGTACTTGGCGGCGTTGATGAGGAGCGCCGAGTCGGAGATGTCGATCAGGCTGTCCTGGTCGCTGCCGCCGCCGGCAAGCTCGGTGGCCTGGTGGCTCGGCGTGGCCAGGAGCCTCCCGCCGAGCGATAGCTCGGGCGGCACATCGGGGTCGAGCTCGAGCGCCCGGGTGCCCGGCGCCAGCAGCGCCAGCGCGGCGGCGAGCAGGAAGGGGCGGAGCGATGCCATCGCGGCCTCCTACTGGTTGACCGAGATCGACGGGACGTAGGGCGGATTCTCGAGGTCTTCGTATTCGAGCATCGTGATCATCCCGCCCGGGTAGATGCCGTTGTTGCGCGTGTTGAGTTCCTTGTGGTCGTGAAAGTCCCAGAAGCCCGGGTTGTTGCCGTGCACGATGAGATCGACCGTCTTGCCGGGCGTAACCGGAACGGTGTTGAGCCGCAGTGGCTGGGGCAGCGGGTTGCCGTCCTCGGCGACCTTCCAGAACTGATGGCCGTGCAGATGCATGTGGTGGTCGAACACACCGCCGTTGATCAGCCGGACCCGAATGTTCTCGCCGCGCCGGATGTAGAGGTGCTCGGTGGTGACGGTGGCCGGGTAGCTCTTGCCGTTGATCGCGAAGAAGGTCGGCTTGATGTCGGTGACCTCGGCGTTGCCGCGCGTGTAGGGCGGCCGCCAGCCGGCCTCGATCGCCTGCAGGAACGCCTGGTAGTTGGGGAAGAAGGCATGCGTGAGCGGGCTCAGGCGGCGAAGCGCCATCAGCTTGTTGACCCGCTTCATGCCGCCCAGCAACTCCTCCATGTGGCGGCGGGTGAAGTTCACATCGAACGCCTCGAGCACCAGCACGTAGTCGCGCTGGTAGGGGAACATGGCCCTGACCGGGTCGTCCGGCGTGTCGATGATGAAGGCGCCGTGGAGCGCCGACATCATGTGCAGCGGCGTGCCCCAGTGGCAGTGGTATAAGCGCGTGCCGTGCGGTCGGGCCTGGAAGCGGTAGACGAAGGTCTCCTCGGGATGGATCGGGTCCTGCGTCACCATCGGCACTCCGTCCATGGTGTAGATGACGTCGACCCCGTGCCAGTGGATGGTGTGCATCTCCGGCGTCCGGTTGCGCGCCACGACCTTGATCCAGTCGTTCTCCTGGACCCGGAACATCGGCCCCGGCACCTGGCCGTTGAACGCAAAGCACGGGAAGCGCACGCCGGGCAGCAGTTCATGCTCGGTGAGGACGAAATCGAGCCGGAACTCTCGGTAGCTCACCTCGTCATCGCTCGGCGCGCCCGGCGCCGGTGGGTGTGCGCTCGGCGCCGCCGCCTGCGGGCGCCGCGGGTCTCGTGGTCATGGTGCTCTCCGCCCAATGCGATCCGACCGCCGCGCGCCGGGCGCAGCGGGTCCGGCCGAAGCCGGAACGAGGTGCCGCTAGAGGCGGAAGCGGGGCGGCCCGTGCGGGGTTATCAACCCGGCGGCCAGCCGATCGCTCTGCTGCGCGGCGAAGTACGCCCCGGCATCGAATGCGAGGTCGGCGTCCGGCAAGATCGACAGCGCCGCGCCGCAGAGGCCGTCACAACGGCACGGATCGGGCGGGCAGGGCACGCCATCCGGTGCGACGCAGTCGTGGCTCGGCATCGCGTCGGCGGCGACGACGCCGGCAAGGGCCGTCCCCCACGGCGGCGCGCCCCAAGCCGTGACCGCCGCGGCGAGAACGCCGAGCACGAGGAGAGCCCATGCCAACCGAACCATGCCCCTCCCTACCGCACTACCCCGCTGGAACGTCAAGCCCTCACGCGCGGACAAAGATGGGGCGGGCCGAACACCCGCCCCGCAGGCTCAGGGAGGATCGGCGGGGATCAGCTACACCCCGTGGTGGCGCCGCAGGTGTTGCACTTGAGGCAGGTGCCGTTGCGCACCAGCGTGAAGTTGCCGCA
>Ga0194132_10006970_pt1 | contig 17133 bp, 16 predicted proteins | sample TA2KigOf80mmetaG_FD_148612 | JGI IMG/M metagenome (GOLD analysis project Ga0194132, IMG submission 148612) | Freshwater microbial communities from Lake Tanganyika, Tanzania - TA2015054 Kigoma Offshore 80m | ecosystem: Environmental > Aquatic > Freshwater > Lake | place: Tanzania: Lake...
GCGACTTCGATCTGCCGCAGCAGCGTCACAATCTGCTCAGGTCCGGGTTTTTTCTTCGGCATGGTCAGGCTCCTTTCCAAGTCAGTTTCTATCAAAACGCTTGGTACAAAAAGAGCCAGTCAGGTCAGAAACAACTTCATCAACGCGGCGAACGAAATGATGCCGGAACGGCTGGTTCTGTGCACGACCGGGAGCCAGTTCACCTTTGGCATCTGAGCGCCGCCGGTCGGTGATCCATCACGGCCCGTTCCGGGAAACCGGAACGGGCCTTTGTTATTGCGCCGCCGCCGCGTGCTGGCGCTCGGCGATGATCTGGTCGGCGAGCTTGCCGGTCAGCTCCTGCAGGTGGTCGAAGCGCCAGGCGAAAGTACCGACGCCGAGGGTCGCCGAGCGCAACTCGACGATCAAATCATGCATCTCGGCCTGGGGCAGCAGTACCTGCACCTGGTCCCAGCCCTTCCAGTCGGCCTTGGCGTCGAAGCCGAGGATCTGCCCGCGCCGCCCCGAAACCAGGCGCTGCGCCTTGGAGGTGAAGTCGCTCGGGATCGCGATCTCGACGTGGCAGATGGGTTCCAGCAGCACCGGCTGGCACGCGGGCAGGCCCTCGCGCATGGCGAGCGCGCCCGCCTTCTTGAACGCCATGTCGGAGCTGTCGACGCTGTGGTATTGGCCGTCGGTCAGCTCGACCGCGAGATCGACCACCGGAAAGCCGAGCGGTCCGCGCGCCAGCGCCTCGCGCACGCCGGCCTCGACCGCCGGGATGTAGTTTCTCGGGATCGCGCCGCCGACGATCAAATTGGTGAAGGTGAAGCCCGCGCCGCGCGGCAGCGGCTTGATTTCCACGTGCACGTCGCCGAATTCGCCGTGGCCGCCCGATTGCTTCTTCTGGCGGGCGTGCTGCGCAATGCCCTTGCGGATGGTTTCCTTGTAGGGCACCTGCGGCTTCTTCGGCTTGATCGCCAAGTTGAAGCGCTGCTTCAGGCGCTCGAGCGCGATCTGCAAATGGATTTCACCCAGGCCCCAGAGCAGGAATTCGCCGGTGTCGACGTTGGGGCCGAAGGAGAGCGACGGATCCTCCTCGATCAGCTTGGTGAGCGCGCCGGAAAGCTTGACGTCGTCCTCGCGCTTTTCCGCGTGGATGGCGAGCGCGAACAGGGGCGCCAGTTTTTCCGGCCACTTGAGAATGGCCTTGAGCCCGGCCGCGGTCAGCGCGTGCCCGGTCGCCTGACCCTCGGTGCGGGCGAACGCGACCACCTCGCCGGTTCCGGCCTTGGCGATCTTGTCGTGCTTGCCGCCGGCGAGACGGAGAAGCCCGCCGACCCGCACGCCGCCCATGGTCGCGCCTTCCGCGATCTCGCCCGAAAGCACGCGCGCGATCGACAACTTGCCGGTATGGCCCGCGTATAGGGTCTTGAACACCGCCGCCGCCGCGCCGTTGCCGGCATCGAGGCCGAGCCGCTTGGCCGCCGCGCCCGCGTCGGGCGTTTCGTGGCGGAGCGCCTTGAGGAGCCGCCGCACCCCGTGATCGCGCTCGGCCGAGCCGAAGAACACCGGCACCACCTTCGATTCGGCCATGTCCTTGGCCAGCGTCGCGTAGATGGCCGCGGGCGGCGGCACCGTGTCTTCCAAGAGCTGTTCGAGCAGCTTGTCGTCGAAATCGGCGAGCGCCTCCAGCATCTCGGTCCGCGCCTTGGCCTCGCGCGGCTTTTCCTTGTCGGGGATCTGGATCAGTTCGGAAACCTTGCCCGGCGTCCAGCGGAACGCGCGCTCGCTCACCAGATCGACGTGGCCGACCACCTTGTCGCCCTCGCGGATCGGGATTTCGCGCATCACCAGCGGGTGGCGCGACAGCCCCTGCAGGGCGTCGAGGGTTTCCTTCACGCTGCCCGAGGCGGTGTCCATCTTGTTGACGAACAGAAGATGCGGGATGTCCTTGTCGTCGAGAAATTTCAGGAGCGGCGCCAGGGTCATGGCGCGGCCGACGTCGGATTCGCACACCACTACCGCCACGTCGGCGACCATCAGGGCGTTTTCGGATTCCTGCAGCAGCTCGATCGAGCCGGGGCAGTCGAGGAAGCTCCACCTCTCGCCCAGGTATTCGGCCGAGGCGACGTTGACCTCGGTGCCGGAGCCGCGCGCGCGCGATTCCGGCGACGCGTCACCGACCGTGGAGCCCTCCTTGCGCGAACCCTTGCGCGGGATCGCTCCGCAATGGAACAGGAGGCTTTCGAGCAGCGCGGTCTTGCCGCTGAGGTAAGGGCCGACCAGGGCCGCGACCCTGGGGCCGGACGGTGGCTTAGGCATGGTCCCTCCCGGCGTTGTGGGCGGGTCCGTCCCGAAAGGCAGGGCGCGGCCCGCGCTTTGGTTGGAGGAAAAGGTTAGCCCGCCCGGCGGCGGATTCAAGCAAAAACGGGCGCGCCCGGAATCCCGCGCTTGATCGCGGTCAATGCGTCACGTCAGCGTCGCGCAGAAACGCTGGATGCGCCGGCAGGCGTCTTCCAGCAGTTCGGTCGCGGTCGCGTAGGAAATGCGGAAGTGCGGGCTGAGCCCGAACGCCTCGCCCTGGACCACGGCGACGCCCTCGGCCTCCAGCAGCGCGGTGACGAAATCGCCGTCGTTGCCGATAGTTTGGCCCCTGGGCGTCTTCTTGCCGATGACGCCGGCGCAACTGGGATAGACGTAGAACGCGCCCTCGGGCCTTGGGCAGGAAATGCCCTTGGCCTGGTTGAGCATGGAAACCACCAGGTCGCGGCGGCTTTTGAACACCTCGTTCTGGCGGGCGATGAAATCGATCGGCCCGTTGAGCGCGGCGATGCTCGCTGCCTGGCTGATGGAGCTCGGGTTCGAGGTGCTGTGCGATTGCACCGCGTTCATCGCTTTGATCAGTTCCGCCGGCCCGCCGCCGTAGCCGATGCGCCAGCCGGTCATGCAATAGGCCTTGGAAACGCCGTTCATGGTGAGCGTGCGCGCGTAGAACTTCGGCTCGACCTCGGCGATGGTCGCGAACTTGAAGTCGTCGTAGACGAGATGCTCGTACATGTCGTCGGTCAGGATCCAGACCTGCGGATGCCGGAGCAAAACGTCGGCGAGCGCCCTGAGATCGGCGGCGCGGTAGCCGGCGCCGGTCGGATTCGAGGGCGAATTGAGGATCAACCACTTCGTCCTGGGCGTGATCTCCTTTTCCAGGTCCGCCGGCTTAAGGCGGAATCCGTTGGCGGCCGGGCAGGGGATGAACACCGGATTGCCGTCGGCGAGCAGGACCATGTCCGGATACGACACCCAATAGGGCGCGGGGATGATGACCTCGTCGCCGGCGTCGAGCGTCGCCATGAACGCGTTGTAGAGCACCTGCTTGCCGCCGGTGCCGACGGTGATCTGCTCGGGCGTGTAGTCGAGCCCGTTCTCGCGCTTGAACTTGGCCGAGATCGCCTTGCGCAGTTCGACCGTGCCCTGGACGTCGGTGTATTTGGTCTCGCCCCGGTCGATGGCTGCCTTGGCCGCCCTCTTGATATGGTCGGGGGTGTCGAAGTCGGGCTCGCCCGCGCCGAGGCCGATCACGTCGCGGCCCTCGGCCTTGAGCGCGCGCGCCTTCTGGCTGACGGCAATGGTCGGCGACGGCTTGATGCGGGCGAGGCGCTGGGCGATGAAGGGCATGGGCGTAATCCGATACGGGAGAGCGGGGGTGGAATTCGGCGAGGCGGACAGTAAAATCACGGGCGGCTTCCCGCAACCGCTAATCCGGACTTTTTCCGCCCGCCGGCGGACGCCACGGCCAGGACGCCACCGATGCTTGCCAGGCTCAAATCGGAGATCAAGGGCGCGCTCGCCTACCGGCCGTTGGCCGAAACGGCGGAGCCGCGCGAACGCATCGCGCGGACGGCGCGCCCCGGTTATCCCTTTTGCCCGTCCGACGAAGGGGACTTTCTTCATGCCCTGATCGTCGGGCACGGGTGCAAGGCGTGCCTGGAAACCGGCTTCGGCACCGGCAGCACGGCGCTCTACATGCTGCACGCGACGCGCGCGACCCAAGGGCGCGTGACCTCGATCGACTGGAGCGCGGACGAATTCAATCGGCTCGGGCGCGAGCTTCTCGCCGCGTCGCCCGACGCCGCCCGGCACCGCCTGATCGAGGCGCCGTCCGAACTGGTCCTGCCGCGCCTCGCCCTCGCCGGGGAGGCGTTCGATTTCGCGTTCGTCGACGGCTGGAAATCCTTCGACCAGCTCGCGTTCGAGGCGTTCCTTCTCAACCGCATGTTGCCGGTCGGCGGGATCGTCTGTTACGACGACGCGGTCAACGCGTCGGTGCGCGCCGTGATCCGGCTGCTGCAGGCGTATTACGGCTACGTCGAGGTGCCGCGCCACGCATCCGGCGGCGAGGAACGCCGGCGCCTGTTCGAAGTTCTGACGCGAAGGACTTGGCATCGGCCCTACCGGGCGCTGCGGAAGACCGTCGCCACCGAGGCGCAGGCGCCGCGCCGCGACGCTTATTTTTATCGCTCGATCTGAAAACCCGTTTCGTCCATGACCGCGCCGCCCTTCGTCAATCCCGAGATTTTCACCCCGGCCAAGCGCGCGCCGCTCGCCGACGGGCGCAAATTCAAGCTCGTTTCCGACTACGCCCCGGCCGGCGACCAGCCGCAGGCGATCGCGCAACTGACCGCCGGCGCGCGTGCGGGCGAGCGCGACCAGGTGCTGCTCGGCGTCACCGGCTCGGGCAAGACCTTCACGGTCGCGCACATGATCCGGAACCTGCAGCGCCCGACCCTGGTGCTGGCGCCCAACAAGACGCTCGCCGCGCAGCTTTACGCCGAAATGAAGGGGTTCTTTCCCGAAAACGCGGTCGAGTATTTCGTGAGTTACTACGACTACTACCAGCCGGAAGCCTACGTGCCGCGCACCGACACCTACATCGAGAAGGACGCTTCGATCAACGAGCAGATCGACCGCATGCGCCACGCCGCCACCCGCGCGCTGCTGGAACGGAGCGACACGGTCATCGTCGCCTCGGTTTCCTGCATCTACGGCATCGGCGCGGTCGAGACCTATTCGGAAATGATCCTGACGCTGGAGGCCGGCGGGCGGATCGAGCGCAACGCCCTGCAGAAACGGCTGGTCGAATTGCAGTACCGGCGCAACGACCACGATTTCGCCCGCGGCACCTTCCGCGTGCGCGGCGACGTGGTGGAAATCTTCCCCTCGCACCTGGAAGACCGCGCCTGGCGCCTGTCGCTGTTCGGCGACGAGATCGAATCCTTGTGGGAAATCGACCCGCTCACCGGCGAAAAGGCGGCGACGCTTGCCGCCGTCACCGTCTTTCCCAACAGCCACTACGTGACGCCGCGCCCGACCATTTTGCAGGCGATCCCCAAGATCAAGGCGGAGTTGAAGGAGCGCATCGCCCATTTCCTCGGCCAGGGCCGCCACCTGGAGGCGGAGCGGATCGAGCAGCGCACCATGCTCGATCTCGAAATGCTGGAAACCACCGGCCATTGCAGCGGGATCGAGAACTATTCCCGCTATCTCACCGGGCGCAATCCCGGCGAGCCGCCGCCGACGCTGTTCGAATATCTCCCCGAAAACGCGCTTTTGGTGGTGGACGAAAGCCACGTCACCGTGCCGCAGCTGGGCGGCATGTATCGCGGCGACTACAACCGCAAATCGACGCTCGCCGAATACGGCTTCCGCCTTCCCTCCTGCGTCGACAACCGGCCGCTCAAATTCGAGGAATGGGAAGCGATGCGCCCCGCGACCGTGTTCGTCTCGGCGACCCCCGGCCCGTGGGAGCTGGAGAAGACCGGCGGCGCGGTGATCGAGCAGGTGGTGCGCCCGACCGGGTTGATCGATCCCCTCTGCGTCGTCCGCCCGGCCGGCGGCCAGGTGGACGACCTGATGAAGGAGGTCAAGGCGACGGCCGCCCGGGGTTTCCGTTCGCTGGTGACCGTGCTGACCAAGCGCATGGCCGAGGATCTGACTGAATACCTGCACGAACACGGCGTGCGCGTGCGCTACATGCATTCCGACATCGAAACGCTGGAGCGGATCGAGATCATGCGCGATCTCCGGCTCGGCGCGTTCGACGTGCTGGTCGGGATCAATCTCTTGCGCGAGGGGATCGACATTCCCGAATGCGCCCTGGTCGCCATCCTCGACGCGGACAAGGAAGGATTCCTCCGTTCCAAGACCAGCCTGATCCAGACCATCGGCCGGGCCGCCCGCAACATCGAAGGGCGCGTACTGCTGTATGCCGACGCCATGACCGAATCCTTGAAATACGCCCTCGGCGAGACCGAACGGCGCCGGCATAAGCAGCAGGCCTACAACGCCGCCCACAGCATCACCCCCGCGAGCGTGAAGAAGGGCATCGCCGACGCGCTCGCCTCCGTCTACGAGCAGGATTACGTCACCGTCGATACCGGCGTTTCCGGCGACGCGCACCTGGTCGGCCACAACTTGCGTGCCCACCTCGACGCCCTGGAGAAGCGCATGAAGGACGCCGCCGCCAATCTGGAATTCGAGGAAGCGGCCCGCCTTCGCGACGAAATCCGCCGCCTGGAGGCGTTCGAATTGGGCCTCGACAAGCCGGGCGTCGCGCCCAAGGCGGCGGAAGATGCTGGTGCGCGCGCAGGCATTCGCTCGCGCGACACGGGGATTAGCCCGGGCCGGAGCAAGCTTGCGCCGGGACAACACCGGGGAAAACGGCCCTAAGACGTTGATCGGGCGGGAAACCGCTCGATTCGTGTAGGCATTTGTAATCATTGCGCGCCGCCCTCGCCCGCGCCCGGGGATTTCGGCGCCGGGGGGTCCGGGAGATCGATGTCCATGCCGTAGATGTCCGGGTCGTCGGCCTCGGGGCGGCGGGGGAAAGGGGCCGGGCCGTGTTCCGCGAGCCAGGACTTGCACACCTCGACCGCCGAGGGCAGGGGCGGCTCGGGGCGGCGTTCGGGCGAGCGCAGGTACATCGCCGAACAGCTGTGATCGACGCCGATCATCCGGGCCATGAGCAGGAGAATGCGCGCGGCGGAGCCGTAGACGCCGTCGCGCTCGGCGAGGCGGTAGAGGTTTTCGAGCCGCCCCAGGATCAGGCTGGCGTCGATCTTGTCGGCGAGCGCCGTTCGCAGGGTGTCGAGCCCCGCGCGGACGCGCGCGTCCTTGAGCAGCCGGTGGCCCTGGAACCGCGCCGCCCGTTCCGAATACCCCGCGCCCCGCGCCGCCTCGGCGGCGTTGCCGGTGGCGACGTACAATTCGCAGAAGCGCTCCTGCCGCGGGTTCAGTTCGGGTGCGCCGCTGGCCCCGGCCACGGGCGTTTTCCGGCGGCGGCGGCGAATCGGGAAGGTGGGCGGATCGGGCGGCGGGGTAAAGGGCCAGGAATCGGCCCAGGCGTCGGATGACATGGCGGAATACTTCTTGACAATGGACCTAATAATAGGTATATTTACATAATTAGGACAAATTGTCAACTTTGCCGAAACCCGTAATTTATCATTTGGTTCCAAAAAGAATTTTCTAATTACGGCCAAGCTCCGGCGCGGCCATTTCGATTCGCGATATACTTATATTTTATTATGGCGTTCATTGTATTTTCGATGGGCTTGTCGGAAATTGATGTCCGTACCCCACCAAATTTCTATATGGTCGGTTGGCGGAGTATCTTATTAGATAGATCGCCAGAGGGAGATTTATCACGGGCATTAGTGCTGACTGGTCAATATCTCGTCAATCCTTTCGGCATTTTTGGAACGCAAGCTCTCGTTGTTGCTAAAACGGTATGGACGAATATTGGGTTGACTATCGGCGGTTTGTTCTGTGACATCCTGATCGCCACCGGCTTTCTCGCTCGCGATCCGCAGGCGGTTCAAATTGCATTAAGCCGTTTCACCACACCCGCTCGACGCCGTAGGTGTCGAGAATGAGATCCTTGCTGACGAGCGTCATGTCCTCGGCGAGCGCCTGAGCGACCAACAGCCGATCGAATGGGTCCTTGTGCGCGGGATGATCGCGCAAATCGTGGACCCGCAACGCGTGCTCCAAGGTGAGCGGAAGCAATGAAAACCCATACCACGCGATTTCGCCCCGGATGAATTTCGGGACGTCGTCCGGAACGGCGAGCCGGTTCAGCTTTTTCTTGACGACGATTTCCCACGCGCAGACGACGCTTGCGAAGACTTCGTTATGGCGGTCGCCGATGGCGCGGCGGGCGTCCTCGCCGAGAAGGTCCTGCTCGGCGACCCACCACAGGAACGCGTGGGTATCCAGCAACAGCCTCACTCGCGGCCCTCGAAGGCGCGCAGGAATTCCTCGGGCAGGGGATCGTCGAAATTGTCGTAGATTTTGACTAGGCCCTTGGCATGACCCGGCTCGCGGCGCTTAGGCGCCGTCTCGAACGGCACGATCTTGGCGACCGGCTTCCCCGCCTTGGCGAGGACGATTTCTTCCCCCTTGCGCACGCGCGCGATCAGCTTGGAGAGATGGGTCTTGGCGTCGTGGATGTTGACGGTTTTCATGGCACGGCCGCAGGCGTTCGTTTTGTCATTCCCGCGAAAGCGGGAATCCAAATTTTCCCGTAAACCTGGACCCCCGCTTGCGCGGGGGTGACGTTTCCGGTTGATGGTGGACTAACCGGTTAGCTAAGTCAACGAAAGCGGGGAAATCGCCAGGAAAACCGGGCGAAATTCAACCCCCTAATACCCCCGGCGACACCAGCCAGAGCAGCCGCCAGCGCACGCCCTTGGCGGTCGCCTCGCTTTCCAGGCACGCGACCGCGGCGGTGGCGAAGTCGGCGAACCCGGCGCCGTCGCCGGCGCCCGCGACCTTGGCGCCGACCAGGGCCGCGAGCGCGCCGCCCATGAACGGCATGTGGCCGACCACCAGCACGTCGTTGCCCGCCGCATTGGCCGGTCCGTTCGCCACCTTCGCCGCTTGCGCCCAATTCTTCGCCGAGGCGACCAGCCGTTCGGGCGAGTCCTCGGGTCCGAGCCCCTCGCTTTCCTCCAGCGCGATGCCGGGCGCCAGCACGCGGGCCAGGATCGCCGCCGTTTCGCCGGCGCGCAGTTTTTGGCTGTGGATGATCCGCCGGGGGCGCACGCCGCCGCGCGCGAGGAACGAGGCCATGCGCTCGACCTCGGCGCGGCCCTTGGCGCTCAAGGGCCGGCGCGGGTTTTCCAGCGCTTCCACCGCGTCGCCGTGCCGGGCGAGATAAACGCGCATGATGCTTGCCACCCCCGAATGGACTTTCGTGTTTATCCGATCCACGCCGGCCCCGCCCCTCCCCGGTCGAGGGGGAAACTCGCGGCACTGCGGAAAAGGGGTAGGGCGGGGAATGGGCCCTAAGCGACGTCCACCAGCACGCTGCCGGTGGCGGTGCCGCCTTCGACCGCCGCGTGCGCCTCGGCGAGGCGCGCGAGCGGCACGCGCAAGCCCACGCGATGGCGGAGCGCGCCGTCCTTCAGCATTCGCGTCACGTCGGCGAAGGCGGTGCCTCGCGCCGCCTCCGGCATGCCGTAGATGAACACGAATTCGATCTTGGCGTTCAGCACCATCAGCGACCCGAACGGGATTTTCGGCTCGGGCGCGGAATCGGAGGCGTAAGTGGCGATCGCGCCGTTGGGGACGAGGATTTTCGGCGCCAGCGCGACGTTGGCGCCGAATTCGGTTTCGACGATGCGGTGAACTCCCTTGCCGCCGCTCGCGGTCTTGATCCTGTCGGCGAGGTCCGGGTCGCGGTAATCGAGGGCGACGTCGGCGCCGAGCGCCTTCAACTGTTCGAGCTTGGGCGCGGAAGCGGTCGCGATCACCAACGCGCCGTCCCGTTTCGCCATCTGGATCGCGTAGGCGCCGACCCGGCCGGTGCCGCCGGTCACCAATACCGTTTGCCCCGAGAGAGAATTGCCGTTGGGAAAGAGGCAGCGATGCGCGGTCACCGCCGGAACGCCGAGGGAGGCGCCGTCCGCGAACGAAACGCCGTCCGGCAGCGGAATCGCGAAGCGCGCCGGGACACACGTATATTGGGCGGCGGTGCCGAAGGGTCTTCCATGTTGCGCGCCGAACACCCAGACGCGCTCGCCGACGCTGGTTTGCGGCACGCCCGCGCCGACCCGGTCGATGGTGCCGGCGCCGTCGTTGTTCGGGACGATGCGAGGGAATTTTCCGAGTTCGCGGCCCTCTTTCCGGCGCTTGACGTCGGTCGGGTTGACCGAGGATACCGCCATGCGCACCCGCACCTCGCCCGGCGCCGGTTCGGGGTCCGGCATTTCGCCCGCGACCAGCACCTCGGCGGCGGGGCCCTTTCGTTCGTACCAGACGGCGCGCATGGGACGGGTCCTATTTCTTCAGGCGCTCGGGAAAATATTTCCGCAACTTCGCCACCTTGGGCGCCGAGACGTAGGCGATGTAGGGCTGGCCCGGATTGAGCCGGGCGTAATCCTGGTGGTAATCCTCCGCCGGGTAAAATTTCGTCAGCGGCTCCAGGGTGGTGACAATGGGCGAGTCGAAAACCTTCGCTTTATCAAGCTTGGCGATGTAATCGCGCGCGATCCGCTTTTCGTTTTCGTCCCGGTAAAAGATCACCGAGCGGTACTGGCGCCCGACGTCGTTGCCCTGGCGGTTCAACTGGGTCGGGTCGTGGGCGACGGAAAAGAAGATGCGCAGCAGCTCGCCGAACGACGCGCGCACGGGGTCGTAGCGGATTTCGATCGCTTCCGCGTGGTCGGTCTTGCCCGAGCAGACGTCTTTGTAGTTGGCGGTTTCGGGCGTGCCGCCGGCATAACCGGAAACGACCGAGATCACGCCAGCGAGTTCGCGGTAAACCGCCTCGGTGCACCAGAAGCAGCCGCCGGCCAAAACCAGCGTTCGCTCGGTTTCGCCTGCGCGTAAGTCTTCATCGGGTCCGGGAAAGTCGCTCGGCGCTAGGGTAGAGCGGCCGAACATCTCGTCACACCGCCCGCTCGACCAGGGCGAGCAGGGTTTCGGCGACGGCGACCGCGCGCTGGCCTTGCGCCTTGGCCGCGTCGGTGTCGGCCTCGGCGAGCCGGGCGCGGGCGCGGGAGAGGCGGGCCTCGGCCTCGGGCCGCGCGATCTCGGCGAGCGGAATCGCCTCGTCCGCCAGCACCGTGCAGCGCTCGGGCGACACGTCGACGAAACCGCCGGCGACGAACAGGCGCTCGACCGGCTTGCCGCCCTCGTACACCGCGACCGCGCCGGGGCGCAACGTCCCGACCAGCAGCGAATGGCCGGGCAGCACGCCCATGTCGCCCTCGGCGCCGGGCACGACCACCATCTCGACCTGGTCGGACTTGACCAGCCGTTCGGGGGTGACCAGCTCGAAGGCGATGGTGGCGGCCATGGGGCGATGTCCGTTCGCGGTTCCGGTGCGGCTCAGGCGGCTTCCGCCGCCATGCGCTTCGCCTTTTCGACCGCTTCCTCGATGGTGCCGACCATGTAGAAGGCGGCCTCGGGCAGGTGGTCGTAGTCGCCGGCGACGATGCCCTTGAAGCCCTTGATGGTGTCGGCGAGCGCGACCAGCTTGCCGGGGCTGCCGGTGAACACCTCGGCGACGTGGAACGGCTGGCTCAAGAAGCGCTGGATCTTGCGCGCGCGCGCGACCGTGAGCTTGTCTTCCTCCGACAACTCGTCCATGCCGAGAATGGCGATGATGTCCTGCAGCGACTTGTAGGTCTGCAGGATTTTCTGCACCTGGGTCGCGACCTGGTAGTGCTCCTCGCCGACGACGCGCGGGTCGAGCACGCGCGAGGTCGAATCGAGCGGATCGACGGCGGGATAGATGCCGAGCTCGGCGATCTGGCGGGAAAGCACCGTGGTCGCGTCGAGGTGCGAGAACGAGGTCGCCGGCGCCGGGTCGGTCAGGTCGTCGGCCGGCACGTAGATCGCCTGGACCGAGGTGATCGAGCCTTTGTTGGTCGAGGTGATGCGCTCCTGCAACGTGCCCATGTCGGTGGCCAAGGTGGGTTGGTAGCCGACCGCCGAGGGGATGCGCCCCAAGAGCGCCGACACCTCGGAGCCCGCTTGGGTGAAGCGGAAGATATTGTCGACGAAGAACAGCACGTCCTGGCCTTCCTGGTCGCGGAAGTATTCGGCGAGCGTCAGGCCCGAAAGGCCGACGCGCGCGCGCGCGCCGGGCGGCTCGTTCATCTGGCCGTAGACCAGCGCTGCCTTGGAACCGGGGCCGTCGAGCTTGATCACGCCCGATTCGATCATTTCGTGGTAGAGGTCGTTGCCCTCGCGCGTGCGCTCGCCGACGCCGGCGAAGACCGAATAGCCGCCGTGGCCCTTGGCGATGTTGTTGATCAATTCCATGATGATCACGGTCTTGCCGACGCCCGCGCCGCCGAACAGGCCGATCTTGCCGCCCTTGGCGTAGGGGCAGATCAGGTCCACCACCTTGATGCCGGTGGTGAGAATTTGCGTTTCGGTCGACTGGTCGACGAAGGCCGGGGCCGGCGCGTGGATCGTCATCGACATCTTGGCGTTGACGGGCCCTCGCTCGTCGACCGGCTCGCCGATCACGTTGATGATGCGCCCGAGCGTCTCGGGGCCGACCGGCACTCGGATCGGGCCGCCGGTGTCCTTGACCTCGACCCCGCGCTGCAGGCCGTCGGTGGTGTCCATGGCGACCGTGCGCACCGCCTTTTCGCCCAGGTGCTGCGCGACCTCGAGCACCAACAGCTTGCCGCCGTTGTCGACGTGCAGCGCGTTCAGGATTTCCGGCAGCTCGCCCTCGAAGCGGACGTCGACCACCGCGCCCATGACCTGGGTGACCTTGCCGATGTTGTTCTTCGCCATGTGTTTCGTGCTCCGGCTAGAGCGCTTCCGCGCCCGAGACGATTTCGATCAGTTCCTTGGTGATGCCGGCCTGGCGCGTGCGGTTGTACTGCAGCGTCAGCCGGTCGATCATGTCGCCCGCGTTGCGGGTCGCGTTGTCCATCGCGGTCATGCGCGCGCCGTGCTCGGAAGCCGAGCTTTCGAGCAGCGCCTGGAACGTCTGAATGGCGAGGTTGCGCGGCAGCAGCTCGGCCAGGATCTCGGCCTCGTCCGGCTCGAAGATCGGCACCGCGCGCGCGCCTTGGGCGGCCGCGGTTTCCGCCGGCACCGGCAGTGGCACGATCTGGCTCCGGGTCACGATCTGGGTCATGGCCGACTTGAAGCGGTTGAAAATGAGCGTGGCGACGTCGAAGGCGCCCGCCTCGTAGAGGGCGACGAGCTTCGCCGCGATCGGCTGGGCGTCGGCGTACTGGACGCCCTTGCGCCCGATGCCGGTGAAATCGGCGACGATATCGTTTTTGAAATCGCGCCGGAGCACGTCGCGGCCCTTGCGCCCGACGCAGAGGAGCTTGACGGTCTTGCCCCCGGCGCGCAGCTCCTGGGCGAGGCGGCGGGTTTCGCGCACGACCGAACTGTTGAAGGCGCCGCACAGGCCCCGGTCGGCGGTGCAGGGGATCAGCAGGTGCACCTTGTCCTCGCCGGTGCCGGCGAGCAGCCTCGGCGCGCCGGCCACGCCCTTCTGGCCGGCGGCGAGCGCGGCCACCATGCGGCCCATGCGCTCGGCGTAGGCGCGGCTGGCCTCGGCCGACTCTTGCGCGCGGCGCAGCTTGGCGGCGGCCACCATCTTCATGGCCGACGTGATCTTGCGCGTCGCCTTGACGCTGTTGATCCGCAGTTTGAAGGATTTCAGGCTCGGCATGACGTCGGGTCCGGGTCGCTCCCTCAGCCGGCGAAGGTCTTGGCGAATTCGTCGTAGAAGCGCGTCATCCGTTCTCCGGTCTTCTTGGAGATTTCCCTCTCGGCGCGGATAGTTTCCAGGATGTCCTTGCCCTTGGCGCGCAGCTCCGACAGCGCCTGGCGCTCGAACTTGCCGACGTCGCCGACCGCGATCTTGTCGAGATAGCCGCGCACGCCGGCGAAGATCAGCGCCACCTGCTCCTCGACCGGCAGCGGGCTGTACTGCGGCTGCTTGAGGATTTCGGTCAGCCGCGCGCCGCGCGCGAGCAGGCGCTGGGTCGCGGCGTCGAGGTCGGAGGCGAACTGGGCGAAGGCGGCCATCTCGCGGTACTGGGCGAGTTCGAGCTTGATTGTGCCGGCGACCTGCTTCATCGCCTTGATCTGGGCGGCGGAGCCGACGCGGCTGACCGAGAGTCCGACGTTCACCGCCGGGCGGATGCCCTTATAGAACAGTTCGGTTTCGAGGAAGATCTGGCCGTCGGTGATGGAAATGACGTTGGTCGGGATGTAGGCCGACACGTCGCCCGCCTGGGTTTCGATCACCGGCAGCGCGGTGAGCGAGCCGGCGCCATGACCGTCGTTCATCTTGGCCGCGCGCTCCAACAGGCGCGAATGGAGATAGAACACGTCGCCGGGATAGGCTTCGCGCCCCGGCGGGCGGCGGAGCAAGAGCGACATCTGGCGGTAGGCCACCGCCTGCTTGGAAAGATCATCGTAGAAGATGACCGCGTGCATGCCGTTGTCGCGGAAATACTCGCCCATGGCGCAGCCGGTATAGGGGGCCAGAAACTGCAACGGCGCCGGGTCGGACGCGGTCGCCGCGATCACGATCGAGTACTTGAGCGCGTCGTTGTCTTCCAGCGTCTTGACCAGCTGGGCGACGGTCGAGCGCTTCTGGCCGATCGCGACGTAGACGCAGTAGAGCTTGCTCTTCCCGTCGCCGCTTTCGTTGACCCTCTTCTGGTTGAGGATGGTGTCGACGATGATCGCCGTCTTGCCGGTCTGGCGGTCGCCGATGATCAGCTCGCGCTGGCCGCGGCCGATCGGGATCAGGCTGTCGATCGCCTTGATGCCGGTTTGCATCGGCTCGTGCACCGAACGGCGCGGCACAATGCCCGGCGCCTTGACCTCGACCCGCGCGCGCTTGGCTGACGCGATCGGACCCTTGCCGTCGATCGGCTGGCCGAGCCCGTCGACCACGCGACCCAACAGCTCCTTGCCGACCGGCACGTCGACGATGGCGCCGGTGCGCTTGACCGTGTCGCCCTCGCGGATGTTGCGGTCGTCGCCGAAAATCACCGCGCCGACGTTGTCGTCCTCCAGGTTCAGCGCCATGCCCCTTATGCCGCCGGGAAACTCGACCATTTCGCCGGCCTGCACGGAATCGAGCCCCCAGATGCGGGCGATGCCGTCGCCGACCGACAACACTTGGCCCACCTCCGCGACCTCGGCTTCGGCGCCGAAGTTGGCGATGCGTTCCTTGAGGATGGCGGAAATTTCCGCGGCGCGAATGTCCATCAGGCGGTTCCTTTCATGGCGGTGCGCATGCGCGCGAGGCGCGAACGAAGCGAGCTGTCGACCATGCGCGAGCCGACTTTGACGACCAGGCCGCCGAGCAGCTCGGGCTCGACCCGGGCATGGATCACGACCTTGGCGCCGAGGGCCTTCTTGAGCTGGGCCTCCAGCGCGTCGGCCTGGGATTTCGAGAGCGGTTTGGCCGAGGCGACCTCGGCGGTAATTTCACCCGCGCGCTCGGCGAGCCGGGCGCGGAACGCGGCGATCATGTCGGGCAACTGGGCGGCGCGGCGGTTTTTCACCGTCAGGCCGACGAAGTTGCGGGTCAGCGCGTCGAGGCGGGCTTCTTCCATCACCGCGTCGAGGCCGAAGTGCTGATCCTCGCGCGACATGCGCGGCGAGCGGATCAGGCGCCCGAGGTCGTGGCTGTCGGCGACCATCGCGCCGAGCCGGGCGAGGTCCTCGGCGACGCGGTCGAGCTTGCCTTTTTCCTCCGCCAAATCGAACAAAGCGGCCGCATAGCGGGCGGCGAGGCCTGTCGCCCCTGTGGAAGCTCCGGTGGACACGTGCTTGCCCTCAAGAAGTCCGACGAAAAAATGATCGCGTCGCCGGCCGAAAAACGGGGGATTCCGGGGCGCCGCGGCGGGTGGTTTCTCTACCACGGTCTGGCCCCGCGGCGCAACCTGACTTGCCGCAGGTGCGAAGTTCCGGAAACCTGGAAAAACGCCAGCCCGAACAACGAATTATCGGCCACGGGCCGCGGCGTCCGGAAAGGCCGCGACCGAAGGGATGCCGTGACGGGCGTCATCGCGAAAAACGCCCGCGTGTTCTCTCCTTGCAGGTAGAGGGAAAAGGAGAAAGCCATGACCACGGTCGCGACGCCCCGCAATCCGGGCGGACCCAGTGCCGGTCCGAATGCGCTTCTCGATCGGCCGAACCGCGGGAGCCAATGGGATCCCGCCCACGAGCGGCTTTGTGCCCTTGTTTATCTGATCGTCGGCGAGCGGCGTTTCGCACGCTCCATGATCAAGAGCGCCCTTAACGGCTTCGGCTTCCGCAATTTGACCGAATGCGAATCGGCCGAGCACGCGCTCAAGGTGGTCGCCGGCGGCGGCGTCGACGCGGTCCTGGTCGAGCACGACATGCCGGGGACGAACGGCGCCGAATTCGTCTGGCGGCTGCGCCGCCTCGGCGACGAGCGGGCGCGGCGGCTGCCGGTGGTGATGGTCGGCGACGACGCGGTTGCCGCCCATGTCCGCGACGCGGTCGATTCCGGCGTCAACGAATATCTGCCGAAACCATACTCCCGGCGCAATTTTTATGCCCGCATCCGCCGCGCGGTGCTCGCGCCCAAGCCGTTCGGCGTCACGCCCGGCTATGACGGCCCCGACCGGCGCATCGTCGACCAGGGCCCGCCGCGCGGGTCCGAGCGGCGCGTCGGGCTTCCGATGTCGGTTCAGCTTTACGCGCTCGCCGGATCGGAGCCGAAGTGGATCAAGGCCGCGAAGCTGGGAACCGACGGCGGCGACAAAACCGCGAGCCCGGCGGAGCCGCCCGCGGAAACCAACCCGCCCGGCGCGTCGCCGCCCGCGCCCGCGACCGGGAACCCGGCGCCGTTTTCCGCCGCGCCGTCTTCAGTCCTCGCCGAATCGGACTTTTCCGGGGGCGGCGCGGGAGAACGCCTCGCGGCCCGGCGCGCGCGACGGGACGCTTACAAGAAACCGTAGGGATCGACGTCCACCTGCACGCGCACCCCGCGCGGCAGCCGCGCGCGCGCGCGCCAATCGCGCACGATATTCTGCACCGCGACCGCGCGCGGCGCCTTCAGCAGGAACCGCCGCCGGTGGCGGCCGCGCAAGAGCGCGAGCGGCGCCGGCGCAGGGCCCA
>Ga0194132_10006974_pt1 | contig 17126 bp, 14 predicted proteins | sample TA2KigOf80mmetaG_FD_148612 | JGI IMG/M metagenome (GOLD analysis project Ga0194132, IMG submission 148612) | Freshwater microbial communities from Lake Tanganyika, Tanzania - TA2015054 Kigoma Offshore 80m | ecosystem: Environmental > Aquatic > Freshwater > Lake | place: Tanzania: Lake...
GTCGCCGGCCCGTAGCGCTCGGGGATGTCCGCCCACGGCGAGCCCGTCCTCAGCCGCCAGAAGATGCCATTGAGCACGCGCCGGTCGTCGGCGCGTGGAACCCCGCGCGGCTTGTTCGGCAACAGCGGCTGTAGGATCGACCATTCGAAGTCCGTGATCTCGTAGCGGCGTGCAGGCATCCTCGACCCTCCTCGAGGACCCTTGAATCACCCTTCGCCAACTTTGGGAATCCCATTTATGAGTTCATGACCTAGACTCTGCCCATGGTGGGGTTCGCGGCGGTCGAGCGCGAGGCGGCACGTCGGCAAGGCGGGACGGAGGCCTTGGCCGCGCTGTTGCCCGAGCCGCGTTCCGCGGCGGAACTGACGGCGCTGACGGACGGCTACTTCCTGTCGCAGATGTGCCTGCGGATCTTTCGCGCCGGCCTGAAACACGCCGTGGTCGATGCCAAATGGCCGGGCTTCGAGGAGGTATTCCTGGCCTTCGAGCCGGCCCGCGTCAGCGCCATCAGCGATGAGAGCCTGGAACGCATGCTCAACGACAAGCGCGTCATTCGCCATTGGGGCAAGATCAAGGCGGTGCGCGAGAACGCGGCCGCGATGTGCGAGTTGGTGGAACGGCACGGTCGGTTTGGCGTCTATTTGGCGGACTGGCCAGCCGAGCGCATCGTCGATCTGTGGGACGAGATCGCCAAGCGCTTCACGCAGATGGGCGGCAATTCCACGCCGTATTTTTTGCGCATGATCGGCAAGGACACGTTCATCCTGACCGACGCCGTGGTGCAGGCGCTCAACCACTGGCGGGCCCATGAGGGCACGCCCAAGGCCAAGGGCGAGCGACGCCGAGTGCAGCAGGTCTTCAATGCCTGGGCATCGGAGACCGGACGCCCGCTCTGCCAGCTCAGCCGCATCCTGGCCCTGTCGGTCGATTGAAGGACGCGCGCCCGCTTGCGCTTCAGCCTGGCCACTTTCAACGTCGAGAACCTGGACAGCACTCCCGACAGTGGGGAGCGGGATGCTGCGTTGCGCCCGCTGCTCGAACAACTCGATGCCGACGTGCTGTGCCTGCAAGAGGTCAACGCGCAAGGCCGGCACGCCGGCCAGGAAAGCCGACGACTGGCGGCGCTGGATCGGCTGCTGGCCGGCAGCCGGTTTGCCGGATATGCCCGCATCGTCACTTTGAACGATGCCGGCACCGATCTGCGCGACGTGCACAACCTGGTCATCTTGAGCCGGTTTCCGGTGTTGCGCCACGAGCAGATCCGGCATCGCCATGTGCCGCCGCCCGCCTGGCAGGTGCTGACGGCATTGCCACCCATGGCCGAGCCGACGCGGCTGCAATGGGACCGTCCGTTGCTCCTGGCGACGCTGGAACTTGGCTTGTCGCGGCCGCTGCATGTGCTCAATCTGCATCTGCGCGCGCCGCTGCCGGTTGCCATCGCCGGTCGCAAGCTCGGCCCTTTCGCCTGGTCGGACACGCGCGCCTTCGCCGAGGGCTGCTGTCTGGCCGAGTTCAAGCGGGCGGCCCAGGCGTTGGAGGCGCGGCTCGCGGTCGATGCGTTATTCGACGCCGATCCGGCGGCCTTGATCGCGGTGGCGGGCGACTACAACGCGGGCAGCCTGGAGGCGCCGACCGTGTTGATCGCCTGCGATGCCATCGACACGGGCAATCCGGCGCTGGCGGGACGCGCGTTGCGCCCGGTGGAGGCCAGGTTACCGGCGGCCAAGCGCTTCACGGTGCGCCATGGCGGCGAAGCGCTGATGCTCGACCATCTGCTGGTGTCGAACGCCCTGGCGGCCGGCTTGACCGCGGCCGAAGTGCTGAACGAGGGGCTGGCCGACGAGTTGCTCGACTATCTATTTGGCCGGCGGAGCGCCCGTGGTCATCACGCTCCGGTGGTGGCGCGTTTCGACCTGGCAGCCGGCTAGCAGATCGACCCAGTCGGCCGCAGCGGCTTCGACCACAATTCGACCACGGCAGGCAGCGTGGCGATGAGCTCGGCCGTCGCCTTGCGCCGGCTCGCCCGCCGGTCCTGCGACGCCAAGCCGCGTCGCGGACAGCCGCCTCACCTCGCCGAGCCCGGGCAGCACATTGGCGGTGCCGAGCGGCGCGATGGCGTGCGGGCGCGCGCGCCCGGCAATTCGCCGCCAACCTGTCGGCCGTCAGCTAGCGCCGGCCGCGCAGCCGGCGGTTATATTCGAGCTGCTCGGGCGCCAGTTGGAAGCCGATCAGGAGTTCATAGTCGTCGCCGCCCTTGCCGGCCGGCAGTTGCAGCACCTGCTCCAGTTCCTCGCGCACGCCGGCGCGGCGGCGCTCGCGGGTGAAGTCGATGCGGCTCTGGAACACCTCCTTCGCCAGCACCCGGTCGCCCCGTTCGGTAATGGCCACGAAGAACGGGAAGTCCGAGGCCTCGGCATCGGCCGCCGGTCCCTTCAGGGCCAAAAGGTCGACGACCAAGGTGATCGCCAGGCGCGAACGGTCGTAGCGGCAGCTGCTCTGCAAGGTGCCGAATTCGGCTTCGAAGCGGACGTCCACGAGATCGCGGCCGGGCCCCGGCTTGAACTGGGTAACCGTGGCGACGTCCTGCAGCACGGCAACCGCCGGGCAGGGTCGCGGTGGCTCGCTGTCCAGCATGCCGCAAGCGCTGAGCGCCAGCCCGGCCAGCGCCAGCACGCAGCACCGGCCGCTGGCGATCACGCGGCGGCGCCTTGGCGCGACTTCAAACCAGGCTCTTGTGCGTGCCGTCGCAAAGCGGCTGCTTCTTGCTGTTCTTGCAGGCGCAGAACCAAAGCTTGGCCGACTTCTCGGCCTTGTACTGCACCGGGCTGAAGCTGCCGCCCTTGTGCGAGCCGTCGCAGAAGGGCTGCTTCTGGCTCTTGCCGCAGGCGCACCACCAATAGCTCTTGCCGGCTTCCACATCGACGGCAATGGGTGCCTTGGCGGCAATCACCGGTTCAGTCATCGCTCGCTCTTCCTTTCGCTGGTCGGCTGCTTGCGCTAGATAGTCGCACGGATGCGCCCCGGCGGGCCGTGTGGCGGCATCGCGGGCGGGCAAACCATAGTTGGCGGCCGGAAGCGGCACAAGCGGGCGGCCGCTGGCGGCACGGGAAATCGGGCAGGGGCATGGACAAGGCTGCGATGCGACTTCTGCTGGCGGCACCGCGTGGCTTCTGCGCTGGCGTCGATCGAGCGATCAAGATCGTCGAACTGGCGTTGCAGGCGAAATCCGAGCCCGTCTACGTCCGGCACGAGATCGTGCACAATCGTCACGTCGTTCGCGCCTTGGAACAGAAAGGCGCGGTGTTCATCGAGGAACTGGATGCCATGCCGGATGGCGCGACCGCGGTGTTCTCGGCGCACGGCGTGCCGAAGACGGTGCCGGAGGAGGCGAGCCAGCGTGGGCTTGGCTACTTCGATGCAACCTGCCCGCTGGTTTCCAAGGTCCACCGCGAGGCCGAGCGCCACCATGCCGAAGGCCGCCACATCGTGTTGCTGGGCCATGCGGGCCACCCGGAGGTGGTCGGCACCATGGGGCAACTGCCGTCCGGTGCCATCACGCTGGTGGAGGATCTGGAGGCGGCGCGAAGTTTTCACTCGCCGTCCGGCCAGGCGCTGGCCTTCATCACGCAGACAACATTGTCGGTCGACGACACCGCCGAGATGATCGCCGCGCTCCGCGAGCGGTTTCCCGACATCGTGGGGCCGCGCAAGGAGGACATCTGCTACGCCACCTCCAACCGGCAGGCGGCGGTCAAGGCGATCGCGCGGAACTGCGATGCGCTGCTCGTCATCGGCGCTCCCAACTCGTCCAATTCGCAGCGCCTGGTCGAAGTCGCCCGTCGCAACGGCTGCGAGCGTGCCTGGCTGGTGCAGCGGGCCGCCGACATCGATTGGTCGCGCTTCGAGCAGTGCCGCTGCGTCGGGCTGACGGCTGGCGCATCGGCCCCGGAGAGCCTGGTGCAAGAAGTGGTGGATGCCTTTCGCCAGCGTTTCACCGTTGCGATCGAAGAGGTTCGCGTGGCGCACGAGAACATCGAGTTCAAGCTGCCGCGCGAGGTGCGGCCGCACTCCTGACCGGGCGGCGCTGGTCATGGCGGTCTATACCGAAGTCGGCGACGAGGCGCTGACGGCGTTCGTCGCGGAATACGAGCTCGGCCAGATGCTGAGCTGCAAGGGCATCGCCGAGGGAGTGGAGAATTCCAACTTCCTGGTTCGCGCCGAGCGCGGCGAATTCATTCTGACGATCTACGAAAAGCGGGTGAAGCCGGCCGATCTACCGTTCTTCCTGGGGCTGTTGCTCCACTTGGCGCAGCGCGGCATTCCCTGTCCCTTGCCGCTGACCGGCCGCGATGGCGCCGCGCTGCGTCAGCTGATGCGCAAGCCGGCCGCCATGTTCACTTTCCTGGACGGCGTGTCGCTGCGCCGGCCGGGGCCGCAGCATGTCGCCGAAGTCGGCCGGGCACTGGCGCGGCTGCATCTGGCGGGCGCCGACTTCGCGTTGCGACGGCCGAACGACCTTTCGGTGGACGGCTGGCGGCGCCTGTTGGCGGACACGCTGGCGCGTGCCGACGAGGTGCGGCCGGGCCTCGCGGCCGAACTCAGCGCCGAGTTCGACGGGCTGGCCGCGCGCTGGCCGCGCGAGCTGCCGGTGGGCGTGATCCACGCCGATCTGTTTCCCGACAACGTGTTCTTCCTGGGCGACCGGCTGAGCGGCCTGATCGACTTCTACTTCGCTTGCAACGACTGGCTGGCCTACGATCTCGCGGTCTGTCTCAACGCCTGGTGTTTCGAGCGGGAGGGCGAATTCAACATCACCAAGGCGCGGCGGCTGGTCGCCGGCTATGTGGAGGTCCGGCCGCTGACGGCGCAGGAGATCGCGCAGATGCCGATATTGGCCCGCGGCGCCGCGCTGCGCTTCCTGCTGACCCGGCTGTACGACTGGCTGAACCAGGTGGATGGCGCGCTGGTCAAGCCGAAGGACCCCTTGGAATACCTGACCAGGCTGCGCTTCCACAGACGGGCCGGCGGGCCGGGTGCCTATGGCATCGGCTGAGCCGGGCGACGTGGTCGAGGTGTTCACCGACGGCGCCTGTTCCGGCAATCCCGGACCCGGCGGGTGGGGCGTCGTGCTGCGTTATCGGGGCGCCGAGCGCGAGTTGTCTGGCGGGGAGGCGATGACCACCAACAACCGCATGGAAATGCTGGCGGCGATCCGCGCGCTGGAGGCGCTGCGGCGACCGTGCCGGGTGCGCCTGACGACTGACAGCCGCTATCTGAAGGATGGCGTGGAGCAGTGGCTGTCGCGCTGGAAGCGCAACGGCTGGAAGACGGCGGACAAGAAGCCTGTCAAGAACAGCGAGCTGTGGCGCGAACTCGATCGGCTGCTTGGCCGGCACGAGGTGCGCTGGCACTGGGTCCGCGGTCACAGCGAGCATGCCGAGAATGAGCGGGCCGACGCGCTGGCTCGCGCGGCCATTCCGCCGCTGGAGGGCTGATCGCTCGCAGCGGTGTTGCAACCCAAGCCGCGCGTGCTATATCGCCGCCGCCGGGACGAGCCAGGCGGCCAGTGCATGAGCGAAACGCAAGATCTGTTGCCCGTGCGGCGGGCGCTGCTCTCGGTTTCCGACAAGACCGGGCTGGCGGAGTTCGCGACCGGCCTCAGCCGTTACGGTATCGCGCTCATCTCGACCGGCGGCACCGCCAAGGCCCTGCGCGAGGCCGGCCTGCCGGCCAGTGACGTGGCCGAGTTGACCGGTTTCCCGGAGATGCTGGATGGCCGGGTGAAGACGCTGCACCCCAAGGTGCATGGCGGTCTGCTAGGCCGACGCGACCTGCCGAGCCACCAGGACGCGATGGCCGAGCACGGCATCGTGCCGATCGACCTGGTGGCGATCGACCTGTATCCCTTCGAGCGCACGCTCGCCTCCGGCGCCGGAAGCGAGGCGGTCATCGAGAATATCGACATCGGCGGACCGGCCATGCTGCGCTCGGCCGCCAAGAACCATGCGTTTGTCGCGGTGCTGACCAGGCCCGGCGACTACGCCGAGGTGCTGGCGGAACTGGCGGCCACCAACGGCGCCCTGTCGCTTGCGCTGCGCCGGCGGCTGGCGGCGCGCGCCTTCGCCCGCACTGCCAGCTACGACGCCGCCATCGCCCGCTGGTTTCAGCAGCAAGCGAACGAGTCGCTGCCGGAGCGCTTCTCGCTGGCCGGCCGTCGGGCGGAACTCTTGCGCTATGGCGAGAACCCGCACCAGCAAGCCGCTTTCTATGTTGCGGGCGAGCCGCGCCCAGGGGTGGCCAGCGCCCGGCAGGTGCAGGGCAAGGCGCTCAGCTACAACAACCTGAACGACACCGACGCCGCCTATGAGGCGGTGGCGGAATTCGACGACGGTCCCGCCTGCGTCATCGTCAAGCACGCCAATCCCTGCGGCGCGGCGGTCAGCGTTTCGTTGCGCGAGGCCTATCTCAAGGCGCTGGCCTGCGATCCGCTCAGCGCCTTTGGCGGCGTCGTCGCCTTCAACCGCCCGCTCGACGCAGCCACCGCGCGCGAGACCGCCAAGCTGTTCACCGAGGTGATCGTGGCGCCCGACGCGGATGCGCAGGCGCGTGCCGTCATCGCCGAGAAGAAGAACCTGCGGCTCCTGCTGGCAGGTGGGCTGCCGGACCCCACGGCGCCCGGCTTGACGCTGAAAACGCTGGCCGGCGGCTTCCTGGTGCAGACCCGCGACGCGGGCCGGGTGGCCGCGGGCGATCTCAAGGTGGTCACTAAGCGTCGGCCGAGTGCGGCGGAACTGGCCGACCTGTTGTTCGCCTTCCGCGTCGCCAAGCACGTCAAGTCGAATGCCATCGTCTATGCCCGCAACGGCCAGACGGTGGGCGTCGGTGCCGGCCAGATGAGCCGGGTGGATGCTGCGCGCATCGCCGCGCAGAAGGCCCGCGAGGCGGCGGAGGCGGCGGGCGAGCAGAGCCCGCGCACGGTCGGCGCGGTGGCGGCCTCGGACGCCTTCTTTCCGTTCGCCGACGGCTTGCTGGCGACCGCCGCCGCCGGCGTCACGGCGGTGATCCAGCCGGGCGGCAGCCTGCGCGACGGCGAGGTGATCGCCGCCGCCGATCAGGCGGGCCTGGCCATGGTGTTCACCGGCCTGCGCCACTTCCGGCACTGAGCGGGCAGGCCGCAACGCCAAACGGCGGGCCGAAGCCCGCCGCGCGGATCGTCCCTTGGGGTGTGGTTCAGGCCCGCTTGCGCCGACCGACCGCGGCCAAGCCGATCAGGCCAAGCCCGAACAGCGCCAGGGTGGCCGGCTCCGGCACCACGATCTTCAGGCGAAGCTGGTCGCGGATGAAACCCGCTGGGGCATCGTTGGCATGCAGGTTGATGTAGATGTTGACCGCCTTGCCGTGGTTCGCCGGATCGGTCGGGTCCAGCACCGTCGTCGTGCCGTCCTCGCAAAGGAAATTGTTGCGGATGGTCGAGGCTGTGTACAGGAAGTTGGGACCCACAGCGATGCCGCCGCACATCAGCGGCGGGATGACCAGGGCAGCACCCAGCAAGCCATCCGTCAGCGTGGTGGAGCCGATGATCGGCGGCGGGTTGAGGCCGTTCGGCGGCTGCGAGTTGGTCTGTGAGGGAATGTCGATGATGATGTCGCCGTTCGCCGCGGAATGGCCGATGTGGATATGCGCCGAGGAAATGTTGCCCGGAAACAGCGCCTCGTCGTAGTCGATCTTCCAGGAAAGCGTGTCGTTCGCGCCGAAGCCGTCGCCCTGGTCGTCGTAGACGAATGTGGCAAACCCCGTCGCGTCCACGTCCGGCACGGACGGCGGCACCTCTTTGTCCTGGGTCAGGTTGGAGAAATAGTGGATGACCAGGGCCTCACCCGGTGCGGCGGCGAATGCGCAAGTGGCAAGCGTCAACGCCGGCAGCCAACTACGACGCGCGAAAGACGACATCCGAACCCCCTTCGCGCGCGGCGTATCCATAGGCCATGGCCGCCGCGCGGTCTCGGCCGCATGCAGGCTCCGTGCCATTAACCTTAATGCCTTGAATGGCCTATGGTTAGCCCAGCGTGGCTGGCCCGCCGGGAGGGCTGGACTGTAAAACCGGATTTACAGCATTCTCCGCCCGGCGACCTCCCATGGCGCGCAACCGCTCGGATTCCTCGCCAGCAGGCCAATTCCATCACGTCGGCTGCTGCCCCAGGACTGTAACGAGAATTTTACACAATAACCTAATATATTGAAAATTAGGGATGATTCGGCTCTCTTAATGGCACAAGCAAGACCAGTCCCAGACCCAGGAACACCAGCACCACCACCAGGCCCGGGCGTTGGCTGCCGGTCGCCTGGGTGATCAGTGCGATCAGGAACGGCGCCAGGAAAGTGGTGGCCTTGCCCGATAGCGCGAACAGGCCATAGAACTCGCCCACCATGTCGGGCGGGGCTAGGCGGCCGATCAGGGTGCGGCTGGCCGCCTGCATCGGCCCCATGCCTAGCCCCAGCAGCAGGGCGAAGCCCAGGAAGAACTTCTCTTGCGTGCTGGCGAACAGGCCGCCGCCCGGGACGGGCGGCGGCAGCTCCAACAGGAACAGCGCGTGCCGGGCGTCGAGCGACATGATGCCGAGCGTGGCCAAGCCGACCAGGAGAATTGCCAGCAGCACGGCGCGCTTGGAGCCCAGCCGGTCGTCCAGCCAGCCGCCGGCAAAGGCGCCGGCCATGGCGATCACGGTCAGCACGATGCCGAACAGGCCGAGCTCGGTCGTGCCCCAGCCGAAGCTGCCGGCGGCGTAGATGCCGCCGAAGGCGATCACCGCCGCCAGGCCATCGTTGTAGAGCATGAAGGCGATGAGAAAGCGCAGCTGTCGTCGGTAGTCGCCCAGCCGCCGCAAGGTGCCGAGCAGGCGGCCCAGGCCGGCGGCGATGGCGGTACCCAACGACAGCTCGCGGCGGCCCGCCTCCGGTACGAACAGGAACATCGGCAGCACGAAGACGACCAGCCAGAGGGCCGAACCGGGGCCGGTCGCCCGCTCGGCGATATGCTCGGTGCGCTCGACGCCGAACAGCACCTGGCCTGCCGGCGTGACGATACCGAACAGCTCCGGCCGGCTGGCCAGCAGCACTAGCAGCAAGGCGACCAGCCCGCCGGCGTAGCCCATGCCCCAGCCCAGGCCGGATAGCCGGCCCATGCGGGCGGGCGACACCAAGCCCGGCAGCAGGGCATTGTTGAACACGATGGAGAACTCGGCGCCGATGGTGGCAATGACGATCGCCAGCATGGCCAAGGTCACGGCAAAAGCGTCGCCCGGCCTGACCCACCACAGCATCAGGCAGCCGAGAACGGTCAGCGCCTGGAAGGTCAGGATCCAAGGCTTGCGCCGGCCGCTCACGTCGGCGGCAGCCCCCAGGATCGGGCTCAGAAGCGCAATGGCAAGCCCGGCCGCCGCCTGGGTATAGCCCCACAAGGCCTGGCCCTTGACCGTGTCGCCCACCACCACCGCGGCGAAGAACGGCGCGTAGATGAAAGTGGTGATGACCGTGAAGAACGGCTGGTTCGCCCAGTCGAAGAAGGCCCAGGACAGTCGCGCGCGTGCGCCGGCCGCGCCCTGGACCATCCCGCGGCGCTAGGAGGCGGACCCGCGTGCCAACCTGCCCAGCGCACGGTTGGCCACGGTCAAACGGGCAATGTCGAGCTGTTCCACGGCGCGCAAGTCTTGCATCAGCGCCTGATACTTCGCCAGTTCCGCGGCGCGCTCCTGACACCAGGCTTCCAGGCCGCCACCGTTCCTCAGGATGCGACCCGACAGGTGGCGTTGCAGATCGTTCAGGTCCTCGACGATGGCGTCGGCGGCGGTGGCTTGCCACTGGTCGGTCGGCACGATGCGGCCGGCCTGCTGCGCCAGCCGATCGAGGCCGAGCTTGGCTCCGAGCGCGAAATAAAGACGTCCCGCCGAGGCCACGTCGCGACCGACGCCGCGGGCAGCCTCGACGATGTCGGGCAGAGCGCCCAGCGGCGCCAGAAGGGCGACCCGCTCGGCCAGCCCGGCCGGCACGCCGCCGGCGCAAAGCCCGCGGCGATTCGTCTCGACGGCGTCGACCAAACCCGGGCTCAGCACCTCGCGCCAGTTCGCCGTAAGGCCTTCCACCGCCGGTACCAGCACGGGCAGGTGCTGCTTCAGGCGGATCGGTTGCGGCAGGTTGCGCAGGAACCACAGGCTGGCACGGCGCAGCAACGCCATGCCGGCGCCCAGCATGGTCTGCTGCAGTTCCGCCGGGACGCGCCCGTCCAGCGCCTCGATGGCATTCCATAACGGCCTCAGCGAGAAGGCGTCGCGCGCCAGCGCATAGGCGCGCGCGACGTTGCCCACACTCTCGCCGCTGGCTTCCACCATGTCGTGCACGAAGGTGAAGCCGACCCGGTTGACGATGGAGTTGGCGGTCACCGTGGCGATGATCTCGCGACGCAGGCGATGCTTGCGGATGGCCTCCGGGAAGCGCTTGCGCAACAGGCGTGGGAAATACCTGACGAGATCCTGCTCCAGGTGCTCGCTGTCCACCAGGTCGCTGGCCAGCAACTGGTCATAGAGCCACATCTTGGCGTAGGCCAGCAGCACCGCCAGTTCGGGCCGGGTCAGGCCTTCGTCAGCGGCCGTGCGCTCGGCCAGCGCCGCGTCGTCGGGCAGGCCCTCGACGGCGCGGTCCAGCTTGCCCACCCGCTCCAGCTGGCGCATCAATCGGCCACCGGCCGGATTGAGCGCGGCACCCGCCGACTGCAGCAGCGTCAGCGCCTGCGTCTGCAAATAGTTGTCGCGCAAGACCAGTGCCGCGACCTCGTCGGTCATTTCCGCCAGCAGGCGGTTGCGCTGGCGCTCGGTCAGTTCGCCCTCGGCCTGCACCGCGCCCAGCAGGATCTTGATGTTGACCTCGTGGTCGGAGCAATCGACGCCGGCCGAATTGTCGATCGCATCGGTGTTGATGCGGCCGCCCTTGCGGGCGTATTCGATGCGGCCGGCCTGCGTGAAGCCGAGATTGCCGCCCTCCGCCACCACCTGGAAACGCAAGGCGCCGCCGTCCACGCGGATGGCGTCGTTGGCGCGGTCGCCGGCGGCCGCCTGCGGCTCGTCGCTGGCCTTGACGAAAGTGCCGATGCCGCCTTTCCACAACAGGTCGGCCGGTGCCAGCAGCAAGGCTCGGCAGAGCTCGTTGGGCGTCACCTGATCGGCGGCCAGCCCCGTGAGCGCGCGCAGCTCGGCCGACAGCGGGATCGCCTTGGCCGTCCGACTGAACACGCCGCCGCCCTTGGACACGAGTTTCCGGTCATAGTCCTGCCAGGACGAGCGGGGAAGATCGAACAGCCGCTGACGCTCCTGGAAGCTGCGCTCCGGATCGGGATCGGGATCGACGAAGATGTCTCGATGGTCGAAGGCCGCCAGCAGGCGCATGGTGCGCGAGCGCAGCATGCCGTTGCCGAATACATCGCCCGACATGTCGCCGATGCCGATGGCGCTGAACGGCTCGGCCTCGATGTCGCGACCGAGCTCGCGGAAATGCCGCTTGGCCGCCTCCCAGGCACCCCGGCTGGTGATCGCCATCTTCTTGTGGTCGTAGCCGGCGCCGCCGCCGGAGGCGAAGGCATCGCCCAGCCAGAAGCCATAGTCCTTGGCCAGGCCGTTGGCGATGTCGGAGAAGGTGGCCGTGCCCTTGTCGGCGGCCACCACCAGATAGGGATCGTCCCCATCATGCCGCACCACGTCCGCCGGCGGCAGCACGCCCGCCGCGGTCAGGTTGTCGGTGATGTCGAGCAGCCCGGCGACGAACGTCTTGTAGCAGGCAATGCCATCGGCCAGGACCGCCTCCCAGCCGGCCGGCGTCGGCGGTCGCTTGGGGAAGAAGCCGCCCTTGCTGCCGACCGGCACGATGACGGCATTCTTCACCATCTGCGCCTTCATCAGGCCCAGCACTTCGGTGCGGAAATCCTCGCGCCGATCGGACCAGCGGATGCCGCCGCGCGCCACTTTGCCGCCGCGCAGGTGAATGCCTTCCACCCGCGGGCTGTAGACCCAGACCTCGCACATCGGCCTGGGCAAGGGCAGTTCGGCCACCTGCTGGCTGTCGATCTTGAAGGCGAGCTGCGGCTTGGGCCGTCCGTAGCTATCGCGCTGGAAGTAGTTGGTGCGCCAGGTCGCGGCGATGACATTCAGGAAGCGGCGCAGGATGCGGTCCTCATCCAGCACGTCTACCTCTTCCAGCGCCGCCTCGATCTCCATCCGCTTGTTCGCCTCGAGGTCCGCCCGGTCGCCCTGCAGCGCCGGATCGAACCGCAGGCCGAACAGTTCGCTGAGCTGACGCGCGAGTGCCGGGTGCCGGGCCAGCGCTTCCTCCAGATAGAACAGGCTGTAAGGGATGCCCGCTTGGCGAAGATACTTGGCATAGGCGCGCAAGACCGCGACCTCGCGCCAATCGAGGCCCGCCAGCAGCACCAGCCGGTTGAACCGGTCGTCGTCGCACTCGCCATGGAAGATTTGGTCGAACGCTGCCTCGAACAGGGGCTTGAGATGCTCCAGCTCGAGTTCGCCCACCTGCCGCGCGCTCATGCTGAACTCGTGCAGCCAAACGTCCTCGCCGCCTTGCGGACGGATGCGATAGGCATCTTCGCGCAACACGTAGAGGCCGAAATGCTCCAGCACGGGCAGGATGTCCGACAGCGCGATCGGCTGGCCGGCGCGGTAGAGCTTGAGGAGCAATTGCGCCGGCGGGTCCTCGATACGGCGAAAGAGGCTGATCGCCAGGTTGCGCCTCGCCGCCAACGCTTCCAGCCGCTCCACGTCGGCCAGCACCAGGTCGACCGCGCAGGCCTCCTGGTAGCCGACCGGGAACGCCTGGCCGTAGCGCTGTGCCAGCCGGTTGCCGCGTTCCTCGCCGAAGCGGCCGATCAGCGCCTGGCCGAGATCGTCATGCCAGGAGCGTGCCGCCTCCTTGAGCCGCGCCTCGATCCGGGCGAAATCGACGTCGGCCGGCGTCGATCCCGGATCGGTGCCGACGATGACGTGCAGGCGGGCCAACGGACTGTCGCCGACTTGCGTGTAGTAGTTGGAGATGCGGCCGTTGAAGCTGTCGACCAGGATACGTTCGAAACGCCGCCGCACGTCGGTCGATAGCCGCTCGCGGGGCAGATAGATCAGGCAGGAGTAATAGCGTTCGAACTTGTCGCGGCGGGCGAACAGCCGGATACGGGGACGCTCCTGCAAGGCGTGGATGCCGACCGCGATCTCGTGCAACGTATCGGGATCGATCTGGAACAACTCGTCGCGCGGGTAGCTGTCCAAGATATGGGCCAGGGCCTTGCCGTCGTGCCCGCTGGCCTCGAAGCCCGAGCGTTGCAGCACCTGCTGCACGCGCCGGCGCAGCACCGGCACGCGGTGTGCCGGTTGGCTGTAGGCGCTGGCGGTGAACAAGCCGACGAAGCGGCGTTCGCCGCACGCTTCGCCCGTCTCGGCGTAGCGTTTGACGCCGATATAGTCCATGTGCACCGCCCGGTGCACGCGCCCCCGCACGCTGGTCTTGGTGGTCAACACCAATTCCTTACGATCGAAGAACTGCCGCACGATGGGTGCCAGCGTGCCGTCCGGGTTGCGGCTGCCCAGCACGCGGCGCTCAGGGTCGCGCAGGATGCCCAGGCCCGAGCCCGGCACCACCGCCAATTCCGCCGCGTCCTCTCGCCGGCTGAAGGCATAGTCGCGCACCCCCAGGAAGGTGAAGTGATTGTTCCGCAACCAGGCGAGCAGAGCGGCGGCTTCCGCCGCCTCGTCGACGTTCGGCCCCGTCGTGATGGCGGTCAACTCGGCCAGGATTTCGTCCAGCCTGGCCAGCATGCTGGGCCAATCCTCGTTGGTTGCCCGCACATCGGCCAGCACCGCCTCGATGCTGGCCTTGAGCGCCTCGCGCTCTTGCGCATCGCCGGTCTCGTCGATTGCCACGTGCATGATCGATTCGACCACCGTGCCGGCGTCGCCGGGTTCGGCCAGGCCAAGCCAGCGGCCCTCGCCGTCGCGGCCCACGGTGATGACGGGATGGATCACCAGATGCACCCGCCGGCCCCGGCGTTGTAGGTCGGCGGTGACGCTGTCGACGATGAACGGCATGTCGTCGGTGACGATCTCGACCACGCTGTGGGTCGATTTCCAGCCATGTTCCTCCAGGCGCGGATTGTAGACGCGGACGCGGGCCTCGCCCGGTCGGCGCCTGGCGGCGAAGCGCAGGCAGGACAGCGCCGCGCCGTACAGGGTGGCCGCGTCGCTGGCCAGCACGTCTTCGGGCGGCACCCGGGCATAGAAGGTGTTGACGAACTCACCCAGCCGCCCGGCCTCAGGCTTTTCCAGCCGTTCGTGCAAATAGGCTTGCACCTCGGCCAAGCGTTCCGTCTTGCCCTGTTTCACGATCAGCGGCAGCATTTGGGTCCCTTTCCCCGAACCCGCCGATCACAGCACGTTAACCTTTCCATGCGGTTACGCCAAACCGGCTGGTCCGCGTGGGCGTCGGCGGCGGTTGAAAGCCGGCGGGAGGAGGGCTATAGAAACGCCGCTTCCCTCACGCATTCGTCATGGGCGGCACGTCCATGCAGCAGGTCCCGCGATGGCCCAAGGTGGCTTCCTGTGAAACTGCTCGCCGGCAATAGCAACCGCCCGCTGGCCGAGGCCATCGCCCGATCGCTCGACCTGGAGCTGACCAAGGCCTCGGTCCGCCGCTTCGCCGACATGGAGGTGTTCGTCGAGATCCATGAAAACGTCAGGGGCGAGGACGTGTTCGTCGTCCAGTCGACCTCCTCGCCGGCCAACGACAACCTGATGGAACTGCTGGTCTGCATCGACGCGTTGAACCGCGCCTCGGCCCACCGCATCACTGCCGTCATTCCCTATTTCGGTTATGCCCGGCAGGACCGCAAAGTGGGGCCGCGCACGCCCATTTCGGCCAAGCTCGTGGCCAATCTCATCACCACCGCCGGGGCCGGCCGCGTGCTGACCATGGATCTGCATGCCGGGCAGATCCAGGGCTTCTTCGACATCCCGCTCGACAATCTCTATTCGGCGCCGGTTTTCGTGCGCGACATCAAGCAGAATTTCGGCGGCGCCGACCTGATGATCGTCTCGCCCGACGTGGGCGGCGTGGTGCGCGCCAGGGCGTTGGCCCGGCGGGTCGATGCGGACCTCGCCATCGTCGACAAGCGGCGCGAGCGGGCGGGCGTCTCGGAGGTAATGAACATCATCGGCGATGTGAAAGGGCGCATCTGTGTGCTAATCGACGACATCGTCGACAGCGCCGGCACGCTCTGCAACGCTGCCGACGCCCTGCTCGACCGCGGCGCGGAGGCGGTCTATGCCTATGTCTGCCATGGCGTGCTGAGCGGCGGCGCGGTCGCCCGGGTGCAGCAATCGGCGATCCGCACGCTGACCGTGACCGACTCGATCCAGGCGACCGAGGCGATGACCAAGGCCAACAACATCCGCTGCCTGTCGGTGGCGCCGCTGATCGGCGAGGCGGTCAAGCGGATCAGCGAGGAAGCGTCGGTTTCCAGCCTGTTCGACTGACCCGGCGGCCGCCGCGGGCGGATTGCCAGGGCCGGTGGTTCGGCGTATACGCAGGGCCCTTCGTCGGCGCTTTGGTCCGGCGGCTGGCGTTTGCCTGGAGTGGCGAAGATGGCGGAGATCGACAAGATTGCGGCCGAGCTGCGGCCCCGGTCCGGCAAGAGTTCGGCCAGGGCGGCCCGCCGCGCCGGGCAGATCCCGGGCGTGCTGTATGGCGGCGAGGGGCCGCCGCTTGCCATCGCCCTCAACCGGCGAGAACTCGACCGCGAACTGGCCAAGGGCCGCTTCAGCACGCGGCTTCTGGACCTGGAAGTCGACGGCAAGGTCGAGCGCGTCCTGCCGCGCGAGGTGCAGTTTCACGTCGTCACCGACCAGCCGCTGCACGCCGATTTCATGCGTCTGACCGCCGGTGCCAGCGTCACCGTCATGGTGCCGGTGCATTTCGTCAACGAAGTCGACAGTCCAGGCATCAAACTGGGCGGCGTGCTGAACGTGGTGCGGCACCGGGTGGAGTTCCGCTGCCGGGCCGACCAGATCCCTGAGTTCATCACCGTCGATCTGGCCGGTCGCGCCATCGGCGACAGCATCCACATCAGCGCGGTCAAGCTGCCCGAAGGCGTGACGCCGACCATTACCGACCGTGATTTCACTATCGCCACCATCGCCGCGCCGACGCTGAAGCTGGAGATCGAAACCCCGGCAGCGGCCGCGGTCACGCCCGAGGCGGCCGCCGCCGCGACGCCGGCGCCGGCAGCCCCCGGCAAGGGCTAGCCCGGCCGTTGCTGCTGCTGGCGGGGCTGGGCAATCCCGGCGAAGGTTACGCCCGCCACCGGCACAATGTGGGCTTCCTGGCGCTGGACGCGATCGCGCGCCGCCACCGCTTCGCGGCCGAGCGTCGGCGCTTCGAGGGTCGGCTGGCGGAAGGCCAGTTGTCCGGGCGAAAAGTGATTGCGCTGAAACCCGCAACCTTCATGAACGACTCGGGTCGGTCGGTTGGCCAGGCGCTGCGCTATTTCCGGCTCGAGCCGGCCGAGTTGGTGGTGTTCCACGACGAGCTCGACCTGGCCCCCGGCAAACTGCGGGTCAAGCGCGGTGGCGGCGCTGCGGGACATAACGGGCTGCGCAGCTTGGACGCCCATATCGGGCCGGACTATCGGCGAGTGCGCATCGGCATCGGCCATCCCGGCCGGCGCGAACTGGTGCATCCCTATGTGCTGAGCGACTTCGGCGCGGACGAGTGGAGCTGGCTCGCGCCGCTGCTGGAAGCCATCGCCGAGGCGGCGCCGTTGTTGGCGCAAGACCAGGATGATCGCTTCGCCACCAAGGTCGCCGCCTTGCTGCGACCGCCCAAGCCAAGCGTGCCGGCGCCAATCGAAGGCTAGGACACGGACTCATAAGCACGCATCCAGATTCGTAATGCGGCGAGCTTGATGAGGGCGAGGTAGTTGGCGTCGTGCTTGTCGTAGCGCGTGGCGATGGCTCGGAAGTGTTTGACCCTGTTGAAGAAGCGCTCGACCAGGTTGCGGTAGCGGTAGAGGAAGGCGCTGAAGG
>Ga0194132_10006976_pt1 | contig 17123 bp, 8 predicted proteins | sample TA2KigOf80mmetaG_FD_148612 | JGI IMG/M metagenome (GOLD analysis project Ga0194132, IMG submission 148612) | Freshwater microbial communities from Lake Tanganyika, Tanzania - TA2015054 Kigoma Offshore 80m | ecosystem: Environmental > Aquatic > Freshwater > Lake | place: Tanzania: Lake Tanganyika...
GGCGACGTGTCGAAGCTGTTCAACCTGATGAAAACTCTGGCCGAGCGCGCCGGGGCGGTCGCGGCGGCGGTGAACAAAGTGCCGAATCAGCCGCTCTACGACGGACGCAAGGAGGACGCACTCATCGCCTACACGTTCAACGAGTATCTCAAGTCGGGCGACCGCGAATGGCCGCTGCTCTTTCCGATGACCAAGTCCGCCGTGCGTGCGATGGACGCGGTGCAGGCGTTCGTGAGCGAGGGCGGGGGCACCAAGCCGGCGCGCTTCGTCGTCTCTGGTGCGTCCAAGCGCGGCTGGACCACCTGGCTCAGCGCCGCCGCGGATGCGCGCGTGGCCGGCATCGCACCGATGGTCATCGACATGCTCAACATGAAGGTGCAGACGCAGTGGGCACAGCAGGTCTATGGCAAGCAGAGCGAGAAAATCGGCGATTACACGGAGCTGAATCTCGTTGAGCGCATGGACGAACCGCGCATGGTCGAACTGCGCGGCTGGGTGGATCCGTTCAGTTACCGCCGCGCCTACACGCTGCCCAAGCTCATTCTCCTCGGCACCAACGACCCGTATTGGACCGTGGACGCGCTGCGGCATTACTTCCACGAACTGCCGGAGCCAAAGTTGATTTTTCAAACGCCCAACGCGGGCCACGACTTGGCCGGCGGTAAGGAAGCTACACAGACGCTGGCCGCGTTTTTTCAAATGATCGCCGATCGTGAACCGTTACCGACGGTGAGGTGGACGAGGGAAGAGGGCTCCGTATCCCGAATGGAGATGGCTGTCACGTTCCCGGCTAAGATTTTCCGCTTGTGGACGGCCGACTCACCGGACCGTGACTTGCGTAATGACCGCTGGAGCAGTGTGGAACTGACCGCAAAACAAGCAAACCGGGCGGCAGCAGAGATCATGCGGCCTGCGGAGGGATTCCGTGCATACCTAATGGAGGCGGAGTTTACCACCAAGTCTGGCCACGTCTTCAAACTATCTACTGAAGCGCGGGTGGTGCCAGATGTGCAGCCGGTGAAGTGACCGAGCGAGGGGGCGATTGCCGACCCGCAGTAACTTAATGGCGTGTTCCGGCGCTGAACCGGTTAGCCCGGGAACTTCGGTCCTTCGATAGGGTAGGGGAGCAAGTAAAGTGTGAGCATGCCTCATTTCAGCACTTTGAGGACCTCGCTCACCACTTGGTATATCCCCGCCGCTGCCATTGAAAGTGCTGCGACCCACACGCCGACTGTCCACGCCGCGCCGGGCTGCAACTCTCGCGGTGTGCGTTTGTAACGGAAGTATAGCGCCGCGCCGGCGAGGAACGGCAGCATGATGCCCTGCCCAACTGCCCCGACGAACACCAGCGTCACGGGCTTCTCCCAGACCATGAACATCCCCACCGAGATCGCCGGCAACAGGCAAACCCACAGCTTGATGGCCCGCACGCGGTCCTCGGGTGAGTTGAGCTTAATGACTTTGAACAGCGCGAGGCCGTCCACCAGCAGGCGCGCGTTGGACGCGGTCGCGACGAAGGCCGTCGAGTAAAGCACGAAGAACGCGCCGATGAGGAACGCGTAGAAGCTCCAGGTCCCGAAGCTCTCGCGATACATGTGCGCCAGCGTGTCGATCATGCCCTTGTCCGTGACTTTCAGCCCTTTGGCAAAAAGCACCGCTGCGCCGAGCAGGTAAAAGGCCACCGTCGCCGTCGTGTAAACCACCATCGAGACCCACGCGTCCGTGCGCATCACGCGCATCCAGCCCTTCGCGCGCTCCGTCCAAGCGGGCGAACCGTCGTTCGCGCCCACGTTCACGGCATAGCCCTTCTCCAGGCACCAATACGGATAATAAATCAGCTCCGACGCGCCCACGCCGATGATCCCGAACGCGCCGAAAGCCGTCATGAAATTGTCCGGCAGTGAAAAGGTGAAACCCTCGGCGATCTGCGCCCCGGAGATCGCGTAAGGCGACCATTGCAACGATCCGACCGCGAAGATGGTAGCGAGGGTGAACGCGACGACCATCGCTGTGGAGGCGTTCTCCACCAGCCGGTAGCGACCAAGCGCGAGCAGGACGGCACACGACGCCCCGACTGCGATGGCGATAAATTTTTTGTCGAGCGCCACGCCCGCCGACGCGAACACCTCCGCGATGCCGCCCACGATGCCTGCAACTTGGAACACGATGGCCACATACATCCCCAGCCACAGCCACAGGAGCCAGCTCACTACCAGCCGCGGGCCGGGGATGCTGTCGAGTGCCTCCAGCGTGGTCTTGCCCGTGGCGACGGCGTAGCGGCCCAGTTCGATCTGCACGAACACCTTGATCACGCAGCCCAGCAAGATGAGCCAAAGGAGTTTGAAGCCGGTTTCACCCGCGAGCTTGGGCGTCACGATCAACTCGCCCGAGCCGACGATGGACGCAGTGAGAATCAGTCCTGGTCCAACATGACGGAGGATTTGTGCCCAATGCGTCGGCGCGGTCTGTGGTGAGGACATGCGCGAGAGGGTAGGCGTCGGTGCGGGCGGGTCAAGGCGCGGAACTGCGCGATGGCAACTTGGTTGGTGATAAGGCAAAGCCCCAAACCCAAGATCCGAATCATCTTGGCGGCTGACGGGACGGAATCGGGAGCAGATTTTGATTCTTTTTCAATTCGCCCGCACTATGTATCGTCTCTACTTACCGAATAACAATGCACTGCACCTCATCCTCCAAACTTCGCCGTTGCATGACAATCGGGGCGCTATTCGCCGTTCTGCTTGCCGCCACGTTCACTACGTCAGCCCAACTCCCGCAGCCCAAGCTCTTCACCGTCTTTCCGCCCGGCGCAAAAGCGGGCGCGGCTGTGGACGTGACTGTGACCGGCACCGAACTGGACGAATTGCAGCTCCGCTTCAACCACCCGGGCATCACCGCCACGGCGCTCCCGGCGGCGAACCAGTTCGCCGTCACGGTCGGCGCCAACGTTCCGCCCGGCGCCTATGAGGCACGCGTGATGGCGCGCTTCGGCTTGTCAAACCCGCGCACCTTCATCGTCGGCACGCTGGCGGAGGCCGTGGAGAAGGGTGGCAACACTTCGCCCGGAGCGGCGCAGGAAGTCGCCCTGGAAACCACGGTGAACGGCCGCACCGACAGTCAGGCGGCTGACTACTACAAATTTGACGTCAAAAAGGGGCAGCGCGTGCTGATTGATTGTGCTGCGCAGGAACTGGATTCCCGCGCAGCGGACGCCTTGATGCTAATCACACCGGACGGCCACGAGTTGGAGCGCGCGCGAGCGGGCGAATTAATTGACCACACGGCGTCAGCGGACGGCCCGCTGATTGTGAAAGTCCATGACTTCACTTACCGCGGGGGCGATCAGTATTTCTACCGCCTAACCATTACGACGGGGCCGCACATTGATTACGTGTTTCCGCCAGCGGCGGAGCAGGGGAAGGCTGCAAAGGTCACGGTGTATGGTCGTAATCTACCCGGTGGCTCGCCCTCGAAATTCACGCTCAACGGCAAGGTACTCGACCAACTCGGGGTGGACCTTAACGCCCCTGGTGATCCGGCGGCCCGCCAGCGGCTTGCCACGACGCTCTCGCTCGGTGGCGCGAGCGCGGGGCTGGATGGCTTCGAGCACCGCGTGAAAGGTGTGAACGGCTTCCTCTCTAACCCGGCGCTGCTCACCTTCGCCAACGCGCCGATCATTGCCGAGGTTGAGCCCAACAATTCGGCCGACAAGGCGCAGAAAATTTCGCTGCCCGCCACGGTGGCCGGCCAGTTTGCCGCGCCCAACGACCGTGACTGGTTCGCTTTTGACGCGAAGAAGGGCGACGCGTTCTGGGTCGAGGTCACGTCGCACCGGTTGGGTTTGCCTACCGCGCCATTCGTGGTGATTCAGAAGGCAGCCAAGAGCGACAAGGGCGAGGAGACGTTTGCCGACGTGCAGGAGTTCACCGACTCCGCCGTCAACCTAGGCGGGCCGGAGTTCAACACCGCGCACCGCGACCCCAGCGGGCGCTTTGAGGCCAAGGAGGACGCCTCCTATCGCATCGGTATCCGTGATATCTTCGGCCGCACCGTGGCCAGCCCGCGCCACACGTATTTGCTCACCTTGCGGCGGGAATCGCCGGACTTCCGGCTCGTGGCCGTGCCTGATTCTGCACCCGCCAAGAAGCAGCCCGCCGATGTGTACACCAGCGCGCCCTCGTTGTGGCGCGGCGAAGCGTTGCCCATCAAGCTGCTCGTGATGCGCCGCGACGGCTTCAAGGAGGACATCAACGTGACCGTGAGCGGGCTGCCCGCCGGCCTCGTCGCGCCGTCGGTCAAGATTCCTGCTGCCTCCAACGTCTTCAGCCTGTTCCTCGCGGCGAAGGACGACGCGCCCGCTGGCCTCGGTGAAGTGAAAATCACCGGCACGGCCAAGTCAGGCGATACCTCACTAGTTCGGGAGGCACGGCTGACCACGGTCAACTGGGACCAAGCCGGCGACAATAACGCCACCGAGGCTCCGCAGGCGCGGCTAGCGCGCAGCTTCCCACTCGCCGTCACAGATCGCGAGTCCGCGCCGCTGACCTTTGCGATGGACGCCAAGCAGCCGCTGGAGACGTGCGTCTTCAACAAGCTGCTCATCCCCGTGAACTTCACACGCCGCGCGGACTTCAAGGCTGACGTGAAGCTCAAGGTCACGGGCAACAAGGATTTAGAAAAGCTTCCTGAGCTGGCCGGATCAGAGGGCACCAAATCCATCCAGTTAGTGCTAAACCTAGCCGATCAGAAGCTTGCACCGGGCGAGCACACCTTTTGGTTGCAGACCCGCGCCAAAGGTAAGATGCGCCCCTACATGGACGCATCGAAGGTCGCCGAGGACGCTGCCAAAGCAGCAGAAAAAGAGGCTGCCGACGCTGTCAAGGCGGCGAATGAGGCCAAGGAAGCCGCCGCGAAAGTCAGCGCAACTCCCGAGGCCAAGGCCGTCGCCGAGAAGACGGCCAAGGAGGCTATGGCCAAAGCCAAGGAAGCCGAGGCGAAGAAAACTTCGACCGCTGCGAAGATGAAACAGATGGCCGACAAATCAAAGCCACGCGACGTGGACGCCGCGTTTTATTCGCTGCCCATTACACTCAAGGTCACGCCTGCGCCCATCACTGTCGGTGAGGTGCCCGCGCAGTCCCTGGCGCAGGGCGCAAAGACCGAGGTGCCCGTGAAGATCGCTCGCCTCTATGACTTTAAGGACGCGGTGGAGTTGAACCTCGTCGTGCCGGCCACCGTGAAGGGCGTCACTGCCGCCAAACTCACCATCCCGGCCAGCGGCACGGATGCGAAACTTGCGCTGGAGACCAAGCCAGATGCCACGCCCGGCGAGCACAAGCTCACCGTGCAAGCTGAGCTGAAACTCAATGGCCAGACTATCAAGGTGGACCAACCGTTGACGCTTAAGGTCGCCGCTGTCGAAAAACCAAAGGCAAAGTAAACTGAGCCGATTAGATTGCGGCCTAAAATGGCTCCATGCGAATGCGGCGACCGAGGTGGAAGTGTTGAAGTATGTGCTTTTCTTTTGGCGCGTTGGGAGTCTTTGCAGCGCGCAAAGCCGCCACTCCTCCACCCATGCGCCCCCATCTCTTGGCTGACCAACCAGCCGGTCGTTTTGCTGGACTTTGCACTTTGGCCGGTGAGCCATCCGGGGAAAGACCCGGCTTGAAACATGGCTCGCGGTGTTGCTGAATTTCGCCTGACGGCAGATCATCAACCAACCCTTCGTTCACAATGAACCAATGCTCCACTCTGTCCGCTGTTCTCCTACTCACCTTGGTGTTTAACTCAACCGCCGCGCCCGGCGACTGGCCCACTTGGCGCGGACCCAAGCGCGATGGCATTAGCACTGAGACAGGACTCTTGAAACAGTGGCCCGCGGGCGGTCCGCCGCTGGCTTGGAAGATCAACGGGTGCGGCACCGGATACTCCAGTGTAGCAGTGATGGACGGCATGGTTGTGACCATGGGCGATGGCCCGGACGGTGCGCGCGTGTTGGCTTTCAGCGCCAAGGACGGTCGGCCTGTTTGGCAAACCGAGGTCATCGGCAAGCCCGGGGGCAACTACGCCGGCACCCGCTGCACGCCGGCGATTGACGGAGGGCTCATTTATGCCCTCGGCCAGTTTGGCGACTTCGTCTGCGTAGATGGCAAGTCCGGCAAGGTCTTGTGGAGCAAGTCCCTCCAAAAGGATTTCGGCGGCAACTACGCTGGTTGGAACTACACGGAAAGCCCGCTCGTTGACGGGGACAAGGTGCTTATCACTCCCGGTGGTCGGCAGGGCACCATGGTGGCCCTTAATAAAAAGACCGGCGTGTTGATCTGGCAGAGCAAGCAATGGACCGATGGCGCAGCCTACTCCTCCATCGTCCCCTCGGACTTCGGTGGCAAGCGGCACTACGTTCAGTTCACTGAGCAGAGCGTGACTGGCATTGACGCCGCGACGGGCAACCTCGTTTGGCGCGCTCCCCGCAAAGGCGCGACGGCGAGTATTCCCACTCCGGTGTTGAGCGGGGATCTCGTTTATGTCACCTCCGGTTATGGCGTCGGCTGCAATCTCTTCAAACTGCAACGCGCCGGCGGCGTCATTGCCGCTCAAGAAGTTTACGCGAACAAGAGCATGGTCAACCATCACGGCGGCGTCATCCTGATCGGCCAGCATGTTTATGGCCACTCCGATAGTGGCGGCTGGACCTGCATGGACCTACCCACAGGCAATGTTGCCTGGAGCAACAAAGGCGTCGGCAAGGGGGCCATCGCGTATGCGGACGGTCACTTCTACTGCCGCAGCGAGGGTGGCCAAGGCACCGTGGCGCTCATCGAAGCCACCCCCAGCGGCTACAAGGAAAAAGGGCGTTTCAATCAGCCTGACCGTAGCAAGCAAAACAGTTGGGCACACCCCGTCATCGCCAACGGCAAGCTCTACCTTCGCGATATGGACGTGCTGCTCTGCTACGACGTGAAGCAAAAATAAGTTGCGCCGTCAGTTCTTCATCAACGGCCACTACATTGCTCCATGAAGCTAAACACGTTCCTTGCCTTAACCTTCGCCCTCACCGCCCCTGCCGTCGCCTCTGCGCCCGACTGGCCGCAGTGGCGCGGGCCCAAGCAGGACGGCATCTCGCCTGAAAAGGGCCTGCTCAAGGAGTGGCCTAGCGATGGCCCGCCACTGGCTTGGCGCACCAAGGGCATCGGCAGCGGCATGTCCAGCGTTTCCATTGCGAATGGCCGCATTTACACGCTAGGCAAGCGCAACCGTGACGGAACCCAAGGGGTCTATGTCACCGCGCTCAACCTGACTGATGGCAGCGAGGTCTGGGCCACCGCCATCACCACCGGCGGCGGCCCCAATCCCAACGGCACGCCCACCGTGGACGGCAAGCTCCTCTTCGCCATCGGCAACAACGGCGACCTCGCCTGCCTGGAAACCGACACCGGCAAGCTGGTGTGGAAGAAGAGCTTCAGTGTGGACTTCGGCGGCAAGTGCATGTCCGGCTGGGGCTACAGCGAGTCGCCACTAGTGGATGGCGATCACCTCATTGTCGTGCCTGGCGCGCCGGACGCTGGCATCTCCGCGCTAAACAAGAAAACCGGCGAAGTCATTTGGAAGTCCGAGATTCCCGCCCTTGGGCGCGCGGGCAAGGACGGCGCGGGCTACACCGGCGTCGTCATCTCGCAAGGCGCGGGCGTGAAGCAATACGTCACGCTGACCGGCCGCGGCCTGGTGGGCGTGCGCGCCAGCGACGGCAAGTTCCTCTGGGGCTACAACCGCATCGCCAACGGCACGGCCGATATCCCCACACCGATTGTGAAGGGCGACTACGTCTTTGGCTCCAGCGGCTATGGCGACGGCGGCACCGCGCTCGTGAAGTTGGTGAAGAACGGCGACGGCGTGAAGGCCGAGGAGGTCTATTACCTCAAGGCTGGCGAACTGCAAAATCACCACGGCGGCATGATCCTCCTCGGCGACCATGTGTACATGGGCCACGGCCACAACAATGGCTTTCCCACGTGCGTCGAGTTGATGACCGGCAAGGTCGTCTGGGGCAAGGAGCGCGGGCCCGGCAGCGGCTCGGCGGCAATTGTCATGGCGGACGGCCACCTCTACTTCCGCTATGAGGACGCCGTGATGGCGCTCATCGAGGCCACGCCCAAGGGCTACAACCTGAAAAGCTCTTTCACTCTCGCCAGCAAGAACGGCAAGAGCTGGCCGCATCCTGTCATCCACAACGGCAAGCTTTACCTCCGCGATCAGGACACACTCCTTTGCTATCACGTGAAGGCGCAGTAAGCCTTTGCTGACGGGAAAATTTGATCATCGCCCTGCCCACGTCAGTTTTTTGGAAGCTCATGGACCGCCAGCCGAGGTCGGCCAACCAGTTAGTGGGCCGCGGCTTATCCCCAAGTGCAGTTAATCGTCCACAGCAAATGAGCGCGCTCATGGCCCGCGAACGTGCTGCCATGAGGCGGTTTGCCCAGAAGTTGTGCTTCTGGGGCCTTCTCGCGCTTGTGCTGTCGCAGGGCCTCGCGGCGCAGGCCGAGCACGTTCAGGTCATGCTCAAGAACGGGCAGGTCTTCATGGGGGGCGGAATCGTTTCTGAAAACGCGAGCAACCTGATGGTGCGGATATACGGGGATGTCACCCAGACGATTCCGAAAGCGGCGATCAACGGCTACGAGATCGTCAAGCGGGTCAAAGCGGGGACACCGATCCGCGCCAGGCCCCAGCCGGCTCCCGCCGCCGTTTTGACCCTAGAAGCGCAGGCGGAAAGAGAGAAGCGGATTGACGAATTCTTCGCCCTGACCGGGAAACGCGCCGAGACGCTGGCCGCTGTCCGGACGGCGGACGCCGTGCGGCCGGAGGAGATTGGCGAACTCAAGACACTCCTTTTTCGCAAGGCGCGCGAGGGCCGGAAACTCGCCGAGGGGGACAACACATTCGAGTTCGAAGGCCAGAAGGGAAGTGTCCACATCGAGGTATACCGCCAGACGCCGGCGGCCGGTAACAGTTCCAACGCGGCGCCGCTGACTGTGGCGCTGCTGCTTCACGGCGGGGGCCAGAACAACGGCAACTGGCGGTCGGGCGCAGATTTGTTCCGCGGGCCCTTGCGAAAAGCCTGTCCGGATCTGCTCCTGGTCTGCCCCACGGTCCTCGTCAAGCGCTACGCCGAGTGGGGCAAATTTCCTTTTGAGGAGGCCTATGTCAAAGAGATCATGAAGGCCGTCAAACGCACGTGGACGGTGGATCCTAACCGCGTCTATTGCATGGGCTATTCCATGGGCGGATACGGCACCTGGCATATCGGCGCTCACCAGGCGGACACCTTCGCAGGACTAGTCTCGGGTGCTGGCGGTATTCTCCTGAACCCCCATCTCAAGGAGTGCTGGGGGTGGGGCGTCCTGATGAACCTGGCGCACACGCCCATCGAGTTCCATCACGCCAACGGCGACGAAGCCGCGCCCATCTGGTCGGATCAGGCGTCGAACAGGATTCTTACGGAACTAGGCCGCCAGCACGAGGGCCTCTACCGCCACAAATACGTTGAGTATGCGACAGGGGGACACGGCGGCGCCACCAAGGGCATGGGGGACGCCGTGACACGGACGGCCGCCCTGCGCCGCGACCCCTATCCCCGCCGGGTGTTCTGGGAGCCCAGCCGCCCCTTTGTCCGGCAATTCTACTGGCTGCTGGCGGATGAACCGGCCTTCTTCACGCGGCTGGAAGCTTCCATCGAGGATAATGTCATCCGCCTGAAAACCTTGGATCTTGCCTCCGGGTTCAGCCTTTTGCTCAATGAGCATCTGGTGGATCTCGCAAAACCGGTCAAGGTGATCGCCAATGACGTCCCCGTCTTCGAGGGGAAAGTCATCCCCTCGCTGTCGGCCATGTTGGAAAGCATCGAGGACAAGCTGGACGAAGCCCAGTGGTTCTCCCACCGGATTGACTTCTAAAGCGGGACCATGCAGTTGACGCGCCCGGAGCGCGGCGTTCACGCCGCAGGAACGTCCGGCTGCCAAGGCGTCTGGAGAATCCGCCGATCCGCGCCCTCCACCAAACCATTTGGTTCGTTCCTACTGACTACTCGGAAGTTCACCAGGCCCGCGTGCCAACACCTTTCTGCGGACGCGCGCCGGCTGCATCGGTCCGGCCAAAGCTGGCTATCGCCCGCAACCCAAAGGTAGAATGCGGCTATAAAAGAAATGGCAGCGCGCAGGACAGGCTGTGCCGCCTTGCGGCTTTGCCTTGAATAACTCCCTCCCACACCCGTCGGCAAATCATTGCTTGTAATTCGTGTTGGGACGCAAGCCACGCAGTCGCTTTCCTCCCGCACTCTTTGGCATGTGAGTTCCTCGAAGATAATGCCTATCGTGGTCGGCCTGACGGGTGTCTTGCTGTGTGGCTCGACGTTCGAAAGCGCCGCACAAAGCCCGGCCGGCTCCGTGACCTTCTTCGAGGAGAAGATTCGCCCCGCGCTCGCCGAGCATTGCTACAAGTGCCATTCCGCCAAGGCCGTGAAGCTCAAGGGCGGCCTGCGCCTCGATCACCGTGAGGGACTGCTCAAGGGCGGCGACTCCGGCCCCGTCATTTCCACCGCCAAGCCCGAGGACAGTCGCTTGCTGAAATCCCTCCGCCACCCGGATAAGGACCAACTCATGCCGCCGGACGGCAAGCTGCCGGACGAGGTCATTGCAAACTTCGAGAAGTGGGTGCGCGCCGGCGCGCCTTTCCCCGAGGCTGCGACAGCCGCTGCAAAGGATGCGAGGCCGTGGTGGGATGCCGTCGCCGAGAAGGATTTACTCCCCGCCGACCGCTCCATTCAGGCGGCCGTGGACCACTACGTCGCCGCAAAGCTCGCCCAAGCCAAGGTTCAACCCGCGCCCGCTGCGAGCGAGGCGAACTTTATTCGCCGCCTGACGCTCGACCTCGCCGGCCGCATCCCGACGACAGCGGAGGTTCGCGCCTACGTCGCGGCCACCGAGCCGGACAAGGCCGCCCGACTCGTGGAGCGGTTGATGGCCGCGCCCGGCTTTGTGCGGCATCAGGTGACGGAGTTCGAGTGGTTGCTGACCGAGGGGCAGGGCAGCGGATTCCGCGATTACCTCACGCGGGCCATTGCCGAAGGCCGCCGTTGGGACCGCGTGTTCAAGGAAGTCATCATGAGCGAAGGCGCCACGCCGGAGACGAAGGGTGCGGATGCCTTTCTCCGCACGCGCCTCAAGGATCTCGACAAGCTCGTGACGGACGTGAGTGTGCGCTTTTTTGGCGTGAACATTAGTTGCGCCCAGTGCCACGACCATCCGCTCGTGCCCGCGTGGAAGCAGGACCATTACTACGGCATGAAGTCTTTTTTCAGCCGCACCTTCGAGCACGGCGACTTCATGGCCGAGCGCGATTACGGCACCATCAGCTTCAAGACCACGGCGGGCGAAACCAAGCAGGCCCGCCTGATGTTCCTCAGCGGCGATGCGTTTGAGGAACCGCCCGCGCCCGAGCCAAACGAGGCGCAGAAGAAGGAGGAGAAACGCCTCCTCGAAGAGACGAAGAAGAACAAGCAGCCCGCGCCCGCGCCCAAGTTCAGCCGCCGCGCGCTGCTTGCCGAGGCGAGCCTCAAGCCCGGCCACGAGGGTTTCTTCGCCCGCGCGGTGGTGAACCAGGTCTGGCAACGCCTCTTCGGCCACGGCCTCGTGATGCCTTTGGACCAGATGCACGGGCTGAACCCGCCGAGCCATCCGGCGCTCCTCCAGTGGCTCGCGCGCGACTTGGTGCAGCATGACTACGACGTGCGCCGGCTGGTGCGCGGCCTGGTGCAGAGCGCGGCCTATGCGCGCAGCAGCCGGTGGGACGGTGCGCGGCCGGAGCCGGGACTTTTCGCCGTGGCTCAGCCGCGGGCGCTTACGCCCCAACAGATCGGAGCCTCGCTCCAATTCGCCGTCATCAGCCCGGCGGCCTTCAAGCCCGACGCAAAGCCGGAGGAGCGAGAGAAGTTCATCGAGCAGGTGGAGCGCGCCGGCCAGGGTTGGGCCAGCTCGCTGGAACGTCCCGGCGAGGACTTCCAAGTGGGTGTGGATGAAGCCCTCCTCTTTAGCAACAGCGACCGCGTCCAGCGCGAACTGCTGGCCCTTTCAAACGACCGCCTGCTCAAAGCCCTGCTGGACCTCAAGGACAACCGCGACCTAGCCACCGCCGCCGTCTGGAACGTCCTCTCCCGCCCGCCCGAAGTCCGCGAATTGCAGGTGCTCGCCGACTACCTCGACAAACGCAGCGACCGCCCGACCGAGGCCGTGCGGCAGGTGGTGTGGTCACTGCTGACCAGCACGGAATTCAGATTTAACCACTGATGCTTATGAACTCTCACTTCTGCGGTTCCTCGGAGCACGATGTCAGCCGCCGCGCTTTTCTCCGCACGCTCGGCGCGGGCACGGGCTTGGCCGCCAGCGGCATTGGCGCCGTGCATTCCTTCGCCACGCCGGCGCTGAATGATACGCTCAAGGCCGGCGGTAAGAGCGTCATCCTGCTCTGGCTGGCGGGTGGCGCGAGCCAGCTCGAAACGTGGGACCCGAAGCCGGGCCGGCCCACGGGCGGGCCCTTCGCGGCTATCCCCACGTCCGTGCCGGGCGTCCACATCAGCGAGTTGATGCCGCAGATGGCGAAGCGCATGAAAGACATCTGCGTCATCCGCAGCTTGAACACCCGGAATGGCGATCACGGCGGGGCCTCGCAGCTCATGATGCGCGGTCGCCTGGACGAACCGAGCTTGCGCTACCCCGACATGGGCGCAGTGCTCGCGCGCGAGTTGGGCCGCGCCGACAGCAAGGTGCCGGACTACGTTTCCTTCTACAATGCGACTGAGGGACGCGATTTTTCCCGGCAAAGCTCCAGCTTCCTTGGTGCGCGTTACTCACCAATGAAGCTCGCCGAGAGCATGGCGCCGCCGAACATGAAGCGGCTGGAATCCATCACGGAACTTGACCACTACGCCCGAGCGGAATTGCAGCAGCTTATCAACAGCCAGTTCGTCGCTAGCCACGGCACCGGGCCGGTAAAGAGCCACGCGAACGCCTACGCGCGCGTCCATGGCCTGATGAGCAGCGAGGCGCTCTTCGACCTCTCGCAGGAACCGGCGAAGGCGCGCGAGCTGTATGGCCCAACGCTCTTCGGCGAGCAGGCGCTGATGGCACGGCGGATGGTCGAGGCGGGCGTGCCCTTCGTGCGCGTAAGCCGCGCTTGGTGGGACAGCCACGGGCAAAACTTTGAGACGCACCAGGAGATGGTGCCGGAACTGGACCGCGTGATGGCCGCACTGCACGACGATCTCAAGCAGCGTGGCCTGTTGGAGCGCACGTTGGTGCTGGCTGTGGGCGAGTTCGGCCGCACGCCGAACATCAACGCCAGTCTCGGCCGCGACCACTTCGCCAACGCGTGGAGCGCGGCGATGTTCGGCTGCGGCCTCAAGGGCGGCGCAGTCTTCGGCAAAACGGACAAGGACGGCCAGACAGTCGTGGAAGCCCCAGTAGGCGCGGGTGAACTTTTCGCCACCGTGCTCGCCGCCATCGGCGTGAACCCCAAGAAAGAATACCACGTCGGTGCGCGCCCCATCCCGCTGGTGAACCCCGGCATCAAACCGATAACGCAGGTGCTGGCTTAAAGAGCACCTCTCAGCTCTCAACTTTCATCACTCAACTCTCTCCCCCATGCCCACCGACCCAGCCAAGTTCAAACTCGCGAAGGAGATTTCTCGGAAGGACATCCTGCTCTGCCTCGCGCGCGTGCCGGAGACGAAGCGGCTCTTTGCCGGCAGCTCTGACGGCTGCGTATATCACTTCGACATCGCAGCGGAGAAGCCCGAGGGCGTCGCGATGGAAGGGCACACTGGTTACGTTACTGGCCTCGCGGTCGCGGGCCAGCAAATCGTCACCGGTGCCTACGACGGCCAGCTTATCTGGTGGGATGCCGGGTCGTGCCAGAAGGTGCGCGGCTTCAAGGCGCACGACCGTTGGATTCGCAATGTGGTGGCGACACGCGACGGCAAGATCATCGCCAGCACGGCCGATGACATGGTCTGCCGGGTTTGGGACGCCGCTACAGGTAAGCTGAAGCATGAGCTGCGCGGCCACGCGACGCTTACACCGAACCACTTCAGTTCCATGCTCTACGCCTGCGCCTTCTCCGCCGACGGCACCCTGCTGGCCACCGGCGACAAAATCGGCCACGTCGTCGTGTGGGATGTGGCGACGGGCAAGCCGCTGGGCACGCTGGAAGTGCCGGAGGTTTACACTTGGGACCCGCGCGCGCGCATCCACTCCATCGGCGGCATCCGCTCGCTGGCCTTCTCGCCAGACGGCACGCAGGTCGCGGTGGGTGGCATGGGCAAGGTCGGTAACATTGACCACCTCGAGGGTAAGGCGCTTGTCGAGGTCTTCAACTGGCGGAAGCAGGAACGCGTGGCAAAGTTCTCCGCCGACAAGGGCAAAGGCCTGATCACGCACTTGGCCTTCCATCCGCAGGGCGAGTGGCTGCTAGGCGCGGGCGGCGATGGCAAGGGATTACTGTTCTTCCTCGACGTGATCAGCGGTAAAATCTTGAGGGAGGAAGGAGCGCTGACGCACTTTCACAAGCTCGCGCTGGACGAGTCAGGCACGCGCTTCTACACGGCGGGGCACAACAAACTGGCGGTGTGGGAAGCGGCGGCGTAGGCGGGGAACCTTTCTTTGCCTCACCTGTGGGACCAGTTACGGACCGCACACCTTAAAACCGGCATTCACCGGCTCAGAAAAATTCTACTCTCGGCAACGTGACGAATGATGTCGCGGACGCCATAACCTCCGGGTCTCAGTGCCGCCACAATGCGCTCAACTTCTCCGCGATCCTGCGGCGTGAGGAGGCGTCCGCTGGCGTAAATAAGCAGCTTCTCCACGAGGCTACGGGCGACTTGTTCCTCCTTTTCCAACAGCCCTCGTTTCATCTCATTTACGTCGGCGACGGTCCGGCCGTCAGGCAGCGTGGAGGAGGGGTCTATTTTTAAGGCTTTGCCGCCGTCTTTATAATGGGTTCGCCAGAGGCCGAGTTCGTCGAAGGTCTCAAAGGCAAAGCCGAGCGGGTCAATTTTGCGGTGACAGCTCAAGCACGACTCTTGAGCGCGGTGCGCCTCGAGCTGCTCGCGGATGGTGCGGGCGCCGCGCAGGTCGGGTGAAAGCGGTTGGATATTGGGGGGCGGTGGCTTTGGCGGTGTGCCAAGGATGCTTTCGAGCAGCCACACGCCGCGAACGATGGGTGAGGTGTCTACACCGTTTGCCGTCGCCGTCATCACGGCGGGCATGGTGAGCATTCCCCCGCCGTGCGGTGCCTTTGCGGGCACTTTGCGGAACGCGTCGCCCCACACGTCATCGCGTTTGTAAATCCACTGTGCGGTGCGTTCGTTAAGAAACGTGTAGTCGCTCTCGATGAGGTCGCGCACTGGACCGTTACGGCGCACGAGGTCGGCGAAAAAGGCGTCGGTTTGCTTGAGCATCTGGCCCTCCATCTGTCGATGGAAATAGAATCCGCCGGGCGGCGGCATGGAGCCAAGCTTGTCGAGCCGCAACCAACGTTCGGTGAAGCGGCGGATGAATGACGCGGCGTTGCGGTGATTGAGCATTCGCTCGACTTGCGCACGGCGAGTGGCGGGGTCGGTGAGTTTGCCCGCGGTAGCCAGCGAAAGGAGTTCCGCATCGGGCATGGATGACCACAGATAGTAGCTAAGCCGGGAGGCGAGGTGGAAATCGCCCGCCGCTTCTGGCTCGCGCAGGTAGTAGAAATTTGGCGACGCGATCATCGCTGTGTAGGCCACCCGCAACGCCTCATCGCGCGAGGCTCCGGCTTGCAAACGCTTGTCGGCGAGCGCCAAGTAGCGCGCGGTCTCATCAGACGTCACGGGCCTGCGCCACGCTCGGAGCGCGAAGTTTCGAATCAACTCGACCACCGGCTCCTGCCCGGTCTTGCCGTAGAGAAACGTGTGACCGTGCGGCGGCCAAACTGTAAAGATTGGCTCGATGGTAAGGCTGTGTATGCGAATGTGTGGTCCAGCATAGCCCGCGGTGAACAGTGCTCGCGCCATGTCGTCGCGATAGTGCTCCTTCTCCTTGTCCGGCGCGTTGCCTTTCGGAGGCTGGCGATGGTCAGCTGGGAAATATTTCTCGACGAGCTTCTCGGTGGTGAGGCCGCGTTCATGGGGCGCGTTCTCCCAACCGAGCCACGGTAGCCATTTCGCATCAATCCACGTCTCGGTGGTGTAAGTGTGCTTTTGGCCGTCGCCGGGCAGCGCCCATTGCGTCAGCATTTCCGTGTTGGGATTGCCTTCGTTAAAGGCGCCGCGTCGCGAATCGATCAGGTGCAACCCAAGCAGCATCGGTTCGTCCTGACGGCTGCGGATGAGTTCGCCCCACGGATGCCGCTGGTTATGCGCCGAGGCCTCTATCGTAATGCGATACCGACCGGACACACCGACGCCGGTGCCCGCGATTTTCGATGGTGCGATACGTCCGATGTTCGACGCCGCGCCCGGCTCGCGGTAGCGGTCCATGAGCAAGTCGTAATCTTTGTTGAAAACCCGCGACAGGCCCTCTAACCCGCCCGGCCCCTCAGTGCGGATGTGCGCAGCAAATCTGCGCGTCTCCACTTTAGGCATCGCGTAGGGAACCGTGGCCAAATTCAGACACTCCTCCGCCGCGCCGATGATGAGCTTGAGCAGGAAGTCCGACATCACAAGGCGGTGGCCAATGTTGTCGAAGCCGTGCTCCAGCTCGTCAGCGGGAAATTCGCGGATGGGATCCTCGCTATGCCGCGAGACGCTGCCATCGCCGTTGGCATCCTCAGGCTTGGGAATGCCGAGGTTCCGAAAAAGCGGCTGCTCGAGGTAAAGCAAGTCCCGCAGTGTGTTGCGGAGTTCGATGCGATTGAGGCGGCGAATGACCGGCTTGGTGGCGACCGATTGCTTGGCGTATCCGGCAGTGAGTTTGGAGGTCAGTAGTTCGATGACTTTGGCTTTCTGCGCGGCATCCGGCTGCGGCTGTTTCGGCGGGGGCATCTCGCCGAGACGCAGCTGGTCGAGCACCGACTGCCACGTGGCGAGGTCGTCAGGCTTAAGC
>Ga0194132_10006977_pt1 | contig 17123 bp, 10 predicted proteins | sample TA2KigOf80mmetaG_FD_148612 | JGI IMG/M metagenome (GOLD analysis project Ga0194132, IMG submission 148612) | Freshwater microbial communities from Lake Tanganyika, Tanzania - TA2015054 Kigoma Offshore 80m | ecosystem: Environmental > Aquatic > Freshwater > Lake | place: Tanzania: Lake...
GGCAGGTGCGCGAGGTTCCAGATCAACTGTTTGATCACTATGCGGCCGAATACACCTTCGCCGATGGCACGCGGATGCTGGTGCAGGGCAGGCATCAGAACAACTGCCATAATTTCTTCGGTGACGTTATTCACGGCACGAAGGGGTCCGCCATCCTGGGCGAAGGCCAGTCACGACCGCGCCTGTTCAAGGGTCATCGGCAGAATTCAGAAGATGTCCTGTGGACTTATGAAGGTCCTCCGTGCGATCCGTATCAGCGGGAACACAACCTGTTCTTCGCAGCCATCCGCAACGATCAGCCGTGGAACGAGACTGAACGCTCCGCCAAGTCGTGTCTCACGGCGATCATGGGGCGCATGGCGTGCGAGTCCGGACGGCTGATCACGTGGGACGAAGCCCTGCAATCGTCCTTCGAGCTGGCCCCAGGATTAGATCGGATCACCTCGCTCGATTCACCAGCCCCGGTCATGGCGGACCACCACGGGCACTATCCGGTAGCGATGCCTGGATTCACTCAGGTGCTTTGATCCTCAGACTGTCTTGCTTGTCATCATTCCAGCACAACCGGTCCGTGTGCGTGAGGACCTCAATTGGAATGCCACAATTGACGAGTGGAAACTCTATGAGCAGAACACCGGATGAGCTTGTGCCCAGTTCGTGTCGCACTGGGACCGAACAGACAAAGGTCCGGACGGAACCGAACCGTACTTCGGACTCGAGGTCATGTTCAACACGTATGAATCGGCGCACCTTTCTGCACACGGCTGTCGCTGGGGCGACAGCATTCGCCTGGCGGCGCTCGGTGCGGACGGATTCTCGCGCCCTCGAGACCCATGCGGCCAAAGCCATTAATCTGGAGGAGGCCTTTCAGAACCCTCCGGACTCGGCCCGGCCGGGAGTCTACTGGTACTTCATGGACGGGAACCTGGATCGTGAAGCGATGGTGGTTGACTTGGAGTCGATGAAGGAGGCCGGCCTTGGGAACCTGGTCTTCCTTGAAGTGGATGTGGGTGTGCCGCGTGGGCCGGTGAAATTCATGAGCGAGGAATGGCAGGACCTATTTGTCAACGCAGTTCGTCATTCAGAGCGCTTGGGAATTGACATCACCCTGGGTGCTGGACCGGGCTGGACTGGGAGTGGAGGGCCTTGGGTCAAGGCCGAGCAGTCGATGCAGCATCTGGTGTTTAGCGAGGTCAGCCTGAAGGGCCCCGCCACCTTCGAAGGCGCACTCCCCGTCCCTGAACAGAGAAGTACCCCATGGCACAAGATGCACAGTCCTTTCTACGAGGATGTCGCCGTCTACGCCTTTCCAAGCTGCAAGCCGGTCATCAGCGATATCGACGAGAAGGCTCTATACAAGCGCGACCCCTACACATCAGCGCCTGGAATCAAGCCTTACCTGCCGACCCTTGCAAGGTACTCGGAACCCGACAAATCGAAACTGATCGATCGGAAACAGATCATCGATCTGACCGACCGCTTACAGCCGGACGGTAGACTGAAGTGGGACGTCCCGCCCGGTGACTGGACGGTCATGCGCATGGGGCGGCGTTCTACCGGCGCAAGCTCTCGGCCGGCTCCTGCGCCCGGCGTGGGCTTTGATCATGACAAATTCGACGCCGCCGCACTGGATCATCATTTCAGGAACTACTACGGAAAACTGCTGGGCAAAGTGGGACCACGTGCCGGCAAACATGGATGGACCGCCGTTCATCTCGACAGTTGGGAAATGGGTGCGCAGAACTGGACGCCGAAGTTTCGAGAAAAATTCAAGAAACGCCGTAGCTACGATCCGCACCCTTACTTAGTCACTTTCAGTGGACGCGCGGTAGAAAGTGTCGAGGTCTCGGAACGCTTCCTCTGGGATGTACGCCTTACCGCACAAGAACTTGTCCTGGAGAATTACGCAGGGCACCTGAAACTGCTGGGGAAAAAGCACGGCTTTGAGTTGTCCATTGAACCCTACGACATGAACCCTGCCGCCGACTTGGATCTGGGGGCCGTGGCGGATGTCCCAATGTGTGAATTCTGGAGTGCCGGAATGGGGTTCGACTCGTCTTTCAGTTGCATTGAGGCCTCCTCCATTGCCCACACGATGGGCCGCCCGATCGTTTCGGCTGAAGCGTTTACCGCGGAAAATAGCGAGAAATGGCAACAGTATCCCTGGTCAATGAAGAACCAGGGCGACTGGGCTTTCTGTCTGGGCGTCAATCGTTTTGTCTACCATACCTTTGCCCACCAGCCGCTTGGAGATGAATATCGCCCGGGTATGACCATGGGACCGTACGGCGTACATTGGGACCGGGGCCAAACGTGGTGGCCCCTGGTGAAAGAGTACCACCGCTATATCACCCGGTGTTCCCATCTGCTGCGCCAGGGTGTAATGGTCTCTGACATCCTGTATCTGACCCCCGAAGGTGCCCCTCACGTTTTTCGTGCTCCAGCCAGCGCACTGGAGGGCCATGGACCGCTCGCGGACAAGAAGGGTTACGGGTTTGACGGATGCTCACCGAATATTTTGATCGCGAGGGCCAGCGTGAAAGACGGTCAGGTAGTTTTTGCAGGCGGAACCTCGTACCGTTTGCTGGTTCTGCCCCGCCTGAAGACGATGACGCCGCAACTCGTGGAAACGATTCGCGCCTTGGTCGAAGACGGAGCAACCGTTGTCGGATCTCCACCGGTAAAGTCGCCCAGTTTGTCGGGCTATCCCGCCTGCGATGCCGAGGTTCAGCGGTTGGCGCTAGAACTCTGGGGCAGCCGGGAAGCGCCTGCGGTGGTAACAGCACGCAAGTATGGAAAGGGAGTGATTCTCTGGGGTGGCGAGCTATGGCCAGACAGCGCCGGTGCGGACCCATTGCCTTCCCTGTATCCGTCTTATGATCAGACGGCGGCGGTGCTGAGAGCGTTGGAGGTGCCGGAAGATTTCAGTTCGACGGGTCCGGTGCGTTACGGGCATCGGACCACGGAGGCGCAGGAAATCTATTTTGTGGCCAATTCCAGCGATGCTCCGGTTCAACCGGATTGCCGCTTCCGCGCAGGCCAGGGCCAACCGGAGTTGTGGGATCCGGTCACCGGTAATCGCCGGGCACTCCCCAAGTATCATCAGGAAAAGGGCCTGACCACCATTCCCATGGAATTTGCCCCATATCAGAGTTTCTTCGTTGTCTTTCCGAAAACCACCGACAGGTTGCGGGTGAACACCGGAAACACGAATTTCCCAACCTTGCAGGTGGTGGGAGAGTTGCACGGTGCCTGGGATCTGACCTTTGCCCCGAAATGGGGTGGACCAGAAACAATCATCTTCGACACGCTGAAGGATTGGACCCACCATCCGAATCGCGGCATCAAGTACTATTCCGGCATCGCGACCTATCGGAAGATCTTTGACCTTCCTCATGAGTTCGAAGCAAGAATTTATCTGGATCTTGGGACGGTTCACGACATCGCGCGTGTGCAGCTGAACGACAAGGATCTGGGAGTGGTGTGGTGTGCGCCGTGGCGCCTGGACGTTACAGAGGATGTGAAGACGAAGGGCAATGTACTGGAGGTGGACATCGCCAATCGCTGGCCAAACCGTCTCTATGGCGACCAGCAGGCACCTGATAAAGAGGTACGGACCGTCAAATGGGAATCCGGCTTTCTGGGCGGCAGGGAGTACAAAACTGGCCGTTACACCTTTGCGACGACTGAGGGCCCCAACACACTCCTGCCCTCCGGTCTGCTGGGGCCTGTGCGAATCCTTGTCGACCAGAAATGAATAAGGACAGAAGGAGGGAGCGGTGAAGAAATTGGGATTGTTTCATACGTTCCCGGTCTCCAGGGTTGTAGGCCGCATGCCCTCATGCGGCGCTGCTGGTGAAAACACCGGAAAGCGTCGAAAGCACGAGCGGCTGTCATTTTGATACCAGCGTATACGGACGCTCCAAGATGTAACGGATCAGCTCACTATCCTGGATGCGGACGATCCCACTCTCCGACTCGGGTTTGGGGGCTTGGGGCAGACTGCTGACTGCTGAAGACCGAGGCGAGCCCAACTCATGATCTCAAGAATCTCAGGGTGACGCCCAAGCCTCCATCGAATTCCTGTACAGAACGGAGGTGAAGGTCTGGGACTCGTTCCCTCCCTGGCCCGGTGGGAGCGACGCTTTGGATCTTTCGCATGTTTCGAGCTTCAACTATTACAGAACTCTGACAACCGGATTTGTCTGACACTGAAATAATAGTCCGCTATGAGCCATTCATTGACGATCATTCAAGGCGGCATGGGAGCAGGGGTTTCGAGTTGGAGGCTTGCGCGGGCGGTGTCCCAACAGGGTCAACTCGGAGTTGTTTCTGGAACGGCCCTGGATGAGATCCTGGCCAGACGTTTGCAGGACGGCGATCCTGGCGGACACATGCGGCGCGGCATAGACCATTTTCCCTTTCCCAGAATGGCCGAACGGATCTGGCAGGCTTATTACATCCCCGGCGGCAAGGCGGAGAGCCAGTCCTATCTGAAATTGCCCATGCACTCCAAAGACAGCCCTCGCGAGCTGGTGGAGCTTTGCGTGGTCGCCAACTTTGTTGAAGTGTTCCTTGCCCGAGAAGGCCATGACAACCCAGTGGGCATCAACTATCTGGAAAAGATCCAACTACCCCATTTGCCTTCCATTTATGGCGCCATGCTGGCCGGGGTCGAGTATGTCCTGATGGGGGCAGGCATTCCCGTCAAGGTCCCGGGCGTACTCGACCGTTTTGTCAATCACGAGCCGGCAAACTATCCCCTACAAGTCGTGGGCGCCCAGGACGGTGACGATACGACTCTGACATTTGTCCCGCGGGAGTTGATGGAGTGCGATCTCGCGCCGCTCACCCGGCCGAAGTTTCTCGCAATCATTGCCTCCAACATCCTTGCCACCACCCTTCTGAAGAAATCCAACGGCCGGGTTGATGGATTCATCGTTGAGGGGCCGTCCGCAGGTGGTCACAATGCACCGCCTCGCGGAAAGCCCCAGTTCAACCAGGCGGGTGAGCCGATCTATGGCGAGCGCGACAGAGTTGACCTGGAAAAGCTGCGCGAGCTAGGGCTGCCGTTCTGGCTCGCTGGAGGGTACGGTTCGCCTGAGAAGTTGAGAGAGGCCCTTTCTGCAGGCGCTGCGGGTGTGCAAGTAGCAACCGCATTTGAGTTTTGTGCCGAGTCGGGGCTGAGAGACGACTACAAGCAAACGTTAGTGGCGAGAGCGGTCTCTGGGGAGACCAGGGTATTCACCGATCCGCTGGCCTCTCCCACCGGCTTTCCGTTCAAGGTCGCGCACCTGGAAGGTTCGATATCGGAGGAAGACGTTTATTTGGCCAGACCCCGCATCTGCGATCTGGGCTATCTGCGCGAGGCTTATCGAACCGCTGATGGCAGGGTCGATTACCGCTGCTCCGGCGAACCCATGACACTCTACGTTTCCAAGGGTGGAAGGGTCGAGGATACCGCGGGCCGGAAATGCCTTTGCAATGCGCTGGTAGCAAATATCGGACACGCGCAAGTGCGGAAAGGCAAGTACGTTGAAAAAGGGGTGGTGACCGCCGGAGACGATTTGACCGAAATTCCGCGCTTTCTCTTGCCGGGCACCTCAGCCTACAGCGCCGCCGACGTGATCACCCGACTACTCAGTGGATGACTCTCCGCCTTTCGCACGGCGAGCGCGGCTTCGCCTCTCAAGCCCGGAGCGGTCAGCCGGCATGCGATGAGTGGCCGCTGATTTTGTCTTGTAGCTGTCATTCAGATTCCCAGACCCTTATCGCCTCGGCTATGGCATCTTGGCGAGAATCTGGCCAATCTCTTCAGCCGTGAAGGCTCGAAGTGTTTGTGTTCGAACATTACCCAACGAGCCAAGGCTCAATCCGAGAGCAGTTGCGGTCGCTTCATCAGGAGCTTCAAAGATCAGCACTCCGTCGTACTGTCCTAGGGTCCAGTAAACTTCCTTCACCTTGGCACCGGCCTTGGCGGCTGTGCTCCTGAAAGCTTCAGCGCGTTTGATCGTCTCCTTTACCTCGTGGATTCCTTGATCGGTAAAGTTCAGAAGCAAGAGATGTGTTGCCATGATCTGTCTCCTTATCCCCAACCGCCGTCAGCGTAGGGATTCGAGTCATACCTTCAGGGTTTGGTACCCACCCGTTGCATTTGTGATGCCAGCTGCGAAAGACTGGTAGCGAGCGGCGATCCCGAAGTTGCAGAACTGCCGAGGCTTTCGAGTTTGGTTGAGATGACCCAGCCGTGGGTGAAGGCCCTCGCATCGCGATCGCGGGGCACTTCGGCGAAACGATCATGGATCAATAGAGAGTCCGGCCCTTCAGTTTGCTGATGCCCGCAAGGAGGCTTTGTCGACTGACCTATCTTCGAGGGACAAGGCGATCAGCGCCTTCACGATCTCGGTGGCACAACAAGTGCTCGTCTTGCTGCCATTCTGGACTGTCGAGCTAAGAATGATGAAGCGATATGAAAAAATAGTGAGACTTCAACGGCGCGCTGACGCGCTCGAGTCGCCGCTGCAGGGCCGGGTAAACGAGCACAAGCGCGACAAGATCGCTCTCAACTTCAAATTTCACCTATGAACCGTCTGGGGAGTTGGCATATCTGCTGGCTTAGCCTGCTGTTGGTTCCAGCGCGAGCGGCCGAGTACCACGTTGCAGTAAATGGCAACGACAACAATGAAGGCTCCGCTCAGAGGCCATTCCGAACCATCTCCGAAGCGGCGCGCATTGCCCAGCCTGGAGATATGATCACGGTGCACGCGGGAACGTATCGCGAGCGCGTTACGCCACCACGGGGTGGAGCGTCCGACTCAAAGAGAATCACTTATCGGGCCGCACCGGGCGACCTCGTCTGGATCAAAGGTTCGGAAGTAACCCGTGACTGGGAACCCCATCGCGGCGACGTCTGGGTGCTCACTTTGCCTAGATCGTTCTTCAAAGATTACAACCCCTATACGGATCCGATCGAGGGAGATTGGTTCAACGGCCAGGGCAGGCCACATCACACCGGCGAGGTTTATCTGAACGGCAAGGCGCTCTTTGAAACCACCTCGCTGGAACGCGTGCTGAATCCTGAACCCTTTCCGGATGCGCGCGACAGGGACGCCTCGACCTGGACCTGGTTCACCCGAAGCGACGAGAGCGCCACCTACATTTACGCGAACTTCCACGGCAAGAATCCGAACCAGGAAACGGTAGAGGTTAATGTGCGCAACAGTTGCTTTTATCCGGATCTTCCCGGAAGGGATTACATCACCGTTCGTGGCTTCCACATGAGTCATGCCGCGACGCAGTGGGCCGCGCCCACGGCGGAACAGATCGGCCTGATTGGAACGCACTGGAGCAAGGGCTGGGTGATTGAGGATAACGAAATCAGCGACTCGAAGTGCTCCTGCGTCACGCTCGGCAAGGAACGCGCGACGGGTCACAATGTCTGGTCTCGAAACCCGGCAAAGGACGGTGCGACCCACTACAACGAAGTGATCTTCCGGGCTCTCGAAGCCAGATGGTCCCGGGAGAACGTCGGATCGCACGTCGTTCGCGACAACACGATCTTCAATTGCGAACAGGCTGGAATCGCGGGAAGCCTCGGCGCAATCTTCAGCCGCATTACGGGCAATCACATCTTTAACATTTGGACTAAACGGCAATTCAGCGGAGCCGAAATGGGCGGCATCAAACTGCACGGTGCCATCGACGTGCTGATCGAGAAGAACCGCATTCACAACGCAGGCCGGGGACTATGGATGGATTGGATGGCGCAGGGTACGCGCATTTCTTCGAACCTCCTTTACGACAACACGACGGACGATCTGTTTGTCGAGGTAAACCATGGTCCGTTCATCGTCGACAACAACCTGTTCCTCTCGCCCCTCAGCCTTCGGGACTGGTCCGAGGGCGGAGCCTACGCCCACAACCTGTTTGCGGGCAGCATTGTGAGCCGGCCAGAACTTAGTCGCTGGACTCCTTATCACCGGCCGCATTCGACTGCGCTGGCCGGGGTCACCCTGACGAATGGCGGAGACAACCGGTTCTTCAACAACCTGTTCATCGGAGGCGCCAGCAAACCGGCGTTTCGCCATCCGGAAGATCCTGCGCTGTCGGGCTTTGGCCTTTGGGTCTACAATGCTCGTGCGTTTCCCTCGAAGGCCGGCGGTAATGTCTATCTGAACAATGCGCGGCCGTACATCGACGAAGCCGGCCCTCTCCAGTTACTCGACGCCGACGCCGCTCCTCAGATCGTGGAGGAGGCAACCAGCGTGTTTCTGCGGTTGGCAATCGATCCGGCTACCATCGCGAACGCGTCTGCTCAGACCGTCACGACCGCACGGCTCGGCAAGACCCAGGTGTCTGAGCTGGGCTACGAGAACTACGATGGGACGCCTCTCGCGATCGACAGGGATTATTTCGGCAAGCCGCGCGGTAGCGAGAAGCCTCATCCCGGCCCGTTCGAATTGCCCTCCAGCCGTGACGGGAAGATTCGAGTGTGGTAACAAAACCGCGCAGCGCCCGCAAAGTTGGCGCAGCTACAACAAACAGAATGCCCGGAACCCGTCCTGCCGAATCTGCCTGAGTCAGGACCGGCGTCCTCACCATGCGTCCTGGATTCCCGAGCCTCTCTTACGGCGGGCACCTGAACAGGCCGAGGTTCAAGACAGGAGCCCGTGTGTCAGCAAGGACTGCTGCGATACCGTTGTGAGGGAACCCTCAGGAAAAGCGTTTGAAGCACGGCCGGGCAACGTGCTTGATTGACTGTTCATCTCTCATTCCAAGAGTTAATGAACTGCCCGATGATCCTTCTCTTTTACTTCGAAGTGCGTCAGATCACAGTGACCTAACAATAAATCACAATAGTTCCTTTTTGTCCTGGGTCTGCAGGCGCCGTCAACTGTGCCCCGCCGCCGGTCCGGCTGCTCTGATTTGAGTTTTCCTTGGGATGTAGCCGCAGAGGGGTTCCTCGGCAAGGTAGTCGCCAGTCATGGCATAGGCACGCGCGCGTGAACCGCTGCAAATCTCCTTGAACTCGCAGTCGCCGCATTTGCCTTTTAGTTTTGACGTGTCGCGGAGATCTTGGAACAGAGGTGAATCGCGATAAATATCAATCAGTGAGTCCTTGCGCACATTGCCAGCGGAGATTGGCAGAAATCCGCTGGGATAAATATCGCCGGTATGTGAGACGAACAGAAAGCCCCGCCCTTCGTTGATTCCGGCGGCACGGCCAATGGGTCCAGCCTGCAACAACTTCTGTGGACGAAGGTGTGCCGGCATTTCTTTCAACCGCTGCAATAGAACCCGCCGATAGTGAGGAGCTGCGGTGGTCTTGATGTCGAAAGGCGCCTTCAGGTAAAGATCGACCAAAAATTGAAACACGTGTTCGTAATCGTCGGCACTGACTTCATCCTCCGCTCTGCCGCGCCCCGTCGGCACGAGAAAAAAGACGCTCCAGAGCGTAATGGTTTTCGTGATCAGCAAGTCGGCAATGGCCTGGAGGTCGCCTAGATTGTGCCGGGAGACAGTGGTGTTGATCTGTACCGGCAAGTTCACTTCGTGCGCGTAGTCGATGCAGTTCATTGTCCAGCTGTAAGAGCCGGACACCTGCCGGAAGCGGTCGTGAATTTCTGCCGTCGCGCCATCCAGGCTTACGGCGAGACGCGACAGCCCTGCCTGTTTGAGGTGAGTGACCACGGGGCGCGTCATCAAGGGTGTGCCACTGGGTGTCATCGCGACCCGCAGGCCCTTTTGAACTGCGTAAGGGATCAGCTCAAAGAGGTCGGTACGCTTCATGGGATCCCCGCCGGTTAGCACAAACAACGGGTTGCCACACTGGCTGATCTGGTCTATGAGCTGAAAACTTTCTCGCGTAGTGAGTTCCAGCGGATGACGCCACTGAATGGCTTCCGCGCGGCAATGCAGGCAGGCTAAATCGCAGGCACGCGTAGTTTCCCAGATGGCGATGTAAGGATTCTGCTGGAAATTCAGACGTTGCATCGCTTCTTCCCAAGACTTACTAGTCCGAGCAGTGGTTGGCGCACACGACTCAGAGTTGAACTCTCCCCCCTCTCCCCGCAGGCTCGCGGGGAGAGGGAATCGGGGGTGAGGGGCGCTGATTGGCGCCCACGCCGTGTCCTGCTACCTCTGCACCCACACGGATCAAGAGTAGAGCGGAGCAAATAAGTTCGCTATGACTTAAGTCACAGAGACGCACGTTGGACAAATTGGGGAACCAAAGTCCCGAACACCAAGCAATGCCAGCCCGCCGCCCGCAGGAGCAGTCATGGATAATCGGTACCGAGAGTTGGAATGCTCGGCAGCAAATCCCTTTGTGATGCCGCAGAGGTTCGCATTGCTATCGATTTTTCATCTGGTATCATCCGGTCGAACCTTTTCGATTGGACGGAGAAGCCAGCATGAGCACGCAGGGCACAACTTCCAGAGGCAAATATTTAGCGCTGGGCACAGTATCCTTCACCGTCTGCTTTGCAGTTTGGGGTCTCATCAGCGCGTTCGCCTCGCACTTCCGCGAGCAGTTCGGGCTCTCTGCCACTCAGACGGCCTTTCTAGTGGCCCTGCCCGTGCTGCTGGGATCGCTGGCACGTATCCCCATGGGCATTCTGGCGGATCGCTTCGGCGGGCGCATCGTTTTTACGGTCCTGATGATCGCAGTGGCCTTTCCGGCCTTTTTGGTTCCACAAGCGCCGAGTTTCCAAACTCTTCTGATTGCCGCCTTTTTTCTTGGCCTGGCCGGATCTTCCTTTGCCGTGGGAGTCAGCTTCGTCTCGCGCTGGTATCCGCCGGAGCGCCAGGGGTCGGCGTTGGGTGTGTATGGGCTGGGAAACATCGGGCAATCCGCTGCTGTTTTCCTGGGGCCTCTGTTGGGAACGTTGATCGGCATCCCTGGCGTGTACCGGATCACTGCGGCCCTAGTGCTCGTCTGGGGCATTGCCTTCGGCCTGGTGGCTCGCAATGCGCCAGCCAAAGCGGTGCCGAAGGGGTTGGGTGCCATGTTGGCGATCCTGACCAGGGAACGCCTGGCCTGGGTGCTCTCTCTTTTCTACTTCCTCACCTTCGGCGGATTCGTGGCTTTCTCTATTTATCTGCCCACCCTATTACGCGATCAGTTTGCACTCTCAGCAGCGGATGCCGGCTTTCGCACGGCGGGTTTTGTGGTTCTCGCCACATTGCTACGCCCGGTGGGTGGCTGGCTTTCAGACAGAATTGGCGGAGCGCGGGTGTTATCAGCCGTCTTTCTCGGCATTACCCCTTTCGCCTTGTTGATGTCCTGGCCCGAGATGGTCCCATTTACGGTGGGCGCGTTGGGATGTGCCGCCTTGATGGGGTTTGGCAATGGCGCGGTCTTCAAACTCGTCCCACAGTACTTTCCCGCCACTACTGGAACCGTGACCGGATTGGTGGGGGCGATGGGCGGCATGGGCGGTTTCTTTCCACCGCTGCTTCTGGGATTTTTTCGCGATCGGATGGGTACAGTCTGGCCGGGCTTCGTGCTCCTCGCGGCAATGGCTCTGGGTTTATGGTGGTTGAACCGAAGGATTTTCATTCCAAGCCAGGAAGCACTCGAGTTAGCTTGGCCGCCCGAGCTGAACCGCACAGCCGACCGGCTGCGGGCAGGCTCTTGGGCAACGCTATGGACCGGGTTGCTGGTGGCTTCGATCGTCGTGGGCTCGCGCACGCTGCAGAATTTTGACGCGGCTCTAGTGGTCTATACCTTTGCCGTGATCTTTGCCACCTTCGGCGTTGTTTATCACTATTGCGTGTGGCTGCAGAAGCCTCCCACGCAAATGTACTGGCGGCGAAGCTGGCAGCTTTTCTTTCAGCGAGGCGTGTTCGCGAGTTTGGCTCAGTTGGCGCGAATGGCGCTCACTCATCTGTTGGTCCAGAGTTTCATCGGCAAACGCTCCCGGCTGCGCTGGTGGATGCACCAGTTGCTTTTCTGGGGATGCCTCTTGGCTGTGGCCATCACGTTTCCGCTCGTATTTGGATGGATTCATTTCGAGACTCATCCCGAAGACCAGTTGATTTACGTCGCCCATGTGTTCGGATTTGCAGCCTTCTCCTTCCGGTTGCACACGGTGTTTGCGTGGACACTGTTTCACGGATTGGATATTTCAGCCGTAATGGTGCTGGCGGGCATCACACTGTCTCTGTGGCGGCGCATGCGGGACGCGGGCGCGCAAACCCTCCAGACATTTGCGATGGACTTTCTTCCGCTCATCCTCCTCTTTGCCATCTCGGTGACTGGGCTGGCGCTGACGGCCTCAACTCTCTGGCTGCGGGGTGGCTTTTATCCCTTCTTGTCCATTTTGCACGCCATCACGGTGATTGCGGCGCTGTTGTACCTGCCCTTTGGCAAGTTCTTTCACATATTTCAAAGACCAGCTCAACTGGGCGTGAAGCTCTACCAGCAGGCCGGCGAAGCCGGGCCGGCGGCCTATTGCCACCGATGTGGCGAAGCTTATGCCTCGCTACAGCATATTGAGGATTTGAAGCTGGTGCTGCCCCGGCTGGGTTTTGATTACTCGATGAGCCGCGCCGAGGAATCCTGGCAGCAGTTGTGTCCGGCCTGCAAACGCAAAACAGTGGCTACGGCCCAACTGAGGCTAAGGGAGGAGATACATGGCTAGGCTGCCTTCGCCTCAGGAAGAACTGAAGGAGCGTTATGGACCGCACCTGAATTATGTCCCTCCGGGGGGCTGGAGCGAGGCTTCGCGCCAGCCCCCCGAAAAGCTGGTAAAAACTCATTGCTGTTTTTGCGGCCAGCAGTGCGGCATTCAGTTAAAGGTGCGAAACAACCAGGTGATTGGCTTTGAGCCCTGGGAGGAGTTTCCTTTCAATCGGGGCATGCTCTGTCCCAAGGGTGTGAAGCGCTACATGCAAAGCAATCACCCCGATCGCCTGCTCAACCCGTTGCTACGCACGGACAGTGGATTCCGGGACTCCACCTGGGACGAGGCGCTGGACTTCACAGTTCGGCGCTTGCGCGAGGTCCAGGAGCGCTATGGAAAGGATGCTGTGGCCCTCTACGGCGGCGCTTCGCTCACTTCGGAAAAGTCCTACCTGTTGGGCAAGTTTGCGCGGGTCGCGCTGGGCACGCGTCACATCGATTATAACGGGCGGCTCTGTATGGTTTCAGCCGGAACGGCTTACAAGCTAGCCTTTGGCGTGGATCGCTCGCCCAATCCGTGGAGCGACATTCCCGAAGCCCAGGTCGTGCTGGTGACCGGCGCCAACGTGGCGGACTGCGCTCCCATTACGACTGACTACCTTTGGCGTTGCCGTGATAACGGCGGAAAGTTGATTGTCATTGACCCGCGAATGACGCCCGTGACGCGCAATGCGGATCTTTATTTACCAGTCCGGCCCGGAACGGATGTGGCGCTGCTCATGGGCATCCTGCATGTGGTGCTGCGCGAGGGCTGGGAGAAACGGGATTTTATCAATCGGCATACGCTCGGATTCGACGAGGTCGCCAAATCGGTCCAACCTTGGGATCCACGCAAGACGGCTGAACTGACCGGTGTGCCTCCGGAATCCATTGAAAGAGCAGCCCGCTGGTTTGCCGGCGCTGAACGTGCCATTGCGTTGCACGCCCGCGGCATCGAGCATCAGTCGAAAGGCGTCGAAAACGTGCTGTCGGTGATCAACCTCTGCCTGGCAACCGGCAACATTGGCCGAGCAGGGGCCGGCTGCATGATGATTACCGGCCAAGGCAACGGCCAGGGCGGGCGCGAACACGGTCAGAAATGTGATCAATTGCCGGGCCAGCGCTCCATCAGCGATCCCGAGGCGCGCCGCCACGTCGCCAAGGTTTGGGGCATTGAACCAGACGAGATTCCCCAGGCGGGCTATTCAGCGGTCGAGATCATGGAAGCCATCCATCGCGGCGAGATCAAGGCGCTGCTCTCCATTTGCTTCAATCCGCTGGTCTCGCTTCCCGATGCTGGCTTCACGCGGGAGGCTCTAGAGAGGCTGGAATTTTTCGGCGTGGTCGATTTCTTTCTCTCCGAAACTGCCCAACATGCCGACGTGGTGCTGGCGGGTAGTTTACAGGAGGAAGAAGAGGGCATTGTGTGCAGCGCCGAAGGCCGGGTGCTTCACATTCAGAAAGCGGTAGATCCACCAGGCAACGCGCGGGGCGATATCCGCATTTACGTGGACCTGGCTCATCGGTTGGGCAAGAAAAAGTTCTTTCCCTATCGCGACGGTCACGACATTTTCGAGGAATTGAGGGAAGCGTCGCGCGGCGGTCCAGCCGACTACTTCGGCATCACTTATGAAAAGATCGATGACCAGATGGGAGTGTTCTGGCCTTGCCCAACCCTGGACCATCCGGGAACGCCACGATTGTTTGAAGGTTTCCGATTCTTTCATCCCGATGGCAAGGCCCGTTTTGTCGTGGCGGAGTATCGCGAGTCCGGCGATCCGGTGAATGAGGAGTTTCCGGTTTATCTCACCACCGGGCGAGTCGTAAGCCAGTACCTGTCAGGAACTCAGACCCGTCGCATCGGCGCGCTGGTGGATCAGCACCCGGCGCCGCGCTTGGAGATTCATCCGCGTTTGGCCGAGACTCTGGGCATCAAGCCGGACGACTGGGTGACGGTAACTACCCGGCGGAGGGAGATCACGTTGCAAGCCCTGGTGGTGAAAACCATTCGCCCTGATACCGTGTTTATCCCCTATCACTGGCCGGGCCAACAGAGTGCCAATCAGTTAACTCACCGCACCCTCGATCCACGCAGCAAGATCCCGGAATACAAGGTCTCGGCTTGCCGCCTCCGCAAAGCCGAGGAGCCGCCGGACTGGGCCAGAACTGGAAAGGCTCACGCTTCTGCCAATTCGTCCTTTCCGATCCTGGAGGAGCGCTACTGATGTTCGGCTATGAGTTCTATGTTGATCCGTCGCGGTGCATTGGCTGTCAGTCGTGTATCAACGCCTGCGCCGAGTGCGAGACGCATCGCGGCCATTCGATGATCCATGTGGACTTCATCGACCGCCCTTCGTCGCTTGCCTCGGTGCCGTTTGTTTGCATGCACTGCGATGATCCTACCTGCGCTCAAGTCTGTCCGGCCGATGCCATCAAGAAGAATGAAGATGGCGTGGTCCAGTCTTCGTTGAAACCGCGCTGCATTGCCTGCTCCAACTGCGTGCTGGCCTGTCCCTTTGGCATTCCCAAGGTAATCACCGAATTCGAGCAGATGATGAAATGTGATATGTGCTACGACCGGACTTCCGCCGGCAAGCGGCCCATGTGCGCCACGGTCTGTCCCAGCCAGGCACTGGCCTATGTGACGCCAGAGAAGATTGGCCGCCGCCGTGAGCAGCCATCCAATACGTTTTATTTTGGTCGTCAGAAGGTCACCACCAAAGTTTTCATGATGCTACCGCCGGAGCACCAAGCACTGAACGTGGATGTCGTAGATTACATGTGGGAGGGAGAGTCATGATGTTTCAGCGGCGACCCAGTTCCGATCCACTGTGGAAGGATGAATTTTCAGTCCAGGCAGCCGATGAGCGGTACGTGAATCGCAGGCAGTTCAGCAAATTTCTGGTGCTGACGAGCTTCGGCCTGCTGGTAGGTAATCTCTGGATCTTGATCCGTTCGCTGCGCCACAGAGCGCCTGTCTATCCTGCTGTTCCCATAGCGCGACTCGGGGAAATCCCCATCGGTGGAGTCAAGCAGTTCCGCTACCCGGACGCCGGAGATACTTGCTTGATGATCAGAACTGCACCGGATCACTACGTCGCTTACAGCCAGAAGTGCACTCATCTCTCCTGTGCAGTCATCTATTCCCAGGTCAACAATCGGCTGGAATGCCCCTGTCATGATGGGTACTTCTCAGTGAATGATGGAAGGGTGCTGCAAGGGCCGCCGCCACGCCCCTTGCCCAAAGTGATGCTGGAGCAGCGCGGTGACGAATTAGTGGCTGTCGGTATCGATCTCAATGCGGAGGGATGACATGGAACACCACCAACCTCCGATTCAGAAAAGGGGCCTCACCGCCATTGATGGCGCCATGTCGCTGATCGTCATCCTGCTGATGGTTCAAATGTGGTTGCTCACCACGGCGCTGGAAGCGCTGTTGGCGGGTCACCGTGAAACGGCATTGCCTGCGGCACTGATCTCCGCCGCGATCTTCGGCGCGTGCCTGGTGCTTTTTCTCTTCGTGGACAAGATTGACAAGGAAGTGCGCCGGCGTTGAAAAATCGGCGGGTGGCGGATTCCGCGAGGAAGTCGAAATACTGGCAGGCCATGGCGGGACTCCCTCCACAGTCCGCCCAAAACCGGAACTCTCTTGCAGAGTGAGTTGACAGCCCGCCTTGATCGAGACGGGCCAGTGGGAGATGATGTCGCTCAGTCGGCGGCATTCCACCAGCTGCGACCAAATTCTTACACTGTTCGAGTTGTCGGCAAAATCGGCGGCAATTGGCGACACAGGTAGCCGAAGACCCGCAATAAATCGCTTCCTTACAAAGCGTAACTTATTGATAAATCATATGCGTGCTACTTCGGGACCAGGGGGTCGGAGGTTCGAATCCTCTCGCCCCGACCAATCTTTTGAGCAGTCTTCCGCCGATCCACCTTTCTTCAAACCTTCTTTGTCCTGTTCTGTTTGCTTTACCGTAGCTTTGTGAAAGGGGCTACTAGGTTTTAGGAATGTGGGGCTTGGCCCGGTCGCAGGCTCTGCTCTGGCTCATCTCCTCAAGCAGGCGCCTCCTTGTCGACGCTTTTCTCAGAATCCTGTCACCTCGGCAGCTGCTCAGGATCTCCTCGAGCAGGAGGACGACTTGCCTTGTGGCGACGCTGACTAGTGTAGTGTCCAAGAATTAGATGGACAGTTGGTTTTGAGGTTTTCTGGTTCTGGGTTGAGTACAACCGGGCTGAATTTGCTCAAGAGTCTGACGACACCGCGAGAGTTTTGCCCCGATGGATTCGACCGTGGCTGTCCAAACAAAGGGTTTCGGCTTTTCATTCCACACCTGTAAAAACTCCTCCATCGCCTTGATCAAGTCGGGGACACTGCGGAATGAACCACGGCGGATTCGTTTGGACGTCAATTCGGCAAACCAGCGTTCCACCAGATTGAGCCAACTGGAACTGGTCG
>Ga0194132_10006978_pt1 | contig 17123 bp, 15 predicted proteins | sample TA2KigOf80mmetaG_FD_148612 | JGI IMG/M metagenome (GOLD analysis project Ga0194132, IMG submission 148612) | Freshwater microbial communities from Lake Tanganyika, Tanzania - TA2015054 Kigoma Offshore 80m | ecosystem: Environmental > Aquatic > Freshwater > Lake | place: Tanzania: Lake...
AGAGGACGGGGAGAATCAGCGCAAATCGGCCTGCGATGAATCGCAACATGTCGACCTTGCCGATCCGGACTCTTGTCCTCGGGGCTACTACGTCACTACATGAAGACGACGGCGGTGAATGGGTCTCACGAGCCACTCACCGCCATCCCTTATAAGGCTACTCCGCGAGCTCGACCACCGAGAAGTCGTACCAGTTCTCCTGGGCGTTTGAGAACTTCTTGACCTTCGGGCTCAACACCAGAGGGTTGTAGTAGACGAACTTCGGCATGTAGGCGAAGTCCTGCCCCATCATGATGTCATTGGCCTTCTGGTAAAGCTCAGCGGCCTTGGCCTCATCGCGCGTCTTGAGCGCCTCGTTGAACAGCTTGTCGACCTCCGCATTGCAATACCAGGAGATGTTGAAGCCGTTCGGCGGCTGTGAATCGCAGCGCGCCATCATCTGCGTCCAGAAGGGGATCGACCAACCCCAGCCGATCTCGTTCATGTGGACGGTGGGCTCCATGCCCTTCAGCCATTTGCCGAGATAAGTGATCCACTCGATCTTGTTGAGCTTGACCTCGATGCCGACCTTCTTCAGGTCGCGCTGAATCCACTTCTCCCAAACCTCGTTGTAGCCGTACTCATAGATGTCGAACTCGAGCTTGAGCGGCTTGTCGGGTCCATAGCCGGCCTCGGCAAGCAGCGCCTTCGCGCCCTCGGGGTCATATTTGAACGGCTGGTAGCCGGCCTTGTACGCGTAGGTGCCGGGCGAGAGCATGCCGTATTCCGGGCGACCGGTGCCCTTCAAGATGTCAGTGGCGATGCCATCGCGGTTGACCGCCATGTTGATCGCCTTGCGGATCCGAACGTCCTTCATGATCGGATCCTTGTGATTGAAGAAGACAAGCCAGATCGAGGGGATATTGCCGTTGGTCGAAATCTGGAAGCCTTCGCTCTTGAGGCTCTCGAGCTCGTCCCACGGTGCCTCATTGATCATGGAGACTTCGCCGGACCGAATCGCCGCCAGCCGTGTCGCCTGATCCGCCATGGGGCGGAAGATCAACCGATCGATCTTGGCCTTCTCACCCCAATAGCCGTCGAACTTCTCAAACACGACCTTCACGTTCTGCTCGCGCTCGACGAACTTGAAGGCGCCGGTGCCGACCGGGTGCAGCGCGACGTCGGTATTGCCCCACTGCTCGACCGACTTCGGGCTCATCATCATCGGCATGCCGCAGGCCTGCACGCCCATCTGCAGCCATTCATAGTTCGGCTCGTTCAGCGTGACCTTGAGCTCGAAATCGCCGGTCCTCTCGACCGACTTGATCCAGCGCGTGTAATACGCCATGTAGGCGGCCGCCTGGTCATAGAACTGCTTGGCGCTCTTGTCCATGAAGCGGTCATAGTTCCACTTGGCGACATCCGCATTGAAATCGGTGCCGTCATGGAACTTGACGCCCTGGCGCAGCTTGAACGTATAGACGAGGCCGTCATCGGAGACGGTCCAGGATTCGGCGAGTGCCGGCTTCAGCTTGGCACGCGTCTCTTCGGGCTTGGCGAGGTCGAGCATCACCAGCCCTTCGAACATGTTGTGAATCGCGTTCGTGGTGTACCAGCTGCAGGTCGCGTGGGGGTCGAGGATATTCATCTCGCTCGACATGCCCCAGATGAACGTGCCGCCCGCCTCGGCGCTGCTCGGTGTGGCGCCGGCTCCGATCGCCGCTGCTCCGGCCAATACGGTTGCGAACGCCAGTCCCTGTATCCGTCTCAAGCCCATTTCGACAACCCCCCATCTGGATTAGCTAAGCCATTGCTGGCGTTGCCGCCGGCTGCGGCACGGCGCAGCTTTCCCGAATTGCCAGCGCGTCTCGGCCTCTGCAGCCGACCTCTCGCGCGGCGTTCCGATTTGAAGAACAATCCCCCGTCACCTGCCCAAGGGTTCGTTGCAACCGCGGAAACGCGGTTGCATCCCAGGGTCATTCTTCAACACTGTTGATCAGATTACCATGGCGAATAGGCACTGCAATCCGTTTCCGTGCCTCGGCTGTCGAATTCGAGGCTCGGTGCCGAACCGGCCAATGCTGTCATGCGGGGCCGGTCTGAAGAAAGAGACGCAGCGACGGGGGGAGCCGTGAGCGCACCAAAGGTCTATCTCGCCGGCCCCGATATCTTTCTGGCAAACGCGAAGGACGTGGCCGCTTGGCAGAAGGACGTGTGCTTGCGTCACGGCCTGACGCCGCTGCATCCGATGGACAACAACCTCGATCTATCAGGCGATCCTGCGGCCTTGGCGATGCGCATCTATCAAGCCGATGTCGGGCAGATGGTGGAGGCCGACGCGATCTGCGCCAACATGAACGACTTCATCGGCGCGGACCCCGATTCCGGCACCTGCTTCGAGGTCGGGTTCTTCGCGGGCTTCAACATGGCGTTGCGGCTCCTGAAGGCGACGAAACCCGAGAAGCCGATTTACGGCCATGTCGATGCTGCCGACACCTATGAGGAACGGATCGCGCGTTGGAGGGCTGGGCAATCTTCCACGAAAGACCTGGAGCGTTGGCGCTTCAGCACGATCGACATGCACATCAATCTGATGATGGAGATGGCGATGGCATCGAGCGGCGCCTTCATCACCGCCGGCTTCGAGGCGTGCGTAGCGCGGATCGCCGCAGACTGGCGCACCGGAAGATTCGCCGCGCCATCTCGTTAGCTGCCGTTGCGACCTATTGCGGACGGCGCGGTGGGCAGGTCGGAATGGTGAGCGTCGGCTCAGGCAGCTTGGTCAGCGCATCGCCGCAGGCGCGGTTGAGCTGCTCCTGCGTCAAGCCATAGCTGTAGGTCAGGTCGACCTTGCTCAGATCGCAGCCCGGGCACGAGCCGCTTGACTGGAAGCGCGCCAGATCGGCCGCATCGAACGCCATTGTCGGTGACGCGCCAAGAAAGAGGATCGCAGCCAACGAGGATGCGCGGATCATGTCGCTTCCGCCCCTTCGGTTGTTTTTGCCATCAGCGCAAGGTCGCCGCCGATCGCGGCCGTATTCTCCGACAATGTTGTCTCGCGCGCAAAGCGGTGAAGGTAGTAGGGCCCGCCGGCCTTGGGGCCGGTACCCGAGAGGCCGGAGCCGCCAAAGGGCTGCACGCCGACGACCGCGCCGATCATGCTGCGATTGACGTAGATATTGCCGGCCGGAAGCGCATCGGCGACATGGCGTTGAAATGCGGTAATCCGACTGTGAATGCCGAGCGTCAGGGCGTAGCCGGTTGCCCGTATGCGTGCAAGCACGGCATCGAGCTCATCGGCGTCATAGCGCACGATCGGCAGAATCGGGCCGAAGATCTCTCTGGTCGGCGCGTCATCCGGCGCAACCTCGATGGCGACCGGCGCAACGTACCAACCGCGCTTGAGCGCGGGCGAGACAGGCGCACGTCCGATCGATTGCCCGCGCGAGAGCATTGCGTCAGCCTCTTGAGCCAACATGCGCATGGCGTCGTCATCGATGACGGGACCGACGTCGGTCGCCGGGTCGGCGGGGTCGCCAAGCTCGAGCTCGGCCAGTGCGCCCGCGAGTTTTTCTTCAACCGCGTCGGCGATCTCGCGCTGCAGATAGAGGACACGGAGTGCGGAGCAGCGCTGGCCCGCGCTGTTGAAGGCCGAGATTGTCACATCACGCGTGACCTGTTCGACAAGCGCCGAGCTGTCGACGATCATCGCATTGATGCCGCCGGTCTCGGCGATGAAGGGCACAATCGGTCGCTCCACCTGGCCGAGCGCGCGCTGAATCAGCTTGGCGGTCTCGGTCGAGCCGGTGAACGCCACGCCGGCGATGCGCGGATCGCCGACCAGCGCAGCCCCTACCGTCGCGCCTTCACCGCAAATCAGTGCGAGCGCGTCGCGTGGCACGCCGGCATCGTGCATCAAGGCGACCGCGCGCGCGGCAGTCAGCGGCGTCTGCTCGGCCGGCTTGGCGATAACGGTGTTGCCTGCGGCCAGCGCTGCGGCAACCTGGCCGGTGAAGATGGCGAGCGGAAAGTTCCACGGGCTGATGCAGGCAAACACGCCGCGACCCCCGAGCGAGATGGTGTTGCGCTCGCCGGTCGGGCCCGGAAGGCGCATCGGTCCGGAGAACTCGGTCCGCGCGCGTGCCGCGTAGTAGCGCAAAAAGTCAATCGCCTCGCGCATCTCGGCCAGCGCATCGGGCAAGGTGCGGCCGCCTTCGCGCACGATGACGGAAATCAGGGCGACGCGCTCGCGCTCAAACAGATCAGATGCGGTCTCCAGGATCGTCGCACGCTCGATGGCAGTTCGGCGCGACCACGCAACAAATGCGGCGTCAGCATGCGCCACGGCGTCGGCCACATCGGCCACGTCATTCTCGACGACTGAGTCGAGCGGCACATCGTGGTCGGCGGGCTCACGTCGCGCCGATGACTGTGGGACGGCCGCGCGGTCCGCCTTGATGCGTGCGACCAGCGCGTCCAACACGGCGCGATCGCTGAGGTCGAGCCCGGTCGAGTTCACGCGATCAGGAAACAGAAGAGCCGGCCTCGGCACCGGACGCCCGCTGGCGGTCAGCAGGCGATCGGGATCGGTGACGATGCGCTCGAGTGGCAGCGATTCATCGACCACCTGATGAACGAACGACGTGTTGGCGCCATTCTCGAGCAGCCGCCGCACCAGATAGGGCAGGAGCTCGTCATGCGCGCCGACCGGCGCGTAGACTCGCACCCGATGGTCGGGCGCCAGGCGCTCGGCGATCAGCTCGTAGAGCACATCACCCATGCCGTGGAGCTTTTGGAACTCGTAGCGTCGCTCGCTGCCCGCCATTGCCAGCACCTCGAGCACGGTGCGCGGATTGTGCGTGGCGAATTGACCGTAGAGCCGGTCGGACGCTTTCAGGATACGTGCGGCGGCGGCTCGATAGGACAGGTCGGTCACGGGCTTTCTTGTGAACACCGGATAGTCGGAGAGGCCGCGTTCCTGCGCCGACTTAATCTCGCTGTCCCAATAGGCGCCCTTGACCAGCCGAACCATGAAGCGACGTCGGGTGTCACGTGCAAGATCATCGAGCCAATCGATCGTCGCGACCGCACGCTTCTGATAGGCCTGCACCGCGAGGCCGAGGCCATCCCAATCATCGAGCGCAGGGTCGCGCGCGAGCCGCTCCAGCAGGTCGAGCGAAAGGACCGGGCGGTCGGCTTCTTCGGCATCAATCGTGAACGAAAGCGCCGCCTCGCGTGCGGAGCGCGCAAGCGAGGCGAGTGTCGGCAGCAGCTCCTTCATCACGCGCGCGCGTTGCGCCTCTTCGTAACGCGGATGCAGCGCCGAGAGCTTGATCGAGATGCCGTCATTCTCCGCGGGCCGATCACCGCGTCGTGTGGTAGCCAATGCCGCGATGGCTTGCGCATAGGATTCGGCGAAGCGGTCGGCGTCAGCGGCCGAGAGGGCCGCCTCGCCCAGCATATCGAAGGAAAAGCGATGGTGCGCCGGCTGATCAGAGACGCGCCGAAGCGCGGCTTCGATGGATTCACCGAAAACGAATTGCTGGCCCATCAGGCGGAGCGCCGTCCGGATCGCCTGGCGCGCCACGGGCTGGCCGATGCGCCCAAGCACGCGCCTGAACATGTTGAGCGCGTTCGTCGGGTTTGTCTCACCCCACTCGAGCAGACGACCCGTCAGTGCCAGGCCCCAAGTTGAGGCATTGACCATGAGCGAGGCGGAACGCCCGAGCCGGTCGTCCCAGTCGAGATCGCCGAGCTTGTCGTCGAGCAGCGCGTCGATCGTCGCCGTGTCGGGTATACGCAACAGCGCCTCCGCCAGGCACATCAGCGCAACGCCTTCCTCGCTCGACAGACGGTATTCGGCGAGAAAGGTCTCGACGCCGAGGCGCTTCGGCATCAGCTCTCGAATCTGCGCGGAAAGGGCGAACGCGTCGCGTTCGACGCGCTCCAATGCGTCGGTGTCGAGCGCGAAAGCCGATTTCAAGGCGGCAAGGCAAGTGTCCTCGCCGGCAAGCTTGAGGTTGCCAAGGCGAATCGCAGCGGATTCGGGTGCGCTCATGGCACAAGAGTAATCTAGAATTTCCTCGCCTTGCAGTGTGCCATACGAACGGGTGATTGCGGTTCGCGCCCGACTGCCGAAGAATGAACCGGCTGCAGGTGTTTGTCAGGGAGAACGACCGTGAAGGGTACGCTCACGCTTGATCGCATCGGCTACACCATGCCGGCGGATGCGCCGGCCTTCGCCACGCCGCCCTACTACTATAAGAACATCCAGGCGATCGCGGTGGCGTTCGAGACCGATCCGAAGGAGGCGGCCGCCGCGCTGCCGGTACCGCTTACTCTAAAGGAGCCGGCGACGGCGGCGCTCTCGTTCTACGATTATCCGTGGTCGACGCTCGGGCCCTACAAGGAGGCCATCCTTGCGCTGATGTGCGAGTATCAAGGCCGCACCATGGCCTATATCCAGCAGATCATGGTCGACACCGAGCCGCCGATGCTGGCCGGCCGCGAGATCTGGGGTTTTCCGAAGAAGCTCGCGACCATCACCTATCAGGTCGAGCGCGACATGCTGTTCGGCACCATGGAACGGCCGAAGGGCATCAGGCTCGCAAGCGCGATCGTGCGGCCCGAGCGCCCCGCGGGTCCCGATGTTCGCCCGATCGCCAACGCGGTCAGCCTGCGCATCATTCCGGTGTGCGACCCCGACGCGAAGAAGCCACTCTGTGCCGAGATCGTGGAAACCAACGTGCAAATCACCATGCGCGATGCGTGGGAAGGCACGGGCTCGGTGGCGTTCGCCGAACATTCCGCGCTCGATCCGTGGGATCGTTTTCCGGTCCGGCGAATCACCAAGGCGGTACACATGACCTACGACATGGTGTTGCCGGTCGGTCGCGTGATCGAGCGGCTTTAGGGCAGAGCGCGGGTGTGAAAACGCGTTGACACCCCATGGGCGGTCCATCATCGTTCTATACGATTTTGTAGGACAATGTAATCGCCCGTCGCTCGCCGGGGGAGGTCCGGGGCAGCGACGGTGGAGGCATGAACGCGGCGGTCGAGCCGGTTCAAGCCGCGCGGAACGGAGCCGCGAAAAGCGGCTGCAAGTCGGGCGCTGAATACGAGGCTGGCGTGTCGTATCAGCGTGGCAGGAGAGGCAACCGGAACCTAGGGAGGTCTGCATGAGAGGTTCGGTGAAGAAGGCATTTGTCGGTGCGGCCGTGGCCGCTGGGCTCGCTGTCGGCGGCTCGGCGGCGCAGGCCGAGGATGTGTTCAAGTTCGGCGGCGTGTTCACGCTGTCCGGCCCCGCGTCGTTCCTCGGCCTGTTCGAGGAAGCCGCGGTCAGGCTGGCAGTCGAGCAGTTCATGAAGGGCGACTGCATCGTCGAGGCCATTCCGGCGCAGCCCTGCGAGGGCGGCGGCCTCAAGATCGGCGACAAGAAGATCCCGATCGAGTGGAAGGCCTATGACGACGTATCCGAAGACAAGAAGTCGATCGACGCGGTGACCCGCCTCGTCGAGCAGGATGGCGCGCGCGCCATCTGGGGTCCACGCATGAACTCGGCGGTGCTCTCGGCCGCCTCGATCCTCGATCCGCAGAGCATCATCAGCATCTGCGCGATCTGCTCGAGCCCGGCGATGACGGTCGGCCGCAAATGGGGCCACGACATCACCGACACCGGCGTGATCGAGAAGCACGCCATCTCGAAGTTCATCAGCGAATCGCCGGAGAGGCTCAAGGAGCACGGCATCGATCCGAAGATCTTCGAGGGCCGCAAGAAGACCGGCTTCATCGGCCGCAACGAGCTCTACACCGTGCACGGCTCGATCGGTTGGGAAGAGGGCCTGAAGCAGTGGGGCGGCAAGTACAGCTACAGCGACGCTGACAAGGTGCTCTTCCCGCAGGGCACGACCGACTTCGCGCCGTTCGTGGCCAAGCTCGCCGAGCAGAAGCCCGACATCGTGATGATGGACTCCTACATCGTTCCCGACATGCTCGCGATCATGAAGGAGATGAAGAAGCAGGGCCTCGATTTCGAGACCGGCAAGATCGTTCTTCTCGGCAATGACGTGCTGATGCTCCAGTTCCTCGTCGACCTGGCGAAGAAGGAAGGCATCAACATGTCGTCGGGCTATGTCTGGGGCTGGCAGGAGCACAATCCGGCGCAGGACCCGGCGACGCTCGCCCGCGTCGAGAAGTACGTCAAAATCTACAACGAGAAATATGGCTCGACCGAGGTCGGCAATTCGAGCCCATTCGATCGCGGCGCCTATGACGCGGCGATCTGGTTCCTCTATGGCGTTCAGGCGGCCGGCACGATCACCGACAATGCGGCGATCGTGAAAGCGTGGCGCAGCCTGAAGATCAACGGACTGCGTGGCCCCGAGAACCAGTTCTTCGTACGGCCCGACACAGGCGAGGTGACCGGCCAGCTGATGGCGACCGAGTACATCATCGGCGTCAAGGACGACAAGGTATTCTACACTGGCATCAACTATCGCGACGATCTGTTCTTCGGCCCCTATGTCTATGGCGACAAGCTGCCGAAGTGACCGCTTGAGCTTGACTTGCGTCGTTTAGGCTTGGATTGACGGGGCGGCGCTCCATCGCGTATGGGGCGCCGCCCGTTCCCGGGTCATTCTCCGGATTGCCGATCAAACGCGCGGCCGAGTGCCGGGTTTCCGACAGCTGAGGGTCTCGACCGTTGAGCGCCTTTGCCCAGCAACTGATCTACGGCACGTCCTATGGCATGAACCTCGCGGTTGCGGCCGCGGGGCTCGCGCTGCTCTTCGGCGTCTATCGCGTTATCAATCTCGCCCATGGCCAGCTGATCATGTTTGGCGGTTACATCGCCTATGTGGTCACCACGGGCCTGGGATTGCATTTCTTCGTCGGATTCGCCGCCGCGATGGTCGCCATGGGCGTCGCCGGCGTCATCCTCGAAATCAGCGTCTTTCGCATCCTGCAGCGTCGCCCGGCGACTGACCAGCTGCTCGCCTCGCTCGGCGTCTACATGATGATCGGCATTCTGGCGCTCCGCATCTGGGGCGACTTCGAAGCGCGACCGATCAACATGCCGGGCGAGGAGGGTGCAATTCTCCTCGGCGAGGATATCCGCATCGACTTTGCGCGTATCGTGACCATCGCGATCACGATCGCGGTCTTTGCGGTGCTCTATTTCGTGGTCTACCGCACGCACCTCGGGCGCACCATGCGGGCGACCGCGCAGGGCCCGGAGACGGCGACGCTAATGGGCATCCGAAAGCGCGAGGTTGCGGCTCTCGTGTTCTTCATTGCCGGCGCGCTCGGCGGTGCCGCAGGTGCCATGTTGGGCGGCCTCTTCAATGTGCGCCCGGACATGGGCTTTCAGCCGCTCCTGATGGCGCTCATCATTATCATCTTCGGCGGCATGGGCAGTCTGATCGGCGCCATCATTGCCGGCCTTGTGCTCGGCATTCTCTATAACCTAACGGTCTTCTATGTGGGCTCGAAGCTCGGCGATCTGGTGCCGTTCGCCGTCCTGCTGATTATTCTGATGGTGCGGCCGCAGGGCCTGTTCGGCCTGCCGGGCAGGCGTGCGTGATGATCGAGAGCCTGCTGCCCACCCGCAGCGCGCGCGCCATTGTCGGATGGTCGATCGTTGCCGCCATCCTCGTGCTGCTCTGGGTGCTGGTCGACAACAACTACTACCTCCGCCTGCTGATCAGCGCGGGGATCGCAATGATCGGCGTGATCCCCTTTGGCCTTCTGATGGGCCACATGGGCTATATGGCGATGGGCCAGGGCGGCTTCATCGGCGTCGGCGCCTATGTGGTGGGCTGCCTCACGGTGCAGCGCTTCGAGATCGACATCTGGGCGGCCCTGCCGATCGCCATTATGGTCGTGGGCGCGCTGGCCTACGCCTTTTCCTTCGCGCTGTTTCGGTTGCGCGGCTACCACTTCTCGATCGGGACGCTCGCGCTCGGCCAGCTCCTCTATCTGGCCTTTGATAGCTGGGAGTGGGCGACGGGCGGGCCGCACGGCACGAGCGGCATCCCGCGTCCCGCGATCGGCGAATTCGTGTTCGCCACCAATTCGCGCTTCCTGATTATCGTTTCGGTCTTCGTCTTTCTCGCGGGCTTCACCTCCTGGTGGCTGGCACGCGGCCATGTCGGCCGGGCGCTCAATGCCATCCGTCAGGATGAGGACCTCGCCGGCGCGCGCGGCCTCGATGTGCTGCGCTACAAACAGCTCATCTTCACGTTCGCGGCGGTCTGGGCCGGCCTCGCGGGCGGGCTCTATGGCTCGATGCAGATTTCGATCGACCCGAGCTCGTTCACGATCTGGGGCTCATTCCAGTACGTGATCTATGTGATCATTGGCGGTGCCGGCACGCTGCTGGGCCCGGTCATCGGGGTCATTTTCATTACCGTCCTGGATCAGCTGATCGCCGATGTCGGCGTCTGGAATCAGATGATCCTCGGTGCGCTGATTGTGATCACCGTGCTCTTCTTCCGCGGCGGCCTGTGGGGCGGCATCCGCATGCTGTGGGCGCTGGCGCTCAAAAATCGGAGCGCAGATCGCTCAGCTGTGTCGACCCAGGCGGGCGCCGCCGAGTAGCGCCATGGATCCGATTCTCGAAATCCGCGATCTCTCCAAGCGCTTTGGCGGCGTCGAGGCCGTCAAGGCGGTCTCCTTCGACGTGCCGCGCGGCAGCCTGGTCGGCCTGATCGGGCCCAATGGCGCGGGCAAGACCACCTTCGTCAATCTGGTCAGCAAGCACGAGAGCCCGGACACAGGCTCGGTGCTGCTCGACAAGCGCCCGATTCATCGGCTGCCCTCGTTCAAGGTGGCGCGCGCCGGCCTCGCGCGCACCTATCAGAAGAACCGCCTTTTTTTCGAGGAATCGGTGAGCGAGAACATCCGCACGGCCATGATCTGGGGCGGCGCGGCCAAGCACCAGGACCTTTCCTATCCCGGCCTCAAGGGCAAGGAGGAGGAGCGCACGGCCGAGCTTATGGAGTTCTTTGCGCTCACCGCCCAACGCGATGCGCTGCCGAGCGGCCTCAGCCACCTGCATCGCCGTCGCGCCGAAGTCGCGCAGGCGCTCGCGCTCGCGCCCAAGCTCCTGATGCTGGATGAGCCATTCGCAGGCTTCAGCCGTGAAGAGGCCTTCGATCTGATCGATCACCTGAAGGTCTGTCAGAAGGGCGGGCTTACCATGTTGCTGATTGACCACAACATGGAGGTCATGCTCGAGGTCTGCGAGTATCTGTTCGTCATGCACCATGGCGCGTTGCTTGCCTCGGGCACATCGGCCGAGGTGCGGGCCAACCCCGAGGTCATCAACGTGTATCTCGGCGCGGAGACCTGATCGTGCTCGAGATCAGGAACCTCGTGCTGGCCTATGGCGTGAACCGCGTGGTGCGCGATGTCAGCTTTGCGGTACAGCCGGGGGAGGTGTTCGCGCTGCTCGGGCCGAATGGTGCGGGCAAGACCTCGATCTTGCGCGCGGTCAGCGGCCTTGTGCCCGCGGTGTCAGGCGACATCCTGTTCCAGGGCAAGTCGCTGCTGAAGCGAAAGCCTCACGACATTGTGCTCGGCGGCATCGCCCACGTGCCCGAAGGCCGTCAGATTTTTCCAGAAATGAGCGTGCACGACAATCTGCTGGTCGGCGCTACCGTGCACATCCACAAGCGTGAGCGGGTGCGCGAGCTCGAGGCTCGATGCCTCAGCCTCTTTCCGATCATCAAGGAACGTGCGCGTCAGGCGGGCGGCACGCTCTCGGGCGGCGAGCAGCAGCAGCTGACGATCGCGCGCGGCCTGATGGCGGACCCCAAGCTCCTGATCGTCGATGAGCCGACGCTCGGCCTCGCGCCCGCCATCATCAACGTGGTCGCCGACTCATTCCGCAAGCTTCGCGAGCTCGGCCTCACCATCGTCGTAGCCGAGCAGAACGCCGACTTTGCGCTCAAGGTCGCGGATCACGGCGTCGTGCTCGCGAGCGGCGAGATCACCTATGCCGGCACGGTGAAGCAGCTCAGTGATCGCGAGATTTTGCGCAAGGCCTATATGGGCGCCTAGCGCTCGCACGTCTTCGCGCCGCCTGCCATTGACGTCATGCCTCCGAGATCAAAGATGGTAGCGACACAAACCTCGGCCGCGGAGTCGCCATGAGTGTTGCCATCTCAAACCATCCGGCATCGAACGGGGCCGGCCGTTCAGTCGTGAAAACCGTGCGCGGCATGGCGGCGAGCGACGGGGCGGGTGTCAGGCTCAGCCGCGTGATCGGCCAGCCCGCGCTGCCTGATCTCGATCCCTTCCTGATGCTGGATGAATTTCGCTCGGATGACGCGAAGGACTACATCGCGGGCTTTCCCGACCACCCGCATCGCGGTTTCGAGACGGTGACCTACATGCTCGCCGGGCGTATGCGTCACGGCGACAATCAGGGCAACACCGGTCTTCTGCGCGCCGGCAGCGCACAGTGGATGACGGCCGGGCGCGGCATCGTGCATTCCGAGATACCGGAGCAGGAGAACGGCCTCATGTGGGGCTTCCAGCTCTGGGTCAATCTGCCGGCGCGTCTCAAAATGACGGCGCCGCGCTATCAGGATATCGAGCCCGAGGCGATTCCAACCGTGGCGTTGGGAAACGGCGCAACGGTTCGTGTGGTTGCCGGGCGCGTTGGCGACACGTCGGGACCGGTCAGCGGCGTCGTTACCGAGCCGATTTATCTCGACTTTGCGCTGTCGGCCGGCGGCGAGATCTCGCAGGCGCTGCCGAGCAGTCACAACGCGTTCCTTTATGTCTATGACGGCGCTGCGCGGGTCGGTTCGAGCCGTCTGGAGCGGGGCACGCTCGGCGTGCTCGGGCCGGGTGAGCGTGTCGAGGTGGCGGCAGAGGCGGACAAGCCCGCGCGCTTCATTCTGGTTGCCGGCAAGCCGATCGGCGAGCCGGTCGTGAAGTACGGCCCGTTCGTCATGAACACCGAGAGCGAGATCCGCCAGGCGATCACGGATTTCCGCGCCGGGCGATTCTAGCCGGGGCATTCCGCAAGTTCTTCCTTGATCGACGGCGCAGCCCCCGGCAGGGTTCGGCGCGAAGGGCCGCGCTGCGCGCGTGGTCGAACCGGTCAAGGAGATGCCGCGTGAAGTTCGGTCTGTTGTTCGCCTATCAGGTGCCGCCCACGAGCGGCATTGCCTGGCACGAGCCCTATCAGGACATGCTGAGCTGCCTGCCGCGGGCGGAAGAGCTCGGCTATGTCTCCGCCTTTCAGGCGTCCCATCATGTGCAGAAGGATGGCTTCTGCCCGTCACCCTTGGTCGCCATGGCGGGTGCCGCGGCCGTGACCAAGACCATGCGCATCGGGACGAGCGTTCTCCTGGTGGCGTTGTATGCGCCATTGAAGCTCGCCGAGGATGTCGCGGTGCTCGACAACCTGTCGCGCGGGCGCTTCGTGTTCGGTATCGCGCCCGGCTATGTGACCAAGGAATTCGCGGCCCATGGCGTGCCGCGCGACGAGCGGGGCCCGCGCTTCGAGGAGGCGATCGACCTGATGGTCAAGGCCTGGACCTCGGACACGTTCTCGTTCGATGGCCGCTTCTTCAAGATCCCCGAGGCCCAGCTCACGCCGAAGCCGGTGCAGAGGCCACATCCGCCGATCTGGTACGGCGTTTCCCATCCGGCGGCACTGAAGCGCGCGGCCAAGCGACGCTTCGTGCAGATCATGTCGCCGCGCCACGGCATCGCCGAGCTGAAGGAGCATTATTCGACCTACGAGAACGCGGCGAGGGCCGAGGGCTTCAAGATCCCTGAGCGCCCGATCATTCGCCAGGTGTTCGTTGCAGAGACCACCGAGAAGGCCGAGGCGCTCGCCGCACCCGCCGTGAATTATCTCTATCGCGAGCTCTATGGCGCGGCTTCAGCGGCCGGCGATCGCGTGTTGCGCACCGACACCGGCCAGGTCATCGCCAATAGCGGCGATGTCGAGTTCGAGAACTTCAAGGCCCGCTACATCATCGGCAATCCCGATTTCGCGATCCGCCAGATCAAGGAGTATGAGCGCGAGCTCAACCCAAGCGAGATGATCTGCTGGATGCACATGCCGGGCATTCGTGGGGCGGACGCGATGCGTTCGGTCGAGCTGTTCGCCAAAGAGGTCATGCCGGCGTTCCGCTGACCCGGGTCGGACGGCTTCCGCCCGTCCCAACCGCGTCAATCCGGATGCGCGCCCCCAGCCATTGACCTATGATCGCATCGGCCGCACGGCGCGGTTTGGCGAGCAGGGAACCCGGCCCATGGCGATGATCGGCGAGTGCCTCGAGTTTCTGGACAAGCGCTTCTATGCGTTGACCGTGCCGACCGCGGTGCTGGAGCGGCTCCATGATGGCTGCCGTTGGGCCGAGGGGCCGGTCTGGTTCGCCGATGCCGGTTTCCTCGCCTGGAGCGACATTCCCAACAACCGCATGCTGCGCTGGGTGCCGGAGCAAGGTGTCGGCGTGTTCCGTGCGAGCGCCAATTACGCGAACGGCAATACGCGGGATCGCGAAGGCCGGCTCGTCACCTGCGAGCATGGCGGTCGGCGCGTAACGCGCACCGAGGCCGACGGGCGCATCACCGTGCTCGCTGATCGATACCAGGGCAAGCCGCTCAACTCACCGAACGACGTGGTCGTGAAATCGGACGGCACGGTGTGGTTCACTGACCCTGACTACGGCATTATGAGCGACTATGAGGGCTACAAGGCGCCGCGCGAGCAGGATGGCTGCTTCGTCTATCGCCTCGATCCGAAGACCGGCAAGCTCGACGTCGTGGTGGACGATTTCGTCAAGCCGAACGGCCTCGCCTTTTCACCCGACGAGAAGATCCTCTACGTCGCGGATTCGGGCGTGACGCACGACCCGAACGGGCCACATCACATTCGTGCCTTTGACGTGGCGGACGGCAAGCGGCTGAAAAAGGGCCGTGTGTTCGCCGAGGTCAACCCCGGCTTTCCGGACGGGTTCCGCCTCGATGTCGAGGGCAATGTGTGGACCAGCTCCGGCTCGGGCATTCAGTGCTATGCGCCCGATGGCACGCATCTCGGCCGCATCAAGGTACCCGAGGCCTGCGCCAATCTCACGTTCGGCGGCGAGCGCCGGAACCGGCTCTTCATCACCGCAACATCATCGCTCTACTCCGTCTTCGTCGGGGTCAAGGGGGCGCAGACACCATGAACACCGCCGCGCGACAGCCGGCCGGCCGGGCTCAGGCCTCGGTCGCCGCCGCCATCCGCCTGCATGCAGCCGACAATGTCGTGGTCGCCGGCCGCGCGCTCTCGATCGGAACCGTGCTCGAGGGCGAGAACATCACCTGCCGCAATGAGATCGCCTCGGGCCACAAGATCGCTGCAGCCGCCATCACCAAGGGCGAGCTGGTGCGCAAATACAACCAGGTCATCGGCGTCGCGAGCGCGCCGATCGCACCGGGCGAGCACGTTCACACGCACAACTGCGTCATGGCGAGCTTCGAGCGCGACTACGCCTTCGGCACCGAGGCGCGCCCGACCGAGTTCGTGCCGGCAGCCGAGCGCGCGACCTTCATGGGCTTTGCCCGACCTGACGGTCGCGTCGGCACGCGTAATTACGTCGCGGTGATGACCACGGTCAATTGCTCGGCCACGGTCGCGCGCATGATCGCCAAGGCGTTCGACGGCGATGCGCTCCGCGCCTTTCCCAATATCGATGGCGTGGTCGCCTTCACCCACGGCACCGGCTGCGGCATGGGCACGACGGGCGAGGGTTTCGATCAGCTCCAGCGCATCATGTGGGGCTATATGCGTCAGCCCAATATCGGCGGCGTGCTCATCGTCGGCCTGGGTTGCGAGGCGAATCAGATTCGCTTCCTGCTGGATATGTACGGGCTGAAGGAAGGGCCGACCTTCCAATTTTACAACATTCAGGATGCCGGCGGCACGCGCGCGGCGGTTGAGCGCGGCATCGAGCATGTCCGCGCGATGTTGCCCCACACCAATGCGATCAGCCGCACAAGCGTCTCGGCCGAGCATCTGATGCTCGCGCTCCAGTGCGGCGGGTCGGATGGTTATTCCGGCATCACGGCCAACCCCTCGCTCGGTGCGGCGGCCGATCTCCTGGTGCGTCATGGCGGCTCGGTGCTGCTCTCCGAAACCCCCGAGATCTACGGCGCCGAACACCTGTTGACGCGGCGGGCGGCGAGCCCGGCGGTGGGCGAGGCGCTGATCGCGCGCATCCGCTGGTGGGAGGACTACACCGCTCGCAATGGCGGCGAGATGAACAACAACCCCACCCCTGGCAATCGCGCCGGCGGGCTGACCACCATCCTCGAGAAGTCGCTCGGGGCGGCGGCCAAGGGCGGCACGACCAATCTCGTCGATGTCTGCCTCTATGGCGCGCCGCCCAAGGCCAAGGGCTTCGTGTTCATGGATTCGCCGGGCTATGACCCGGTCTCTATAACGGGTCAGGTCGCGACCGGCGCCACCATCGTCTGTTTCACCACCGGGCGCGGCTCGGTCTATGGCTGCAAGCCGTCACCGAGCCTCAAGCTCGCCACCAACACGCCGATGTACGAGCGCATGTCCGAGGACATGGACATCAATTGCGGCGAAGTCCTGAGCCATGGTGTGCCGGTCGCCGAGATGGGGGAGCGCATCTTCAAGCGGATCTTGGCGGTTGCTTCGGGTGAGCGCTCGAAGAGCGAGGCGCTGGGCTTCGGGGACAACGAGTTCAATCCTTGGGTGCTTGGCGCCGTGATGTAGCATCGCAAGAACTTCGGCCAGGGAGGGCGCGATGGACTTGATCCTCTCGAATGCGACCGTCGTCACCGCGCATGAAACCTATCAGGCCGATCTCGGCATTGAAGGCGGGAAGATCAAGCAGATCGACCGGGGCCTCGGCCTCGGCCCCGCAGGCCGTACAATCGATGTCGGTGGCAAGCTCGTCATGCCGGGCGGCGTTGATGTGCACACACACGCAGAGTTCAAGCTGCTCGGCCAGGAGACGGTCGACGACTTCTACTCATCTGTCCCCCGTCATCAACCGAGAGACAGATTGAGGGGATAGGCTAAAGGAGGAATTCTGGCTCATCGGAGCCCACCAAGGAGCGCAGATGAGACAGAATTCCGGGCCGTCGGAGACGGCCGAACAGCA
>Ga0194132_10006980_pt1 | contig 17119 bp, 17 predicted proteins | sample TA2KigOf80mmetaG_FD_148612 | JGI IMG/M metagenome (GOLD analysis project Ga0194132, IMG submission 148612) | Freshwater microbial communities from Lake Tanganyika, Tanzania - TA2015054 Kigoma Offshore 80m | ecosystem: Environmental > Aquatic > Freshwater > Lake | place: Tanzania: Lake...
TCGCCCTTCGGGCTCCTTACGTCACGCGCGCCGGGGAAAAGGCCCCATTTTCTCCGAAAATGGGGCGTTCAGGAAACCAAGAAATCCGGAATATCGAGGTATTGACAATCGCGCGGAGAAGGTGTAAGGTGAAGATCGAGCCGCACCCGCCCTTGATAAGTGTCAAGCAAGAATCCAGGCTAAAGTGTCAAGGATGTGTCCGGTCGCGCAGAGATGAGATGCCGCCGAAGGATGCATTCGGAATCACGCCGACCGGATTGCTGGCCGGTGTGAGTTGTGGGACCCGGAATCCCACTTTCTCCCGCCGGTTGCGGTCGATTTCGGACTCGGTGCTGGTGTCGAGCTCGGGACGCTGGCTGAATCCCACGTTCAGCTCATTCACCATCGTGGGATCGATCACCCGGGTGTAGCGGCCCGTGAAGATCCGGCCGGGACGCGACGCGGAGACGATCATCTGTTCCCAGTTGGGCCGGTTGGTGCCGGGCAATCCGAATCCACCCTCATTGATGTCGGAGCTCAGCGTGAAGCTGCTGGCGATGGAGTTCCGTGAGTTCAGGTTGTAGTCAACTTTGCCGGTGTGCGTCCGGAGAGGCGTCCGGTTCTGGGCCTGGAAGACGTAGTTGTAGCGTCCGCCGGAAACCGCGCGGTTGGTGAAGTTGGGTTGTGGGAAGACACCCAGTAGTGCGAGTCCGCTGGCGTTGGTCTGCGAGGGAGGAATGATGTTGCCCGGATACGGCTGGCGGGTTACCGGATCCCGCACGGTGGTGACACGGTTGTTCACGTCGAGGGTTTGTGAGAAGTCGCCCCGGCGCTCCGCTCCATTTGGCACCGTACGTTGTGCGATCGGCTGGTTGGTGATGAGCGGCCAGAACTCCTGCGACCAGAAGAAGAACAGTTTCTCGCGGCTGCGGTTCAATCCGCCGGGAAGCACCACCGGACCGCCCACGTTGTAGTTCCAGGTGTTGAAGCGGTATCGCGGCTTGGGCTGCCCCAGGAAATTGTTGAAGAAGTTGTTCGCGTTGAACTGCTCGTGGCGTTTGAAATAGGACACCAGACCATGGAAGTTCCGCGTGCCCGACTTGGTGACGATCTGGACGTTGGCGCCCGACAGGCGCCCGTACTCGGCCTGGAAGTTCGTGGTGAGCACCTTCACCTCGGCCACGGCGTCGAGGCTGATGCTCACAGTATTGATGTTATTGTTGCCGATCGCGTTGATGGTCATGCCGTCCACCATCACGGAGTTGGTCGACGCGCGCAAACCGTTGACGCTGACGTTCCAGTTGCGTGAGATCGCCTCGGGTTCGCTCAGGTCGACCACCCCGGGCAGCAGCCGCAGCAGGTTCATGACATTCCGCCCGCGGATGGCGATGTTCTCGACCTGTGCCCCGGTGAGCACTCCGGACCGCTCCGCGCTGGCTGTCTGCACCACCGCGCCTTGTCCCTGGACGACGATCTGTTCGGTGGTCTGTCCGATTTCGAGGCGAATGGTTCCCAGATCGAGCTTCTCGGAAGCTGTCAAGTGGATCCCTTGACGCTCAACGCTCTTGAATCCCTGGACGTCGATCCTCAACACGTACTCTCCAGGCGCAAGGCTGCCGAAAACGAACGCTCCGCGGTCGTTGGTCGAGCCTTCGCGGACAGCGCCTGTCGACGCCTGAACCAGGCGCGCCGAGGCTCCGGCGACTGCCAAATTGGATGGATCCATAACCGATCCTTCGATCGAACCCGTAATGGACTGAAACGCGGCGAGGAAGAGACGTTCCCACATGCCGACCAGTATATCCGCCGGTACTTGCGCGCGAAGCCGTCCGCGTGGTCATGTAAAATGTCCGGCATGGGAGGCACCCTCGGAACATGACCAAAACCAACCGAAGAAAGCTGCTTGGATCGGCCCTCGCATCCGGCTTCCTTGCCCAAGCCCAGGAGCCGCGCTCGCTGGGCCGTCCTTTAAGTGGATACGGAGAACGGTCGAAGTTCGTCCGCCCCGTCCGCACGACGCGCGTCACCAAGACGCCCGAGGCTGGATCGAGCTCGACGCCGCTGGCCGACATGCTGGGGACGATCACGCCGTCCGCGCTGCATTATGAGCGGCATCACGCCGGCGTTCCGGACATCGACCCAGCCGCACACCGGCTGACGATCTACGGCCTCGTCCAGCGCCCTCTGGTGCTAACGATGGAGGAGATCCGGCGGCTGCCCTCGGTGTCGCGCGTGCACTTCCTGGAATGCGGCGGTAACAGCGGCGTCGAGTGGAGCGGCACCGGCGGACCCGATGTCCAGCGCTCCTATGGGTTGGCCAGTTGCAGCGAGTGGACCGGAGTCCCGTTGCGCCTCCTGCTCGATGAGGTTGGACTCCAGCCCGGCGCGGCATGGCTGATCGCGGAAGGCGCCGACGCCTGCCGCATGCAGCGCAGCGTCCCAATTACGGCCGCGCTTGACGACGCGATGCTTGCCTACGGCCAGAATGGCGAGCCGCTGCGCCCCGAACAGGGATTCCCGCTGCGGTTGCTGACTCCGGGCTGGGAAGGCAACGTGCAGGTGAAGTGGCTTCGCCGGCTGCATGTCACCGCCGAGCCCTACATGACGCGCGACGAAACGTCGAAGTACAGCGACCTGATGCCGGACGGCAAAGCGCGCGTCTTCTCTCTCGAGATGGAGGCGAAGTCCATCGTGACGTTCCCGTCCGGTGGACACACGCTGTCCTCGCCGGGGCTGTATGAGGTGTCGGGACTGGCCTGGTCGGGCAAGGGACGGATTGCACGGGTCGAGCTCACCTTCGATGGCGGCCGCACCTGGACAAACGCATCGCTGCAAGAGCCTCGGTTGCCAAAGGCCTTCACGCGCTTCCGCCTGCCCTGGAAGTGGGACGGCGGCCCGGTGGTGATTGCGTCGCGGGCTACCGATGAGTCCGGCTATGTTCAACCCACGCGGCAAGAGTTGGTCGCCGCGCGCGGCGTGAACTCGGGCTATCACTACAACGGGATCAAGTTCTGGCGGATCGCCGCCGGAGGAGTGGTCACCAGTGCGGACGCTTAGCCTGTTCGCGGCGCTGGCCGGACTCGCAATCGCGCAATCGGCCAAGTACGGTGTGGGGCGCGCACCGTCCGACGAGGAAATCCGCGGCCTCGGCGCCACCGTCGCGCCCGGAGGTGCCGGACTCCCGGAAGGGTCAGGCACCGCTGTTGAAGGCCGCGAACTGTTCATGCGCCGCTGTGCGAAGTGCCACGGCGGCACGGCCGAGGGCGACGTCGGACCGCCGCTCGTGGGCGGAATCGGGACCCTTGCGACGCCCAAGCCGCGCAAGACGGTCGGCAGCTTTTGGCCGTATGCTACAACCTTGTGGAACTACGTCAACCGGGCCATGCCGTTCAACGAGCCCGGATCGCTGACGCACCGCGAGGCGTATGCGGCGGTGGCCTACCTGCTGTTCATCAATGGAATTGTCGAGGAAAAGCAGGTGATGGATGCCAAGAGCCTCGGCAAGGTCCGGATGCCGAACCGCGATGGCTTCGTGCCGGATGCGCGGCCCGACATCAAGCGAAAGTGACGCGGCGGATCCTGGTCCTCTGCGCCACGGCGGCAACCGCCCTGGCGCGGGAATCGTTTATCGTCACTCCTGAGTGGCTCTCGAAGCGTATGGGCGTCAAGCCCGCTCCGGTGGTCATCGAAGCCAGTTGGGCCAAGCTCGCGGATGCGAAGGACTATCACGCGGGCCACATTCCAGGCGCCGTGCATCTGAACACCGACGAGTTCGAGAACGGATATCCGCAGTGGCGCCTGCGGCCGGACCATGACCTGCACGCGGTGATCGGGCGGCACGGGATCGGCCCGGACACCACCGTGGTGGTCTACGGCAAACAGACCATCGCCGCCGCGCGTGTCTGGTGGGTGATGCACTATGCGGGAGTGCGTGATGTCCGCCTGCTCGATGGTGGATTCGAAGCCTGGCGGCGGGCTGGCCATCCGGTGGAGACGCAGACGCGCCCGCCCCGCCCTGTTGCGTTCCGCGGCAAGACACGTGGCCACCTGCTGGCCACGACCGGGGATGTGGTGGCGCGGCGTGAGTCCGCGGCGCTGGTTGACGTGCGAAGCCGCGAGGAGTTCGAGGGCCGGGTCAGCGGCTACACCTACCTCGACCGGAAGGGTAGGATCCCGGGGGCCATCCATGCGGACAATGCCGGGCAAACGGGCGCAGCCTATATGCGGTCCGATGGATCGCTGCGAGGCGTGGAGGAGATCCGCCGGCTGTGGCAGGACCGCGGCGTGCCCCTCGGCGGGAAAGAGATTATCTTTTACTGTGGTGGCGGGTGGCGCTCAAGCCTGGCGCTGCTGTATGCCCTGGAGCTGGGAATCGAAAACGCGCGGAACTATTCCGATGGCTGGTCGGGCTGGAGCACTGTGTACGGGAAGGATCCGGAAGCCCGCGGCGGCACCCCAGGCTGGCGCCAGGACGGCACGGGCCGCCCGCTAGAACCCTGAGAGGCGCACAAGCCGCCGGGCGAGGTTGTGCGCGAGGCCCCAAGAGATCATCTCTCCGGTCCGGATTCCTGGCCGATAAGGATGAACGAGTCACCTCATGAGAACCGCCGTCCCCTTGCTTTTCCTGATCTCCGCCCAGGCCGTGTTGCCGGCCGACCCTCAACATCCGGCCCCCACCCCTGAGATCGCGCTCGACTGGCTCAAGTTCGGCAACGAACGCCACCAGACCGGCAAGTACGTCCACTGGCATCAGTCGATTGAGCGGCGCAAGGAAGTGGCCGCGCGGCAGCAGCCCTATGCAATCATCCTCACGTGCTCGGATTCCCAGGTGCCGCCCGAGATCCTGTTCGATCAGGGGCTCGGCGACCTGTACGTGGTCCGCGTCGCAGCCAACATTGCCGGAGAAAAAGAGCTTGGAAGTATCGAATGGGCTGCGTCCCAACTCGGCGTTCCGCTCGTCGTGGTGCTGGGCCACCAGCACTGCGGTGTGATTCAGTCGGCGGTGAGTGGACGCCCGGGCGCCGGACACTGGGGAACGCTGCTCGCCTCCCTCTCTCCAGCGATCCAGCGCGCCAAAACCCAGCCGGGCGATGCAACCGACAACGCAATCCGCGCGAATATTGACGCCGCCATCCGGCAGCTCACGCAATCCGAGCCGGTTCTGCAGCCACTCGTCGCCGCAAAAAAAGTCAAAATCACCGGTGGATACTACAGTGTGGAGAGCGGTGCGGTGCAATGGTCCACGGGTTTCAACGCGCCGCCGCTGCCGCATGCCGCTGCCCCAGCGCGGCATTGAACTCCACACCCCAGTTGCGCGGCCTCCCCTCCGCCCGCTAGACTCAAATACTTTGCGGAGAGTTTTGGAGGTTCCATGGCCGTTGAGCAGAAGGTAAAGCAGATCATCGTCGAGCAGTTGGGTGTCGACGAAGCGCAGGTGGACGACACCGCGTCGTTTGTAGACGACCTCGGCGCTGATTCACTCGACATTGTCGAGATGGTGATGGCGTTCGAAGAAGCGTTCGACTTGGACATCCCCGATGAGGATGCCGAGAAGATCGTCACCGTGAAGGACGCGATTGATTACATCAAGAACAAGACCGGTAAGCAGTAGTCCTCACCTCATACCCTTCCACCGCGCGGCTTGCGCAATTCTGCATGCCGCGCCATTCCCCCACGGAGAACCGACTTGCCACGTAGAGTAGTTGTGACGGGCGTTGGACTTGTGTCCGCGCTCGGCATTGGCACGGAGGAGACCTGGGCCGCCTGCAAGGAGGGCCGCCCCGGGATCACCGGCATCACCCAATTCGACCCCAAGGGCTTCACCTGCCAGATCGCCGGCGAAGTACAGGGATTTGATCCCTACCGCTGGATCGAGAAGAAGGAAGTCAAAAAGATGGGCCGCTTCATCCAGATGGGGATCGCGGCGTCAGACTTCGCCGTGATCCGGTCCGGGCTGAAGGTGACACCGGACGTCGCCGACCGCGTCGGGGTCTACATCGGATCCGGCATCGGCGGATTCGAGGTCATCGAACGCGAACACCGCACCTATCTCGAAAAGGGGCCCAGCCGCATTTCGCCGTTCTTCATCCCGGGAACCGTGGTGAATTTGTGCTCCGGGCAGGTGTCGATCCGGTTCGGCGCCAAGGGTCCGAACTCGGCGACGGCGACCGCGTGCACCTCGTCCACGCACGCCATCGGTGATTCGTTCAAGATCATTCAGCGCGGCGACGCCGACGCCATGATCTGTGGCGGAGCCGAGGCCTGCATCACTCCGATGAGCATCGGCGGGTTTGCCGCCATGCGCGCCCTGTCGCACCGGAATGACGATCCGGCTCGCGCCTGCCGTCCCTGGGACAAGGACCGCGATGGATTCGTTGTCGGCGAAGGCGCGGGCGTGTTGGTGATTGAAGATCTGGAATTCGCACAGCGCCGTGGCGCCCAGGTTCTCGCGGAAATTGTTGGTTACGGGATGTCCGGTGACGCCTACCACATCACCTCGGGCGCGGAGGATGGTGACGGAATCGTGCGCGTCATGGCCAACGCCATGCGTGACGCTGGCCTCGCGCCAGACAAGATCGACTACATCAACGCGCACGCCACTTCCACTGAAGTCGGCGACCGGCTGGAAACCATCGCCATCGAGAAGTGCTTCGGCGAGCACGCGCGCAAGGTCGCCATCAGCTCCACCAAATCGATGACCGGACACCTGCTCGGTGGTGCGGGCGGGCTGGAAGCGGGGATCACGATCATGGCGATGCTCGATCAGATCGCGCCCCCAACGATCAACCTCGCGGCGCCGGACGAAGGCTGCAATCTCGACTACATTCCCAACGCCGCCCGGCCGATGCGCATCGACTACGCGTTGTCGAACTCGTTCGGTTTCGGTGGCACCAACGGCAGCCTGATTTTCCGGCGCTTCGAAGGTTGAGCCGATGAAGATCCTGGCCGCGATCAAGCAGGTCCCTGCGCGCGACTCCCAGCTTCGCGTCAATGACTCGGGCACCTGGATCGAGGAGCCCGACACTTCGGAGATCAACGAGCCGGACGCCTACGCGCTCGAGGAAGCGCTCCAGTTGCGGGAGAAAGCGGGCGGTGAAGTGGTGGCCCTGTGCGCGGGTCCCGAGTCCGCCTCGCAGACCATCCGCGAGGCGCTGGCCAAAGGCGCCGACCGTGCGATCCACATCGAAGACGATGACCTTGGCCGCTTCGACAGCCTGGGAATCGCAAGGATTCTGGCCGCCGCGGCCGCCACCGAGCAGCCGGACCTGATCCTCACCGGACTCCAGTCGGACGACCTCGGCTTCGGACAGACCGGCGTGATCCTGGCGGAGCTTCTCGGCATGGCGCACGCAACGATCATCATGAAGGTGGAGCCCCGCGGTACGGGGATCCGGGTGAAGCGTGAGCTTGAAGACGGCTGGTTCCAGAACACGGATCTTCCTCTGCCCGCCGTGCTCACGATTCAGTCGGGCATCAACAAGCTCCGGTACGCGACCCTCATGGGCATCAAGAAAGCGAAGCTCAAGGAGGTCCGCAAGCTCACGGCGTCCGGGCTGGGTGTAGCGGTGGAACCGTCGGTCCGGCTGGAGCGGGTGTTCATGCCTCAGCGGACCAAGCAGACGCGCATGATTGAAGGCTCCGTTCGTGACCAGGCAGCGGCGCTGGTGGAAGCGCTTCGCCACGAGGTGCGCGTGCTGTGAGCACTCTCGTCATCCTCGAACAGATATACGGCGGCTGGCACCGGATGTCCTGGGAAGCGCTTGCCGCGGCGCAGCAGATGGACGGACCAGTATGGGCGGCGGTGGCCGGAGGCGCGAACGTGAACACTCTGGCCGCGGACCTCGCTGGAAAACGGCTGGACCGCGCCTGGGCAGTGTCCCACCAGTTGCTCACCGCCTACACGGCTGACGGATACACAGCGGCGCTCGCCGAATTGATCCGCCGTGAGCAGCCGGACCTCGTGCTGCTGCCGCATACCTACCAGGTTCGCGATTTCGCTCCCAAGCTCGCGGCCCGGCTGGGGCGCACGCTGGTGAGCGACGTGGTCCGGATCCGGCGCGACGACCAGGGGCTCGTGTTCACACGCCAGCTCTTCCAGGGAAAATTGAACGCCGATTATCGCGCCGTAGGCCCGGGGCCGCACTTCGCGTCGATCCAGGCGGGCGCCTGCCGCGCCGATCAGGTACAGGCGGGGACCGCGGCTGTCGAGGCGTTCACTCCGGAACTCGACGCGTCGATGATCCGGGCCGCGCCTCAGGATCCGTTCCGTGAAGCCCAGCGTGCGGTCGACCTGACCGCGGCGGAGTTGATCGTGTCGGTGGGACGGGGCATCAAGGAGCAGGAAAACATCGCCCTGGTACAGGATCTGGCGGAGGCGCTGGGGGCCGAGTTCGCCGCGTCCAGGCCGATCTGCGATGCCGGCTGGCTGCCGATGGAGCGGCAGGTGGGAAGCTCCGGGCAGACGGTGTCGCCTAAGGTTTACTTCGCGGTTGGGATCTCCGGGGCGATTCAGCACCTGGTCGGGATGAAGGGGTCGAAATGCGTCGTGGCGATCAATAAGGATCCGAACGCTCCGATCTTCGAAATCGCCGACTATGGCGTTGCCGCGGACCTTTTCGAGTTCGTGCCGGAGCTCACTGAGCAGATTCGCAAGTTGCGTGGATGAGTACCCTGCTGCAGCTCGCGCAGACTCTCATCCTGGTTCTGCCGACGAGCCATGGCGTGTACGTATCGGCGGATTCGCGGAACGGTGAGGATCCGTCGAACCGCGACGGCGCGCGAAAGCTGTTCTTGTGCGGCAAGAGTGCCGTTTGTGCGATCTCCGGTGCGCGGATCCTGAATGCGAGTGCCTACGATCCGGACGGCAAGGCAGCGAAGGGCGCCCTCGATCTATCCACTGAGCTTGAAATGGCGTCGCGCGAGATGCCCGAAGCGCCGGCGGCCGATCAGGTGGAGTGGCTCGCGGATCGGATGCAGCGTCCACTCGCGGAGTTCTGGCGCACATACCTGAGGGACCGCCGGGTCATCCTGCCGCTGTCAAAGAAGCTGGGATCGCGGGACTTGGCAACCATCCTGTTCGCCCGGGCTGACGCGCTCTATCAGATCCATCTCCAGTTCGATGAGCTGGCGCACGAGAGTGGTGGCTGGCTGCATCTGCTCCAGGCGCCATCCGTCCGTCCGGCCGATGTTTCACGGCCGTTGGCGCAGGGACAGACTCTGTGCATGCGGATCCGTCCGAGCGAGCCGCCGGCGGTGGCGACACGGGAAGAGACGCTGCGTACGATCACCGAACTGTACAAGCGGACTCAGGACGGTGGATTCTGCGAGCGGATGATCGGAGGTCCGGTGGAGATTGCAGTGGTTGAGGTGGAAGGCGCGTCGATGCTGAAGCGGAAGTAATTGGCGTAATCTTCGAGTATGGACCAATACGATGAATCCGCTCCGCCTCATGGACCCGATGGTGACAGGCTGTTGGAGGCAATCGGCGGCGAGGCAGGCTGCTATCGGCTGTCGGCCGGCTTCTACTCGCGTGTTGGCAAGGACCCGGTTCTCCGTCCGCTTTTCCCAGGCAAGAGCCTCCGGTGCGCGACTGAGGAGTTTGCTGCGTTCCTGATTCAGTTCCTGGGCGGGGACGAAGAGCAGACGCAGAAGCGCTGGTGGTTGAGCCTGCGCGAGTCGCACGCGCGCTTTCGCATTAGTCAGGCCGAGCGGAGCGCATGGCTGAAGCACATGTCGGCGGCTCTCGGCGCGGCCGGCCTCGACCAGGCAGTCTGCGCGTCGCTGCGGCGATTCTTCGAGAGCAGTTCGTCCTACATCGCAGGAAACCCGGAGCCTGTCGGGGCGGCCGGACCGGACCATCCCGAACTCGCCGGCCGCTGGCGCCAGCAGCTCACTCTCGACGATACGGTGGGTGCAATCGTGGTCGGCAGGGACCGCGACGCCATCTCCCTCGCGCGTACTTTTATTTCCCGGCCATCCGTATTCGTGGGACTGCTGGCGCGTATGGTCCAATCCGGCCGGCGCGAACTTGTGCTCTTCGCCACCGGCACCGTGGACCGCGAGCCGCAACTGGGCTCGCGGCGATTCGCAGGACGAACGCTGCTGCATTTCGCTTCGGGCTCCGGCTGCGTGAGTATGGTGGAATCGTTGCTCCGCCTCGGGGCCGACCCGAACGTGGCTGATGCAATGGGCCACGCGCCACTCTACCGTGCCGCGAACGAATGCGCGTCCGAAACTGACGGACCCGCCGTCGTGCGGATGCTGGTGGGGGCGGGCGCGAACGTGGATGCGAACGGAGGCGTCACCCGGGCGACCGCTCTGCACATGGCGGCACGGCGGGGCCACGCCGGGATCGCCCAGGCGCTGCTGGATTGCGGTGCGGCCGCCGGCGCACGCGACGCCAAGGGCGACACTCCGCTCCAGCGCGCCATCAATTGCCGCCGCCACGACGTCGCGCAGCTGCTGCGCGAGCGCGCGGGACAGGGATGAAACAGGACGCAGCCGCGGCCCTGGATCAGCCAGTTCCGCCAGGACCCGCATCCTCCGCCGCCCGTCTCCTCGCCAACCCCTCCCGCCCGTCATACTGGATGAACTTCGGCAGCAGCGCGGCGATCACCCCGCACCCCAATACGCACAGCACGCCGCCGGACACCACCGATGTCCGCACGCCCAGCCAAGCCGCCGCCAATCCAGCTTCTGCATTGCCCAGATACGGACCCGTCAGATAGCTCACCATCTCGATGCCCGCCATCCGGCCTCGAATATGATCCGGGATGGTCTGGTTCCAGATCGTGCTCCGGAAGATCCCACTGACGGTGTCCGCCGCGCCCGCCACCGCCAGGCACACTAGCGCGAGCCAGAGCTGATCCGCCAGCCCGAAGCCAACGATCCCAATTCCCCACACAACCGCCGCCACGGTTACCGCGAGCCCGTGCCGGTGGACCCGCGCCGTCCAGCCCGACAACAGCGTCAGGATCAACGTGCCCGCCGCGGGCGCCGCGTACAACAGTCCCACCGTCCCTGGACCAAAGCGTTCGGCGATCGCGGGGAACAGGGCGTTCGGCATGCCGAAGAACATTGCGTTGATGTCGATCAGGTAGGTGCCGAGCAGTTCCTGGCGGCTGCGGGCATACCGCAGCCCTTCCACGATCCGGGCGAAACTCGGCTGTTCCGCATCGGGCGGCACCGGCACGGACCGGATCCGCACCAGCGTCACAACCGCGGCCACGTACGTCAACATGTCGATCATGTAGGCCGTCACCGGTCCCAGCCCGGCTACGAGGACTCCAGCCAGCGATGGTCCCAGGATATGGCCGCTGCTGTAGCGCAGGCCGTGCAGCGCGCCCACCGCGGGCATCTGTTCGAGCGGCACGTAGTGCGGTGTCAGCGCTTCAATCGCCGGCCGGTGGATCGCGCTCAACGCCGCCATCAGAGCCGCCAACGCGTACAACAGCCACGCGCGCGGCTCATCCGACGCGGCATTCCAGCCCAGGATGCCACAGCAGATGGCGAGCCCGGATTCAGAGAACAGGATCAGCCTCCGCCGGTCCATCGCGTCGGCGAGCGCGCCGCCGAGGAAGGCCAGCAGGAACATGGGCAGGAACTCCGCGACGCCCAAGAGTCCCACCGCCGCGGGCGACTTGGTGATCTGGTACATCTGCCACGGCAGCACGACATAGGTGATCGCGGATCCGAACGTGGATACCGTCTGGCCCAGGTACAGCAGCCGGAAGTCGCGGGAGTTGCGCAGCGGCGAGAAGTCGAGATGGAACGGCACAATATTCGGCGGCGGCTGAAAGAATTGTGCCGGGCCGCGTATTTCCCAGTAGAACACGAACGCCCAAGGAGGCTTTATGAATCGCACCCTGTTTCTCACCGCCGGACTGATGTCGCTTGCCGGCTGCACCATGCTTGCGTCCGACTTCCCCAGCCGCACGGGCCGGACAGCGGCCCAAGCCCTGGTGGATCTGATCAAACACCAGCAGAAGAAGGAAGTCCGGGAGAGCTACGGCACCGGCGCGCACGAGTGCTTCACCTGGATCGACCTCGACAATTTCAAGGCGCGCCGGGTTCCGGATCTTGTCGTCCAACGGCTGAAGAAGGCGCCGGATTTCGACATTCTCACCGGACTCCTGCGCGCCATGCCGCCCACGGACCGCGAGGCCGCCTTCACCGCCGCCCGGAACACCGCCAAGCCGACATGGGCGATGATCGTCCGCATCCACCCTGACGGTCAAACCGAAGCCGGACGCGCCGCCGAACTGATGATCGCGGACGCCATCACCGGCGCATTTGAATCCGCCGTCAATCAGCGGTGATTCGACTCAAGCGCCCGCTCCGTCACCCAGTCCACCCACACCGACGAGGCTCCGCTGGCCGCGAGCGGAGCCTTGCCCTCGACCGCGTCCACGAAATTTTCCACGCACGGATAGTGCAGATTGCGGTGGCACGGCAGCACGTCGCGTCCGCCAGGGTGGTCCAGGTACGGACCGCTCAGCGGCGACAGCACCAGTTCCCCTTGCGTGCCGATGATGCGGCAATCGTCGCGGTCCAGCCGGCAGTGCCACCGGACATCAACCACGCCGCGCACGCCGCCCGCATACTCCACCATCACCGTCGCCGAATCCTCCACGCGCGGCGGATGCACAACGTTCGATAGCTGGGCCGCCACCCGCCTGGGCTCGCCGAACCAGTAGTTGAGCAGGTCGATCCGGTGCGAGGCGATATCGTAGAGAGGACCGCCGCCCGACTTGGCCGGATCCAGCAGCCACCCGCGCCGCCCATCCTCGTCCTGGAACCAGGAGTGGCAGTTGAGCTCGGCAAGCACCGGCTGTCCGATCGCGCCTTCCTCAATCAGCTGCCGCGCGCGTCTCACCTTCGGATAGGTGCGCCTGTAGTAGGCGATGCCGAGCGTCCGTCCGGACTCGCGTGCGGCGTCCACCATGGACACTGCTTCGGTGTGGTTCAGCGCCACCGGCTTCTCGCACAGGACATGGAATCCCGCGCGCAACGATTCGATCGTCCATGGCGCATGCAGGTACACCGGAGTCGCGATGTAGACCGCGTCGGCGGCGCACTCGCGCAAGGCGTCCGTGACGCTGGTCCAGGCCGGACACCCGTAGGGCTGCGCTTTGGCCGGATCGCGCGTGACCAAGCCCGCGAGCGAGCTGCGCGGCTCTTCCAGGATCGCCGGAATTACTCGCTTTGACGTGATGTCGCCGATGCCGGCCACGAGCCAGCGGAGACTCACAGAAATTGCCTCGGTGCGGAGTGGCGGGCGAAGGTAGCGGCCATCTGCGCGAAGGAGTAGGCGGTGAGCGCCAGGCACAGATAGCATAGCCAGTGCCAGATCTGCTCGCGCTTGGCATCAAGCAGCGGTGTTCCCGCGATCCGCGCCACCGCGAAGCCTCCCGCCAGGCCTCCGAGGTGCGCGGCGTTGTCGATATTGCCAATCAGACCGAGGATCAAACCATAGATCGCCCAGCGGGTGTAGTGCGCCTTGACCATCCCGCCGAACGCGCTGCCGTGCATGGATCCGTAACCGATCATCGCGCCGATCAGTCCGAACAGTCCCGCCGAGGCGCCGATGGACAACGCAGGAGACCACATCGTGCTGGCGGCGAAGCCCATCACGGTTCCGGCGAAGTAGATGATCACCATTCGCGCCCCGCCGAAATACTCCTCGACGGTCGCGCCCAGGTCGAACATCGCCCACGTGTTCATGAGAAAGTGCAGGATGCCTCCGTGCAGGAAGCCGGCCGTCACCAGGCGCCAGTAGTCTCCGCCGAAGATGGCCTCGCGCAGCTTGCCGCCGAACACATAAAGCGTCCGCCAGTCGATGCCCTGGATCGGCGACGGATTCCCGGAATTCGAGCTGTAGACCACCGTCGTCAGGTACAGTCCGGCGTTGAGCAGAAGGATCAACGACGTGACGAAGCGCCCGGACGGAACCAGTCCGCCCATCACTGCCACCGGCGACCTCATATCCACCGCGCGCGGGCCGACTTGTGCGTCGCAGTAGGGACAGACCTTGTCGTCCGTCGTGATGAAGGCCCGGCAATGCGGGCACATGCGGCGTTTGTCCACTTAACCGCTATTGTAGCGGCTAGGGCGCACTGAGTCTCATCTGTTGTCCTTGTGCTTCATCCGGACGCCTCCGTTGCGGTAGTCGATCTCGTCAAACCCGGGGACGGCCAAGGCAAGGACGAGAGATGAAACACCATCATGGACGGAAGAACGTGCCCGCAACGTACCGGACTTCGGATTCCGGGTCACCTGGCCGCTCCGTGTTGAACCAGTACGCGGTGAGCACCCGCCCGTCCTCGAACTCCACCGTGCTCGGATAGCCCAGGTCTCCCACTCCGCCGTCGTCACGCAGGATATGTTCCCGGTCCCAGGTTGTGCCGCCGTCCCGGCTGATCCGGTAGCGGAGACCGAACGGCGGGCGGCGGTAACCATAGGTCAACAGCAACCTTCCGTCCCGCAGCTCCAGCACGTGCGCCGGATATCCCCAGATTTCGGTCTGGCGGGGCGGAGTCCAGGTGGTTCCATTATCAGCCGACTCGCTTTGATACAAATAGCCGCGGGAGTCATGGTTCGATACATCGGTTCGCAGCAGTGTGAGCAGCTTGCCGTTCCGAAGCCGCGTGAGGCTCGCCTCCAGGCAATTGATCTTGCGATCGGGATCGGAGGAGATCACACCGGCCTGGGTCCAGTTGAGTCCCTTGTCCCGCGACCGGATACACCAGGTGCGGCTCCAGCGTTGCGGCTCGCGATCGTAATGGGAAACGGCGAGCAACAGCGTCCCGTCCGGAAGCTCGACCGCCGGACACCGCGCGGCAAGCAGCTCTGGCAGTCCGGGGACCCGCAGCGGAGTGCGCTCTGACCAGGTCCAGCCGCGGTCGGTGGAACGGATCAGCGAGACTCCCTCGAAGTCCATCGTGAACGCCATCCCCTTGGCGGGCGTAGGTGTCCCTTTGGGAAGGTTGCCGATGTACCAGGAGTACAGGTTGACGAGCAGGCTCTTGTCGGAAAGCTGAACCACCGGGACGTCCTCAGTCTGCGAGAAGCGCCAGTTCTGGTTATCGATGACAGTCTTGTCAGTCCAGGTCCGGCCGCCGTCCCGCGACCGGATCAGGATGCCGCGCGCGGTGGGATCGGCGTGCGCCATCCGTTCGCGGGGCCTGCGCTGAGCTTCCCGCACCGTCAGGATCAGGTCGCCATTGTCGAGCTTGGTCAGCCAGGGGCAGATGTAGTAGTGCGTGTCATCGCGGTGAATCACCACGTGTTCCAGCGGTGACGCCGCGGCGCCGCCCGCAGCGGCAGCCAGGAGGGTCCGGCGCGACAGACGCATGACGCTACGGTAAAGCGCTGAGATTTAACTTGCCCGCCCATTCCTGCATGGCTTCAGCCGGCAAGCCGTCAATGTCCACTTTCGTCAGGTACCGTTTGCGGAGAAGCATGCTGCGGCTGCCGTTCTTCGAAGCGGTCTTGTATTCTTCGCGTCCGGGATCCCCACCCACCGTGATTCCTTTGCTGTAGCCGTCCGTGGACTCCTGGCTGAACTTGGCCTGGATGAAGAACGGCGCGTAGAGCGCTTTGTTGAATGCCCAATCGCTGATCTCGACGGTCACCCGGTGGCCTTCGTGGCTGTAGGTCCGCGAGGCTTGGCTGACCTTGAAGTCACCCATCGTGTTGGTTGAGCCCTTGGGGTCCTGGGACTCCCATCCGCCCGGAACCGGAGGCAGTGCCTCGATCAGTTTCGAAAAGTGCACGGGATCGGTTGGCGGCATCGCCTCCAACTCCTGCTGCAGCTTCTCAAACTCCTGCCCGGCGGATGCCAGGGAACTCAAGGCGCTCAGCGGGTTCTTCTTGATGTCCACGCCTTCCTGCACGGGAGCCTTCGCCTGCTCTTTGGGGGCGCTCGAACAGCCGGCCAGGGCGAGCATCACCAGCGCCGGAATGAGTGTTTTCATGGATGATTCCTCCGTCCCGGTTCTAACAGCTTCTGCGTGAACCTGCGCCATTTCTTGTACAATGAGAACATCCAAAATGCTGGTCCTCGCCACTCTAGTACTCGCATTTTCGTTGCACGCTCAAGACCGGAAGGCGAAGGCGGCCCACGAACAAGGACTGAAGTACCAGCAGACGGGGATGCATGAACAGGCGATCCCCTGGTTCAACGCGGCCTCCGCCCAAAGCCCGGACTGGGTCGAGCCCCGGCGGGCACGGGCGCAGTCGCATGCGGCGCTCGGGGTCCACACCAAGGCGATGGAGGACTTCGATTTCGCGATCAACCTGGCGCCGGACGACAGCGAGCTTCACTTCAGCCGGGGCGAGTCGCTGCGGGCGCTTGGACAGTACAAAAAGGCGGCCGACGCCTACACCCGCTGCCTCGATCTTGGGCGGAAGGCGTCCGCGATCTACAATAGCCGCGCCGCGGCGTATGCGGGCGCCGGTGAGTGGGCGAAAGCGATTGAAGACTACGACGCTGGAATCAAGCTCAAGCTGGATAGTCCCGGTCCCTGGAAGGATCGGGGGGTGGCCAAAGCGGGCCTCCAGCGCTTCGAGGATGCGATCGAGGACTTCGACCGAGCGATCTTCCTGAAGCCGGATTTCTGGGAGGCCTATCTGGAGCGCGCCAACGCCCACGGGAATGCGGGACGCTACCAGCGTGCGGTGGACGACCTGGACAAAGTCATCGGCGGATCCAGGGCGGCCTCCGTCCGTGCCTATTCACTGCGGGCGGCGGCCCATCAGATGTTAGGCGCCTGTGACAAGGCGGCGGCCGATTTCACGGAGGCGATCGCAAGGAACCCCAACGACGTCAAGCTGCTGCTGGGACGCGGTGCCTGTTATGCGCAGATCGGGCAACATGACAAGGCGCTCACCGACCGCCAGCGGGCCGCGGAACTCGATCCGGCGAATCCTGAAGTGTACATCGCGCGCGGCGGGTCCTATCACCTGTTGGGCCAGCACGACCAAGGACTCGCCGACCGGTCCAAGGCGATCGAGTTGAATCCTACACTCCACTCCGCCTGGTCTGCGCGTGGCAATGCGTACTTCCTTCTCGACCGGTACGGCGACGCCGTAAAGGACTTGCAGCAGGCCGTGAAGCTGGTCCCCGGTGATCAGGAATCGA
>Ga0194132_10006981_pt1 | contig 17119 bp, 11 predicted proteins | sample TA2KigOf80mmetaG_FD_148612 | JGI IMG/M metagenome (GOLD analysis project Ga0194132, IMG submission 148612) | Freshwater microbial communities from Lake Tanganyika, Tanzania - TA2015054 Kigoma Offshore 80m | ecosystem: Environmental > Aquatic > Freshwater > Lake | place: Tanzania: Lake...
AAGATCGAGCCGCACCCGCCCTTGATAAGTGTCAAGCAAGAATCCAGGCTAAAGTGTCAAGGATGTGTCCGGTCGCGCATTGCACTGGATGCTTGATAAATCGGATGCGGTCGTCATTGGATCCGCAACCATGAAACCCCTGGATCGACGGACGATGGATATTCGCATTGAAGTGGAGGAATCGCTTCGGGGTCCGATTTCCATAGGAACGGTTGTACCGCTCCAGTGGGAGAGGCAATACTTCGCTGACGGTCGAAGCACAGCGCGTGGACTGTTTTTTCTTAAGAGAGACGTGGTCTGGAAGTTGATCCCGTTGATGACGGGATCAACAACTCCCTTCTACCGTTCCTTCTATTTCTTGCCGCAGGGCCCGCCGCCAACAGAGTACCGTAGTGGTAGTAGTTTGCCATTACAGGACCGCATATTTATTTTGTTGTCATGGGCTGAACAGAATGAGTCCCAGTATCCGTATCCAGCCCTATCCGAATTCATGCACGTTGATCGTGACTTTCCCGCCGAGACCCGGTCCCCATTCATCCGTAACCGCCTCCGCCAGAGGCTCAACGATCCCTCCCCGGCCATGCAAGCGGACGGAGTCCGGGCCACGCTCCAGGAAGGCAACCTCGACACGCTTCGCCGGCTCCAGACCGACCATCAGCGGTTCCGGAACGACGCGGCGCAGTGGAGAGCGATCACCGAGACGGTGTCCTTCTACTTCCCCAACACCCCTGGAGGAGCGGCGATCCTCGGCCAGTTCGCGTCCACACCCGGTGATCCGCAACTCCGGCGGGCCGCCGCGATCGCGATGGCCCGGTTGCATTCGCGCGAGTGCCTGCCACATCTGGCGCGGCTGATGGATGATCCCGATGCTGAACTCCGTGCCCTCGGCGTGGGCGGACTCGCCATGTTCGCCAACAACATCCAGCCGGGCCGGAACCATCCGGCCCCGGAACCGTGGCCGTTCCGCACCGACGCGACGATGGCCCATTCGGCAATGAGTCCGGAGGTGATCGGCCGGGATCCGGCCAAGTACCTTGGATTCTGGAAGCAGTGGTGGCGGGACAATCAAGCCAAGGCGATGTCCGGACAATAATAGGCAGCATGCTCCTGCAATTGGCCGCCACGCTGGCCTCCGCCGTTGAAGGCTGGAAGCCGCTGCACACGGTTCCACTCGCCGCGGACGTCCATCACGTACAAGGCATCGATGTCGAAGGCACGCGCCTGTGGGTGTCCTCGGTCGACAGGCCAGCAGCCAAGGGCTACCTCACGGTGTTCGACCTCGTGGACGGCCGGATGATCCAGCAAGTGGAAGTGCAGGAAGGCCAGCGCATCCACCCAGGCGGCATCACGCTCGACGGCGATGCCATCTGGATCCCTGTGGCTGAATACGATCGCGACGGTCCCACCACCATCCAGCGGCGGGACAAGCAGAGCCTGCGGGTGGCCGCGAGCTTCGAAGTGGCGGACCACATCGGATGCATCGCCGCCGGTCCCGCCCATCTCGCCGGTGGCAATTGGGATAGCCGGATCATTTACCGCTGGTCGCGCGACGGGCGTGAACTTGGCCGCACCCGGAACCCGCGCCCCGCCAAGTATCAGGACGTCAAGATCCTGGATGGGCTGCTGGTGGGATCGGGCGACCTGTCGAAGTCCACCGGCGCGATCGAATGGCTTGCCCTGCCGGACCTGAAGCTGATCCGGCGCGTCCAGGCATCGGCCACGCCGCGCGGCGTACCGTACACGCATGAAGGCATGACCATCCGCGGCGGCAAGCTCTACCTGCTGCCCGAGGATCACCCCTCCACGGTCTACGTCTTTACGCCCGGACCCTGACGAGCGCCTTCGAATCCCATTCGCAGATCCGTTGCTCGTCATAGCTGTGATTGCACAGCAGCGCCGGACCCGCGGTCCGCAGCCCGAATTCGGCGTCCTCGAAGAACGGCTTGCGGGTGCGCAGCGCGGTGTAGAAATTCCGGTGGTGTTCGAGATGCGGGGAATGCTCGCGCGGAGGCGTGAACACGTCCTCGCGGTCCGGCCGCATGCTGTCGGCATTCGGATTCCGCGGCGGATATTTGGCCTGGTAGTCCTTGAGGAAGGCCTCCTGCACCGCTTTGGGGAACGTGCCGATCGAATGGCCGGGCTCGGTCTCGCGCGGACGGCGGTTGAGCGTGAGCGTGCTGTAGCCCACCGTCATCACACCTTCGCTGCCCACGAACCGGACCCCAAAACTATCCGTCACGCCGCCGCTTGCGAAGTTCACCCGCAGGCACAGCGTGAACTCGGAATGCTCGTCAGTCTTCGGATAGTCGACCAGCGCGAGCGTGACGTCGGCCACGTCGCGTCCATCCTTCCAGAACCGCGTGCCGCCGGTCGAATAAACGCGGCGCGGCCCCGGCGATCCGGTGACCACATGCAATCCGGTCAACAGGTGGACGTACAAGTCGCCCGCGACACCGGTGCCGTAGTCCTGGTAGTTGCGCCACCGGAAGAAGCGCTTCTCATCCCACGGACGCCGGGTGGTGATGGCCGTGTAGCGGTCCCAGTCGACGGTCTGGGGAGACGCGTCGGGAGGAATCGAATACTGCCAGGCGCCGATCGCCGTGTTGCGGTCCAGCCAGGCTTCCACCATGTTCAACACGCCGATCGCGCCGGACTTGAGCAGATCCTTCGCCTTGTGGAACACCATCGAGCTCGCGTATTGGCTGCCCACCTGCAGGATGCGTCCGGTCTTCTTCTGCGCCGCCACGACCGCGTGTCCCTGCTCGATCTTCTGGACCATCGGCTTCTCGCAGTAAACATCCTTGCCCGCGTTCATCGCGTCGATGGAGATCTGCGCGTGGTAGTGGTCCGATGTACCGATGATCACCGCGTCGACATCCCGGCGCGCGAGGATCTCGCGGTAGTCGCGCGTGGTGGCGATGTGGCTCCCCCAGCGCTCCTTGGCGCGTTCGAGGCGCCCGTCATAGAGGTCTGCCACGGCGACGAGCTTCACGCCGGGAATCTGGAGCGCGTAGTTGGTGTCGCCCGATCCCATGCCGCCCACACCGATCGTGGCGACCTGGATGTTGTCATTCGCTGAGATCTTCTGCTGCATGCCTTATCCTTTCACCGCCATCTTCACCGGATCCCATTGGATCAGCTTCCGCTCGAAGTAGCTGACGTTAGAGAGCAGCGCCGGACCAGCAGCGCGCAGACCGAACGTCGCGTCCTCAACCACCGGTTTGCGTGAACGCACGGCGGCGAAAAAGTTTGCGTGGTGGTCCTTGTGGTCGCTGTAGCCGGGAGGCGGCAGGTACTTTTCCTCGCTCTTCGGGCGCATGGCGTCGGAAGTCGGCGCCGTCCGCGGATACTTCTTGCGGTACTCAGCGGCGAACTTGTCGCGCTGTGTCTTGGAGAACGTGTCGGTGGTGAATCCGGGCTCTGTCTCGCGCGGCGTGCGGGAGATGGTGACGCCGTTTCCGATCGTCATGACACCTTCGCTGCCGACAAAGCGGAACACGTGGCTGCCGCCGGATCCGTCCTCGAAGTTCACACGCAGCATCAGAGTGAACTCGGGATGCTCCCGGGTGGCGGGATAGTCGTAGAGTCCCATCATGATGTCGGGGACGTCGCGTCCGTCGTGCCAGAAGCGGAGTCCGCCGGTGGCATAGACGCGCGAGGGACCAAGTGCGCCGGTAATGAAGTGCATGCCGCTAAACAGGTGGACGAACAGGTCACCCGCCACGCCGGTGCCGTAGTCCTGGTAGTTGCGCCAGCGGAACAGGCGCACGGGCTCGAAGGGGCGTTTCGGAGCGCGTCCGAGGAACTGGTCCCAGTCGATGTTCTCAGGGGATGCGTCGGGCGGGATCGAATACTGCCAGGCGCCAATCGCCGAGTTCCGGTCCCACCAGGCTTCGATCATCGTGTACTCGCCGATGACGCCTTGCTTCAACAGGTCGCGCGCCTTCTGGTAGACCACCGAGCTGACGCGCTGGCTGCCAACCTGAAGGATCCGGCCCGTGGACTTCTCCGCGCCGATCACCGCCTTGCCATCCTCGACGCGTTGGACCATCGGCTTCTCGCAGTAGACGTCCTTCCCCGCCTTCATCGCGTCGACAGCAATCTGTGCGTGCCAGTGGTCCGGCGTGCCGATGATCACCGCGTCGATATCCTTGCGCGTGAGCACTTCGCGATAGTCCCGGGTGGTGAAGATCTGGTTGCCCCAGCGCTCCTTGGCCCGGACCAGCCGGCCTTGATAGACGTCGGCCACCGCGGCCAGTTCGACGCCGGGAACGGTGAGAGCGGACTCGGTATCGCCGGTCCCCATGCCGCCGAGTCCGATTGTGGCAAACCGGATCTTGTCGTTGGCCGAAACGCGTTGCGCCTGCGCCGCGAGCGCGGCAGTGGCGCCCGAGGCCTGAATAAAGTGGCGGCGGGAAGGTCTCATCACTGATAGTGTAGCTCCGTCCTCTATCCTGAAGAGATGCGAGCGCTTGTCAAGCAGTACGCCGAGCCAGGCCTGTGGCTGACCGACATTCCGGAGCCCGAGTGTGGGCCGGACGACGTGCTGATCCGCGTGCTGCGGACCGGAATCTGCGGCACCGATGTCCACATTCACAAGTGGGACGAATGGGCACAGAAGACGATTCCCGTGCCCATGGCGATCGGCCATGAGTTCGTGGGCAAGGTGGAGGTGGCGGGCCGCGATGTCCGCGACTTCGTGCCGGGCGACATCGTGAGCGGAGAGGGCCACGTCGTCTGCGGCAAGTGCCGGAACTGCATGGCCGGGCGGCTGCACATGTGCGCGCACAACCTGGGCCTTGGCGTGAACCGCCCGGGCGCGTTCGCTGAGTTCGTCGTGCTGCCGCGCACCAACGTCTGGAAGCACCATGCGGGGATGAATCTGGATGTGGCGGCGATCTTTGATCCGTTCGGTAACGCGGTCCACACGGCGCTGATGTTTCCGGTGTTGGGTGAGGACGTGCTGGTGACGGGCGCGGGTCCGATCGGGATCATGGCGGCCAAGGTCGCGCGGTTCGCCGGGGCGCGGCACGTGGTGATCACGGACCTGAATCCCTACCGGCTGGAGCTGGCGCGGGCCAACGGCATCACGCTGGCGGTGAATCCCACGGAGAAGAAGCTCGCCGATGTGCAGAAGGAGATCGGCATGCTGGAGGGGTTCGACGTGGGGATGGAGATGTCTGGATCGGCCGCGGCGCTGCGCGACATGCTGGCCAACATGGCGCACGGCGGCAGGATCGCGATGCTGGGGATTCCACCCAAGGAGATGGCGATCGACTGGAATCTTCTGATCTTCAACATGCTCACGATTAAGGGAATCTATGGGCGCGAGATTTTCGAGACCTGGTACAAGATGGCTGTGCTGCTTGAATCCGGGCTGGCGCTGGAGCCCGTGATCACCCACCGTTATTCCTATCGCGATTTCGAGGAGGGATTCTCGGTTATGAAAGCCGGCAATTGCGGCAAAGTCGTTCTGAACTGGGTAGACTAGGCCTCATGTACGGAGCCTTTCGCGAACACCTGCAGACTCAGATCGATCAGATCCGGAGCGCGGGTTTGTACAAGCAGGAGCGGCTGCTGGAGTCCTCGCAATCCGCGCATATTGCGGCCAACGGGCGTCCGGTTCTCAATCTCTGCGCGAACAACTACCTGGGCCTGGCGAACCATCCACGCGTGATCGCCGCCGCCAGCACGGCGATGAATGAGTGGGGATTCGGCATGGCCTCGGTCCGGTTCATCTGCGGCACCCAGCGGATCCACCGGCAGTTGGAGGAGCGGCTGTCGGATTTCCTGGGGATGGATGATACGATCCTCTACAGCTCGTGTTTCGACGCCAACGGCGGAGTGTTCGAGGCGCTGCTCGGACCCGAGGATGCGATCATCTCCGATGAGCTGAACCACGCGAGCATTATTGACGGGATCCGGTTGTGCAAGGCGCAGCGCTACCGGTACAAGAACCGCGACCTGGACGAGCTGTCGGCCCGGCTCAAGGAAGCTTCCGGGGCCCGGTTCCGGCTGATTGTCACCGACGGTGTGTTCTCGATGGACGGGTATCTGGCGCCTCTCGGCCGGATCTGCGACTTGGCGGAGGAGCATAATGCGCTCGTGATGGTCGACGATTCCCACGCCGTCGGTTTCACCGGGGCCGAGGGGCGGGGGACCCATGAGCAGGCCGGCGTCATGGGCCGGATCGACATCCTCACCGGAACTCTCGGCAAGGCACTGGGCGGCGCGAGCGGCGGTTACGTGGCCGGCCGGCGGGAGATTGTGGAGATGCTGCGGCAGAGGTCCCGGCCGTACCTGTTTTCGAACTCGGTGCCCCCGCCGATCGTGGCTGCGTCGCTCAAAGTGCTGGAGATGCTGCGGTCCGCCGGGGAGCTTCGGGAGCGGCTGCGGGAGAATACGCGCTTCTTCCGGGAACGGATCGCCAGAGCGGGCTTCGATGTCCTGGAGGGCGGGCATCCGATCGTACCGCTCATGATCGGAGACGCGGCGCTTGCGGTAAAACTCGCCAGCCGGATGCTCGAAAAGGGCGTCTACGTGATCGCATTTTCCTATCCGGTGGTGCCGGTGGGCAAGGCGCGCATCCGGACGCAGATGTCGGCGGCGCACACGCGGGAGGATCTGGAAATGGCTGTCGAAAAGTTCTCCGAGGCGCGGGCGGAAGTCCTATAGATCCATGCGAGAAGTCTTTGCATTTCGATCCACCCTCAGATAGGATATAGGAGGAGGCTAATCAACGATGAAGTCGATTGCTACACTGACACTCGGTTCATTGCTGGCGGCGGGAAGTGCGCTGGCGGGAAATTCCGTTCGTGGCGAGTACGTCGAGGCCCGGACGGCGGATGTATACGTGGGAGCCTGCTTCGCGAATTCGGAAGCCGGCCTGGTTGGAGAGCTGGCCGTGATGGGCTGGAAGATCTCCAAGGGCACATTCAATGGTGTGAACCTGGATGGCTTGTACGTGGCGGGAGCCGTGAAGGCAAGCGCAACACTCGGCGACGTTCATGCGTCGGCTTATCCGGTGAAGTCGGTGTTGATCATCGACGAGCGCGCCAATGTTGAACAGCGGCTGGCGCTTCGTGCTTTTGCGCAAAAGATGGCCGGGGACCTGCTCAATGACATCGTCAAGATCGAGTACGCCCCGATCAGCCTGACCTTCGCCAACAACAACCTCCATAGCGCGACCGCGACGTTCAAGGCGGGCAACCTGGCCGAGATCCAGACTCGCCCGATCCAGTCCAACGACAAGGTCTGCGCGCACGAAGAGATTTGGTATTCCCCTCTGACCAAGGTTGGACACGCGATGCCTGCTTTCGCGATGTCGCACGGGTTCAAGGGGAAGGGGCTGGGAACCTCCTGGTCGAGCCCGGACAAGCGCAGCGCGTTTGTCGCCGACTTCCAGCTCAACGATTAGTTCTCGTCTGTTGTTCGTCTGTTTGCTTCTCCTTTTCGGTTGAACTCAACGGGGCGGACCCTTCGTGGGTCCGCCCTTCTTCTTTAAGGAGGCTGCCATGAAGCGCTGGCTCGCCTGCGTTGTTTTACCGCTCGTGGGAACCGCTCAGGTGCCGTGTGGCAAGTTGGTCGAGGTGAAGCTGCCAGGAGTCACGGTATCTGCCGCGGAGTTCGCTGACAAAAGGTGCCGGGTGGCGCTGACGCTGACACCGTCCGCGGACTCTGACATCAAGTCCGAGGTGTGGCTTCCGCCGGCCGGCGCGTGGAACGGAAAGCTGCTGATGGTGGGCGGGGGCGGATTCGTGGGATCGATCAACCAACGCGGCTTGGCTGGAGCGGTGAGCGAGGGTTATGCTGGGGCGTCCACGGATACAGGCCACACCGGCGGGGACGGCTCGTTTGCGCTGGGCCATCCGGAAAAGGTGGTGGACTTCGCCTACCGTGCGGTCCACGAGACGGTGGTGGCGGCCAAGACGGTCATAGCGGCCCACTATGGACGTCCGGCCCGGCTGGCCTACTGGGAGGGATGTTCGACCGGCGGCCGGCAGGGACTGATGGAAGCTCAGCGTTATCCCGAGGATTTCGACGGGATCATCGCTGGCGCGCCAGCGAACAACCAGATCCAGCTCTGCGCCTGGCGGATGCGGGTGATGGTGGCGTCGTTGCGCGGTCCGGACCGGGCAATCTCACAGGCGAAGAAGATGATGCTGCACAACGCTGTTCTCGATGCGTGCGACACGCAGGACGGAGTCGCGGACCGGCTGCTCACCGACCCGCGCAAGTGTGGATTCGATCCTGCGGCGCTCGCCTGCCGGGGAGGCGAGCGTGAGGACTGCCTAACTGCGGGCGAGTTGGAGACGGTCAAGCTCGCCTACACTGACGCCGTGAAGAAGTCTGGTGAGCTGATCTATCCGCGGCTTCCAAAGGGGACCGAACCCGGCTGGCTACTGCCGGGCAACGCTACCGAGCCAGGCGGGATCGACTTGGGGATGTTCCGATATGTTGCCCGCCAGGACCGGAACTGGGACTGGCGGACATTCGATCTGGAGAGCGATACGGATCTCGCGATGAAGCAGGCCGGGTTCATCCATGCCACGAATCCCGATCTATCCAAGTTCAAGGCGCGGGGTGGGAAACTCCTCATCTACCACGGGTGGAGCGACGGGGGTTCCGGCGGTGCAATTTCGGCGTTCAACACGCTGTCCTACTACGAGAGCGTGCTCGCGAAAATGGGTCCGGACCAGTCGGGTTGGCTGCGGTTGTTCCTTGTGCCGGGAATGGCGCATTGCGGCGGGGGTACGGGTCCGAATCAGTTTTCCGCGCTGGCGGCGCTGGAGAGGTGGCGGGAAAAGGGCGCCGCCCCGGACCGGATCATCGCGGCCCGGGTGAGCAACGGCCGCGTGGATATGACGCGCCCGCTGTGTCCGCATCCGCAGGTGGCGGTGTATTCCGGGTCGGGCAGCACGAATGACGCGGGGAATTTCGTGTGCAAGCTATTCTGAAGGGATGGTCAACCGCCGCCAAGCCTGCCTGCTCCTCGCCGGCGCGCCCGCATCCGTCCAGGGCTTTCAGAGCCAGTTGCCGGACAGCGTCACACAGCCTTGGCTCGGCCCCGAATACTGGTCCAATCCCCTGCAAGACTGGCGGCTCCACGACGGGCGTATTGAGTGCGTGAATGCAGGAGGCGACCGCAATGTCTACCTGCTCACCCACGACGTAACGGCCGATGAAGGCACTCTGGAACTGCGGGTGCGGACCGGAGCGCTCGGCGACGCTGCCCGGATGGGAACAGGATTCGTAGGCTTTCGCGTTGGCATTCGCGGCTTCTTCAACGACTACCGGGACAGCGCGGTGTTCGGGACCGGAGTCCACGCGGGAATCACACCGGATGGGCGGCTGTTCATCGGGACGCTGCACCAGGCTGCCCCCAAGGCCGCCGGTCCGATGGACAACATCGAACTCGTGTTGACCGCCACGCCGCAGGGCCAGACTTACGGCCTGCATCTCCGCGCGCTCGATTCCGGCGGCGGGCTGCTGGCCGAAATCCGCCGCACTGGAGCCCCGGCCGATTGGCTTACCGGCGGCGTGGCCCTGGTATGCCATTCCGGACAGGTGTTTGATACCCCGGATCCGTCGATCGCCCAAATGACCATGTCGGGCGTCAACAAGCGCGGGCAGGAGAACACGGGGTCTGTGCGATTCTGGTTCCGCGGCTGGAGCGTTTCGGGCAGCAAGCTCCGGGTCGACGAAAGCCGCAAATTCGGCCCGATTCTGTTCTCGATGTACACGGTCAGCCGCGGGATCCTGAAGATGACCGCGCAGATGGCGCCAGTAGCCGGATCCAACGCGATGGCGGAGCTCGAGGTCAAGCGGGGCAACCGGTGGCGCAAGGTCGCACAGTCGACGATCGAGAGCCTGTCGCGCACCGCCAACTTCCGGGTGGCGCGGTGGGACCACGCACGGGACCACGCATACCGGATCCGTTACGGCGGCCACGAGTGGACGGGCACCGTACGCCGTGATCCGGTGGACAAGCCGAAGGTCACTGTGGCGGGCCTGTCGTGCAACAACGATCTCGGATTTCCGCACGCCGACGTGGTCCGCAATATTGCGCATTTCCAGCCGGATCTCCTGGCGTTCACCGGCGACCAGATCTACGAGCGTGTCGGCGGGTACGGGATCGTGCGGACACCGGTCGAGCGGGCCACGCTCGACTACCTGCGCAAGTGGTACATCTTCGGCTGGGAATACCGCGACCTGCTCAGGGACATCCCGAGCGTTTGCCTCCCTGACGACCACGATGTCTACCACGGGAACATCTGGGGGGCCGGTGGCAGGAAGGCCGCGGGCGTGGGCCAGCCCGGGCAGGACTCAGGTGGCTTCGTCCAGGCGGCCGAATGGGTCAACATGGTCCAGCGGACGCAGACCAGCCACATGCCCGATGCATTCGATCCGACGCCGGTCGAGCAAGGCATCGGCGTGTACTACACGTCGTTCCTGGTGGGCGGGGTGAGCTTCGCGGTGATCGAGGACCGCAAGTGGAAGTCCGCTCCAAAGGACGTGCTGCCCGCGGCGCGGATCGTCAACGGGTGGGCGCAGAATCCGGGATACCTCGCCCCGCGGGACGGTGATGCTCCGGGGGCTCAGCTCCTCGGGGAAAGGCAGATGAAGTTCCTGGACCAATGGGCGCGCGACTGGTCCGGAGGGGCATGGATCAAGTGCGTGATTTCGCAGACCGTCTTCTGCAACCTGGCCACGCTTCCCCGCCCCGCTAACACCGATGCCGTGACCCCGAAGCTGCCTGTGGAGCCGGTGGGCGGACACGGGCGGGACGAAGTGGCGGTGGCCGACCACGATTCGAACGGCTGGCCGCAGTCGCCCCGGAATGCCGCGCTGCGTGTGCTGCGGCGCTGCTTCGCTTTTCATATCGCTGGAGACCAGCATCTGGGATCCACGGTCCAGTATGGGATCGACAACTGGAACGACGCCTCGTTCGCGGTGTGCGTGCCGGCGGTGGCCAATATCTTTCCGAGGCGCTGGTATCCGCCGCAGCCGGGAATCCACCCGCGAACGCACGACGCCCGCTGCACAGGCGAGTTCACCGATGGGTTCGGGAACAAGGTGACGGTCCACGCCGTGTTCAATCCCCAGGCGGTTGGCCACGAGCCCAAGCCGCTCAACCAGCGCGCGCCCGGGTACGGGATCATCGAATTCCATCGCACCGGCCGGCGGATCACGGTGTCCAATTGGGCCCGGTGGACGGATGTCCGGGCCGTGGGCGCAAAGCCTCAGCCCGGCTGGCCCGTCGAGATCCGGCAGCTTAACAATGGAATGCCCCGGCGCCACGTGCTGGATGAGGTGCAGCTTCCCAAGCCCGACATGGTGGTCGAAGTGCTCGATAAGACCAACAACACGGTCCTGTACGTGGTCCGGGTAGAAGGCGACAGGTTCAGGCCGGGGGTTCCCGCCCCGGGTAGATACGAGATTCGCGCCTTTGACGACCGTGGCAAAATCCAACTATCGCGCGAAATTTGAATAAGGGGGGAGCGGGGGCTCGGAGGAGATGGCCCCCGCTCGGGTTGGCAGGCCGCGGGGAGACCTACCAAAGTTCAAGGGTACTACAGTACGCGCTCTTAAACAAGGGCCAGTTTTGTAGCCCCCGATGTGGGTATGGTGGCATCCAAGACTTCGGAGATGTGCTCGGCAAACACAAACCTCATTTCCTCTTGAATTTCCTGAGGCAAATCCTTCAAATCTTTGCGATTGGCCTTTGGAAGCACAACGGTGCGAATCCCGCAGCGGCGGGCGGCGAGTACCTTCTCTTTCACCCCACCGATAGGAAGTACTAACCCCGTCAGGGTAATCTCTCCGGTCATTGCTACATTTGTAGCGGCTGGAATCTTCGTGTACACACTTGTTAAAGCCACGGCCATCGTGACTCCGGCCGATGGTCCATCCTTCGGAATTGCCCCCGCTGGGACATGCAAATGGACTCCGTAATCCTTGAAAAGGCGCGGATCGATGCCGAGTTGTTCGGCATGCGACCAAATGTAGCTTTGCGCCGCCTTTGCGGATTCCTGCATCACTTCGCCGAGCTGGCCGGTGAGGGTCAGCCCTTTGCTTTCGGGGAGGAGCAATGCCTCGATATAGAGCACGTCTCCACCGGCTTCTGTCCAGGCGAGTCCGGTGGCGACGCCGGGCGGCGAGTTCTTGCGGGCTTCCTCCGGGGTAAATGGTTCAGGGCCGAGGAGTTCCAGCAGGTCGTCAGGGCGGACAGTGAACGGCGATTCCTTGCCCTCGGCGAAGTGGAGCGCAGCCTTGCGCATCACCTTGGCGATGGTCCGCTCCAGGCGCCGGAGACCGGCCTCCCTGGTGTAGCGGCGGATCAACTGGGTCAGCGCCTCGGGAAGAATGTCGACCTGCTCGGGCTTCAGCCCGGTCTGTTCAAGTTGGCGTGGGATCAGGTAACGGAGTGAGATCTCGGCCTTCTCCTCCTCGGTGTAGCCGGGCAGGCGCAGGAGCTCCATCCGGTCGAGCAGCGGACGCGGGATCGTGTCGATGGTGTTGGCCGTGGTGATGAACATCACCTTCGACAGGTCGAACGGCAGGTCGAGATAGTTGTCGCGGAACGTGTTGTTCTGTTCCGGATCAAGCACCTCGAGCAGAGCCGACGCCGGATCGCCGCGGTAGTCGCGTCCGAGCTTGTCGACCTCATCCAACAGGATCACCGGATTGTTCGAACCGGCGCGGCGCATGGCCTGGATCAAGCGGCCCGGCATGGCGCCGATGTAGGTCCGGCGGTGGCCGCGGAGCTCCGCCTCGTCATGGAGTCCGCCCAACGAGAAACGTTCGAACTTGCGGCCCATCGCACGCGCGATGGACTGTCCGAGGGACGTCTTGCCCACACCAGGAGGACCCACCAGGCACAGGATGGGCGCCTTCGCCTTGGGATTCATCTTCAAGACACCCAGGTGCTCAAGGATCCGCCCTTTGACCTCCTTCAGGTCGAAGTGGTCCTCATCGAGAATCCGGCGGGCATCCGGGATCTCCAGCTTGTCCTCGGTCGAGGCCCGCCAGGGAAGCTCCAGCACGTATTCGAGGTAGGTGCGGATCACGTGGTAGTCGGGCGCGGCCGCCGGGAGCCGCTCGAGCCGCTTCAGCTCACGCCCGGCTTCCTTGCGGACGTCGTCGGGGAGGTCGGCCTTCTCCAGCCGCTCGCGGAGGATGTCGGTCTCGGCCTGCTCCGAGTTCTTGTCGCCCAACTCCTGCTGGATGGCACGCAACTGCTGGCGGAGCGTGTACTCGCGCTGCTCCTTCGACATCTCGTTCCGGGCGTCGGTGTTGATCTTGTTGCGGATCTCGAGCACCTGGACTTCGTGGGTGAGGTAGGTGTGCAGCAGGCGCAACGCATCAGACTCGGTTTGAGCCTCCAACAGCGTCTGCTCTTTTTCGAGATCGAGCGAGAACAGTGAAGCCAGCAGGTTCACCATGCGCATGGTTTCGGCCTTCTCGCTCGACATCTCGGAGAGGTCAAACGGGACCTGCACCTGCGTGATCTCGATCGCGCGCATGGCGATCTCGGTCACGCTGCGCTTGAGGGCAACCACCTCGGGTCCGTACTCCGGGGCGACCGGCGCGGCCTGGACGCGGCCGACCAAGTGGGGCTGCTCCTGCTCGATCTTGAGCAGCATCACCCGCTCGACGCCCATCACGAGCACATCCATGTGATCGTTGTTGCGCGACATGCGGCGGATGAAGGCCTTGGTGCCGAAGGTGTAAAGATCGTTCTGCGCCGGATTCTCGACCGAGGCGTCCTTTTGGGAGATCACCAGGACCTCCTTGTCTTCGGTGGCAAGGGCGGCCTCAACGGCCGAGAGCGATCGCGACCGGCCCACCGACAGCGGCATCACCAGGTACGGCAGCAAAGCCGTGTTCTTCATCGGCAGGATGGGGAGGCTGTACACCTTCTCGCTCATCATACTCCTTTCAGCACTTCATTGGATGCGGGCGCGGCGGGTGCGGATGCGGGTGACGCGTTAAACATGAGCGCACCCGCAACCGGGTCGAAGCCGGCATAGACCGTTTGGTGGTCTTTGACACGTCCCTCAAGGAGAATACGTGCCAGCGGCGTTTCTATTTCACGCTGGATGGCCCGCTTCAACGGACGGGCGCCATAAGCAGGTTCGTACCCTACGCGGACCAGGTGATTGAGCGCCTCGGGGCTCAGGTCGAGACCGATGTGACGGTCCTCCAGCCGCTTCCGCAGGCCGCCCAACTGGATCTCAACGATCCGCTTCAGATGCTCCTCACCGAGCGGATGGAACGGGATGATCTCGTCCACGCGGTTCAGGAACTCGGGCCGGAAGTGGCGGCGAAGGTCGTCGAGCACCTCGCGCGGAACCTCTCCCCGGGCTTCAAGAATCCGGTGCGATCCGATATTCGAAGTCATGATGACGATGGTGTTTTTGAAGTCGACCACGCGGCCGTGTCCGTCGGTGAGGCGGCCGTCATCGAGAATCTGCAGCATCACGTTGAACACGTCTGGATGCGCCTTTTCGATTTCGTCGAACAGCAGGACCGAATACGGCCGGCGGCGGACCTGTTCGGTCAACTGGCCGCCCTCTTCGAATCCGACGTATCCCGGAGGCGCGCCGATCAGCCGCGCGACGTTGTGCTTTTCCTGATACTCGGACAGGTCGATGCGGATCATCGCGCGTTCGTCGTCGAACAGGACTTCAGCCAGCGCCCGCGCCAGCTCGGTCTTGCCGACTCCCGTGGGTCCAAGGAAGATGAAGCTACCCACGGGCCGTTTGGGATCCTTGAGTCCGCTGCGGGCCCTTAATACGGCCTCGGCCACGGCGGCGACCGCCGGATTCTGGCCCACGACGCGCTTGTGCAGCTCGCCGTCCAGGTGCAGGAGCTTTTCGAGCTCGCCTTCGAGCAGGCGCGCGACGGGGATTCCGGTCCAGCGGGCGACCACCTCGGCGATGTCGTCTTCACCGACTTCTTCCTTCAGCAGGCGCGGGCCGGTGTTCGACCTCATCCGTCCCTCTTCGGCGCGGATGGCGCGGTCAAGCTCCGACAGACGGCCGTACTTGAGTTCGGCGGCCTTGTTCAGATCGTAAGCGCGCTCGGCCTTGTCGATCTCCAGGCGGGTCTGCTCCACTTGCTCGCGCAGCCCTCGCAGCTTCTGCACAGATTCCTTTTCGGCCTGCCAGCGGGCCTTGAGGGCTGAGGACTCTTCCTTGAGCCCGGCAAGTTCCTTCTCAAGCTTCGCCAAGCGGTCGATCGAGGCCTGGTCGGTCTCCTTCTTCAACGCCTCACGCTCGATCTCGAGCTGCATGGAGCGGCGGGACACTTCGTCGAGCTCGGCGGGCATCGAATCGATCTCGGTTCGCAGCCGCGCGGCCGACTCATCGACCAGATCGATCGCCTTGTCCGGCAGGAACCGGTCGGAGATGTAGCGGTTCGACATGACGGCGGCGGCGACCAGCGCTGCGTCCTTGATGCGTACGCCGTGGTGAACCTCGTAGCGCTCGCGGAGTCCGCGCAGGATCGAGATGGTGTCCTCGACCGAAGGCTGATCGACCAGAACGGTCTGGAAGCGGCGTTCGAGCGCAGCGTCCTTTTCGATGTGCTTGCGGTATTCGTCGAGCGTGGTGGCGCCGATGCAATGCAGCTCTCCGCGGGCGAGCATCGGCTTGAGCAAGTTGCCCGCGTCCACGGCGCCCTCGGCCTTGCCCGCGCCGACCACCGTGTGCAACTCGTCGATGAACAGGATGATCTCGCCGTTCGAGGTTTGGACTTCCTTGAGCACGGCCTTGAGGCGCTCCTCAAACTCACCGCGGTACTTGGCGCCGGCGATGAGCGCGCCCATGTCCAGTGAGACGATGCGGCGGTCCTTGAGCCCCTCGGGCACGTCGCCGCGGACGATCCGCTGCGCGAGGCCCTCGGCGATGGCGGTCTTGCCGACGCCGGGTTCGCCGATCAGCACGGGGTTGTTCTTGGTGCGGCGCGACAGGACCTGGATCACACGGCGGATCTCGTCATCGCGCCCGATCACCGGGTCGAGCTTGCCCTGGTTGGCGAGCGCGGTCAGGTCGCGCCCGTACTTTTCCAGTGACTGGTAGGTGTTCTCCGGGTTCGGGTTGGTGACCCGCTGGTTGCCGCGGACCTCCTGGAGGGCCTTCATGAGGCGGTCCCGGGTGACGCCAAACTCCTTGAGCAGCCGGCCCGTGGTCCCGGTGTCGGCGGTGAGGCTGAGCAAGAGATGCTCAATGGACACGTAGTCGTCCTTGAGTCTTTTTGCCTCTTCCTCTGCCGAGGTGAGGATGGTCTGGAGGCGTCCGGACACATACATCTGGTCGACGGGGCGGCCTTCGGATTTGACCTTGGGAAGGCGGTCAAGCTCGGCGGTCAGCTTGCGGTAGATGGACTCCAGATTAACATTTGATTTCAATAGGATAGTTGGAGCTAATCCATTTTCTTGTTCAAGGAGAGCAGCGAACAGGTGTTCCGCGTCGACGGTGGAGTTCGACAACTGGGTGGCCTTGGACTGGGCTTGCCGGAGGGCCTCCTGGGCCTTTTCGGTGAAACGGTTGATGTCCATAGAAGTGTCCCTGTGACCAGTGTATGGAATACACTCAAAGATGTCAATAAATTTTAGTGTGTTTATATCAACTTTCGGGAGACGGGTGGAGCGGCGAGGTCAGCGGACCCGCCATGCAGCGAGGCAGAGGGCCATGGCGAGGTCGCCGAGATGGGCGTCGGGGCGGGCGTCGATGAGTTCGGTCTTGAGCGCGGGCGCGAGGCGGAGATCGCCAGCGATGGTGAGCGTCCTGTTCTGTAATAGAAGCTGCAGCTTTGAGATCAGCGCGCGGCGCGGCACGGTGTGGATCCCTTTGTTCTCGCCGGGATTTTCGCCCGCGGTGATGGACACGGGATAGAGCGGGGTGCGGAGGTCGGCTTTGCGGATGAGGTCGAGGACTGGAAGTCCGGGTCCGGTGGCGTCGAGGATGATGGTCGAGCGGCCCTTGAGGGCTCTGGTGCAAATCGGCAGGATGGACGAGGATAGAGGAATGGCCCGTCTTGCTCCGGTCGAGGAATTGTTCGGCGGCCGCCACTTCGATGCCGAGATCGTGGTGTTGTGCGTCCGCTGGTATTT
>Ga0194132_10006983_pt1 | contig 17114 bp, 15 predicted proteins | sample TA2KigOf80mmetaG_FD_148612 | JGI IMG/M metagenome (GOLD analysis project Ga0194132, IMG submission 148612) | Freshwater microbial communities from Lake Tanganyika, Tanzania - TA2015054 Kigoma Offshore 80m | ecosystem: Environmental > Aquatic > Freshwater > Lake | place: Tanzania: Lake...
CGTTCTGTCTCACGTTCGACGAACCGCTCGATTGGGACCGCTTCAATCGCTGGCTGATGGCGGTGCGCGCCGCGTGGGGCGACAAGCTACTGCGCGTCAAGGGCGTGCTCGACGTCGCCGGCGAGAGCCAACCGCTGGTCATTCACGGCGTGCATCGCACCTTCCATCCGCCGACCCTGCTCGCGCGCTGGCCCGACGGCGAGCGCAAGTCGCGGCTGGTGTTCATCACCCGCGACCTCGATCGCGCAACGGTCGAGGCGAGCTGGGCCGAGATGGCGGACGACCGAGAGCAGCGTCGCTCTTGAGTGCCGCCCCGTTGAGCCGGTATGAGCAGGCATGACGATCTTGGCCCGCGACATCGACCATCTCTCCCTCACCCTCGGCGACCCCGAGGCGACCGCGGCTCATCTGCAACGCCTCGGCTTCACCTCGACGCCGGAAGGAGTCGAGCCGCGCTGCATCTGCTTCCAGCCGCAGCGTGACGACGTGCCGAGCTACATCGAGCTGCTGCAGGGCGATCCGCCCGCTATCGCCGTGGCGCTCAATGTCGCCGAACTCGCCGGCGAAGACCGCGCGCATCGCTGGGAGACCGACGACGGCCTGGCGATCGATGCCATCGTCACCGTAGGGAAAGCCGAAGGCCCGCTTCCGTGGTTCGCGGTGCACCACGAAACGCCCGACGCCTTCATGGAGCCCGAATGGGTCGTCCATCCCAACGGGGCCTTGGGCCTGGTGGCGATTCACGCCGTGGCGGGCGACCCCAAGGCATTGGCGCGGACACTCGAGCGGGCGTGGGGTGCGGCGATCGAAGAGATCTTCGACAGTTGCCTGTTGGTGAAGACCGGCATGGTCGAGCTGATGATCTGGTCGGCCGCGGCCTATCAGCTCGAGTACCGGGCGATCGAAGTGATGGCGCCGCAGGAATTGCCGGCGATCGTCGGCTTGACCGTCGCCGTCGAGCGCACCCGGCCGCTGCAGGCATTGTTGCGCGCCAACAACGTCGCCTTCTCGTTGGGCGACGGCAATCGCGTGCTGACGGCGTCCGCGGCGGCAGGCGGGCTGATGATCGAGTTCATGCCGCAGAACTGACCGCGCTCAGGCGACGGCCGGCAGCACCAATTCGGTCATGAGGGTGGTGACGATGCGGCGCTGCTCGGGTGCCGGCTTGCGGTAGTTGCCGGCGTTCATCGCGACGACCAGGTCGAGGTCGGGCAGCAGGTAGAGCCGCTGGCCGCCCCAGCCGATGGCGATGATCGCCCGGTGCGGGCGGCCGGCGGTCGCCGCAACCTCGCCCAGGTACCAATGCCAGCCGTACTTGAACGGGCCTTCGATCGTGACCGCGGGCTCGGTCGAGCGGCGCAGCCAGTCGGCAGGAACGATCGGCCGGCCCTGCCAGACGCCGCCGGCCAGCATCATCTGCCCGATGCGCAGCAGGTCCGGCGGCCGCAGCCGCAAACCGGACGCCGCAGCCGCCTCGCCCTGCATGCCGTTCGACCACTGGCTGGGGCCGAGCCGCAAAGGATCGAACAGCACACGGCGGGCATAGTCGGGCAGCTTCTCGCCGGTGCCCTTGGTGATCAGCCGGCCGAGCAGCGCGGTCGCGCCGCCATTGTAGGTCCATTTCACGCCGGGCTCGCTCACGACCGGGCGCTCAAGCACGTAGCGGTAGCGGTCGGACGACAGCTCCATGGCGATCTCGCTGTTGCGCGGATCGCCGTAGGGGATCGACAGCTCGTCCCATTCGGTTCCCAGCGTCATGCCGAGGACGTGGCCGACCGTGATGCGCTCGCGGGCCGGCTGGCGGGCCAGATCGGGGTATTCGGGGAACTGCGGGTAGAGCTTCGCCTCGGGCGGCGGCACCTTGCCGTCGGCGAGCGCGATGCCATAGAGCAGACCGACGACGCTCTTGGTCACCGAGCGCAGGTCATGCAGCACGGTCGGGCCGAACGTCACGTTGCCGATCGGCATGCCCCAGCTTTCGTCGTCGCCGCGGCCGTAGTGCTCGAACAGCAGACGGCCGGCCCGCGCCACCAGGAGCGCGTGCAATCCAAACACGCGACCATCGCGTTCCATCTCGGCCAACCGGGCGGCGAGGTCGCGACCGGCAGCCGTGGCTGCGCCCAAACTTGCTGCCATGAAAGCCGCTCCCATGCCGGCGGCCGTCCGACGACGGCCGAGCCTGCCACGTGTCATGGCGTCCTCGGCTGCGCCGGAGCCGCAGGATCGGCGAACCGCGGCCGCAGTTCCGAATCGAGAACGAAGCCTCGCCGCACCGCGGCGTCGAGCTTGCGGACATGACGCCATGCCTCGTCGATGTGCTCGACCATGAGGGTGCGCACACGCTCGCCATCGCCGCGCCGCGCCGCCGCCAGGAGGCGGCGGTGGGCGGCGAGGTTGGTCTCGCCGAGCCGGCGATGGGCCGGATGGGCGGCTTGCTCGCCCACCGTCACCAGATGGCGCAGCAGGTGATTGATGACCTCGCAGAAGAAGCGCAACAGCGCGTTTGGGTTGGCCGAGGCGAGCACGTCGTGGAAGTGCAGATCTTCCCGACGCTGCGCCACCGCCTGATAGCCATCGGCCGGCTGCGGCGCGCAGATCGCGAGGCTGCGTTCCAGCGCCGCGAAATGCGCGTCGGTCAGATGCGGCACCGCGCCGGCGGCCAGCTCGGGCTCGAGCACGCGGCGCACGGCATAGATCTGCGCGACATCGAGGTCGCGGAAGAAGAGATAATTCTGCAGGAGCTGGAAGGCACGCTCGAGCGGCACCTCGCCGATCGTGGCGCCGCCCGACGGCCCGGTGCTGACAGTGACCAGACCCTGGACCTCGAGCGACTTCAGCGCCTCGCGCGCCGTGCCTTTGCTGACGCCGAACAACGCCTGCAGCTCGTCCTCCTTGGGCAGCTTGTCGCCAGGGCCGAGCCGGCGCTCGGCGATCCAGCGCTTGATCTCCTCGACCACGAGATCGCCGCGCTTGGGGGTGCGGAGGGTCGACGGCATCGATCCTATTTATTATAATGAATAGGATCGAGTCAATGGCCAACGACCCTAAAACGCCGGTGCCGGCGCCTGGGGCACACCCTTCCAGAAGTCGGGGTCGTGGCCGAAGAACAGTGTGGCGCCGGTCCTCTCCAACGCCGCCAGACGGTCGAGCGAGGCCAGCATCTGCTCCCGATCGTAGACGAAACGCGGCAGGCGCCGGTCGCGCAGGGTGCGGCAGAAATAGCAGGCATCGCCGGTCAGCACGACCTCGCCGCTGGTCGTGCGCACCTTCAGCGATTGGTGACCCGGCGTATGGCCGTAGGTGGGCAGGCAGACCACGCTGCCGTCGCCGAACAGGTCATGCTCGCCGTCGACCTGCTTCACCGCATGGCCGTGATCGAAATCGGCGCGGAAGAAGCCGACCTTGGCGGCGGTCTCGGGATCCTGGGCGGCCTGCCATTCGCGCTTCTGGACGACCATCGTGGCGTTGGGCACCAGCGCGTTGCCGCCGGCATGATCGAAGTGAAGGTGTGAGTTCACGATGTAGTCGACGCGGCCCGGATCGCGATCGATCGACTCGAGACGCGACTTGATGTCGTCGGCGACCCCGAAATCCTCGAAGCCGAAGATGCGCGCCACGCGCTCGCCCAGCCGGCCCGCGGCATCGCTGCGGCATTGCGGGTGCATGCCGGTGTCGAACAAGGCGCGGCCCTTGGGGTGCTCGATCAGGTAGGACGGGATGGGCAGGCTCACCGGCCCGTCCTCGCCTTCGATCATGTCCTTCAATCGACCGGTCAGGCGGCCGCAGGTCATGGCATAGAGCTTCGCCGTCACCGCTTCCTCTCTTCCACGGCAAAAGCCTAGCACGTATGGTCGAGCGATGCGTCTTTCGATCGGTCTTCTGCTCGTCCTGCTGTGCGGTCCGGCGGCCGCGCAAACTCAACCGCGTACGACACAAGCTCCGCCACCGCCACCCGCGCCGCGCGTCACGCTCGATGTCGCCTTGCCGCCACCGGCCGATCATCGGCTGTCCGGGCTCGGGCCGCCGGGCCGCCTCACCGCCGGACCCGACGGCACATTGTATGTCGCAAGCTCGAGCTTCCAGCCGTCGCCCGACGGCATCCTGCCGGCCAAGAGCGCGCGCATCGAGATCGCAGCCTTCACCCGCGACGGCGTGCAGAAGTACCGCACCGCGCTGCCGGTGCAAGCCGGCGTCGGGCCGAGCGGCTTCAATGCCGAGGCGCTGGGCGTCGTCGGCTACGCCTCGGGCGAGGCCGCGCTGTTCCTGTCGAGCTCCAACGCCCGGGCCGCGCTCCCCGATGCCGAGCGGGCGGCAACGACGCTCTAGCGCATCGACGGCGCCGGCAAAATCGTCGGCACGGCGGTGGTGCCGGCCGCGGCGAACGTCAGCGGCGCGTTCTATCGCACGCGCTTCTACCTGCCGACGCCGGACAACGGCCTGCTGGTCGGCGGCGGCTTCGGCGCCGACCCGTTCAACTGGTGGATCGGCAAGTTCGATGCCCAGGGCCACCGCGTCTGGCAGGCCGGGCCGGGTCCCGCCTACCCCGAGGACGTCTACGGCCTGGCTCTGCGACCCGATGGCAGCGTCACGGCGATCGTCCAGGAGATCAGCCAGATGCCGGGGCTGAGCCAGTGGTTCATCGCGCGCTTTGCCGCCGACGGCGCACCGCAGGGCCGCTCGCCCTTCGCCGCGCTCGGCACGTCGTTCGCGGCCTTGGCCAGCCAATGGGTGGCGGCGGTCGACATCTTCCAGCCGGGCGGCGCACCGGGCTTGGTGCGGCTCTCCGATCAGGGCGCCGTGCTCGGCCGCGCCGCATGGCCGTTCGACCAAACGCGGCGCCTGATCGCCGACGGCGACGGCATCGCCGCCGTCGTCTGCGCCGCGGCGGGCCCGCTCTGTTTCGTGGTGCGCGCCGGCACTGACGGCAAGATCCGCTGGCAAAGCCCGGCCGGCAGCTTCACCGACATCGCCCGCACGCCCGACGGCCAGATCGCCGCAGTGTCGTGGTCGGCCGACATGCTGTCGGCCCGTCTGGTCCGCTACGCCGATCCCTGATCGGCCATCGCCTCAGCCGTCGAGCGCCTTCTTCAAGAGCTCGTTGACCGCCTTGGGATTGGCCTTGCCGCCGGTCGACTTCATCACCTGGCCGACGAACCAGCCGAACAAGGTCGGCTTGGCCTTGTAGGCCGCGACCTGGCCGGGATTGGCGTCGATCACCGCCTTGATCGCGGCTTCGATGGCGCCGGTGTCGGTGACCTGCTTCAGCCCGCGCTCCTCGACCAGCTTGGCCGGCTCCTTGCCGGTCTCCTCCATGGCGACGAACAGGTCTTTGGCAATGCGACCCGAGATCGTGCCATCGGCGATCAGGTCGAGCAGCTTGCCGAGGTTGGCGGCGCTCACCGGCGATTGCTCGATGCCGGCGCCGCGGCGCTTCAGCATGGCGAACAGATCGCCGGTCACCCAGTTGGCCGCCTGCTTGGCGTCGCGGCCCTTGGCGACGGCCTCGAAGAACTCCGCCGTCTCCTTTTCGGCGATCAGCACGCCGGCATCATAGGGCGAGAGCCCATAATCGCCGATGTAGCGGTTCTTGCGGGCGTCCGGCAGCTCGGGGAGCGTGCTGCGGATCTTGTCGACATAGTCCTTGGTCAGCTCCAGCGGCAGCAGGTCGGGGTCGGGGAAGTAGCGGTAGTCGTGCGCGTCTTCCTTGGAACGCAGCGAGCGCGTCTCGCCGCGGCCGGGATCGAACAGCCGGGTCTCCTGATCGACCTTGCCGCCGCCCTCGATGATCTCGATCTGGCGCCGCGCCTCGTACTCGATCGCCTGCTTGACGAACCGGATCGAGTTCACGTTCTTGATCTCGCAGCGCGTACCGAGCGGTCCGTTCGGCTTGCGTACCGAGACGTTGACGTCGCAACGCATGGAACCCTCGTCCATGTTGCCGTCGCAGGTACCGAGATAACGCACGATCGAGCGCAACTTGGCGAGGTAGGCCGCCGCCTCGTCGGCCGAGCGCATGTCGGGCTTGCTGACGATCTCCATCAGCGCCACACCCGAGCGGTTGAGATCGACGTAGGTCTGGCTGGGATGCTGGTCGTGCAGGCTCTTGCCGGCATCCTGCTCGAGATGCAGGCGCTCGATGCCGATCTTGCGCGACTTGCCGTCGGGCAGATCGATCTCGATCTCGCCCTCGCCGACGATCGGGTCCTTGTACTGCGAGATCTGGTAGCCGGCCGGCAGGTCGGCATAGAAGTAGTTCTTGCGGTCGAATACCGAGCGCAGGTTGATCTTGGCATTGAGCCCGAGCCCGGTGCGGACCGCCTGCTCGACGCAGCGCTCGTTGATCACCGGCAGCATGCCGGGCATAGCGGCGTCGACCAGCGATACCTGGGTGTTGGGATCGGCGCCGAACGTAGTCGGCGCGCCGGAGAACAGCTTGGCGTCGGAGATCACCTGGGCATGGACTTCCAGCCCCAAAACGATCTCCCAATCGCCGGTCTGGCCTTTGAGCAGCGTCATAATGGACGGGTACTTAGGACCTGCGTGGCCCGCTGTCCACCGATGCGACCTTCACCGCGGCGGCGTCCACGATTCGAGGAAGCGCTGCACCACGGCCGCAGAATTGTCGGAGGCGACCTGCAGGAACGTGTGCATCTCGTTGACGCCGGCGCCGCCACCGGCAAGGTCGGACAGGCTGCGAAAGGCGATGAACGGCGCGGCGTTGGCGTAGGCCACGGTGGCGACCGCGGCGCTCTCCATGTCCAGCACGCGCGCCTCGAAGGTCGTGAAGACATATTGGCGGAACGCGGCATTGTCGACGAAAGCCGCACCCGACACACCGTTGCCGCCGATCACCAGGCGCTGTTCGTGGCTGAGACAGTCGCGTGCGGCGGTGCAGCGTTTGAGGGCAACGGCACCGATGCGCCCCGCCGCGGCCAACATGCCGGCATCAGCCTCGAACCAGAAGCGCTTCTCCGTGCCGCCCCGTGTGCTGCGCACCCAGACATCGATCGGAAACATCATGCCGAAATTGGCGAACGGCGTCTGCGCCCAGGGCGGCGGCTGGAACCTGCCGTCGACCTCGCGTGCGAACACCGCTTCCAGGTATTGGCCCCATTTGCCGGCGACCACGACGTCACCGATGCGCAGGCCGGGATCGACGCCGCCCGCGATGCCGCTGAACACCACCCCGCTCAGATCGAACCGAGCAAAGGCGAGCTGCGAGGTCATGGCGGCGTTGACCATGCCGATGCCGCTCAGGAACAGCACGACGTTGCGTCCCGACAGCTTGCCGGTCACGAACTCGACGCCGTTGGCGTGGTGGCTCTTGGCCTCCGCAACGCTCGACTTCAGCACCCGCCACTCCGGCTCGTAGGCAGAGATCACGGCGATGCGCGGCGTGGCGTCGAGCCGATCGGCGGCCGCGGCCGGGCCTACGGCAGTGATCAGCAGAAGAAGAACTCCAACAAGGACACGCATGGCAATCGCTCCGGTTCGTCGCCTGGAACTTGGCAAACAACGCGGGCCTTGTCTCGCCGGCGTCGCGACGGTGATTTCCACGAGGAAAGTCACCCGACTGTGAACCTGCAGTCCCTGTATGGCCTTCCAACTGCCGAAGGGGCCGCAATACACGACATCCGGCTGTGGATAGCGGCCGGCCATCGGCCGCCGCCGGGCCATCTTCGCCACGATTCGGCTTCAGTTCGGTGGGATAGGGCTTGCGCTTCGTCAGAAGCTGCCTAGGTTCGCGACCAACAAGACGTCTCTGGGAGGCATTTGCAAATGATCAGACTTCGCCGCCGCTCCGTGCTGGCTGGCGCCGCCGCGACGACGTTCGGCGCGCCGGCCATCGTCAACGCCCAGGGCGATTGGCCCAAGGGTCAGATCAAGTTCATCGTCCCCTTCCCGCCGGGCGGCTCGACCGATCCGATCGCGCGCATCGTCCAAGCCAAGCTCATCGAGCTCAACGGCTGGAACATCATCGTCGACAACAAGCCGGGCGGCACCGGCGTGGTCGGCGCGTCGATCGCCGCCAAGTCGCCACCCGACGGCCAGACCTGGCTGGTCGTCTTCGACAACCACGTCCTCAATCCCCTGTGGACGCCCAACCTGCCCTACAAGGACAGCGAGCTGATGCCGATCACCCAGATCGGCCGCAGCGCGCAGGGCCTGTCGTGCCATCCCTCGCGGCCCTATCAGAGCTTCGCCGAAGTGGTGAAGGCAGCGAAGGACCAGCCCGGCAAGATCAGCGTCGCGGTCCTCGCCGCGAGCCTGGCGCAGGTGCTGATGGCGTCGATGCAGAAGGACAACGGCTTCGAGGTCAACACCATCCCCTACAAGGGCGGTGGGCCGCTGTTCCAGGATGCACTGGCCGGCAACACCGACCTTGCGATCTCCAGCCTCGCCAACATGCTGCCGCACTCCAGGGCGGGCAAGCTGCGTATGATCGCCGTCACCGGCACGCAGCGCAGCAAGGCGCTGCCCGACATCCCGACGCTCGCCGAGCAGGGGCTGAAGGCTGCGCCATCCTATGCGTGGTGGGGCGTCTACGCGCCGGCCGGCACCCCCAAGCCGATCGTCGATCGCATGTACGCCGAGATCTCCAAGGCCGTCCGCTCGCCCGACGTCACTCAGAAGTTCGTCGAGCAGTTCGACATGGAGGTGACGCTGAGCAACCCCGCCCAGTTCGCCGAGTTCCACCAGAAGGAGCAGGACTACTGGGGCAAGGTGATCCGCGACAACAACCTCAAGCCCGAGTAGGCGGCGTCACGGCGCGGGCTGCGGCCCGCGCACCAACCTGCCCGGCAGCGCGCCCGCCGGCTCGCCGTCGCGATAGGTGACGGCGCCCGAAACGACCGTGGCGCGGTAGCCGCGGGCTTTCTGCAGCAGGCGCTTGCCGCCGGCCGGGAGGTCCCATTTCATGATCGGCGCTTCGACCCTGAGCCGGTCGAAGTCGATGACATTGAGGTCGGCCTTGTAGCCCGGCGCCAGTCGGCCGCGATCGTACAGGCCGACGGCGCGCGCATTGTCCAAGGTATGGCGCTTGACCAGCCAGGCCGGGTCGAGCCGGCCCGAGACGCGGTCGCGGCCCCAATGCGCCAGCAGAGAGGTCGGGAACGAGCCGTCGGAGATCAGGCCGACATGGGCGCCGCCATCGCCCAACCCGATCAAGGTGTGCGGGCTTTGCATCATCTCGGAGCAGCAGTCGAGATTGTAGGCCGCGTAGTTGGCGAAGGGCGCAAAGATGAAGTTCCGGCCCTCGCCTTCGATCAGGTGGTCGTACACGACCTCGCGTGGATCGCGACCTTCGCGCCGCGCGCGGGCGCCGAACGAGCTGTCCTGCGGCGGCTCGTAGTCGGGCGGATCGCCGAGCGGGAACATGCGGTCATAGTCGGTGAGGCGCGCCGCCAAGTCGGAGCGCAGCGGCTCGCGCGCTTCGGCCAGCAGCGTCGCACGGAATGCCGGGTCGCGCATGATCGCCAGCCGCTCGGCCACGCTCTTGTGCTGGATCGCCTTGTAGGAGCGGCACATCGAGAACGGGATGCGGCTCGCCTGCAGGCCCTGCAGCACGCCGATCGGCCGCGGCGCCACCTGCGCCTTGGCGGCATGACCCTTGGCCGCCAGCCCCTCGACCAGGCCGAGCAGACGCCGCCAGCCGTCGGGTTTGGAATGACGCTGCGCCAACGACACCGAAAAAGGCCGGCCCGACGCGGCGAGCAGCCGCTCGACCATCGCGAACTCGCTCTCGGGATCGGGCGCATTGAAGTCGGAAATGAACTCGATGACACCGTGGCCGGCATCCTTCATGCCGAGCGCGATGCCCAGAAGCTCGGCCTCGGAGGCGCGCAGGGAGGGTGTCGGATCGCCCTTGACGGTGCGGTGGTTCAAGGTGCGCGAGGTCGAGAAGCCGAGCGCGCCGGCCTGCATGGCCTCGGCGGCCAAGGTGCGCATCCGCGCGACTTCCTCGGCTGTCGCCTCCTCCAGCTTGGCGGCGCGCTCGCCCATGACGAACACGCGCAACGCACCGTGCGGCAGTTGCGCGCCGATATCGATGTCGCGCGGCCGCGCGTCGAGCGCATCGAGATACTGCCCGAACGACTCCCACGACCAGTTCAGGCCTTCGTCCAGAGCCGCGCCCGGAATGTCCTCGACACCTTCCATCAACTCGATCAGTCGCCGGCGATCCTCGACCTTCACCGGCGCGAAGCCGACGCCGCAATTGCCCATCACGGCGGTGGTCACACCGTGCCAGCTCGACGGCTGCAGCCGAGAATCCCAGGTCGCCTGGCCGTCATAGTGGGTATGGATGTCGACGAAGCCGGGCGTGACCAGGAGCCCCTTGGCGTCGACCTCCTCGGCGCCACGGCCCGCCACCGTGCCGACAGCCGCAATCTTGCCGTCCTTCACGGCCACATCGGCCTCGCACAGCCGAGCCCCCGTTCCGTCGGCCACGGTGCCACCGCGCACAACAAGGTCGAAGTCCGTCGCCATGGTGGTTTCTCCGTTGTCGAGGGCAGCCTAGCGCAAAAGACTCAGGGCCACATACCAACCGCGGGCCGGAACGGATCATCGTCCGGTTCCTGCGGCACCGGCGCGGAATGATCGAACACCATCGCGTACACGCCACGCCCGTAGGTCATCACGCACAACAAGTTCGCTTAAGCCCAGCACGTTGAGGAACGGTACCGGTGCACGAACAACCCCGGCTCGCCATCGCCTTTCGAGTCGCGTCATTGATGCCGGTGCAGCGGTTTGGTATTGTTTATTCCATAGAGTAATGGAGCCTCCACTAGAGTTGGCGCTCACAGTCAAGGGGCAGGCGACCATCCCGAAGCCAGTCCGCGACCATCTGCGACTGAAGCCGGGTGACAAAGTGAAGTTCTTCATCCATCCGGACGGCAGTGTGGTGCTGCTGCCGCAGCTCTCGGTCGCGAACTTGCGCGGAATTCTCAAGAAACCTCTGCGACGGCCGGTAACCCTGAGAGCGATGCGCGAGGCGATCGCCGCCGGCGCCAGTCAGGGCTTTCGGCGCCGCCAGCGGCAATGATCGGGCTCGATACCAATGTCTTGGTGCGCTACCTAACTCAGGACGACGCCGCTCAGTCACCTCGAGCCGTCGAGCTGATCGAGCGCCGGCTGAGCGAAGCCAACCCTGGATTCATCGGTATCGTCGCATTGGTCGAAGCGGTCTGGGTGCTCGAACGCGCCTAAGCTGGTGGTGGAGAACGAGACCGAGGTCTTCATCGCCATGACCGCGCTCAGAGACGGAATCGCCGCCTTTGCCGACGTGCTTATCGGCGCGCTTGGCCGCAAGGCCGGTTGTTCGATCACCCTCACGTTCGACCAGAAGGCCTCACGGCTCGCAGGCTTTGCCCTCGCTTGATGCGACCGCCGGGCTCGCCCTCAGGCGAGCAGCGTCCGGCGGAAAAAGCCGATCATTTCCTCGCGGAACAATGCCGCTTGATCGCCCTGCGAACCGATGGTCGCGCCGCGCACGCCGTAGCCCGCCTTCAAGGCGTAGACGGCGAGATCGCGGTCGGTGAGCTTGGCGTCGGCTTCGCCGGTCGTGGGATGCACGAAGGCGCCGGCACCGGTCAGGTAGCCGGTGGGGGCGCCCGGCGAGACCGAGGCTTCGGCGATGCGCTGGACGGGCTCGTGGCGATCGAAGCTGTGCTCGGCCCCGGCGACGATACGGATAGAAGCCATGGCGCCGGCCAGACGTAGCGCCTGCACGTAGCCCTGCGCCTGCTGCGGCGACACCCAGTCGTCCTGGTCGCCGACGATCACGCGGATTTCGGTCGAGCCGACGCGCGGATCGAGGAACTGATGACCGCACCAAGGATAAGCCGCCAACACCGCCCTGGCTCCGACCGCCTTGCCATGGACGGCCTCGCAGAACAGCCGGGTCGCCGCCGTCAGCACCGCCGAACCGCCGCGGCTGTGGCCCTGTAGGCCGATGCGCGAAGCATCGATCGCGGGATGGGCGGCGAGCACCTTGATCGTCGATGCAACGTCGTAGGCCGAGGCGGCGAACGAGAACTGCGCCTGGTTGGCGACGGTCGTGGTGACGCCGCGGGCGCCGAACGGGTCGAGCACGAAGGCCGCCATGCCCAGTCCGACCAAAGTCTCGGCGTGCTTGAGATGCGAGGCGGCAATGCTGAGACTGCCCGGCACCACGACGACCAACGGCACGGGTCCGCTCGCGGCCTTGGGCTTGAACAACTTGCCGTCGACCGACACCCGCTGCAGAGCAGCGGGATCGCTCAGCACTTGCCAATAGTTCAGCGGATTGGCGCTCGGGATCTCGATCGTTTCGCCGCGCACGCCGCCATCGAGCACGACCTCTCGGTCGCGAAATCGCATCTCCACACCCGCCTCCCAGCCCGTCGTCGCCTACTCGATGACGATGTTGTTGTCGCGCACGACCTTGCCCCACTTGCCGATCTCGACGCGCACGAACTCGCCAAATTGCGCGGTCGGCTCGCCGCCGGCCTCGGCGCCCTGCTGCAGCCAAGCCTGCTTCAGCTCTGGCGATTCGAAGGCCCGTGCCACCTCCTTGCGCACGCTCGCAACGATCTCGGCTGGCGTGCCGGCCGGCGCCCAAAGGCCATACCACGACAGCGATTCGAAATTCGCCAAGCCCGCCTCGGCCGCCGTCGGGATGTCCGGGAAAGCCGGCGATCGCTTGGCCGAGAACACGGCAAGCGCACGGATCTTGCCGCTGCGTATGTATGCCGAAGCGCTGCCCAGCCCTTCGAACACTGCCGCCACCTCGCCGCTCATCAGCGCCGCCGTCGCCGGTCCGGTGCCCTTGTAAGGGATGTGCGTCATGCCCGCGCCGGTCCTGGCATTGAAGATCTCGCCCGCCAGGTGACGCGTCGTGCCGAGCCCGGCCGACCCGTAGTTCACCTTGCCTGGATTGGCCTTGCAGTAGGCGACGAACTCCTGGAGCGTGCGCGCCGGAATCTCCGGGTAGATCACCAGCACGTCGGGCACATAGGCCACACCGGTGATTGGCAGCAAATCCTTCTCCAGGTCGTAAGACAGGCGTTTGTAGGCGCTGACGGCCACGGCATGATGGATCGAGCCGAGCAAGAGCGTGTAGCCGTCGGGCTTGGCCTTGGCGACCATCGCGGCGCCCACGGTGCCGCCAGCGCCGGCGCGATTGTCGATCACGACCTGCTGGCCGAGCTGCTGGGAGAGTCGCGCGGCAAAGGGCCTGGCGAACGTGTCGGTGCCGCCGCCGGGCGCGAACGGCACCACCAGTGTCACCGGCCGATCAGGCCAGGTTTGTGCATAGGCGCCGTCGGCGAGAACCGCGCCGGCAACGCCGGCCAACACGGTGCGGCGGCCAAGAGTGGCATAGGTCGGCATTCGTTCAGTCCCTCCCCGCCGTCCAGCGTTGACGGTCGGCGGACAAAGACTGCCATGCGCGACGGCCGATGTCGCGGCCGGTCGAGGGTCAGTAGCCGGCCGGCCTCGCCTTGAACGCCACCGCCGTCTCCAGCGCCGCGGCGGCGCGCAGCATGGTCTCCTCGTCGAAGGCGCGGCCGATCAGCTGCAGCCCGAGCGGCAGGCCATCCTTGTCGAGCCCGGCCGGCACCGAGATTCCCGGCAGTCCCGCCATCGAAGCCGGAATGGTGAACATGTCGTTCAGGTACATGGTCACCGGGTCATCCATCTTCTCGCCGGCGGCAAACGCGGCGGTCGGAGCGGTCGGTGTCAGCAGCACGTCGCACTTCTCGAAGGCCTGCTTGAAGTCGCGTGCGATCAGCGCCCGCACCTGCTGGGCTTTCTTGTAATAGGCATCGTAGTAGCCGGCCGATAGGACGTAGGTGCCGATCATGATGCGCCGGCGCACTTCCTTGCCGAACCCCGCACCGCGAGTGTTCTGGTACATGTCGATCAGGTCCTTGCCGGGGACCCGCAGGCCAAAGCGCACACCGTCGTAGCGCGCCAAGTTGGACGAGCATTCGGCCGGCGCCACGATGTAATAAGCCGGCAGCGCGTATTTGGTGTGCGGCAGCGACACTTCGACCGGCACCGCACCCGCCGCTTTCAGCATGTCCATGCCCTTGTCCCACAACGCCACGATCTCAGGCGACGTGCCGTCGACGCGATATTCCTTGGGGACGCCGACTTTCAGGCCCTTGACGTCGGGATTGCGAGCGGCCGCGGCGAAGTCCGGCACGGCAAGCGGTGCGGAGGTCGAGTCCTTGGGATCGTGGCCCGCCATGCCCTGGAGCAGGAGCGCGCTGTCCTCGACGGTGCGCGCGAACGGCCCCGGCTGGTCGAGCGAGCTCGCGAAGGCCACGACGCCCCACCGCGAGCAACGGCCGTAGGTCGGCTTCAGCCCGACGACGCCGCAGAACGACGCCGGCTGGCGGATCGAACCGCCGGTGTCGGTACCGGTGCTGCCCGGCACCATGTAGGCGGCAACCACTGCCGCCGACCCGCCCGACGAGCCGCCGGGCACCAGCTTGCGGTTGTCACCCTTCTTCTTCCACGGATTCTCGACGCCGCCGAAATGGCTGGTCATGTTGGACGAGCCCATGGCGAACTCGTCGAGGTTGGTCTTGCCGACCATCACGGCGCCCGCCTTCCACAGATTGGCGGTCACCGTGCTCTCGTAGGGCGGCACGAAGCCTTCGAGGATGTGCGAGCCGGCCGTCGTCGGCACGCCGTCGGTGCAGAACAGATCCTTGATGGCGAGCGGCACGCCCTCGAGCAGGCCCGCTTCACCCCTGGCGCGACGCGCGTCCGACGCTTTGGCCATGTCGCGGGCGCGGTCGGGCGTCTCGGCGATGAAGGCGTTGAGCGCGCGATGCGCATCGAGCTTCTCGAGGTGCGCCTCGGTCACTTCGACGGCACTTGCCTCTTTCTTGCCCATCGCCGCCTTGAGGGCGGCGAGCGAGAGGTCGGTGAGAGCAGCCATCGCCTACTCCACCACCTTGGGCACTGTGAAGAAGCCGCCAGCGTTCTTGTCGGTCGGCTCGACATAGACCGCGCCGCCGGGGGCATTCGCCAGGATCTTCTCGGCGATGCCGCCGTCGGTCACCTTGTCGGCCCGCTTGGGCAGGGTGATGTCCGATACCGATGCCATCGGTTCGACGTTCTTCGTGTCGACCTCGTTCAGTTGCTCGATCCAGGCGAGAATCCCCGACAGCTCGCCGGCCAACGGCGCGAGCTCCTCGTCCGCAACCTTCAGACGGGCCAGGCGCGCGATGCGCGCCACGGTGTCCCTGTCGAGCGACATGCCTTGTGCTCCAAACGCTTGAACGGCGGGGTTGGTAGCCGGTTTGCCCTGATCGGGCAACAAGCCCGCTACGACGCGGCCTTACCCTCGTTCTCCGCGATACGTCGAGCGGCAACCGCCTCGATCTCCCGACGCACCGCCGGGCGCTTGTCGAGGAGTGCTCGGAAATCCCGACGATAGAGCGCCAGGAGGTGGCAGTAGCCGTTGGAAATCACGTCGGCGCTGCGCGGCCGATCGCTGACCAGGCCCATTTCACCCACGAAGTCGCCTTCCTTCAGCGCGACCTCGAAGGTCGGGGCCTTCACCGTCACTTCGCCGGCTGCGATGAAGTACATGGCATCGGGCGGCCCACCCATTCGGATGATCTTCTCGCCCGGCAGAGCCACGACGGCGCGCAGCCGCTTGCCGACTTCGACGACCGCCGCGTGATCGAGCGATTCGAAGATCGGCACGCGCTCGATCATCTTCGCCAATTCCAGACCGAGGTCGAGCGGCGGCCGCTTGACGAGGGCACCGCGCCGTTCGGCCAGCCGCTCGCGCAGATCGTCGTAGACCTCGCGGCTGATGATGCCCTCGCTCAGGCGACGATTGTACTCCATCGTCTCGAAGCGGATGGCGGCGCGTTGCAATTGACGGTCCCGAATCGACTCGGCGTAGCCCGGATACTGCAAGGACAAGGCCTTGAAGGCGCTGTCGACGGCATCCTGCCGACGGTCGATGATGGCGGCCAACTCACGTTCTGCGTCGCCCCCTAGCAGGTCGGCGATGGAAGACGCGTTGAAGATCGCAAGCTCGGCGAGGATGCTTTGCGCGACCATCAGCACCTCGAAGCGATCAGCCAGCTCCTCGGTGAGGAATCGTTCGACTCCCAGTCGACGGTGCAGCCACAGAGCAAGGCGAAACCCGACATCGGGGCGCGAGATGCCGGCCAACCACTCCTCGTAGCCCGCCACGCCCTTGTCGCGCACGCCGTCGATCAAGCGATCGGCGCGCGTCGCGAGCAACGCCACCATACGGCGTGAAAGAAGCTGCTGCTCGAACTGCTCAAGATAGAGCTCCTTCTCGCGCGTGCAGAGCGTCACCAGCCCGACCTTCACCCGTTCCGCGAAGTCGAGCGCCAACTCCGGCGGCGGCGCCTCGATCTCCGGCTGATCGACCATCGCAGGTTTGGTCATGGCGGCTCCGCCGCGCGCGTCGCGCCGGCGAACGACAGCTTCCAGCTGGTGCCGGACATTGGCGCGCGACAGCGCCAACACACGGTCGCGCAAGGCAAGTTCGAGCCGCGACAGCTTGTCGAGCCCCAAGAGGTACATGACGAAGCCGAGCGTCGTGGCGTTGACGAAAAGGGTGACCAGCACGAACAGCGTGGCGGACAACGCCACGAAATCTCGGACGTTCTCGGGCAATCGGTCGTTGCCCGCCGCCACCATCGCCAGGACGATCGTCACGGCGCCACGCAGGCCGCCCCAGACGAGAATCGCCTTGTACCGATTGTCGACCGGCTGGACGAGCTTGCCCTTCTCGAGAACCGGCAGCATGCCGAACACGACCAGCCCGCGCGCCAGGAAGGCGCCGACGGTCACTGCGGCGACAGCGAGGCCGTTCAGCCAAGTGATCTTCACCAGCACGTTTGCCGCCAACATCGACGCCAACAGGAAAATCAAGCAGCTCGCCCAGAATTCGAGCTGTTCCCACAGCCGGCGCAGCGACGCCCATTGGTGGGGATGAAGCTGCGTGGGTCCGTAGGCTGCGATGGTGAGCGCCGCCATCACGGTCGACACGACGCCTGAGACATGCACATAGCGGTCGGCGACCACGAACGAGATATAGCACAGCGCGACGGTGACCGAGGCGATCGCCG
>Ga0194132_10006987_pt1 | contig 17110 bp, 15 predicted proteins | sample TA2KigOf80mmetaG_FD_148612 | JGI IMG/M metagenome (GOLD analysis project Ga0194132, IMG submission 148612) | Freshwater microbial communities from Lake Tanganyika, Tanzania - TA2015054 Kigoma Offshore 80m | ecosystem: Environmental > Aquatic > Freshwater > Lake | place: Tanzania: Lake...
GTGACCGGCGGCGCGGTAGCGCGCCGGATCGGCGCCGCGGCCGGCGCCGCCGCAGGCCGAGATCGCGGTCACCGCCGCGTCCGGCGCCTTGATCAGCCAGAACCCGTCGCCGCCGAGCGAGTTCATGTGCGGATAGACGATCGCGCAGGTCGAGGCGGCGGCGACCATCGCCTCGACCGCGTTGCCGCCGTCGCGCAGCACCGCGAGCCCGGCCTGGGCGGCGAGGTGATGCGGCGCGACGACCATGCCGCGTCCGGATCTGGCGGTGTTCAGCATGGCACGGTTCCGGTCATGACGGCCGCCGCGATTCGGCGCCGCGACCGACGCGGAGCTCGGCGACCGCGTTGGCGCCCGCCGTCCAGCTCGGATGGCGCTCGAACAGGACCGGGTCGTGGCCCGGCACGATCCGCTCGATGCGGTCCTCGAGCAGCCGGCGCAGCGCCACATAGGTCTCGATCAGGTTCCACGGGCTTCCCTGCACATAGGCGGGCGGCCACATCGCCTCGATATTGTCGTACCAGTAGACGCAGTCGCCGGCGATCACATAGGGCCCGTCGGGCGTCCGCAGCTCGGCCCACTGGCTGCCGAACGTGTGGGTGTCGCGCGCGAGCCGGCACACGACGCCGGGCGCGATCTCGGCATCGCCGTCGAGGAACACCACGCGCCCGGCCGCGATCAGCCGGTCGATCTCCTCGAAGTCGGCGGGATTGATCGAGGACAACGGCCAGCCGTGCACGTCCGCGCCGAGCGCGCCCGGCATCTTGAACACCTTTTTCCAGCCGTCATACTCGGCGCGCTGGATATAGACCTTGGCGTTGGGGAACGACGCGATGTTGCCGGCGTGGTCGAAGTGGAGATGGGTGAGCACCAGCGTCTCCACCTCCTCGGCGCGGATGCCGACCTTGGCGAGCACCTGATCCGGCGTCTCGAAGTTCTTGTAGACCTTGCCCCGCGGCGACACGCCGCCGCGCACGCCGGTGTCGAACACGATCGGCTTCTTCTTGCCGCCGATGCCGCCGCCCACGATCGCCGAGACGATCATCGGGTTGTGGATGACGCCCTTGTTGCTCCACCGGAGCGTCCCGCCGAAGAACTCGTGCGGCATCTCGGATCGGGCATAGGCGAAGGCCCAGATCGAATAGTCCGTCGTCATGCGCGGTCCCTTCGGCAGCGGTTCGCACCGAGGATAGCCCCTGCGTCCGCGCCCGCCTAGCGCGTGCGCCAACGGGTCGGGCGGCGATGACGCCGGAACCGGCGTGCACTACAGTATCGCCGCCAGCGAGACGGAGAGACGATCATGCGGATGACCGGCGGCCAGGCGCTCGTGCGCGCGCTGATCCAGAACGGCGTCGACACGATCTTCGGCATCCCGGGCGTGCAGCTCGACCACCTGTTCAACGCGTTCTGGGACGAGCGCAACCGGCTCCGCGTGGTCCAGACCCGCCACGAGCAGGGCTCGGCCTATATGGCCTTCGGCTACGCGCAGTCTACCGGCCGCGTCGGCACCTGCGCGGTCGTGCCGGGCCCCGGGCTCCTCAACGCCACCGCCGCGCTCTCGACCGCCTGGGCGTGCAACGCGCCGGTCCTCTGCATCTCGGGCCAGATCCCCTCGAGCGCGATCGGCCGCGGCTTCGGCATGCTGCACGAGATCCCCGACCAGCTCGCGCTGATCCAGGGCCTCACCAAATACGCGGCCCGGATCGGCGCGCCCGCCGAGGCGCCGTTCCTGGTGCGCGAGGCGTTCCGCCAGCTCTCGACCGGACGGCGCCGGCCGGTCGAGCTCGAGATCGCCCTCGACGTGCTCGCCGACACGAGCGAGGTGGCGCTGCTCGAGGCCGAGACCGAACACGCGCGCCCGCCGATCGATGCCGAGCGTATCGAGGCGGCGGCGAAGCTTCTCGGCGGGGCGAAGCGTCCGGCGATCTTCGTCGGCGGCGGCATCCACGGCGCCGAAGCGCCACTCGCGGCGCTCGCCGAGATGCTCGATGCGCCGGTCGTCATGACGCGGAACGCGCTCGGCGCGCTCTCGTCGCGCCACCGGCTCGCCGCCTCGCTCCCGGTCGGGCACAAATTGTGGCCCGGCCTCGACGTCGTCCTCGCCGTCGGCACGCGGCTCCAGCCGCTTGTGCCGGCGTGGGGGCTCGACGACGGGATCAAGATCATCCGCATCGACATCGACGCCGAAGAGGCGGTGCGCGCCGGACGGCCGGCAGTCGCCGTCATCGGCGAGGCGCGCGATGCGCTCGCGCTCCTAATCGAGCGGCTGCCGCGCCATCTCGGCGCGCGCGCCTCGGGCGCCGACGCGCTCGCCGTCGCGCGCGCCGCGGTCGAGCGCGATTCGGCCACGCTCGCGCCGCAGAAGGCCTATGTCGCGGCGATCCGGGCGGAGCTTCCCGACGACGGCATCCTGGTCGAGGAGCTGACCCAGGTCGGCTATGTCGCGCGCTTCACGTGGGAGGCGACGCGGCCGCGGAGCTACATCACGACCGGCTACCAGGGAACGCTCGGCTTCGGCTTCGCGACCGCGATCGGCGCCCAGATCGCCAACCCCGGGCGCAAGGTCGTGTCGATCTCGGGCGACGGCGGGTTCATGTACAACGTCCAGGAGCTCGCAACCGCGGTGCAGCAGAAGATCGGCCTCGTCGCGATCGTGTTCAACGACAACGCCTACGGCAATGTGCGCCGCATGCAGGAGGTCGAGCACGGCGGCAAGGTTCTGGCGAGCGATCTCGTCAATCCCGATTTCGTCCGCCTCGCCGAGAGCTTCGGCGCCATGGGGCTCCGCGCGGAGACGCCCGACGCGCTCCGCGCCGCGCTCCGTCGCGGCTTCGCCGCCGCCGGCCCGACCCTGATCGAGGTGCCGATGAAGGCGATGCCCGATCCGTGGCACATGCTCCATCTCGGGCGCGTGCGCCCGCCGCGCGCCTGATGCGCGCTCAGCCCTTCGAGCAGGCGCCGCCGCCGAGGACGCAGAACCGCGCGCAGTGCGGATGGTTGAGCGCGACCGGCGCGCGCGCATCGGCGAGCCGCGCGCCCATCTCGAACTGGGTGTCGTAGGGAAGAAGCGTGCACGGGACGACGGCGGGCGCCGCGGCGCCCTTGCGCTTGACCACCATGCGCGAGCTCGCGCACATCATCGCATCCGGCGACACGTCGAGAATGCCCCAGCACGCCTCGGTGATCTCGGGCACGTCGAGGCCGGCATCCATCTCGGGAAAGAGGACAAGCTCGGCCGGATCCTCGGCATCGATCGCGACGCCGAGCTCGGCGAAGAGCCGGCCATAGCCGCGGCGGAGCGATTCCTCCGCCTCGCCCCAGGCGGTGCGGCCCGCGACGTAGACCGTGAACCCGTTCCGCGCCAGCCATTGCAGGCCCTCGATCGTGGGCTTCCACGACCGCGCGCCGCGCTCGAGCTCGTGCAGCGCCGGACCGTAGTGATCGATCGAGACCCGAATCGCGAGCCGCGCGCCGAGGCGGGCGTTGAGCGCGGCGAGCGCGGATGCGTGCTTCATCATCGGCCGCATCGCGTTGGTCAGAACGAGGACGCGGAAGCCGCGCGCGAGCGCCTCCTCCAGGATCGCGATGATCTCGGGGTTCATGAACGGCTCACCGCCGGTGATCCCGATCTCCTCGGTGGCGAGCCCGAGCGCCGCGATCTCGTCGAGATAGGCCGCGACCTCGGTCGCGGTGAGATAGACCAGGCGGTCGTTGACCGGGCTCGATTCGATGTAGCAGTTGCCGCAGGTGAGATTGCAGAGCGTGCCGGTGTTGAACCAGAGCGTCTTGAGGCCCGCGAGCGCGACCGAGGCGCGCCGCTCGCCCTTCGCGGTCAGCCGCGGATCGCGGAACTTGGCCGGGTCGAGGGTCGCCGGTTTCTCGCGGGCGTGGGTCGTCATGGTCCGTCTCGCCGTTGTCGCCGGGTCGCGGCAGGGCCGATCTCTATAGCCCCGGCGGCCGAGTCGTCCCGATCACAGCTTCGTCACCGGCGGCCGAGGCGCTAATCTCGCCCGGCGAACAGGGAGGCCGCAATGCTGATCGACATCTATACACACATCTTCCCCAAGGCGTTCTACCAGAAGATGACCGAGGTGGCGCCGAAGCTCGAGAACATCGGCAAGCGCATGCAGGCCGTGACCGAGCTCCACGACCTCGACGCGCGCTTCCGCACCATGGACCGCTTCGGCGACTACCGCCAGATCATTTCGCTGCCCAATCCGCCGATCGAGGAGGTCGCGCCGCCGGGGCTCGGCCCGACCCTCGCCCGCCTCGCCAATGACGCGATGGCCGAGATGTGCCGCCGCAATCCCGACCGCTTTCCGAGTTTCGTCGCCGCGGTCTGCATGAGCGACATCGACGCGACGCTCGCCGAGATCGACCGCGCGATCGGCGAACTCGGCGCGGGCGGCATCCAGATCTTCACCAACATCGCCGGCCGGCCGCTCGACGAGCCGGCGTTCCGGCCCGTGTTCGACAAGATGGCGGGCTACGACCTGCCGATCTGGATGCATCCGACGCGCTCGGCGGCGATGCCCGACTACGCGAGCGAGAAGCGCTCGCGCTACGAGATCTGGTGGTGCTTCGGCTGGCCCTACGAGACGAGTGTCGCGATGGTCCGCCTGGTGCTCTCGGGCCTCTTCGACCGCCATCCGAAGATCAAGATCCTGACCCACCATCTCGGCGCCATGATCCCCTATTTCGACGGTCGCGTGGACACCGGCATGGCGGTGCTCGGCAGCCGCACCACCGACGAGGACTATTCGCAGATCCTGCCGTCGCTCAAGCGGCCGCACATCGACTACTACCACATGTTTTACGGCGACACGGCGATGTTCGGGAGCTTCCACGGCACCAAATGCGGCATCGAGTGGTTCGGCGCCGACCAGGTCGTGTTCTCGACGGACGCGCCCTTCGCGCCGATCAAGGAGACGATCGAGGCCGTCGAGCGGGTCGGGCTCGACCGGCCGGCGATGGAGAAGATCTGTCTCCGCAACGCCGAAAGGCTGATGAACCGCAGGCTCGGCTGACCATGGCCAAGACCCCGCGTTCGAAGGACTCCCGGTTGCGGCTCGCCGACCACGAGGACGGCCCGCGCATGAAGTCCGAAGATTCGGACCGGCGCCTCCACGATCTCGCGCTCCTGATGCGGCGCGTCCAGCTCGCGCATGTGCGCGACGGACGTCGCGGTATCGTCGTGTTCGAGGGCTGGGACGCCGCCGGCAAGGGCGGCGCGATCAAGCGGATCACGGCCGAGCTCGACCCGCGCCACTGCAAGGTGTGGCCGATCGCCAAGCCGACGCCCGAGGAGCAGGGCCGCCATTATCTCTACCGCTTCTGGCAGCGTCTGCCCGAGCGCGGCTCGATCGCGATCTTCGACCGCTCGTGGTACGGGCGCGTCCTGGTCGAGCGCGTCGAGGGCTTCGCGACCGAGCGCGAATGGTCGCGCGCCTATGCCGAAATCAACACCTTCGAGCGTATGCTGATCGAGGACGGCGTCAAGGTCGTGAAGGTCTTCCTGCACGTGAGCGCGGCCGAGCAGCGCCGCCGCTTCGCCGAGCGCATCACCGATCCCTACAAGCGCTGGAAGATCACCGCCGAGGACATCTGCAACTCGACGCGGCGCAAGGACTATGTCGCGGCGATCGAGGACATGCTCGCCGAGACCACGACCGAGGTCGCGCCGTGGGCGGTGATCGCCGCCGACGACAAGCACTATGCCCGCGTCGAGGCGGCGGAGGTCGTCTCGGATGCGCTCGCGAACGGCTTCGACCTGAGCCCGCCGCCGATCGATCCCGCCGTCGCCAAGGCGGCCGAGGAGGTGATGGGAATGCCGGTCGCGAAGCTCCTGAAGCGCGGCGGCGACGGGCGCTGAGCGCGTGGACCGCATCGCGCTCGCCGAACGGCTCGGGCTCGCGCTCGCGATCGGGCTGTTCGTCGGCATCGAACGGTTCTGGGTGAGCCGGTCCGAGCCCGAGGGCTCGCGCATCGCGGGTGTGCGCAGCTTCGCGCTCGCCGGGCTCCTCGGCGGATTGTGGGGCGTGCTCGCCGATGCCGTCGAGCCCGTCCTCCTCGGCTTCGCCGCGCTCGGCTTCGCGGCGCTGATCGTCGTCGCCTATGCGCGCGAGACGCGCGCCGCGGGCGCCGTCGCCGACCGCGGCATCACCACCGAGATCGCCGCCCTCGTCGTCTTCGCGCTCGGCATCGTCGCGGTCCGCATCGACATGGCGCTCGCCGCCGCGTCCGGCGTGGTCACCGTCGCGCTCCTCTGGTTCAAGGCGGACCTGCACCGCACGATCGCCGGCCTCGACGCCGCCGAGATCGGCGCCGCGATCCGCCTCCTCCTCATCTCGGTCGTCCTGCTGCCGCTGCTGCCCGACCGCGGCTACGGTCCGGGCGGCGCCCTCAATCCGTACGAGCTGTGGTGGATGGTGGTGCTGGTCGCCGGAGTCTCGTTCGCGGGCTATGTCGCGACGCGGCTGGTCGGCGGCGCGCGCGGGATCGTCGCGACCGCCCGGCTCCTCGGCGACACGCCGGGCGCCGCAGGGGTGATCGCCCTCGCGCTCGCCGTCAACACGCTCGGCAAACTCGCGATCGTCGGCTGGATCGCCGACCGGGCGCTCCTCGTCCGCGTCGCGATCGTCGTCGCCGCGACGCTCGCCGGCGGCGGCGCGGGTGCCGTCCTGACGCTCCAGGCGCGGGTGGCCTCAGCCGGTGCGCTGGATCAGGTGGTAGCCGAACGGGGTCTCGACGATGCCGCTCGTCTCGCCGACCGCGAGGCCGAACGCCGCGTCCTCGAACGCGCCGACCATCATGCCGCGGCCGAATTCGCCGAGATCGCCGCCCGACGATTTCGACGGGCAATCGGAATGCTGCCGCGCGAGCGCGCCGAAATCCTCGCCGCGGCCGACCGCGTCGGCGATCTCGCCGGCAAGCGTCATCGCATCGTCCTTGCTGCGGCTCGCGGTCGAGCGCATGGAACCCTTGTACATCAGAAGTATGTGCGACGCGCGGACGTTCTCGGCCATCGACTTCTCCTCGGCGACCGACACGGCCGCAGCCCCTGATAGACCGCGCGCGCGAGCCGGGCAAGCGCATTCGCCGCACCGGCCGACGCAGCGGACCCTGCCGACCTGCCCTGTTGTCCCGGGGCGCACCGCGGGACCATAATGCGCGCTCCTGGCCGCGCCCTGCGCGCGAGGTGCGCCGGAGCAACGAGGGAGGACTGCATGATCAACGTCAGCCGCACGCTGCGCGTCAACGACGACCCGAGCCAGCCCAAGCTGACACGGGCGCAGATGTGGCAGGGCCTCGTTATGAAGGCCGAGAACCCGGTGCCCTTCGTCGAATCGATGACCGCGAGCACCGTCGTCGAGCGCACGCGCGACGGGCTCGTGCGCGACGTCATCTCGCGCGGCGAAAAGATGCGCGAGCGGATCACGTTCTATCCCCAGCACAAGGTCGTGTTCGAGCGGCTGCAGTCGAGCGCGCTGGGCACGATCCTCAACGAGATCATCGAGGACGAGAAGGGCGAGCTCTGCCTCAAGTTCACCTTCACCCTCGAGGTCGCGGGCATCGCGCCCGGCAGCGCCGAGGAGAAGGCCTACGCCGAAACCATCGGCACGAGCTACCAGATGGCCGTCAACACGACGATCGCACGGCTTCGCGAGCTCGCCCGCGAAGGCTCGCTCGCCGCCGAGTAGTCCGCCCGGCCGTATTTCGGGTCCGCACGAACCAGTCACAGAGAGCGTAGATGGCGATCGAACGCGCGAACGGGCACAAGCCGGCCGGCCTCCTCCACATGCTGCATCCGACCATGCTGTCGGCGCCGCGCCCGAAGCCCGAGAGCCTGGGCTACGATCTCGAGGCGCTCCTGCCGGCGATGATCCTCCTCACCGCCCACATCCCCGAGGACGCCTACACCGCGCCGATGCTCGGGACGGAGCGGACCGGGAACGGCGTTCTCATCGACGACCAGGGCCTGATCCTCACCATCGGCTATCTGATCTCCGAGGCCCAGAAGGTGCACGTCAATCTCAGCGGCGGGCGCACCGTCGATGCCGAGATCGTCGCCTACGACTACCACACCGGCTTCGGCCTCCTGCGCACCCACCGCCCGGTCGACATCGCGCCGATGCCGCTCGGCGCGGCGCGCGACGTCGCCGAGGGCGATGCGGTCGTCGTCGCCGCCTATGGCGGGATGGGCCACGCGCTTGCGGGCGCGGTGGTCTCGAAGCGGCCGTTCGCCGGCTACTGGGAATACATGCTCGAGGAGGCGATCTACACGACGCCGCCGCACCCGAACTGGAGCGGGACCGCGTTGATCGCGCCGAACGGTCGGATGGCGGGGATCGGCTCGCTGTTCGTCGAGGACGCGCGCTCTGGCGCCGCGGCGGTCTCGGGCAACATGTTCGTGCCAGCCGACCTCCTGCCGCCGATCCAGGACGAGCTCCTCCGCCGCGGCCGCGCCGCCGACACGCGGCCCTATCTCGCGATGTATTCGACCGAGGCCTATGGCCGCGTCGTCGTCACCTCGCTCTCGGCCAAGGGACCGGCCGAGCGCGCCGGCATCAAGCCGGGCGATGTCATCGTCACCGTCAACGGCACGACCGTCGAGGGGCTCGGCGATCTCTATCGCAAATTGTGGAAGGCGGGCCCGGCCGGCAGCACCGTCTCGCTCGGCGTCGTGCGCGACGGCAAGCTCCGCGAGATCGCGGTGCAGTCGCGCGACCGCTACGACTTCCTCAAGACGCCGCGCCCGCACTGACCGGCGGCGCGCGCGACAGCATCCCTTACGCCGCGCCGCGCACGATCGCCTCGACCGCCCGGCCGATCGCGAGGAGGCGGCGGTCGCCTCCCGTCTCGCCCATCAGCATGAAGCCGACCGGGCCCGTGCCGCGATCCTGGCACGGGATGGTGAGGCCGGGGCGGTCGATGAAGTTCCCGATCGAGGTGTTGCGCCGATAGGTCTCGTGGTTCGCCGGCCACTGGTCGAGGGCCTTATCGAAGGCCGCGATCGGCGGCGCGACGGCGGGAACCGTCGGCATCACCACGGCATCGAACGGCGCCGTCTCGGCGTTCGCCGCCGCCATCAGCCGCAGCCGGCGGTGCATGATCTCGATATGGTCGGCCGCGGTCAGGCCGGCGCCGCGTCGGAAGCGCGCGATCACCGAGGGATCGTATTTGTCGCCGGCCTTCTCGATCAGCGCGCGGTGCCAGTGCCAGCCCTCCGCCGTCGACATCGTGCCCATGCGGTTGACCGTGTGCACCTCGTCGAGCGCGGGGAACATCGTCTCGACGATGCGCACACCGGCGGCCGAGAGCCGCGCGAGCGTCCTCTCGAAGCACGTGGCGACGTGATCGTCGAGCCCGTCGCGGACGGTCGTCTTCGGCACCGCGAAGCGCAGCCCGGCGACCGGCAGCGCCGGCAAAGGCGCGGGCGGCTCGCCCGCCATGACCTGGTCGAGGACGGCGGCGCAGTCGACGGAGGGCGCCAGCGGGCCGACCGAATCGAGGGTGTAGGAGAGCGGCACCAGGCCGTCGCGCGGCACGCGCGCGATCGTCGTCTTGAGCCCGACGACGCCGCAGAACGCGGCCGGCATGCGCACCGAGCCGCCGGTGTCGGTGCCGAGCGCGACCGCGCCCATGCGGTCGGCGACGGCGACGGCGGCGCCCGAGGACGAGCCGCCCGGGATGCGCCCGGTGGCGCGATCCCACGGATTCTTCGGCGTGCCGTAATGCGGGTTGCGGCCGTGCGAGCCGAAGGCGAACTCCACCATGTTGGTGGTGCCGAGGATGATCGCGCCGGCCGCGCGCAGGCGGCGGATCACCGGCGCGTCCGCCGTCGCCGGCGGATGGTCCTTGAGCACGATCGACCCGGCGAGCGTCGTGTAGCCGGCGATGTCGCAGAGATCCTTGACCGAGACCGGGATGCCGGCCAGCGGCGAGGGCACCGAGCCGGCGCGCCGGCGCGCGTCCGAGGCGTCGGCTTCGGCGCGGGCGCGGTCGTGGAAGACGCGGATGAAGACGCGCTCGCCTTCGCCCGCGGGATCGTCGATGCGCGCGAGCGCCGCGTCGACGAGCGTCCGGCTCGTCGTGCGACGGTCAGCGAGCGCATTCTGGAGCTGTGCGATCGTTTCCATCGTGCCGCCCTCCGGTGGGTGTCTTCCCGAGCCTAGCCCAACGCCTGCGCGCGGCCCATAGAGGCGACCGTCAGGCCGGCCGGGCGCGGCGGGCGGCGAGGAGCTCGGCGCCGACGACGAGGACCGCGACGACGAGGCCGGCGAGCTCGACGAAGACCGCGCCGGTGAACGCGGTCGCGGGCACGAGGAGCATCAGCCCCGATGCCGCGAAGCCGACCCGGCGGAAGGGCGACAGCGGGCGCATGAAATAGCCGAGAAACCCGGCCGAGGCGAACCAGACGCCGAACGAGGCCGACAGGATCGCCCGGATGATGTCGAGCGTCTCGCCTTCCATCAGGAGCGTCGGCGCGAGGACGAACAGGAACGGCACGACGAGCGCCGTCCAGCCGAGCCGCATCGCGACGAAGCCCGTCTGCATCGGTTTCGATCCGGCGAGGCTCGCCGCGACATAGGCCGCGACCGCGACCGGCGGCGTGATCATCGAGACGATGCCGAAATAGAACACGAACATGTGCGCGGCCATCGGCGAGATGCCGAGCTTGACGAGCGGCGGGGCGGCGAGCGTCGCGACCAGGATGTAGAGCGCCGTCGTCGGGATGCCCATGCCGAGGAGGATGCAGACGATCGCGGTGAGCACGAGGAGCGCGCCGAGGCTCTGCTCGCCGAACTCGACCAGGACGAAGGTGAGCCCGAAGCCGAGGCCGGAGACGTTCATGATCCCGATGATGATGCCGGCCATCGCGCCGATCACGACGACGTCGGCCGCAGTGCCGCCGGTCGCCGCGATCGCGCGCGTGAGGTTGCCCAGGCTGAGCCGCTTGCCGCGGAAGCCGAAGATCCAGCTGAGCACGATGATCGCGCCGACCGCCCACAAGGCCGATTCCTCGGGCGTGCGGTTCAATCCGAACAGCGCGTAGATCAGAAGCACGAACGGCAGCGCGAAATGCCAACCGGCGTGGAACGCCGGTCCGAGCCGCGGGATGCGGTCCGACGGGACGGGCGGGATCTTCTTGCGCGCCGCCTCGAGGTCGAGCTGGACGAAGACCGCGCCGTAATAGAGGAGCGCCGGCACGATCGCCGCGACGACCACCTCGGCATAGGAGACCTGGAGGAACTCCGCCATCAGGAACGCGGCGGCGCCCATCACGGGCGGCATGATCTGCCCGCCCGTCGAGGCGACCGCCTCGACCGCGCCGGCGACCTGCGGCTCGTAGCCCGCCTCCTTCATCAGCGGAATGGTGATCACGCCGGTCGAGGCGACGTTGGCGACGGCGCTGCCCGAGATCGTGCCGAAGAACGCGGACGCGACGACGGAGATCTTGGCCGAGCCGCCCCGGCTCCGCCCCATCATCGCGCAGGCCATGTCGGTGAACCATTCCGAGCCGCCGGTGCGCGACAGGAGCTCGCCCATGAACACGAACAGGATCACGACCGTGCACACGATCGTCATCGCCGTGCCGAAGATCGACACGTTGTCGACCGCGAGATAGCCGAGGAGCTCCGCGATGCTGAGCGTCCGGCCCTGGAGCTTGCCCGGGATCACGTCGCCGACGAGGCCGTAGGCGATGAAGGCGACGACGATGATCACGAGGCTCCAGCCCGCCGTCCGTCGCAACGCCTCGAGGATCAGCGGCACCAGGACGAGGCCGAACAGGAAGGCCTCGGTCTGATGGCGGAAGATGTTGCTGCCGATGATCGGATAGCGCCAGACGAGCCAGGCGCCGACGACGATCGCGAGCGCGGCGAGAAGATAGTCGAACCACGGGATCGGGCCGCCCTTAGCCGCGGCCGTCGCGCGGGTGCCGAGGAAGACGATGGCGAGGCCGAGCGCGAGGATCGCGGCGAGCGCCTGCTCGGTGAACACGGTGATGCCGAGCCGAACCTGCAACTCGGCCGCGAACGCGAGCGCGGTCGCGGTCAGGACGAAGCCGAGCGCCGGGCTCTCCGAGGGCGACAAGGCGCCCGACATCCGCCTCGTCGCGACGATGATGCGCTTCCAGGTCGGGCCCATGGTGAGCAACAAGTCCGGGATGCGGACGGTCGTCGACCTCAAGGGCAAGCGCGCGCCCTACGGCTTCAACCAGGCGACGCTGTTCCAGTTCGTCATGGAGGCGTTCCTGTCGAGCGGCAGGCTCACCTGGAACGACGTGACGCAGGTGCCGCATGTCGGCTTGTCGCAGCACTGGGATTCGTTCAAGGCCGGCAAGATCGACGTCGTGATCGCGGCCGCCGGCACCGCGACGATCCAGGAGATGGATACCGTCATCGACGGCGGCGTCCGCTACATCACGATGGACAACTCGCCCGACGGCCTCGCCCGGTTGCAGAAGATCATGCCCGGCAGCTTCCTCGACCTCGTCGAGAGCCGTCCTCGGGCCTCCTCGGCGTACGCGAGCCGGTGCACATCATCAGCTACGACTACATGATCTTCGCCGGCACCAAGACCCGCGACGACATCGTCTACAAGGTGACCAAGGCCCTCTACGACAACGAGAAGGAGCTCAAGGAGACGAGCCCGCTGTGGCGGAGCCACAGCTCCGCCAACATGGCGAAGAAGCAGGAGGTGCCCTACCACCCCGGCTCGGAGAAGTTCTACAAGGAGGTCGGCGTCTGGAAGCGCTGACCCGCGAGCGCGCCGCGACAAACCCGGGCCCGCGCCGCGCGCGGGCCCTTCTTTTTCGTGCGGCGCCCGGGCCCGCGCCGCGCGCGGGCCCTTCTTCTTCGAGCGGCACGGGTTGACGCCGGCCGTGCGGCGGGCCGACACTCGGCGCATCGAGCGCAGCGAGAGCCCGTCATGGCGATGGAATTCGGCGTCTTCGACCACCTCGACCGGCGCGACGCGCCGATCGGCGAGATCTACGAGAGCAGGCTCCGGCTGATCGAGCGCTACGACGCGCTCGGCTTCGCCCACTTCCACCTCGCCGAGCACCACGCGACGCCGCTCGGCCTCGCCCCGGCGCCGTCGATCTTCCTCGCCGCGATCGCCCAGCGCACGCGCCGGATCCGCTTCGGGCCGCTCGTCTACACCCTGCCGCAATACGACCCGCTGCGTCTGATCGAGGAGATCTGCATGCTCGACCACCTGTCGGGCGGGCGCTTCGAGTTCGGCGTCGGGCGCGGCATCTCGCCGTTCGAGCTCGCGTATTTCGGCGTCAACCATCTCGAATCGCCGGCGATCTACCAGGATGCGCTCGATGCGCTGATGAAGGGCCTGACCAGCGACCGGCTCAACCACCGCGGCCCCTATTTCCAGTACTTCAACGTGCCGATGGAGCTCCGCCCGCTGCAACGGCCGCATCCGCCGCTGTGGTACGGCATCGGCACCGGCGGCAATTCGGAATGGCTCGCCGCGAACAAGGTGAGCGTGGTCTCGAACGCGCCCTGCGCGGTGGTCGCGCCCGTCCTCGCGCGCTACCGCGACCGCTACCAGGCGGTCAACGGCGGCGCTCTGCCCCGGATGGGGGTCGCGCGCCATCTCTATGTCGCCGAGACCGAGGCCGAGGCGGAGCGGATCGGCAAGCCGGCCTGGGAGTCCTGGTTCGCCAATTTCGCCAAGCTGTGGCGCGATTTCGGCGCCAGCCCGGTCCGCTATCCGGGCGACTTCGCCGCCGCGCGCAAGGCCGATGCCGTCATCGTCGGCACGCCCCGGACCGTCGCAGCCGAGATCGAGCGCCAGATCGCGGCCGCCGGCGTCAACTACTTCGTCTGCCGCTTCGCCTACGGCAATCTCGCCCACGCCGATTCCGAGCGCTCGCTCGCGCTGTTCGCGGCCGAGGTGATGGGCCAGATCGCGGCGGCCGCGCCGGCCGCCGTCGCCTGAAGCCCGCGTTCGCTATTTCGGTAGCTTGCCGATCACGCCCTCGACGTACCAGTCGAAGGCGAGCTGGTCCTTCTCCGCCATCACGCTGCCGGCGGCGATGCGCTCCTTGCCGTCCTGGTCCTTGATCGGGCCCTGGAAGATGTTGAAGCGGCCGGCGGCGATGTCGGCCTTGCGCGCATCGACGAGCCGGCGCACGTCCTCGGGCACCGCGGCGCCGTAGGGCGCGATGTCGATCATGCCGTCCTTGATGCCGCCCCACACGTCGTCCGACTGCCACTTGCCGTCGAGCACCGCCGCGACGACGCGCTCGTAGTACTTGCCCCAGTGATGGGTCGCCGCGGTGAGGTGCGCCTTGGGGCCATATTTCGACATGTCGGAGTGGTAGCCGATCGCCGCGATCCCGCGCTCCTCGGCGGTCTGCACGACGGCGGTCGAATCGGTGTGATGGGTGAGGACGTCGGCGCCTTGCGCGATCAGCGCCTCGGCCGCCTCGCGCTCCTTGCCCGGGTCGTACCACGAGCTCGTCCAGATCACCCGCACCTCGGCCTTCGGGTTGGTCGCGCGGAGCCCGAGCGTGAAGCCGTTGATGCCGCGCACCACCTCGGGGATCGGGAAGGCGGCGACATAGCCGACGACGTTCGAGCGGCTCGCGCGGCCGGCGACCATGCCGGTGAGGTAGCGCCCCTCCTCGAAGCGGGCGAGATAGGTGCCGACATTCTTCGCCCGGCGATAGCCGGTCGCGTGCATGAAGATCGTGTCGGGAAACTGCGCCGCGACCCGGATGGTCGGGTTCATGTAGCCGAACGAGGTCGTGAACACGACCCGGTTGCCGGCGGCGGCGAGCTGGCGGATGACGCGTTCGGCGTCGGCGCCCTCGGCGACATTCTCGACGAAGCTGGTCTGGATGCGGTCGCCGAAGGCGCCTTGCAGCGCGCGCCGCCCGGTCTCGTGCTGGAAGGTCCAGCCGGCATCGCTCACCGGGCTCACATAGACGAAGCCGACCTTGAGCGGCGCCTGTTGGGCGGCGGCGGGCGCGGCGGACGCGCCGAGCGCGAACGCGGCGAGGACGAGCTTCACGAGGCGCATCGGCGGATCTCCCGGACCGGTCGGTGGATGGCGCGCAATCTAGCGCCGGGACCGGCGGGCGGCGAGCGCAAAGAGACGGCGACACAGAACTCAGGTCGGCGGATCGCTCAGGTCGGCGGATCGAAGGTGCGCCCGAGCGCAGCCGGCGCATCGAGCCGGGCCCGCCAGCGCGCGCGGGCGATCACGACCAGGACCGCGATGGTCGCGAGATAGGGCAGCATGGCGAGAAGCTGCGGCGGGACGGCGAGGCCGGCGGCCTGGGCGTGGAGGCCGGCGATCGTGACGCCGCCGAAGAGATAGGCGCCGACCAGGACGCGCGCCGGCCGCCACGCGGCGAATACGACGAGGGCGAGCGCGATCCAGCCGCGCCCCGCCGTCATGCCCTCGACCCAGAGCGGCGTGTAGACGAGCGAGAGATAGCCGCCCGCGAGACCGGCCGAGGCACCGCCGAACAGGACGGCGAGATGGCGGATCACGAGCACGCGGTAGCCCATCGCGTGCGCGACGTCGTGCGAGTCCCCGACCGCGCGCAGGACGAGCCCGGCGCGCGTCCGGGCGAGGAACCAGGCGACCGCGGCGACCAGCGCAAGCGACAGGTAGAACAGGGGATCGAGCCCGAGGAGAACCGGGGCGATGCCGCTGATCGGCGTGCCGACATGATCGAGCCCGATGAAGGCGCTCGCGCCGATGCCGAGGATGGTGAGCGCGAGCCCGGTCGCGACCTGGTTGGCGCGGAGCGTGAGGGCGACGAGCGCGAAGAGCGCGGCGAGCGCCGCCCCGGCCGCGGTCGCCGCAACGATGCCGGCCGTCGGGCTTCCGGTCGCGATCACGACGACGAAGCCGGTCACCGCGCCGACCAGCATCATCCCCTCGACGCCGAGATTGAGGACGCCGGCGCGCTCGACGACGAGCTCGCCGATCGCGGCGAAGACGAGCGGCGTGCCGGCGCGGAGCGTCGCGATCAGGATCGCGGCGAGCGTCTCGAGATCGCCCATCACGCACCCGCCTTGCGCGCGGCGAGCCGGCGCACGCGGTAGCGCATCAGCGTGTCGGTGGCGAGGAGGAAGACGAGGAGGAGCCCCTGGAACACGCCGCTCACCGAGGGCGGGAGGCCGAGCTCGACCTGCGCGGTCTCGGCCCCGATATAGAGGAGCGCCATCAGGAGGCTCGCCGCGCCGACGCCGATCGGATCGAGCCGGCCGAGGAACGCGACGATGATCGCGGCGAAGCCGTAGCCGGGCGAGATCGTCGGCAGAAGCTGGCCGATCGGGCCGGCGACCTCGAGCACGCCGGCGAGCCCGGCCGCCGCGCCGCCGGCGAGGAACGTCGTCCACACCGCGGCACCGGTGCGGAAGCCCGCGAAGCGCGCCGCGCCCTCGGCGGCGCCGACCACCGTCATCCGGTAGCCCGCGATCGACCGGTGCACGAACACCCAGGCGACGGCAATCGCCGCGAGCGCGACGAGCGCGCCGGCGTTGAGCCGGGTTCCGTCGATCAGGATCGGCACCTGCGCATCGGGCTCGAACTGGCGCGATTCCGGGAAGCGGAACCCGTCGGGATCCTTCCACGGCCCGTGCACCAGCCAGCCGAGGAGGAGAACGGCGACATAGGCGAGCATCAGGCTGGTCAGGATCTCGTTGGCGCCGAAGCGGGTGCGGAGGAGCGCCGGAACCGCGCTCCACGCCATGCCGCCGAGCGCGCCGGCGGCGAGCATCGCCGGCAGGATCCACCACCCGGTCATGCCGTGGGTCGCGAGCGCGAGCCCGCCGCCCGCGATCGCGCCGGCGGTGAACTGACCCTCGGCGCCGATGTTCCACACATTGGCGCGGAAGCCGATCGCGAGCCCGACGGCGCAGAGCGCGAGCGGGCTCGCCTTGAGCGCGATCTCGGCGAGCCCGTAGGTCGTGCTCAGGGGCGTGACGAAGAAGGCAGCGAAAATGCGGAGCGTATCGTAGCCGGCGAGCGCGAACAGGATCGTGCCGGCGAGCGCGGCACCGGCCGCGGCGACGAGCGGCGCTGCGAGGCGGAGAAGGCGCGACGGCGCCGCGCGCGGCTCGAGCGCGAGCCT
>Ga0194132_10006989_pt1 | contig 17107 bp, 15 predicted proteins | sample TA2KigOf80mmetaG_FD_148612 | JGI IMG/M metagenome (GOLD analysis project Ga0194132, IMG submission 148612) | Freshwater microbial communities from Lake Tanganyika, Tanzania - TA2015054 Kigoma Offshore 80m | ecosystem: Environmental > Aquatic > Freshwater > Lake | place: Tanzania: Lake...
GCATGGCACTTGTTTGCGCGGCGTGCTCGGGTTGCAATCAAGCGCGCCCATTTCTATTATCACCCTCGTCCGATCGATCGCTCGGAGGACGCCATCATGATCAGCGGAGAGATTACCATCCGCGTGCGTTATGCGGAAACCGATCAAATGGGGTTGCTGCATCATGCGAATTACTTGGTATACTTTGAGCAGGGACGCACCGAACTCTTGCGTGCACAAGGCTACACCTATCGCGACATCGAATCGCAAGGCTTTTTTCTGGTGCTGACGAAATTGCAAGTCCGTTATCGGAGCCTGGCGTATTACGACGACCTGTTGACGTTGCGAACCACCGTCGTGCGGACGACGCTCGTGAAGATCGAGCACAAGTATGAACTGCTTCGCGACGGCGTGCTCTTGGCCGAGGCCGAGACGACGCTCGGCTGCGTTGACCGCGAAGGCAAAGTGCAGGTGTTGCCGGAAAACCTGCGAACCGTTTAGCCCCTCGCCTTAGGCGAGCGCGAACGTGCCGCAGGCGAGCGGCTAAACATGAGGAGTGCCATGCGGAAACTCTTGATCTGCGGCCTGATGCCGATCCTGCTATGCATGCTGCCGGTTCTGGCGGCGGCGCTGGTGCTCATGTGCATTCCGCATAAAGCGCTCAAGTACTTGCTGGATCGGTTGGTCGACGGCACCGCTCTGATGGAGATGCTGATTCTCGGCGGCGGGACGGCACTTTTCGTCCTGCAAATGATCATGTGCTGGCGTGCATTGCGATGGCAGGGCAGCAGCTTTGACGAAGGGGCCGATCGCTGGCTGACGAACCTCGCTCAGGCTGCCGAGTGGTTCCCGATGCTCGGGCTAATCGGCACGGTCGTCGGCATTCTGGAAGCGTTCGCGGAGCACGGCTCGGGGGGCGCCATCCAGCCTCGCGTCATCGCCCCCGCCATTACCGCGACCGGGGCCGGCCTGTTCATGGCGTTGATCAACATCCTGCCGACCTGGGTCGTTATGCTCGGTCGCGATCTCATTCTGTCGTTGAGCGGTATGCCCAGTCCGGCGGAACCCGAGCCACAAGCGAAGGATGCGTAACATGCTTCACATGCCTCGGCGCAGCGTGACGCGATTTTTCATACCGCTGATCGACGTGCTGATTTTGCTGTTCTGCATCTTCCTCTTGATGGAGTTCAACAGCGAATCGGAAGTCGATCGGCAAGTCGACGCGCTCGCCGAGCAGTCCGAGGAAGTCGAACGCACCAAGGCGGAACTGGATTCACGCACGAAAAAGCTGCACGAATTGCAAGAAATGCACGCCAAGCTCAAGGAAGCGGCTCGCCTCGAAGGCGAGGTCGATCGGCTCAAGAGGGAGTTGCGGCAGTTCGAGCAAGACCGTCCGCGGCTCGAGAAACTGGCGGCCCTTGAGAAAGAAATCGATCGGCTCAAGGCGCTCAACAAAACGTCTCTGCAACAGCGACTATCCGTCCGCATCATCGAAGTCAGCGGCAAGGACGGCACAATCTCGCATACTGATGAAGCACGCCGCGATGAGCCGCCTTTGCAGATCACTGATGCGAAGATCGCCAAGGCGCTAATTGAGCGCCATACCAGGGAAGCCAGCGGCAAGGAGCTGTATTACATCTTCCGATATCCGCGCGAGGGCAAAGAATTTCCGACGACCTTGGCTCAGGAACAGCGCTACAAGGCGTGGTTCAAGTCGGTGGCGCATTCGCTGGAGAAAGTAGGACCATGATGTTTGCGGACGGACTGTTCAACGTGAACTTGTCGGAGAGCGTGCTGTTCATCATTCGCATCATCGCGACGGTGGTCGGCGCGCTGGCCGGCTGGTTCATCGCCGATCCGATCACGCGACTGGTGTATCGGCTCGTCTATGGCGATGCCGCGCCGGATTCGTTGCTGTTCGGCTCGAAGCTGATCGGCGCCCTCGCGGTAGGGGCGGCCGTTTATTTCTTCTTGCCGCTGAGTTGGGGCGGCGGGTACGGCCCGGGGCCCGGCGGCGGGCCCGGCAAAGGAAAAGGCGACGGCAGCGGCAAGATCGGCTCGGACGGCGCGGATCCCAAGAACAACCAGCCTCTCAAATCGTTCCCTGGCAATCAATCCGCCGGCGAGGTCGTGGAAATCCTCATCATCCGCCGCGATAATTACAAAGAAGACAAGCGATTCTACCTGCTCAAGGATTCCAAGGAGCCGAAGTCGCTCGCTCAGATTGAAGACCACTTGCTTGCTCTGGTCAGCGTCGAAGTAGCTGAGCGTGCTGAGAGAAAAGAAGATCAAATCTTTCGGATCTCCGGCGCCGAAAAGGCGATTACACTTGATGCCGTCAAAGACAAATTCAAGAACCGTTCGCCGCGAATCGACGTTCGGCCCATCATGCACGAAGACAGCATCGGCCGCGGCAAGAAAGACAACCCGTGGGAAAAGCTCATGGAGCTCGGAAAAGCATACGAAATCGTAAAGACGGATTGATCAAGAGCCGTGCACGCAGCAAGCGGAAACGATGACGCAGGCCGCTTAGTTCGTGCGCGGCTCATCGCAGGATGATGACATCGCACCATGTCCACGCCTCGCCTACTTCTGTTCGGAAACGCCGGCGCCGGCAAGTCGGCCTTGCTTGGAGCGCTCGTCGAAACGGCGCCGGAGTTGAAGGCCGAGGTCGCCGAATCGTCCGACGGGGTGCAGCATTTTCACGTTAAGGCTGACGCCGCCTCCGAGTGGTCCGACGTCGCCGTGCTCGATTGCAGCGGCACGTCGGCGTCGGAGATGCTGAAAACGGAAGTGCCGTTCGCGGACTGGCATCCGCTCAACGCGACGATCCTGGGCGCCGACGCCATCCTCGTCATTGTCGATCTGTCGGCCCCGAAGAAACAGCGGCACGAGGATTTTCGCCAGGTCGCCCGTTGGTTAAAGCATCTGCACGAAACACGCGGGCAGCTAGCCGACATTGCGGCGTTGCCTATCTACATCGTGCTCACCAAGTGCGATCAGCTTGCCCGCAATGGCGACACGCTCGAGGCTTGGTTGAATCGGCTCGAAGACGCCAAACACCAGTATCAAAACAACTTTCAGAAATTCCTCAAGGAGCAAACTCCCGTGTTCGGTACGCTCAACATCAAGGTCGTCGCGACCTCGACGCAACCGCCGTCTTTCGGCGAGAAAGCCGGCGCCAAGACGCCGTTCGGCGTCGCCGAGCTGTTTCGCGAGAGCCTCCAGTCGGCTCGGGACTTTCAGGAGCGACGCAACACCGCCCAGAGCCGCATGCAGAATCTTGTCGTCGCTCTGTTGGCGGTCGTGGCTATGCTGGGTCTGAGCGTTGCGCTTCTCATCGAATTTCAGCCTGGCTCGAAGAGCACTTCGCTCGATGAAAAAGTCCAGGAAATGATACGGCTCTTGCAGGCTAAACCGGCCGAACGGCTGCGCGGCGGTCCGGAAAAACTCGAAGCACGCCTGAAAAAACTCACGGAGATCGAGACGCATGCCGAGTTCAAACACTTGCCGGGCGATTATCAGAAGATGATCAAGGCGTCGCGCGAAGAGATGGCGGAGTATCTGCCGCTCTATCAATCGGTGCTGACGGTAGCCTTCAAGCTGCCAAAGGACGCCAAGGATGACGACGCGCTCAAGGAGCAGCAAAGGGCGATCACTCCGCTAGCGTTGCCCGAGACGCGTGCCAAGGACTGGGCCGACACTGATTTGGCCAAGCGAGTTCGCCGGATTCAGGGCGAGTATGAGATTCTTCACGCCGCGCTCAAAAAGGAAGCCGACGATGTTCGCAAATTGGTTCAGCATATCAAGGATCATGAAAAGACGGGAAAAAACCTCCATGGCGAGCTGCTGCGGCGCGACGACCTTGCGCCCAAGGAGCGCAAAGCGCTATCCCGGCGCGTGAGCGATTGGCAAGAAGCGTGTGAGACTCTACTGACGGCCGAGCTGGCCACCAAAGCGCTCGCCCCGATCCTTGGGTTGACCAACTTCACTTACAACGGCCTTGGTCGATTCGAGCCGGCGAAATCCGCTCATCGAGAATGGGAAAAGGCGAAGGCGAGCCTCGACGATCGACTCAAGTCCGTTCAACGCGAGACGCGCGTCGCCAACTAATTTGACAGCGCACCATCGGCCGTCAGGCTTTCCAGCCTGACGCAGATCGACAGGGTTCCGTGAGTCTGTGGCTCTGGTCAGCCTGGAAGCCAGACGCGCGCCTAATGCAATCGATGTACGCAATGAGAACACCCGGCTCATTAGTCGCGCGACTGCGATCAAAACCACCCCGCTTGCCAAAAGACCGCGGCAAGGAACGCGGCGGGGACGAGCGGCACGGCGGCGAGCGCCAGCCATCGCACCGTCGTCGACGGGTGAAAGCGTTGCACGTGCAAAAGCATGGCCGCCAGGAATCCGCCGACCGCGCCGCCGAAATGCCCCTGCCAGCTCACCGACGGGACGAAGTTGACTGCCATCAACAGGACCAGGTTGATGCCGATCATCTGTGACCATTCTTCGATCAAGTTATCGGGAAGATGCTCGTAGTTGAGCGAGAACCAGACGGCCATCGCGGTGAAGAGGCCATAAATAGGCCCCGAGGCGCCGACCGTGATCGGCTCCGCTGGGCTGCGGAATTGTTCCAGTCGGCTGATGAGGATGATCGTGCAGCCGCTGACGATGCCGGCGCTGAAATAGATCGCCAGAAAACGATGCCAACCCCACATCGCCTCGATCTCGCGGGAGATCGTTGCCAGGAAGCTCATGTTGAACATCAGATGGAGCAAGCCGGCATGTAGGAAAAGAAACAGAATCAGGCGTACCCATTGCGTCGGCAATAAATGACGCAGGAACGATTCCGGCACGGTGCGCGGCGGCCAGAGGGCGCCCAGTTCATAGAGAACCGGCAAGTTCCGCTCGCTGATGCACTCGCCACGGGAGTAATCCCAGAGCGAGAGGCCGTGCCAGACGACGTAGACGCCGCCGCCCAGAAAGAACAGCACGTTGATCAGGAGCAACGTCCATGATGCGTACGGTTGGCCGGGCCAAAGCACTGCTCCCCGCACTTGTTCGCCGCGGTCGTACGCCGTCATCTCGGCGCTCGCGACGCCGGCGGGCTCAGGCGCCGCGTCGGCAGGAATGTGCCGCGACGTCAGCGCCTGGCGGCCCAGTTCGGTCGGCGTGTATCCTTGGCCGCGCTCGCGCACCCATTCGGTGAACTTCACCAGCCCGCGGCGGCGAAGCTCGTCGAGGCCCGCATCGAGCACGGCGCGATCAACGTTCCGCTCCTTGGCATACTCGGCTGGATACAACGGCGCCGGCGCACAAGCGGCACACGCTTCCAGCAACTCCAGCAGATACCCTTCGCTCACCTCAGACATGCCGTGATTATATTCGCAAGTTACTTCAGAAGTTCGCGCATTGCGTTCATCAGCACGCCTTCGACTTCCGGTGCGACGCGTGAGACGGGGCCGGTTTCGTAGCCGCCCTGGGTGTAGGAGATGGCCTGGCCGATGTAGCCCATGCCGTAGTCGCCGTAGGCCGCCATCATGACGTGCGAGCCAGACCGCATTTTCTGGGCGGCGAGTTGATACTCGACAAACAACTCGCCGGGCATGTGCAGCACATACGCGTTTCCTAAATGCAGGCATTGCATGTCAATCTTCTCGCCGGCTTCGCAGCGGCGTGCCCAGACGTAGTTTCGCGCGGCACGCATGCGGTCGACATCCTTCAACTTCTCGTCGGCGACTTTCGCCAGTTGATCTTTTGTGTTGTACAGCTTGCTCACCGGCAGCGCGGCCGACGCGACGCGCCACGACGCCTTGCTCGCGTCGATCGGCTCCTTGGTGACGTTGCGATAAGCTGCCTTCATGCCGGTGGCGAGACGATCGGCAAGGATCATGCGGTTTTCGACTGAGCCGTCGTTGTATTTCCCTGCAGTCACATTGCCGCCCGCGCCATTGAAATGGATGTGTTGAGGCCAGCCGACGTCGCGCTCGCAGCGGTTGCGGGCGAGGCCGGGGAAGTCGCAGCTAACGCCGCCTCGGCCATAGTAGCTTTGCGGATGCGTGGCGTAGTACGAGATCAGACTGACAGGAGCGTCGCCGTCGTAGAAGACCAGGACTTGCACGAAGGGATCGATGACCCCCTCCGGCTCGGCACGAATCTTCGGGTCCTTCGACGCGCTGTAGCGGACATATTTGACTTTGCCGTCCGGGCCCATGACCCGACGCGCCGACGCTACTTCTTCCACCTTCGCCTTGCCGACGCCGATGTGCGTGATCGTGCGCGACGTCTTGGCGGCCTTCGCGACGGCGGCGGCGACGCGGTCGATCGCCTTGCGCGCGAACACCGGATCGAACAACTTGCCGCCAAGCTTGTATTTTCCGAGCAGTTCGTCGGCCTCGAAGTCGCAGCCCGGCGCGTCGTGCTGGTGCAAGCAGTGGACAGCGACGCGTTCGCGCGTGGTGCCCACAGCCTTCGCGAGCGCGTCACGGAATGCCGTATGCCCGCTGTTGCCGACGCCGACCCAATCGACGGCGACCATGACGATCGGCTTATCGTTCGTGAAGAGCACGATGCCGCGAGCCGAGAGCGGATCGACGATCTCCTTGGCCGGCACAACGAGGGCGTCGCACAGCGGCGTGCCGATCGGCGGCGTGACATCGGTTCCGAACGTCGCGATGCGAATCGCCTTGTCGCCGGCATGCGTTGCGCTGGTGAACGCGAACAGAAAAACCAACGTCGCAAATATCCGTGACACCATGATCGTTCCCCCGAAGCCCAAGGATGAGCGCGGCGAACCCCTGGGATAATGATGGCGCCGATCCCAGGGGTTCGCTGCGCTCACCCCTGGGCTTCCGGTGTTATTTGTTTTTCGATGCTCTTCCATCATCATATGATGCCATCATCACGCCAACGTGCAAAACACTGTCGAGATCACCATGAAACTCACGACGCAAGAAATGCTCCGCCGGCTCGGCAACGGCGAAACCATCGCCAAGATTTGCGAAACCGCTGCGATCACTCGCAGCGACTTCGACGGCTGGTGGAAGGCCGAGTGCCGGCGCCGCGTACCGAGCGCAACCGGCTCACGCAAGCTCGGCGTGTCACGGTCCGTCCGTATCGAACGCGACACGCACGGCATTCCCCATGTTCATGCCGATAACGAGCGCGATCTGTTCTTTGGCTTCGGTTACGCGATAGCCCAGGATCGGCTGTTTCAGCTCGATTTTCTACGCCGCAAAGCGCGCGGCCGGCTGGCGGAAATCCTCGGCCCTGAAGCCGTCGAATCCGATCTCTTGCATCGAACCGTAGGGCTTGCCCAGATCGCCGAGCGCGAATGGCCGACGCTTCCGATGGACGTCCGCGAATACTTGACGGCCTACACCGCCGGCATCAATGCGTTGATGGAAGAGAGCAGGGGCTGTCTGCCGATCGAGTTCGACCTGCTCGGTTATCAACCGGAGTCGTGGCGCGAGACCGACAGCCTGGCGATCGTCGGTGAGTTTCGCTGGTATCTTACAGGGCGTTTTCCGGTCATCGCGATTCCGGAATTAGTCAAGCGTGCCGTCGCCGATGGCCCACTCTATCGTGAGTTCACGCTCGCAGAGGCGGACGAGGAGTGCATCTTGCATCCCGGCGAATTCAGAGCAGGGAGCGCCAGCGAGCGGAGTTCGTCGACCAGCGGTGACACCTCCGGCGGCAGCAACAACTGGGTGCTCGATGGCTACCGGACAGATTCGGGCCAGCCGATTGTCGCCAACGACCCGCATATCCCGTATTACGCCGTCTCGATCTGGCATGAAGTTCGACTACATGGCGGCGCGTTCAATGTCGCAGGCGTCGCCCTCGCAGGCATGCCCGCCATTATGATCGGCCGCAATGAGCACGTCGCGTTCGGCATCACCAACAACATCTGCTCGCAGCGCGATCTCTATCAGGAACAGACGGCTCCCGCTCATCCCGGATGTTTTCTTTTTGACGGCAAATGGGAGCCGGCCCAACTACGTTCCGAAACGATCCAAGTGCGAGGCCATGAACCCGTGAAGAAAACGATTCGCTCGTCGCGCAACGGGCCGATCGTGGATGAAATCCTCCCCGCGGCGGTTCGGCACATGGGCCCCGTCTCGCTGCGTTGGCTTGGCTTCGAGCCGTGCGGTTGGCTGACGGCGACGATCGGCATGAACCGCGCTCGCAACTGCAAGGAGTTCAAGGAAGCCGGCCGCCCCTGGCTCTGCCCGACGTTCAACATGGTCTTCGCCGACACCGAAGGCAATATCGGCTTCCAGACCGTGGGCCGTATCCCGCTGCGCAAGATCCCGGAACGCGGCTATCGGCCCGGTTGGGACCCGCAGCACCAATGGACCGGCTTCATCCCGTACGACGAGAACCCCGGCGTCATCAATCCGAAACGCGGTTACGTCGTCACCGCCAACAATCGACTCGCTCCGCCCGATTTTCCGTATCCGCTCTCGGGCTGTTGGGCGTCGGGGCATCGCTGCCGGCGCATACGGCAACAAATCGAGGCTAAGAAGACGTGGTCGCGCGACGACTGCCGACGCTTGCAGATGGATGTGCATTCGGGCCGGGCGGCGCTGGCGGTGTCGCCGTTGATCAGCGCACTGGAGAAAGACACCGATCCACGCGTGCAGCAAGCAGTGTCGCACTTGCGCGGCTGGAACTATCACGTCGCGGCCGACTCGTCCGCGGCATTCATCTTCAACGCTTTTTTCACGAACTGGGTCAAGGTCGTCTGCCGCGAACGACTCCCCGCGGATCAGGCGGCGTTCGCGTCGGCGATTCCCGTCGGCCTGGCGTCGCGGCTCTTGATTCGCGACGAAGCCGGCTGGTTCCAGCGCGATCGCCTCCAGGCGATTCGTGAGACGTTCCGCGCCACGCTCGACGAGTTGACGTGCAAGCTGGGCAGCGATCTTGCGACCTGGAACTGGGGGCGCGCACATGTCCTGGCTCAGCCGCATTTCCTTTCGAAGCGCGGCGATCTCGGCTCCCTGCTCGACCTCAACGGCAAATCGTGCGGCGGAGATAATGTCACGGTTTGCTCCGGCACGGCCGACGGCAACTACGCGGCTGCCCTCGGCGCCGGCTACCGCATGGTCGCCGAGCTGTCCGACCTTGACGCCGGCCTGTGGGCCATCGAGGTTGCCGGCGTCTCCGGCCATCCGGGCAGCCCCCACTACGCCGACCAGATCGACCCCTGGGCCGCCGGCGAGCTGCACTACATCCCTCTCAAAGGCGACATCGACGGGACCGTGATGACGCTGGAGCCAAGGAGTTGAACCACGGGGGGCCTAGCGCGCCATAGCCGCAACCACACAGCAATGCGAGTGCGCCTTTGGAGTGCGATGGCTCGACACCGCTTTCTTACTTGTTTTCTTCTCACAAAACGATCGTATCCGTGTTCGTTCCAAAAAAGTACCAAAGCGGTGTCAGGCCACCGCAGTCCAATGAACCTTCGCGGCCCGCGAAGGACTTGACAGATAGTAGTACGGCGAGCCGTCAAACCTGAATGGCCTCGCGCTGCAGCTCTACGCGCAGCACCTGAAACCCGGCGCTTTCCACGTCGCTGATGGCGGACGCAATGGCCGTTTGCATGGATCGCGCCGAACGGTTGAATAGTAGTTCGAAGCCTTCGGAATGCCCGCGAAGAGACGCGTCTGTGCAGCCCGCTTCCCCGAGCGCATCGGTGGCGTCGAGAATCTGGTCTTCCGTCATCTTCTCGCAGGCGACGATTACTGCGAAGTTGTACGATGGCATTCGCGAACTCCTCATGCGCCTGGGCAACGATCCACGGTCTTGCGGATATGGCGGGCGTGATTCTCTGGATTTTTCGGAGTCGAATAGATCGACATCCAGCATTCGCTGTGACGATGCGGGGAGTAAATGACGCCCCACGCGTGCGCCCGTGGCCGGGATTTTCGGATGATCCACCCGAACGATTCAGCGTATTTCAACGCGGCGAGAATGTGCCTATTGGGGTGAGTCGGCATGGCGCATTCCATTCATTCCGCATGTAGTTTATCGCCAAACCAACCTCGATACAATACGTTCACGAATAACGGAGGAACTCGCGTGCTAATCGGCTACGTCAGTGATGAAAAATACGTCGCACTTGCCGACGTTGTTGTCGAGTTCACGAACGACGCCGGCGAGTCGTGGGAGGCGCGGTCGCGGGCGAGCGGCTCCATTCACGCCGAACTGCCGCCGGGCGAGTATCTCGTCACGCTGGCGAAGCCGGGCTTCGGCAGCAAACGTGTGCGGATGACGCCACAATGGCAACCGCACCATTTTCGCTTGCTCTCTGACGGCCTGCTCGGATACGCCTGGCCGAAGTGCGTGCGCTCCGGCGCGTCGTCGGAATTTCGCGTGCATTCGGTGGAGCCGTACAAACTTGACCTGTGGCGTTTCGGCTGGGACAAGGAGTTTATTCGCGCGCTCGGCTGGCACGACGAGCATGGGCCGCGCGCGGTCATGCAGATTGCGCCCGACGGCGATTACACGCGCAGCGGCGTCGGGTGGAACAAAGTGGGCTACCTCAGTCCGCATCATTTGCAAAAGGTCGAGGCGCCGGCCAAGTCGGGGCTGTACTATTTCCATGCGTCCACAGCGAAGGGAGATAGCTTCACATTCCCCTGGGTCGTTGCCCCGGCCGCGCCGACGGCGCCGATTGCGGTGCTAGCGTCGAACATTACTTGGAACGCGTACAACAACTTCGGCGGCCGCAGCAACTACATCAACGCCGACGAGTTGCCGGCCGTGCCAACGATCAACGCACGGCAAGATCTGAAGCGTTATCACGACGCCAAGCACCAGACGTGGGGCTGCGACGCCTATGCGCCGCTCTCCTTTGAACGACCCGAGCCGATCAACCACATCGATCCGAGCGAGAAAATCACCGACCCAATTGAAGGCCGAGCGGCCAACCACATCGCTCCGGCCGAGTGGCGTGCTCTTGGCTGGCTGGAACGCGAGGGCTTCGCCTACGACCTCTACAGTGAAACGCAACTTCATGAAGGAGTGCTGGACCTGACCAAGTACCGCGTGCTCATTCTCGTCGCGCATCCGGAGTACTGGACGCGCACGATGTACGACACGGTCAAGGCGTGGGTAACTCAGCAGAAGGGCCGCCTCATGTACCTGGGCGGCAACGGGTTGAACTGCGAAGTCGAGCTCCTCTCCCCTCTCCCTCCGGGCGACGGGTCGGGGGTGAGGGGGGGCTTGGGGGCTATGATCTGCCACAACACCAAGATTTCGAGCTTGTACCCCGATGGCATGGGCGGCGCGGAGAGCCGATTCGCTCGCCGCCATGAATCCGAAGCGAATCTCCTCGGCGTCGTTTTCGATCCGCGCGGCATCATGACGGCGGCGCCGTATCGAGTGATCGATTCGATGCACTGGGTTTTCGCCGGCACGGGACTGCGCGTCGGGCATCATTTTGGGCAAAAGTCGCTACACATGCGCTGTCCAGGCGGCGCATCCGGACATGAGACTGACAAGATTTCGAAAAGCTCGCCGAAAAACGTCCATCTTCTGGCAAAGGGACTCAACCCCGACGACGGCGGCGCGGAAATGGTCATCTTCGACACACCTTCGGGCGGCGCGGTCTTCTCGGTCGGCTCGATCTGCTGGCCCAGTTCGTTGCCGATTGACGACAATGTGTCCAAAATCACGGCCAACGTGCTGCGGCGATTCTTGCAGTGATCTTGCTTGGCGCTCGCAATGCGCTTTGCGAATGCCAGACGCAAGGTGAAATGGCCTTCACGCCGGGATCTTTTGAATCGGAATCGACGTCCCGATCAGGGCATTCAGCTCGGCCCGAATCAATGTGTTGAGCACTTCCTCCAAGTCATTCAGCGCTCGCGCCACGCAGCGGCCGTCCATGACGCGGTGATCGTAAATGATCTTTACCGTGACCTCGCCGTTCGGCGCGATCGGACCGAACGTCAAGTATGTCGTCAGCGGCGAAATTGGGTGGTATTGCTCGACGCCGAGGTTACCCAGGCTGGAAATGGCGAAAGTGCCGAAACGCTTGGCTCGCATGGAGCCCGACCAGTAGAGGCCGATCCAAAACGCCAAGCGGCGCACGATCCACGGCAATCGGCCCAGGCGTAGCCAATTGCGGAACTCGCTGATCTCTTCAACCGGGGCCGTGCGCAAGCGCGTGACATCATCATCGATCTTGCCCAGCGTGCGCGATTCAGGCTCGCGCACCTTGCCGCCCAGGACCGCGTATTCGCCTTCGATCTCGCGTTCGAGCAGGACGACGCATTCGCTGATCGGATGCTCGTAGTAATAACCCCACGGATACGGAATGTACGCACGCCGCAACTCGGGGAGCTTCTGCGCGACCAGGCCATATGCCTTCATGAAGATGCTGGTCCACGACGCGTCCGCGCCGGCTTTGCGAGCGTCCACCAAGGCGTCGATGCGCATGACCTTTGAAAGCGGCAGCGACGGCACTTGCTGGCCATGATGCAAAAACTCAATGACCATCTTTCGCGCCGGCGACAGCGCGATGCAATGTCCCTTGCGTGATTCCGCCATGATCGGCATCCTTTCCGCGGTGTAGGTCAGGCTTTCCAGCCTGACGTCAGGCTAGAAAGCCTGACCTACATGATCGGCTGACATCGGTAAGATAATCTGGGCAAAATGTCAAGATCAATGAAAGTGGACCTCTCGCTCCGCGAGAGGGAAAGGAACGTCCTCTCGCGGAGCGAGAGGTCTACGATGGGAGAGCATCCGTGTCGCTCGCCAAACAGGTTGCCGTCATCACCGGTGCATCAAGCGGGATCGGCTACGAGCTGGCCAAGTCGCTAGCGCGGCGCGGCTGCCCCGTCGGCGTCCTTGCGCGGCGGCAGGATCGGCTCGAAGCGCTCGTCGGCGAGATCGAAGCGGCCGGCGGCAGAGCGGCCCTCGCCGTCGCCGATGTCGCTGATCGCACTCAGACCGGCGCCGCCTTTCGCTCGTTGCGCGACCAGCTCGGCCCGGTCGATCTGCTCGTCGCCAACTCCGGCGTCGGCATCCCCACGTTGCTCGAGCCGATGAACGTCGATGATGTCGAGCAAATGTTCAAGGTCAATACGCTCGGTGTCGTCTACGCCATGGAGGCGGTATTGCCGGAGATGCTCGAGCGGGGCAGGGGACACGTGGCGGCAATCAGCAGTTTGGCGGCGTTCCTGGCTATGCCCGGTGAGTCGGCGTATTGTGCCAGCAAAGCCGCCGTCAACACGTACATGGAATGTCTGCGCATGCAGGTGCGCCATCGCGGCATTCACGTCACGACCATCTGCCCCGGATTCATCGAAACGCCGATGACGGCCCAAAACAAGTTCACGATGCCCTGGCTGATGAAAGCCGACCAGGCCGCCGAGTACATCGCCTGGGCCTTGGAGAGGAAGAAAACGCTGTATTGCTTCCCCTGGCAGATGAGCTTGCTGATCACCGTCGCCGGCTGGCTGCCGAGCTGGTTCGTCGAATGGGCCGTGCGCGACAAGGCCGGCGTCCGCCCGGAACCGTGATCGCGGACGTTCGTTTGGCCTCCGCGGTGCGCCGCGCGATCGCGCGGCGCACCGCGAGCACTAAACAAAGTGCGATATGCCTTTTCGGATTCGTGCTACGGCAATATCATGCGATTGGCGTGAGGGCAACATCATGCGATGTCTTTTGGCCTTGTCGATTGTCTTGATGTCGATGGCGTCGGCGTCCGCGCAAGACGTCAAGGTAGCGGACAAGACGATCAAGCAGTGGTCGGCGGCATTGCGCAGCAGTGAGGCCCGCGTCCGTTACAAGGCGGTTGCCGAACTGTATGAGCACGGCGCCGACGCAGCGCCGCTTGTCAAAGAGCTGATTCCGCTATTGAAGGATCCGCAAGCGTTCATTCGTAGAGCGACGGCACAGACGTTGGCGAATTGCCGAGGCGATGCGGCTCCAGCAGTGCCCGCACTCGTCGCCGCCATGCGCGACTCGGACTATTGGGTCCGCAATCTCGCGTCGGCCGCCTTGACGGAAATCGGCGAGTCGGCGAGCGAGCCACTCATCAAGTTGCTCGACGACAAGGATGCGACAACGCGCTACTACGCGGTCATGACCATCAACGGGCTCGGCCTGCAGAGCAAGGACGTCATCAAGGCCCTTGTCAAGTCGGTAAAGGATTCCAATCCCGCGGTTCGCCAAGGATCATTGTTCGCCTTGTCGAAGGTCGAGACCGATGACGCCAATGTCTTCACCATTCTCGGCGCCGCACTGGGCGACAAGGAGAAGCAGGTTCGGCTGTCGGCCGCGTCAATTCTGGTCGGCATGGGCAAAGACGGCGCCGGTGCGCTCGCCAAAGTTGTCGAGGACAAGGATGCTGCCTCGCGCATGCTGGCGTTGCAGGCTCTGGCATCGCTGGGTGACAACATCGACGAGAAGGGCGTTAATGCTATGCGCAAGGCTCTCGACGACGCGGACCCCAAAGTTCGCCAGACCGCCACGCTCGCCGTCGCCAACCTCGGCAAGACCGCGCGCGAGTTGGGCGGCGACAAGGAAATGTTCCAGGCTCTCGCCAAGTTGCTTGCGGAAAAAGACGTGCAACTGCGCCGCACGGCGGTCTACGCGCTCGGCCAAATCGGTGGCAGCGATGCCGACGAGATCAAGACGATCGCCGGTGCGCTGAAAGACACCGACGCCATGGTACGCAGCTTCACGATTCAAGCCTTGGCGAAGAACGCCAAGGACACGGAAGTCGAAGAGACGAGGCAGATGTTGAGCGATCATCTGATCACGACGCTGCAGGACAAGGATCGCCGCGTGCAGTTCATGGCCGCCCAGGCCTTGACGCAGCAAGGGGCGCTGGCGGTGGCGTCGCTGGTGAAAGTTGTCGAGGACGGCAAAGGGATGCAGCGCTTGTGGGCCGCCGCGATTTTGGGCGAGATAGGTCCCGGAACGTTCGACGCCATCGCGCCCTTGGAGAAGATGGCCAAGGAGGCGAATGCCGATGCCCGCCGCGTTGCGACGCTGGCGCTGCAAAAGATCATGGGCGAGGTGAAGTGACGTGTTTCGGCGCTCGCGTTTGGTGCCGATGGCGGTTTGGTTTCCTACAGTTGCAAACGGAGAGACCTGTCATGTCTTTGCCCCAACTTGTCGGAAAGATCTGCGCTATCTGCAATAGGTCCATTGGGTCGATATTGGAGGGAGTATTCTGTGAGTCGTGCGGAAACCCGGTACACGTTGGTTGTCGCCAAGTGGATACGATGGGACAGCGCGACGGTAAATGCGCTCAGTGCGGCAGCGATCCGGGAAAGGCCGCTTCTTCCGAAGTGAGACAGGAGCTGGGCATTTCCGAGCCTCTGCCTTCTGTTGCGAATACACGTCCCGTTAGCGATCACTCTTTGCAGACCCATTGGCCTTTTTGCTGAGGCTCTTTGGCGTGATTGCGTTGTTATGGACTTGCTATGCTTCGTACGTGATCGTCAGCGCGGCCAACGAACTGCAACGCCAACTGGGCAGGCCCGCTCCCGATGTTTGGGGTCCCGTTTTGCCGATTATCCTGACCGGGGTCGGGACTGCCGCTGTAATGTTCGCGTTGGCCGAGCTGCTCAAGATTGGGCTGGCGATTCTCAGCCGATTGCCGCGATGAAGCAGTTGCCCCCTGGCTCCAAAAAAAGGAACGGATCGATGCGTTTTGTCCTCCTCGTGAGCTTGGCGGCTGTCCTGACGCCGTCTCTGGTGCATGCACACAACGTCGGCGTGCAATGCGATCTGATCGACGGCAAAGTTGTCGTCCACGTTTTCTACGATGACAGAACGGATACGGCGGGCGCGAAAGTCCGTGTCGTGAACGCCAAGGGCGACGAAGTCGGTAAAGGCGTGACCGACGCCAAGGGGAAGTGGCGGTTCAACTCGCCAGATCCGGGAAAATATGTCGTTCACGTCGATGCCGGTGTGGGGCATCATGCCGAAGCCACGTTGACGGTTCCCGGCAATACGACTGCGGAGTCGCAAACGATCAGCGACGGTCCAACGCGCGAGGAAGCGACCGCGACGCCGTGGGCGAAGATCGTGATCGGTCTTGTCACAATTACCGCGCTGGCGGGGGCATTTCTTTTGGCTGGCGCTCTGCGGAAAAAACAGTGAGGGGTGTTTCTTCGATTAGCGTTCGCGTCGCGCCCGGTTTCGGAAAAGCGATGACCCGAATCCCGGCGCCGCGCGAGCGCTAAGCGAGGAATTGTTCATAGTATCTGCCGAATCACGTCGCCGCGAGTCAGCGGAATCGGCCGGCCTTGGGCGTCCTGATATTCGGTGTCCGGCGAAATCCCCAGGCAGTGGAAGATGGTGGCTAGCAAATCTTGCGGCATGACGCGTCCATCGCGTGGGAAGCCGGCGATGCTGTCGGAGGCGCCGTGGACGATACCGCCGCGCACTCCGCCGCCCGCCAGTGCCACGGAAAACACGCGGCCCCAATGATCGCGCCCGGCTGCGCCGTTGAGCCGAGGCGTTCGGCCAAACTCCGCCATCCAGACGACCAGCGTTTCGTCGAGCAGGCCGCGCTGCGATAGATCGTCGAGCAGCGATGAGTAGGCGGCGTCCATGATCGGCATCAGTTGGCGGAGGCCATTGGTGTTCTGGCTGTGCGTGTCCCAATGCCCGGCGTTCAGCGCGCCGGGTACGCGCGACCAGTTGACGCGCACCAGCGACACGCCGGCTTCGACCAAACGCCGCGCCAGCAACATGCTCTGGCCGAATTTGGTTCGGCCATATCGATCGCGTAGCGCTGCGGGTTCCTCCTGCAGATGGAACGCCTGGCGAGCGCGTGATCCGGCGATAAGATCGATGGCCTGACGCTGTTGTGAGCTGAAGCTGCCGAGGTTGCCGGCGCTTTGCATCGCGTCGAGCCGTTGATTCACGTGGGTTAGAAGATTCGCGCGGGCGCCGAAGCGCGCCGTCGGCACATCGGCGGGCAGGCCGAGCCCGTCAATCTGAAAATTCGCCGATGCCGGCTCGCAGTTGATGAGCCACGGGTCGGCGGTGCGGCCCAGGAAGCCCGCGTCCTGTCCCGGCCAGGTCAGGTTCCCGTCGTTGGCGGACTGTTCCGGCAACGTGATCGCGGCGGGCAGTCCTCCGTGCGCAGGCACGACGC
>Ga0194132_10006990_pt1 | contig 17103 bp, 17 predicted proteins | sample TA2KigOf80mmetaG_FD_148612 | JGI IMG/M metagenome (GOLD analysis project Ga0194132, IMG submission 148612) | Freshwater microbial communities from Lake Tanganyika, Tanzania - TA2015054 Kigoma Offshore 80m | ecosystem: Environmental > Aquatic > Freshwater > Lake | place: Tanzania: Lake...
TCAGCCGGAAGGTTGGATCCTGCGAGAGCCGCTCGGCATCGTTGACATCCTCGTAGCCGGCAATCCGGCTGTAGACGGACTGGCGCAGTAGGTCCGCCAGCGGAAGCTGGGTATTCTTGCCGCGCCGTGAGTCAGTCAGGTGTTGGGCAATGAGAGCACCGAAGCCCAGCCGTTCATCCAACTCACGCACCAGGATCAGACCACCATCGGAAGTAACGCGCGATCCCTGGAAGTCGATCTTGAGAAGGCCGTTGAACGAGAGCTGAAAGGGCTGGTTTTGTTTGTCACCCATTGGGTGCTGTCCTCCGCAGGGGTCTTCGCTGCCTTCAAACCCCTATCGATATTGATGCGGACGAGCATCCAGGAGATTCGCACGCGCGGCTCAAAACGGAAATGTGGGGCAAGGCGTGACATAGACGAACTTCCTTTCCCCAAAAAGTTCAACTAGCGTGAACGTTGGCCGGACAGACCGGCCCAAAAAGCGAACAACCTGTCTTCAATTGTTAACAGAACCGCATCGTTGCCGCAAGGTGCGGATGCGTAAACTTTGGCCGGCTCCGTTAAAATGGTGGCTGATGAAGGTTCCGCTCATTTCGAAGATCGCCTGGTTTGGAGCCATGCTGACCGCCGCGCTGACCGCGCAAAATCTGCCCGACGCCCCCGGCCGCGCCGAAGTGGAGCGCATGTGCCGCGGCTGCCACGAAGTGGCGCGTTCCGTCTCCCTGCGCCAGGATCGCGCCGGCTGGGCCACGACGTTCGCCAAGATGTCAGCGTTCGGGATGAAGAGCACGCCGCAGGAATCCGAACTGGTGATGGATTACCTTGCGAAGTACTACCCCGCGGACGAAGTGCCGCCCGTGAATGTGAACAAGGCCACCGCCATTCAGTTGGAGAGCGGTCTCAGCCTCAAGAGGTCGCAGGCGGCGGCGGTGGTGGCGCACCGGACCAGGAACGGACCCTTCAAGACGATCGACGACCTGAAAAAAGTCCCGAACATCGAACCGGACAAGTTCGACGCCAAGAAGGACAGAATAGTATTCTGAGAGCCGGAAACACCATGCGTCATCTCACCACCGCCACGGCGGCTACCCTTGCGCTGTTGGCCGCATCCTGCACCACGGCGCCGCCCAAGCCGGCCTATCTGGTCTACGTCACCAATGAGGGTTCCGGCGACATGTCTGTCATCGACCCGGGCAAGCCGGAAGCCGTGGCTACCATTCCGCTGGGCAAACGGCCGCGCGGTATCCAGGCAAGCGGAGGATTCATCTACGTGGCCTTGAGCGGTTCGCCCTCAGCCCCTCCCGGCGTGGACGAAAGCACGCTGCCGGCGGCGGACAAAAGCGCCGACGGCATCGGCGTGGTGGACTTAAAGCAGGGTAAGACCGTGAAGAAGCTCTTCGGCGGGTCAGACCCGGAGCAGTTCGCCATCAGCAAGGACGGCAAGTTGATGTACGTGGCCAATGAGGACGCGGCCGGTGCAAGCATCATCCAACTCGAAGATGGCAAGGTGCTGGCCACGGTTGAGACGGGAGAGGAGCCTGAGGGCGTCACCATCAGCCCCGACGGCAGGTTTGTCTACGTGACTTCGGAAGACGATGGCACCGTGGCCATCATCGACACGGCGGCAGGGAAGCTGGCCAAGACCATCAAAGTTGGCGCGCGGCCGCGTTCGGTGGCCTTCCTGCCCGATGGTTCACGCGCCTTCGTCACGAACGAGAACGGCGCGAACCTCACCATCATCGACGCGGTAAAACAGGAAGCCGCCGGATCCATCGATACCGGCGAGGGGACCAAGCCCATGGGCACGGCGATGAGCAGCGACGGTAAGACCCTGTTCGTCAGCACGGGCCGGGGGAAGAAGGTGCTGGCCGTGGACACGGCAAGCGGGAAGATCAGCGCCGCCGTGGAAGCGGGCCAGCGCCCCTGGGGAATCGCGCTGTCGCCGGACGGGAAGCTGCTGTTCAGCGCCAATGGGCCTTCGAATGATGTGTCCGTCATCGATACGGCAACCATGACGGTGGTCAGGAAAGTGAAGGTGGGTGAGCGGCCATGGGGGGTCCTGGTTCTGGCGCAATGAGGACCCCACACACGTGGACGAGCGCATCCTCTGCCCTGGCCTCCGCCGCGCTCGTGCCCGTCACTCTATTTCTCGCCGGATGCGCACGGCAGACCGCCCCGCCGCCGGTTCCAGCCAAGCCGGCGGGCGCGGTGATCACCCTGAACGTTCCCCTGGGTCTGCCCCCGCTGCCCGTACCCGGCAACAACCCGCTGACGCGGGAGACCATGGCGCTGGGTAACAAGCTTTACTTCAGCACGGCGCTCTCGAAGGACGGCTCCATTTCCTGCGCCTCCTGCCACAACCCGAGCCTGGGATTCAGCGACGGGCAGCCGGTTTCCACGGGCGTCGGTGGTAAGAAGGGCGGCCGGAACGCGCCCACGGTGATCAACGCGGCCTACAACTCCCTTCAATTCTGGGATGGGCGCGCGGCGAATCTGGAAGCGCAGGCAAGCGGACCCATTCTGAATCCGGTGGAGATGGCCCATACCGCCGAAGGCGTGGTGGCGAAGCTCTCCGGGGACCCGGAATGGAAGCCGCTGTTTGCCGCGGCATACGGATCGCCCGAGGTCACCATGGACAGGATTGCCGCCGCCATTGCGGCCTTTGAGCGCACCGTGCTGCGAGGCAACTCAAAGTTCGACCGTTACCAGTACGGGGGTGACAGGAACGCACTGAGCGCCGCGGCCCTGCGAGGACTTGAGATCTTCAAGGACAAGGCTAAAGGCAACTGCGCGGTGTGCCACACCATCGAAGAGAAATACGCCCTCTTCACCGACAATCTCTTCCACAATCTGGGTGTGGGCCTGAATGCGGAAGGCGAACTCACAGACTCCGGACGCCATCAGGTGACCGAGCGGGAGGGCGATCAGGGCGCTTTTCGCACCCCCACGCTGCGCAATATCACCGAGACGGCACCCTACATGCACGACGGCAGCTTAAAGACCTTGAAGGAAGTTATCGACTTCTACGTGGGCGGAGGCAACGCGAATCCCCACCGGGACAAGGAGATCAAAAGCCTGAGCCACCTGACACAGCGCGACCGGACTGACCTGGTGGCGTTTCTGGAATCCCTGACCGGTGAGGGACCCCACAAGGAACAAAAGTGACACCGCGCCTGGCCGCGCTTCTCGGTATGGCCGTACTGAGCGGCTGTGCTTCAAAGCCCGTGGCGGAGGAGCCCAAGCCGCCCGCGTATTTTCAGCCGGACCCCGCGCGGAGCGGCAACGTCAAAGGCAGCGTCCGGTTCCTGGGCAAGGCACCGGCCGGTCACCGCGTGGCCATGGACGCTGAACCGGATTGCGGGAAACTGCACAAGACACCGGTGGTCGAGCAGCTTGTGAAGACAGGCGCGGCGGGAGCGCTCGCCAACGCCTTCGTCTACGTGAAGACCGGGCTTGAAGGAAAGAAGTTCGCTCCTTCGGAAGCGGTGGTCACCATTGAGCAGCGCGGCTGCCAGTTCCTGCCGCGCGTCGTGGCCGTGCGTACCGGGCAAACCGTGGCGGTGAAAAACCTGGACCCGGTCTCCCACAACATCCACCCCATGCCGGTGAACAATCGCGACTGGAATCAGCAGCAGCCACCGGGCGCCGAAGACCTGAAGCGCAGGTTCGGGTTCGCCGAGGTGATGATCCCGGTGAAGTGCAACATCCATGCCTGGATGAAGTCCTATATCGGCGTCGTGGATCACCCGTTTCTGGCCGTCACCGGCGAGAACGGCGTTTTCGCGTTCGAAGGTCTGCCGGCCGGCCGCTACACCGTGGCGGCGTGGCACGAATCATTGGGCGAGGCGTCGGGCGAGGTCACTGTGCCGGCGCAGGGCACGGCCGGGCTGGCGCTCGAATTCGCCGCGATCAGGAAACCATGAAGCTCTACGGCGAACTCGCCGGGTGGTGGCCGCTCCTTTCTCCTCCCGAAGACTACGAGGAAGAGGCCGGTGTCTACACAAACGCCCTTCAGGCCGCCGGGACGGGACCCGCTGAAACAGCGCTTGAACTGGGCGCCGGCGGCGGAAACAACGCCAGCTACATGAAGCGGCATTTCGCCATGACCCTCACCGACGTGTCCGATGGGATGCTGGCCCACAGCCGCATCCTCAATCCGGAGTGTGTTCACGTGGCCGGCGACATGAGGACGCTGCGCCTGGGCCGCCGGTTCGACCGGGTGTTTGTGCACGACGCGATCTGCTACATGACCTCTCTCACAGACCTGCGGCAGGCGCTTGGAACGGCGTTCGAGCATCTTCGGCCCGGCGGAGGGCTGCTCATTGCCCCGGACTATCTCCGTGAGACCTTCCAACCCGGCACCGAACACGGCGGGGAAGACGGTGAGGATAGAAGCCTGCGTTACCTGGAATGGGTGTGGGACCCGAACCCCGAGGACAGCACCTATGTGGCGGACTATGTCTACGTGCTCCGCGAGGGCGCCGGCATGCCCGCCATTGAGCACGACCGGCATGAGGAAGGCCTGTTCAGCCAGGCCGAATGGCTGGCCACGTTGACCGATGCCGGCTTTCGCGCGGAAATCCGGTTCCAGGAAGCGTGCGGCCTCCGGCTTCCCCTCATCACCGGCATGCGGGAGAGTTAGCCCGAACCGGGGCGATCGCTACAGCAGCGACGCCAGCCGCGACCCCGGCAGCACAATCGTCTCGTTCCGCTCCGGACCCGTCGAGATGCACCCCACCTCAACGCCCACCCGTTCGGCCAGAAACGCCAGGTAGTCCTTGGCCTGTGGCGGCAGCAGCGCGTGATCCTTCAACCCGCGCGTGTTGCCGGTCCAACCCGGCAGCCGCTCATACACCGGCTCAATCGCTTCCAGCCCGGTTACCGTCGCGGGCATGTCGTCGGTCAACTCACCCTGCACCCGGTACCCGGTGAGCACCGGAATCTCCGGCAGCCCGTCCAGCACATCCAGCTTGGTGATGATCAGGCTGTCAAACCCGTTGATGCGCGACGTGTACCGCAGCAGCGGCACGTCGAACCAGCCGCAACGCCGCGGCCGGCCGGTGACGGATCCGAACTCGTTGCCGGCCTTCCGGATGCGGTCGCCGTCCTCGCCAAAAACTTCGCTCGGAAAGGGCCCGCCCCCCACCCGCGTGATGTAGGCCTTGGAGACGCCGATCACGCCCTGAATCTTGGTCGGAGGAACACCGGTCCCGGTGCAGGCGCCGCCGGCCGTGGCGCTGGACGAGGTGACGAACGGGTAGGTCCCGTGGTCGATATCCAGCATCGTGCCCTGCGCCCCTTCAAACAGCACCCTTTGACCGCCCGCGATGGCGCGGTTGAGCATGCTCGCCGTGTCACACACCATCGGCCGGATCCGCTCGGCGTAGACCAGGTACTGCTCCCGCACCCGCGCGAAGTCCACTTCCTCATGCACCTCGAAGGCGCGCGCCAGCGTGGTCTTATCCTCGGCCAGCGCCGGATAAATCGACTCGAAGATGGTTGCGTCCAGCAGGTCCGCCACGCGCATCCCGCGCCGCCCGATCTTGTCCTCGTAGCACGGCCCGATGCCGCGCGACGTCGTGCCGATCGCGATGCGTCCCTTCCGCGCCTCCGATACCTTCTCCACCATCCGGTGGAAGGGGAAGATGATCTGCGCGCGGTTGCTGATGGCCAACTGCCGGGTCACATCGATCCCGGCCGCTTCGAGCATTGTGATCTCGTCGATCAACGCGCCCGGGTCAATCACCACGCCGTTGCCGATCACGGCGCGAACGCCCGGACGGAGAATGCCGCTTGGAATGAGCTTGAGAACGAACTTGCGCTCACCGATATAGACAGTGTGGCCGGCGTTATGGCCGCCCTGATAGCGCGCAACAATATCGAACTTATCGGAGAACAGGTCGACGACTTTGCCTTTGCCCTCGTCGCCCCACTGCGCCCCCAGAATGATCAGATTTTTCATCGATGGAATTATGTGGGAAGGCCCGGAATTCTCCATCTTACCGCACCGTGCGCGGAACCCGTTCCGAACAGCGGCGCGCCCCGGTCATGATACCCTCAGAAGTGCACAGGATGCGCGGGCCAGGCACTGGAATTCCCGGTAAAACGCCGTCCGCGAGCGCAGGCGTGAATCCCTGATCCGCGTCCCCCGGCCGCCATCGCCAGGGCGGCGCGGCTTCGGCCCGGAGCGTGCCAGGCGCACCTGTATGAGCCTACCGGCTACGGAGATTCAATGCAGCTTACCGATGTCTACTTGGGGTTGGGCCAGGATACCCTGGAGCAGCTTCTGAAGACCGTTTCACTGGGCAAATTGCGCAGCTACCAGCTCTTCGACCGCATGAAAGCGCGGCTCCATCTGGCCAAACTCAATGCCGACACCCTGCGCAAGAGCGCGCCCCGCCTCTGGACGCGCCTGGAGAACGGGGAGCAGGAACTGGCCCAGGAACTGGCCCAGGCCATTCTCATCTCGCACATGGACATGATCGTCGCCGTGCTGGACGAACTGGGCATCCCCCACGAAGACGGCTTTTTCCAGAAGGACCTCGATGCCGCGACGTATCTCACCGGCGGCTGGCGTGAGCGCGTCTATGAGAAGTTCAACGGCCGGTTCCCGCGTGCGGTGCTGCTGTTCTACCTGAATCATCTTGCTTTTGAAGTGGCGCGGGACGAAACCATGTTCCGGCCCGCGGAGTAGGACGGGCGCGTGACGGAACAACTGCGGGAACTGGAGGCCCGGGCACTAGCCGGCGTCGCCTCGGCCGCGACGCCGGAGGAAGTGGAGGCCATCCGCGTCGATGTGCTGGGCCGCAAAGGGCGGCTGGCCGCCATCAGCCGGGAGATGGGGAAGGTTCCGCCCGAAGAGCGCGGCCTGATCGGCAAGCTGCTCAATCAGGCCAAGACATCCATTGAAGCGGCCATCGCCGGCCGTGAGGACGCGTTCGAGCAGGAGAAGCTTGCCCGCCGCCTGGACGCCGAGTGGCTCGACCTGACGCTGCCCCCGCCCGGCGTACGGCCCGGCAGCCTCCATCCGCTCACCCGCATTCAGCGCGAAATCGAGGATCTGTTTGTCTCCCTCGGTTTCACCGTGCTCGATGGGCCGGAGGTTGAGAGCGAGTACAACAACTTCGATGCGCTCAACATCCCGCCCGACCATCCGGCGCGCGACATGCAGGACACCTTCTGGCTCGAAAACGGCATGCTGCTGCGAACCCACACCTCGCCGGTGCAGGTGCGCGGCATGCAGACGCTGCCGCTGCCCCTGCGCATGATCGCCCCCGGGCGCGTCTTCCGCAATGAGGAAGTGGATGCCTCCCACGAGCACACCTTCTATCAACTGGAAGGCATGATGGTCGACCGCGAGGTGAGCGTGGCCCACCTCATCTACTTCATGAAGACCCTGCTGGCCGGTATCTTCAAGCGCGATGTCACCGTGCGCCTGCGTCCCGGGTACTTCCCGTTTGTCGAACCGGGCTTCGAACTCGACATCCAGTGCCTCATCTGCGGCGGCTCCGGTTGCCCGGTCTGCAAGCAGAGCGGCTGGGTAGAGCTTCTACCCTGCGGACTGGTGCACCCCAACGTCCTGCGCCTCGGCGGCATCGACCCCGGCGAATGGAGCGGCTTCGCCTTCGGCCTCGGCCTGACGCGCCTGGTGATGATGCGCTACGGGATCGACGACATCCGTCAGTTGCAGGGCGGCGACCTGCGCTTCCTGAGGCAGTTCTGACATGAAGTTCTCCTACAACTGGTTGTGTGAATTGGCCGGTGTCCGTGCGCTGGATGCCGCCGCGATGGGGCGCCTGATCACGGTGCATACCGCCGAATGCGAAGGCGTGGAGCCCTGGGGGGCCCACTTCGCCGAGGTGCGCGCCGCGCGGGTTGTCAGCGTCGAGCCAATGGCCGGGCACCACCGCAAGGCCGTCATCGACACGGGCTCCGGCACTCGCACCGTGGTGTGCGGCGCACCGAACTGCCGCGAAGGCATCGTGTCGGCGTGGGTGCCGCCGGGCACGGCATTGGGTTCACGCCACATTGAAACGGCGGACGTCGGCGGCGTCACCAGCGAGGGCATGCTTGCCAGCGGCGCCGAACTGGGCATCAGCCGCGATCACGCCGGGATCGTCGAAATCGAGGCCGCGCCCGGCGAACCCATCCCCGGCTGCCGGCCCGACAGCATCATTGAGATCGACAACAAGAGCCTGACGCATCGCCCGGACCTTTGGGGCCACCACGGCATGGCGCGCGAAGTGGCGGCGCTGGCGGGCGGCCAACTCCAGGAGCCCGCGGATACCGGCCGCATTCCCTCCGGCGCGCCCCTGGTGCGGGTCCGCATTGAGGACTATGCGCTGTGCCCGCGCTACTCGGCGCTGGTGTTTGAGAACGTCACTGTGGGCCCGTCGCCGCTGTGGCTTCAGGCGCGGCTCGAATCGTTGGGCCTGAACCCCATCAACAACATCGTCGACGTCACCAACTATGTCATGGCGGAACTCGCCCAGCCGATGCATGCCTTCGATGCCGCGAAGCTCGCGGGCGGCACCATCTTTGTGCGCCCGGCGCGAGACGGCGAAACCTGCGCCGCGCTGAACGGCGAGACCTACACGCTCAACCCGTCGAACCTGGTGATCGCCGACGGTTCAGGCGCTGTCGCCATCGCGGGCGTCATCGGCGGCATGGAGAGTTCCATCACCGGCGCCACCACGCGCATCGTTCTTGAGAGCGCGAACTTCCACGCGGCTGGCATCCGCAAGACGTCGTCCCGCCTCAAACTCCGCACGGATGCCTCGATGCGCTTTGAGAAATCGCAGGACCCGGCCAATACGGTGCGCGCGCTCGCCCGCGCCATCGCGCTGCTCGAACAGGTGTCGCCCGGCATCCGCCTGGCAGGCGGTTTGGCCGATGACGCACGGCCGGCGGCGGAACCCATCGTGCTGGAACTTCCCCTGGAGTGGCTGGGCCGCAAGCTTGGCGCAACGGTTGAGCCCGAGCGTGTGCGGGCCATTCTGGAAGCCCTGCGGTTTGAGGTGTCCAGCATCGGCGAGGGCGTGCTGCGGGTCACCGTGCCGTCCTGGCGAGCCACCAAGGACATCACAATCAAGGACGATCTGGTGGAAGAGGTTGGCCGCATGATCGGCTACTCGTCCATCACGCCCACGCCACCGCGGGTAGCCACGGCGCCGCCGCGGGTGAACGAGCGGCGCGGTTTCCACCACGCCGTGCGCCAGGCCGTGGCCGCGCAGGGCTTCAACGAGGTCTACAACTACTCGTTCGTGAGCGAGCAGGAGATGGCTAGATTCGGCCGGAACCCCGGGGACCATCTGGCGGTGACCAATCCCATCGCCGCGGGACAAGGGCATCTGCGCATCAGCCTGCTGCCCGGTCTGCACCGCAACATCGTCGAGAACGCCAAGCACGCCGTTTCATTCCGGCTCTTCGAGATCGGCTATGAGATTCACAAGGGGGCGGAGGTTCGCGAAACGCCCCACATGGCGGCAGCCATCTACGCCAAGGATAGCGGCGAACAGTCGCTCTTTGAGTTGAAGCGTCTGGCGCTTGGCCTGATGCCGGGCTCGGAAACTTCACCGTGCGAGGCGCGCGCTCATGAGCATCCCGCCCGGGTCGCGGAAGTGCGCTGGAAAGGATCGGTTGTGGGGCGGCTGTTCGAACTGCACCCGCGGCTGGTGGAAGCCGGACGCGCGGCCGTGCTTGACCTTGATCTGGCCGTGGTGGAGAGCCTGCGCGAGGAGACGCGAAAGTACAAACCGGTGCGCCGTTTTCCGGCAAGCGAGTTCGACTTATCCGTGGTGGCCGATGCCCGTGACCTTTCAGCCACCATCGAAGCCCGCATCCGCGAGCACGGCGGCAGCCATCTGGAGAACATCGAGTTCCTTCGGGTCTTCACCGGACCGCCGCTGCCGGAAGGCTGTAAGAGCCTTTCCTACCGCCTGACCATGGCTGCCTCCGGCCACACCCTCAGCGGACCCGAACTCACCGGCATCCGCGAGAAACTCCTCGAAGGCCTGCGCGCCGCCGGCTACGAACTACGGGCCTAGCGTCCGTTCTCTCAGGCCGTGTGCTTGTCGCGGCACTCGGCGGAGCAGAAGTAGTGTGTCACTCCTCCCGCCATCCGGCGGTAGGGCGATGAGGTGGGTACAAAGACGCCGCACACCGGGTCCGGGCGCAACTCGCCTTGCGGGTTCCTGGGAGGCGGCGAGGGCTGCGGGCGCGCGCTTGCCTGTTCGCCCTTCATCAGGTCACCCATCGCCTTGCCGATAATGCCGACAAAGAGCCGTACCACCGAGATCAGGAAGATCCCAGCGAGAATGCCGATGAGTGCGCGGACCATGGCTATGTCCTCCCGGACCGGAGGCAGTCCGGACTACTTCTTCTTCGCGCCCTTCTTCTGCTGCTGGACCGCGTTCGGGTTCGTGAACTCGGTCTGGACCTTGGTATCCATGGTGGCCAGCATGCCCTTGGCGGAATCGGCGAACGGACCATCGGGCTTCAGTTCCACGTACTTCTGGAACGCTTCCTTGGTGCCGGCCGGGAACTCAAGGGACCCGTCCGCCTTCGTCACGGCCTTGCCCGTGAGGAAGATGCCGTATTGGTACTGGGCATCGGCATAATTCGGGTCCGCTTCAATCGCCTTCTTGAACGCCGCACCGGCGGGATCCGTCTGACCGATGTTCACCAGCACCGCACCCAGGTTGTAGAAGTAGCGCCCGGCGTTGGTCGGGTCAAGCTGAGCGGCCTTGCCGAGTTCCGCTTCCGCTTCCTGGAACTTCTTGCCGCGCACCAGCGCCAGCGCGAAGTTGTTGCGGTACGCCGCATCCTCCGGCTTCAGTTCCAGAGCCTTGTTGAAGGCGTCGTAGGCCTTGGCGAGAACGCCGTCCAGGTCAGCCCCGGTCTTGGTCTTCGACTGACCCATGTAAGCATCGGCCAACTGGCCCCAGATCACATGCTGTTTGGCGTCCATCTCGCTGGCCTTGCCGAACTGCTCCACCGCGGCGTCGAAGTTGCCGGTCTTGAGGGCTTCCATGCCGCCGTTGAAGGCGTCGTTGAGCGCCTTGTTCTTGGCCATGGCCGCCGTGCGCTCCTTCATCTGCTTCTCAAGAGCGGCCTTCTGTTCGGGCGACATGTCGCGCGCCTGCTCCTGGGTGAGTTGGCCGCTCTCGGCCGCCTTCTGCAGGGCTGCCTGCTTCCGTGCATTTGCCTGCATGTCGAAGTTTACCGGCGTCGGGTCACCCAGACGGGTCCGGACACCCTGAACGCGGTCCACGTCCTTGCCGTTCACTTCGAGCACGATGTTGTACTGGCCCAGCGGCAGACCGGCGTGGAAGTAGTGGCCCTTCTTGTCGGTTTTTACCTTGTAGTTGCCTTTGATATCGGTGCGCTCAATCTTGACCAGGGCCCCCTGCAGACCCTTGCCATCCTCACCCTTGACGTCGCCTTCAATGGCCGCCGTCTGGGCAAGCGCGAGCGTGGAAAAGGCGAACAGCGCGAACGTGGCCGCCGCGGCGGCGCGAACAAAACGGAACATGGGCAATCGACCTCCTGGATGGAAAGACGCTAAGTTAAGCCTTTAGGATACAACAATGCCCTCACCCAAAAGGGGCCCTCACCCAAAAGGGGCCATCCCGCAAACGGGGCGCGCCTCGCCCGGCGGCCCCGGTATACTGATGCTTTAGACCGTGCTTCAGCCGTTCGCCCTTCTGCTGGTGGCAGCCGCCCTTGATGACGCGGCTGCGTTGTACCGGAAAACGGACTATACGGCGGCGCTGCGGGCGCTGGGGACTCCCTCTGTCCCGGCTGAACTTGAGCTGGCGGCACGGTGCCACTACGGGCTGGGTGAGTTGAAACAGGCCGCCGTGCTGCTGGAACAGGCCATCGCCAGGGAGCCGGGGCGCGCCTCGCTCCATCACTGGCTGGGCCGGGTGATGGGCCGCCGGGCCGAAACCGCCAGCGTGTTTTCGGCCCCCGGTCTGGCCTCGAAAGCCCGCCAACACTTCGAGAAGGCGGTCCAATTGGACCCCCGGCGCGGTGAAGCCCTGAGCGACCTCTTCGAGTACTACCTGCAGGCCCCCGGCTTCCTTGGCGGCGGGCGGGACAAAGCCGCCTCGCTTCTTGACCGCATCGGCGCCGTGGACCCGGCCGAACGCGAATTCGCTCTCTTCCGTCTGGCCGAAGACAGGAAGGAGTGGGACGGCGCCGAACTTCATCTGCGCCGGGCCATTGAACTGGCCCCGAAGCAGGTGGGCCGCCGGGTGGATCTGGCCCGGTTCCTGGCCCGGCGGGGCCGCATCCCGGAGAGCGAGACCGTGTTCGAGGAAGCGGCGGCGCTTGACCCGAATCACCCGGCGCTTCTCTATGGACGCGCGGAGACCTATGTCGAAGGCCGCCGCAAGCCGGCCGAGGCGCGGGCGCTTCTGGAGCGCTACCTGAAGTTGGACCTGACGCCGGACGATCCACCCCGCTCCGATGCGCGGAAACTGCTGGCCAAGCCATGAAATTCTCCGAAGCCTTGCGATCGAGCGCCGCCGCCCTGCGGGCGAACATGTTCCGCACGCTGCTGACCGCGCTGGGGCTGGTGATCGGAAATGCCAGCGTCATTCTGGTGGTGACCATCTCGCTCACCGGCACCAGCTATATCCTGGAGCAGATTCGCGGCATCGGGTCCAATGTGATCTGGGCTTACTATGATGCCGGGTCGCGCGATGCCCAGCAGGCACAGGGCGACTTTGTCAAAGTGGCCGATGTGGCTGCCATCCGCGAGCAACTGGCCGGGCGGATCGTGGCCGCCACCGCCGTCATGGGCAGCGTGGACACCGTTCCCATCGCCGGGCGCGAGCAGGAGATTTCCGTTCAGGGCGCCGACGAGTACTACCCCATGGTGCGCAACCTGGTGATTCTGGCCGGGCGCTTCATGGACACGGGTGAAGTGGCGGGCCGCGCCAAGGTGGCCATGCTGACCGAGCGTCTGGCTCATCAGTTGTTCGGCGGCCAGCAGGCTGCTATCGGGCAAGTGATGCGGGTGAAGGGCCTTCAGTTCACCGTCATCGGCACATTCAAGGAGCGCACGCCGAGCTTCGGCCTGAGCGAACTGGCGGAGCGCACGGTGCTGATCCCGATTAGCGTGCTGCGCTACTTCGTCCCGGTGGAGCGCGTCGATCCGGTGTATGTTCAGGCACGGGACGCCGCGGATGTTCCCCGGCTTACGGCGGCCGTGCGCACGATCATCGAAAACCGCCACCGCCCTGGCGCCCGCTACTACGTTGACAATCTGGCCGCTATTCTCGAAGCCGCCGAGAACATCGGGCTGATCCTGACGCTGGTGCTGATCCTGGTCTCCGCCATTGCGCTGGTGATCTCGGGCATCGGCATCATGAACATCATGCTGGTGACCGTTTCCGAGCGGACCCGCGAAGTGGGTTTGCGCATGGCCGTGGGTGCGGCTCGGCGTGAGGTGCTGACCCAGTTTCTGCTGGAAGCGGTGATCATCAGCGTGGGCGGAGGCATGGTGGGAATCGCCCTGGGGATCGCGGGACCGCTTGCCGCGCGCGAGTTCGCCGAGGGTCTTGATATCCGCGTGTCGTGGATCTCCGTCGCGGTGGCGTTTGGCGTTTCATTCGCCGTGGGCCTGATCTTCGGACTGCTGCCGGCACGGCGCGCCGCGCGTCTGCAACCCACCGAGGCTCTGCGCTACGAGTGACTGCGACTGGGTTTCGGCTGCTTTGGTTGTTTTGGCGGCAGGGACATGGCGTGGCGGACGGCCATTTCGAGCCAGCCGCGGAGATCGGACTCCTCCGCCGTTCCCTGCGGCTCGACATAGAGCATGCCGCGCATCGGCCGTCCGGTGAAGTCCATGGGCCGCGTGTGGGGACGGGTGAGCGCGCGTTCGGCGGCCTCATGATCCAGACGCAGCATGAGGCTGTCGCGCACGATTCCGCAAGCCATGTGGCCGTTGATCATGAAGGCGACGACGCCGAACACGCGTTTCTCCAGGGCCCCGGGCGCCAGATGGTTAAGATGCTGGCGGATGCGCTCCGCCAAGCCGGGGTCGAAGGCCATGCCTCATTTTGACCATTGACCTTGCCGCGCGCAAGCCGCGCCTGTGAATGGCTATAATCGGAGTACAATTCCATGTTCTTTCGCCGTGAAAAGCCCGTTGTCCTCACCTTTGAAGACCGCCTGAGCAATCTGCGCCGCGATGGTTTCGCGGTGGCCGCGAAGGGGGCCGGAAAAGCCGCTGTCATGCGGCAGGCCTGCGCCGCCGTGGTGCGCGAGGGCGAGGGCGGGCGGATCACCCTTGAGCCGGTGGGCGTGGTGTTGGGCAATGAGATTGGCGAACTGGTGGATGGCGGATACCAGAAGTTCTTCCAGACTCCGAGCGGCCATCGCTCGGCGGCTCGTGCGGAGCAGTTGCGAGAGGTTCACGCATTTGTGGAGGACTTGCGGGAGTCGTTGGGGCTGACGAGCCTTTACAACGAGTCCCTGGGCAGCGTGAATGAGAAGCATGTTTATGATCGCGTGGAGGGCCGTGATGCGGGATCGCAGCGGCCTTGGCGCGACTAACGACGCTCTCTTGCCGTCGCGGTTCGCTTCGCTCTTTTTCGATTCACTCATTTGAGACCGCCTTCGCCGGGCTTCGCGGGAGCTTGACGAAACGAAGCCAGATCCAGTTCAAGTAGTTCATCTTCAATGCTTTGGCCCGTGGTGGCCCGGCTTGCGCGTGCTTTGGTTTGCGGGGGGCGCAGGAGCTTCAGGGGGATGAGGTGGCCGGAGGCGGGCTGGTTGACGGCGATGGCTGTGTCGACGCGTTCGCGCTGGATTTCGAGGAGGCTCTTGAGGGCGCCTTTGAAGAGCCGGTCGTAGTGATTGTGGTAGCGGCGGAGGCGGTCGAGGAGGGGGAACTGATCGAGGCTGCCGGAGGCTTGGGCTTCGAGGAGGCGGGCGCGGCGTTTTTGCCAGGCGGCGTGCACGATGTCGTTGAAGAGGACGGTTTCCATGGCGCCCTCGGGCATGAGGTCGCGGGTGAGGTCCTTGAGGAGGGCGTCGAACTCTTCCTGTTCTCCGGGCAGGACGAGGAGTTGGGAGCTGGTGAGGCCGTGGCGCAGGGCGTTCCTCGACGAGGCGGCTTTGCCTTCTTCGGTGCGGGGACCGGTGGAGTGGGCGGCATTGGCGCGATTGACTTCGGCGCGGGCGGCGGATGCGGTTTGCATGGTTCAGTGATCCTTTCCTGATCGAGTATACAGACGGAGGGGGCGATTTCGAGCCATATTACGGGGTATTAGAATCGCTAAACCGTTTGTAATGAACCGGTTGGATTAGTGGAAAAAAACTTTGTAACTATGTGACTCTACTCCCGCACTACGGGTGTTTCGGGAGTTCGAAACGAAAACCACACCCAACGGACTCGCTTCGGCATTCGTTAAGCCGGGCAAGACGGACAAGGGGGCGGCCGGGTTGCCTGGAGGTCAAGAGGCCACCCGGCCTTTACCGGCTAGTTGGGACCAGGGTGTTTCGGAGACTCATGCGGGCGCCCGAGTTCCGCCGCCCGAGGACGGCAACATCGTCGAAGGATCCATGGAAGGGCGAGGAGGAAGAGCACTGCTGTCCCAGGCTCCGGCACTTCTCCGCAGTGCGCCACACAGGCATTCTGCCAGCCCCACTCGATGCCGCCCCAGATCGTGATCCGGCCGGGCGCCACCGTGTTGTCAGCCTGGATCGGCGGCCCTTCGACAAGGAAAAGGAAGGCTTTCCAGTGGTGCGCCATGGCGACATCATCGCGACGTGGTGCATCGAGGAAATAAGTTCGGTTCGCCGGATTGACGATATCGTAGTAGGGGATTCCATGGCCATCGATCACGGCCTCGGCTTCTCCATGGTCGCGGCCGTCAACTGGATGGTTGCTGAAAACGAACTGGAGCCAGTGTACCTGCCCGGGATCGTTGGCGCCAGTTCTCGCGTAGCGGACCCCGAAGTTGGCGCCCACACACTCGCCCGCGCCCCTAAAGCCAAAGAAAGCAAGGCAGTCCGGCTCGTACACGGCCTCATACCAATGGACGACGAGACTATGTTGTTCGAGTTCCTCATTGGATGGCTCCCACGTCCATCCGTCGGCCTCCCGGAGGCGGGCGCCAAAAACGTCAGCCGACCTTTGATTGAGGGTCCGCAGGTACCTGGGCGGATCCGGATCGAGCCACACTTCCCAGGTTTCGGCTCCGACCTGGTATCGCTGACTGGGATTGTGAAACTGTTTCATGGTCCACGGTCTACCGTGACGGTCCGTGAACATCTTCGGATCGCCTTCGTAGTCGAGCGCCAGTGGTGTAGTCCACAGCGGCGCGCATGCCACAAGGCATACCGCGCAGGAGGAGAGGGCATTCCATGTCATCTCTTATTCATCCTTTCGAACAATGGCCCGCCCTTCCAAACGATGGCGCGCCCTTTTGAACAAAGCCGCGCCGATGAGCGGGTGTTTGAACGCCATTCTGAGTTACCGTGGTGTCCGGGGCACGGAGATCCTAACAGCCGGCGGGACGGACACGGGCCGGCCGGGTTGCCCCGCACCGGCCTTTGCCAGCTAGAGAGTGAGACACGGCGGGGGCTACTCGAACAATCAGGAGAGAGCAGCCCCGCACAAGTTGTCAGGCCGCCCTATGTCCCGACGAACCGGATTGAGGGCTTGCGTTGGCTCCTGAGCAGGCCGTGGTAGAAGTCCTTGTGGAGAACATAAGACCACTCCGATCCGGTGGCGGCCTGGAAGGTTCACTAAAGACACGGGACTTGGCCCTGAGCCGCAACCGCCAGGAAGCGGTTCCGCCACGGAAACCGCTTCCGCCACGGCTGTTTTGGCAGGGGCCTTGGTTGGTGACCCGGTCTTGAGCGCCACACTCCACGCGTCTGGCGCGGTCAGATCACCGCCTGCGTCTGACCGCAACCAACACCAAGGCCGCGCCGAGCAGGGAGGCAAAGGTGGCCGGCCCTCCGTGCCAACATAGCTGAGACAACTCCCCTGGCCTTAATTACTGAGCAGGGCGAGAATAGGAATCAGCGTGAATTCTCAGACTCGCAACAAGAACGGGCTCCCTCCGGCTCCCACGGTTTTGC
>Ga0194132_10006993_pt1 | contig 17102 bp, 14 predicted proteins | sample TA2KigOf80mmetaG_FD_148612 | JGI IMG/M metagenome (GOLD analysis project Ga0194132, IMG submission 148612) | Freshwater microbial communities from Lake Tanganyika, Tanzania - TA2015054 Kigoma Offshore 80m | ecosystem: Environmental > Aquatic > Freshwater > Lake | place: Tanzania: Lake...
GCTTATCAACGATGGTGCCGCATCTTGCGCTCGATCTTCCAGCAATTCGCCAAGATCCCCCTCGATCCGCCTGCTCCAGTGCCCCTTCCAGCCGCTTCCAACTGCCGGATTTAGGATTAAGGAGCTTTTCATCTGATTACCTCCGGCTCAATGCTACTCCGGTCCCGCCGCGAATGCAAGCAAAATTTGAGGTTCAGCTCCGCATGCGCGTGAAGAAATACATTCCGGCCACCGCGAACACGACATCGGGCGCCCAGGCGGCAACCGCCGCCGGAAGCTGATTCACATTGCCCACCTCGGCGAATAGCCGTCCGATCGCCAGGTAGGCGATCGCGATCCCCAGGCTCACGCCCACCCCAGCCATTGCCCCCCGCGTCCCGGTGACAAACGAAAACGGAACCGCGATCAGCGCCATGATCAGCACGAACAGCGGGACTGAGAACTTGCGGTGATATTGGACACGCATCCGCACCGTGTCGAACCCCGCCTGCTGAAGTTCCCCGATGTAGGCGGCGAGCTGCTGGAAGTTGAGCTGCTGCTCCTGCTTCCTCTCGGTCAAGAAATACTCGGGCGTCTCGGGCAGGTCCGGGAACGTGGTCGCCTGGTACTGGTCGAACTTCACCGCGCGGTAGCCCTGGAACTCGCGCCGCCAGGCATCCTGGAAAACCCACGCCTTGACAGACGGCTCCCACCGCGCGCTGGACGCATTGATGTGCCGCACCAGCCGGAACGACCCCGCGTCAATCTCGTAAACGTTGACGCCAACCAGCACCATCTCGGCGGGATCCAGGTACTTGAAATAGTAGATCCGGTTCCGCGGACCCGGAAGTCCGAACACCCACTTCCGGTTGGGATTCAGGTATGTCTGCGCCGGCCGCCCCTTGATCTCATTCAGGATGCCGTCCTGGATCCGGTTGGCTTGCGGGATGTAGTAGTGATCGAAGGCGAACAGGCCGCCGCTCAGCACCAGCGCCGCCATCAGCACCGGGACCGCCAGACGGTACAGGCTCACGCCGCACGCCTTCATCGCCGTGATCTCGTTGCTCTTGGCGAGCATCCCGAACGCCACCAGGACCGCCGCAAGCACCGCCATCGGCGCTGAATCGTAGACCAGCTTCGGCGTCAGAAAGAAGTGGTAGCGCGCCACCTTGCTCATCGGGATGCTCCGCGACAGGACATCGCCGAGCAGGTCAAAGAAGATGAACACGTGCGCGAAGGTGACAAAGCTCGCCAGCAGCAACAGCATCCAGAACAGGAAGGCGGACAGCACATAGGTGTCCACGATTCCGGGCATCAGCGGGATGCGCGGGATCGAAACGCCGGCCAGCCTCCCCGCGGATCCACTGGACCGCACCGGCGCCATGGCCGCCGCCCACAGCGCACGGATCCGCGACAACAGATCGCGGTCCCCCGGCCGCTCGAGCGTCACCAACAGAACCACGCCGGCCAGTCCGAACACCACGTTCGGAAGCCACACCGCGATCACCACCGGGAGCTTGCGCTGCTCCGCCAGTCCGGTGAGGCTGATCAATGCCATGTAGTAAAGGAACGCAAGCGACACGGTCAGAACCACCGCGCCCGACTTGCCGGACTTACGCGATGAGGTCCCCAGCGGAATGCCAACGAGCGAAAGCAGCAGGCATGCGAATGGCAGCGCGAACCGCCGGTGCAGTTCGACGTCCGCTTCAACCGACTTCCCCAACTCACCCAACAGCGGTTTGGTGTCCATCGCCGTGTACACCTTTGAGGGACCTTCCTCCTGCCGTGGATTCGCCGCCAGGATCTGGTGCTGCACCTTCATTTCGCTGCTGTGGTAGACCGTGGGATTCTTGTCCACGTCGTGGGTGAGCACCCCGTTCATGGAAAGTTGCAAGCGGTTGCTCACCGGATCGGGAACCGCCACCGCATCCGCCGCCAGCGTGATCCGTGGCGCGTCACCCGGCTCGTAGGCGCCTTTGCTCCGCTGGCCGGGAGGCGTCAGGTCCGCGATGAACACATTCCGCCACTGTCCCGCCGGACCCGCCGCGGGCGACACGTCGCCCACATACAGGACGGTGTTGCTATTGGTGAACTCCTCGACGAACACGCGAGGCTGAACCTCGGCAGTCAACTGTTGCGCGATCGCCGTGTTCACCAGCCGGTACCGTTCGCGGATGCTGAACGGTGTCAGGTAGAGCGAGCAGGCCGCCGAGATCGCCGTCGCGCCAAGCGCCAGCACAATCACCGGAATCACCACCCGCCGCGCCGAGACACCCGCCGCGCGCATCGCGGTGATCTCGCCGTCGGCCGACATGCGGCCCACTCCGATCAGCACTCCCACCAGCGTTCCCACCGGCAGCGAAAAGGTCAGCACCGCGGGCAGCAGCAGCGCCAACAGGTACAGCACCGTCTGCGCCGGAGCCGTTCCCCGCACCAGGACCTCGAAGAACTTGCTCAGTTGCTGGAGAAACAGCACGAACGTGAACAGCACGGTTCCAAGGATCGCGGCGGCGGCCACTTCTCGAAAGACCGCCCTGGAGAGCACCCCCATCTTGTCTATGGTACGGCGAACGCGGAGTGGATTCGCCGCATGCCTTCCTCGAACAGATCCGGTGGAGTGATCAGACTCACCACAGCGTAGGCGCCGGACTCGAAGTCGTAGAAGTAGCCCGGCTGGATCAGAACCCCGTACCGCGTCAACAGCTCGATCGCCCACTCCTCGTCCGTACGTGTCCGCGGCAGGGGCAGCACAGCGGACCAGCCGCCCTCCACCCGCAGCGGATGGCACCAGCGGCGCGCGGCATCGAGATTCGTCCGTAGCCGCGCAAGTACGCCCGCCTGGAAAGTGCCTCGCGATCCGAGCCAGGCCGCCACCGCGTGCTGCACCGGCGCGCCCACCGGCAGAAACGTATCAGCGATCAGTTCGAGCCGCTCGAAAGCGTCACAAGCATCCGGACCCTCCACCGCGATCCAGCCCAGTTTCATCTGCGGCAGTCCGAGCATCTTCGAGAGTCCGTTGAGACGGAACGTGAGTGCGTTGCATGCGGGCCACGGAGGGGCCGGATCCTCCGTGAGCCGGTAGTCCATGAAGACTTCATCCGAGATCACCGCGATTCCACGTTCTACCGCGAGTGCATCGAGGGCCGCGATCTCTTCCGCCTTCAAATACGACCCAGTCGGATTGTTCGGGTTCACCACGACGATGGCGCGTGTCCGGCTGCTGACGCGCCGCGCCCACTCGTCCGGTTCGATCCACCAGCCTTCCTGATAGCGCATCGAGTACTGCCGGACTTCGACGGACTCCAGCCGCGCGAGGTACTCGAACAGGGGGTACGATGGCCGTGGGACAAGAATTTCGTCGCCCGGGTCGCACAGCAGCTTAAACAGGTACGAGTACGCCTCGCTGGTGCTCGCCGTCAGCAGGATCCGGCTGGGGCTGCCGCCATGGATGCGCGCAATCGCTTCACGGGCGCACGGCAGCCCGGCGGGATCGGGATCGTAGCGCAACGCCGCTGGATCGCAGAGCGCCGCCAGTACCGCCAGATCGTGCACCAAACCCGCCGCGGCCGGATTCGACCCGGTCAGATTCACCAGATCACCCCGCCGCACCGCGAGAGCCGACGCAAGCCGGTTCGGCGGCGCAAGCCAATCGAGGCGCTTGGAAAACGTCAACGGACCCGGATGCCCAACTGCGAGCACAGGAACGCCAACCGGTCCACGTACTCGTCAATCGCGTGCGATATGGACATCCCCGCCGAATGCCCGGCCTCGGTGTCGTAGAGCAGCATCACCGGACGCCGTCCCTTGCTGTTGGCCTGCAACAGGGCGGCCATCTTGCGCCCATGCAGCGGATCCACGCGCGTGTCGTTATCGCCGGTGACCATCAACACCGCTGGATAGTCGGTGTCCTTCCTGACGTTGTGGTACGGCGAATACTTCCGCAGGTAGGCGAACTGCGCGGCGTCGTCGCTCGATCCATATTCCGGCACCCAGAATCGCGCCACGAGGAACTTGTGGTACCGGACCATGTCGAGCAGCGGATAGCTGCAGATCACCGCCTGGTAAAGGTCCGGACGCTGCGTCAGGGCCGCGCCCACCAGCAGTCCGCCGTTGCTGCCGCCGGAGATCGCCAGGCGCGACGGCTTGGTGTACCCGGACTTGATCAGATACTCGGCCCCGGCGATGAAGTCATCGAACACGTTCTGCTTGCGGTCCGTCATGCCGTTGCGGTGCCAGTCTTCGCCGTACTCGCCTCCGCCGCGCAGATTGGCCACCGCGTACACGCCGCCCAACTCCGCCCAGATCACCGCCTGCGCGGTGAACGTGGGAGTCAGGTTCACGTTGAACCCGCCGTAGCCGCCCAACAGCACCGGTGCGTTCCCGTTCTTCTTGAACCCCTTCTTGTGCATCAGGAACATCGGGACGCGCGTGCCATCCTTCGACGTGAACCACTCCTGCCGGACTTCGAAGTTCCCGCTCTCCAACGGGACACGAAGCTTAAACCATAGGTCACCCGAGCCCTTGTCGAGATCATACCGGTAGATTTGCGATGGGATGTGGTAGGACGTGAACGTGTAGAACAGTTCCGGCTGCCTCCAGCGCCCGCTCATTCCGGCGAGCGACCCAGGTGCAGGAAACGCGATGTCGCGCTCGAACGTTCCGTCCGGGCGGAACACCCGGACCTTCGACTTGGCGTCGTCCATGTACTCGAGCAGGATCCTGCCGCCCACCAGGGCCATGTCACTCACCGGCTGCTTGCCCTCGGCGATCAGATCTTTGGGCTCCGCGCCCGGCTGTGCCAGATCCACCGAAATCACCCGCCAGCGTGGTGCGTTCCAGTTGGTGAGGACGATCGCGCGCCCGTCCACCACCGATCCCCGGAACGACGCCTTGATCCCCGGAAACAGGTTGCGCGGCGGGGCATCGGAGCGTAGATCCTTCACCCACATCTCAGCGACATCGCCGGATGACCCGACCCAGACGGTGGTGTTCAGGTAGCGTCCGTCCTCGGACACCTCGCACGCAAGGATGTGCTGCGCGCCGTATCCTTCACCGAACACGTCGCGATCCGCGGCCACCGGAGTCCCCATGCGGTGTTCCCGGACTCGCGGTTTGTCGTCGCCCGAAAGCGAATAGAAGAATCCCGACTTGTCCGGCCGCATGGAGAACGAGATGTAGCGGCCCTCGGGCAGTTCATCGGAGAGATGTTTTCCCGTGGTGACATCGAGCAGCCGGACCCGCTGTTCATCCTTGCCGCCCGACTGCACCGAGTAGGCCACCAGTGTGCCATCCTCGGAGGCATCCTGAAAACTCGCCGAAGTGTTCTTCCCTCCACCGAGTTTCGATGGATCGACCAGCACTTCGTCGGATCCACTCAGCCCCTGGCGCATGATCAGCACAGCCTGCTCGGCATCGGCGCTCTTGCGCGACAGAAAGTAGCGCCCCCCGCGCGAGAAGGGACGCCCCACCGAATCGATGCGCATCAGCTCGGTGAAGCGCTTCTTCAGGCGCTCCCGGCCCGGAACCTTGTCGAGAATCGACCGCGTATACGCGTTCTGGACGCCGATCCACTCCCGCGTCTCCGGACTCTTCTGATCCTCCAGCCAACGGTAGGGATCCACCAACTCGACGCCGTGCAGAACGTCTTTCGCGTTATCTGTGCGCGTGGCCGGAGGTCCGCCCGCGGTCAAAGCAGAAGCCATAAGAAAAATGAGAACTCGCATTGAATCAGAGGAAAAACCGGATCAACCACCAGCTCAGCGCGCATAACACCAGTGTCGCCACTCCGCCCGCGGCAATCGCGCGCCCGCCGGATTGGATCAACAGGCGCACGTTGACCTCCAGTCCAATCGCGGCCATGGCGAGCGTCAGCAGCCAGTTGGCGACTTCGGAGAACGGCAGCTTGAACACGCCCGAGCCGTTTTCCCAGAGCAGACTCGGTGTGAGACGCAAGGTGTGTAGCACCGCGAGGAGGAAGAATCCCCAAATGAAGCTTGGAATCAACTTGCGCGCGTTGATGGAGGAGCCGTCGCGGCGTCCGGCGAGCGACACCAGGATCAGCAGAAAGGGCGCCAGTAGAGCCACGCGGGCGAGCTTGACTAGCGTCGCCAGGGATCCGGCATCGGCGCCATAGGTAGAGCCGGCGGCAACCACCTGGGGAACCGCATGGATCGAGGTTCCCGCCCAGACGCCGAATTGCTGCTGGCTCATGTTCAACAGTCCGCCCGTCACCGGCAGCAGGAACATCAGAAGCAGCCCCAGCAGGCTCACGGTTCCGATCGACAACGTCAGGTCGTCGTCCTCCGCCTCGATCAGCGGAGCCGTCGCGACGATCGCGCTGGTGCCGCACACGGCGGTTCCCGAGCCGATCAGCAGCGAGGCGGCACGCGACAACCCAAGCGCCCGGCCGATCCACACGGCCGCCGCGGCGGCCGCCGCCATCGACGCCACCACCACCCCGAACGCGCCCGCGCCGATGGAGGTGACACGGGTCAAATCGAGTCCGGCGCCGGTCAAAACGATCGCTGCCGGAATCACACGCTTCACGATGTCCTTGCAGCCCGGCATCAGCTTCGCGGGAACTGTCAACAAATTCCGGGCCGCGAGCGCCACCAGGATTGCGATGATGCTCGCGCTCACCGGACGCCGGCCCTCCACCAGAAACGGCGGGAACGGCAGGTAGTGGATCCCGTAGGCGATTGCGCCCACCAGCGCCGCCGCGACGTATCCCGGAAGGATCTGCTTCGAGGTTTTCGCCTTCGGCGCCGGAATCTCGACGCCCTCCATCGATCCCAGCGACAACAGCGCGTCTTCGCTCATCGGCTCAAACGGGCTGATCGTGCCAACGTGACTGGTAGCCATATGCAATAATTGACCGGTGCGGACCGTCCGCTCAACGATAACACGATGAAGGTCTCGTTCGGCAGTTGGGCCTTCTCCTTTGGTCCCTACGCAAGCCATCCGGTCCCGTTCCTGGAGATCGCCGAAAGGCTGGCTGCAGCCGGATATGACGGGATCGAAGTCTGCGGATTCCAACCACACCTTTCGATCGAGGATTACCCGGACGGACCGGGCCGGCGCGAGGTCGCCCGGCGCCTTTCGAACCTGGGCCTTGCAGTCTCCGGCTACTCGGCCGACTTCACTCTGGTGAACCCCTCGCTCGACGGCAACAAGCAGACCTACCTGGACCTGTTCCAGCGCAACATCGAGATGTGCGAGGCGATCGGAAGTCCGTCGATCCGCGTTGACACCTGTACCGCGCCCGGCGTGGTTCCCGACGAGGAGACGGGTGAGGTGATGAAGCGGCTCGCCGAGGTCTGGAACCAGGCCGCGGAACTCGCCGCGAAGGCCGACATCCGCGTTCTGTGGGAATTCGAGCCCGGATTCGAATTCAACAAGCCCTCGGAAGTGGTCAAGCTCCACGCGATGGTCGATCACCCGAACTTCAGCCTGCTGTTCGACACCGCGCACGCGCACATGTGCAGCGTCATTTGCGCCCGTCAGGGATCGCAGCAGGAAAAGCTCGAAGGCGGCGTGGCCGAATTCCTGCGCCTGTGCGGCAACCGCATCGGCCACCTCCATCTGGTGGACTCCGACGGCACGCTGCTCGGCGAAGAGACCAGCACGCACCGGCCCTTCGGTGAAGGCCAGATCCCGTTCTTCAAACTGGCGCCAAAGCTGCAAGCCCTCAAGGTCGAATGGTGGTGCGTCGACCTCTGCTTCTGGGAGGACGCCTGGAGCCAGATCGAGCCCAGCCTGCATTACGTGCGATCGCTTCAACGCGCGGGAGCTTAGAACATGGCTAATCTCAACCGTCGGGCATTCCTCGGAGCCGCGGCCGGCGCGGCGGCTCAAGCGCAGCCGCGTCCGCCCAACATCATCGTCCTGTTCGCCGACGACATGGGCTACGGCGACCTGTCCTGCTACGGCCATCCGACCATCCAGACGCCCAACCTCGACCGGATCGCAGCGCAAGGTGTCCGCCTCACCTCCTACTACGCAGCGGCTGCCGTCTGCACGCCGTCCCGCGTGGGGCTCCTCACCGGCCGGTATCCCCTCCGCGCCGGACTACCAACCAATCTCGGACCCGACTCCAAAGGCGGGCTCCCGCTCTCCGAAATCCTGGTCCCGCAAGTCCTCAAGCAGCAAGGCTACCGGACCATGATGATCGGCAAGTGGCACCTGGGACACGATCCCGCGGAGCACCTGCCCACCGCGCGCGGGTTCGACTCCGACTTCGGACTGCTGTACAGCAACGACATGATTCCGCCGTGGGTCAAGACTGAGCGCCCGCTTGAGCTCTACCGGGGCGCCAAGGCGGTGGAACGCGTTACCGACCAATCGAGCCTCACGGTCCGCTATACGGAGGAAGCGCTGAAGTTCATTCGGGAATCGGGGAACGATCCCTTCTTCCTGTACCTCCCCTACGCGATGCCGCACCTGCCGGTGAGCGCGCCAGCGGACCGGCGCCGAAAATCGCGCGCGGGCCTTTACGGCGACACCATCGAGACGCTCGACTGGTCCGCCGGCGAGATCCTCGCGCAACTGAAGCGCCAGGGCATTGACAACAACACCCTCGTGGTTTTCACGTCCGATAACGGCCCGTGGCACGATCTGCCCCCACGCATGATCGCCGGCGGCGTCGAGCGCTGGTACACCGGATCGAACAGCCTTCTGCGCGGCGCCAAAGGGACCACGTGGGAAGGTGGACTCCGCGTCCCGTTCATCGCGCGCTGGCCGGGCCGGATTCCGGAAGGCCGGACCAGTGCAGACATGGCCTGCGCGCTCGATATGTTCCCGACGCTCACCGCCGCGGCGGGCGCGCGGATGCCGTCCGGCCGGGTCTACGATGGCGCGAGCCTGATCCCGTTCTTGAGCGGCGAAGCGCCCTCGCCCCGCCAATCGTTCTTCTACTTCGCGGGACGCAAGATCGAAGGTTACCGCGAAGGGAGCTGGAAACTGCGCTTGCCTGGCGGCCTGTTCCACCTGGACCGGGATCCTTCGGAGATGTACGACGTTGCTGACCGCCACCCCGATGTCGCGGACCGGCTCCTGTCGCGCATGAAAATGTTCGCGGCAGAGCTCAACACGGAAACCTCCGCCTAACCAGCGCGGTCATTGCTCTATATGCCTGCGATTTACGTCGCCCTATTCCTACTGTTTCGTCAAGTATCTTGCGCCCAGAATCCGGATCTGATCGTTGTGGGCGCGGGGATTTCCGGCCTGTCCGCGGCGCTCGAAGCCGCGCGTTCCGGCCTCAAAGTCACCGTGGTCGAGCTCAACTCGGTTCCTGGCGGACACGCCGTGATCTCCTCCGGCGGGCTCAGCCTGATCGGCACGCCGCTCCAGGCCAAGCTCAACATCAACGACACGCCCGAAATCGCCGAGCGCGACTTCCTCCGGTGGGGCGAGGATGCCAACGCCGAATTCGTCCGCTACTACACCCGCAACTCGAAGATCGAGATCCACGACTGGATGGCCGCGCTCGGAACCGAGTTCGTCAACGTCAGCCTGAACGGCGCGGGCAACAGCGTGGCGCGCTTCCATTCACCCCGCCAGCAGGGGCTGGGACTCGTGGCGCCCGTCTACCGCGAGATCCTGCGCCAGGGCGGGGTGACCTTCCTGTTCGGACACCGCGCCACCGGACTCCTCACGGACAAGGGCCGCGTCACGGGAGTGCGCATGGAGAATCTCCGCGCGGGAAAGAAGTCCGAGCTGCGCGGCGGCGCGGTGCTGATTAGCACGGGTGGATTCGCCGCCAATCACGATTTGGTGCGCGCCTCGTGGCCCAAGTCGATGCCGGTCCCGGACCGGGTGCTCACCGGAGGCGGATTCTTCGCCACCGGCAACGGCATGGACCTGGTGCGCGGCGCGGGCGGTGCATCCCGCTGGCTCGACCACCAATGGAACTACGCCACCGGACTCCCGGATCCGGAGGATCCCAGCCGCGGCTACTTCTCGATGGCCTTCAGCGCGATCTGGGTAAACGCGCAGGGCAAGCGGTTCGCGCTCGAGCAGCACGAGCCCAAGGTGACGATCCCGCTGATCGCCGCGCAGAATCCGGCGCGCTTCTGGGCCGTGTTTGACGCCGAGGGCCGCAAGAGCTTCCGTATCATCCACGCTGGATTCACGCAGGACCGCATCAACGCCATCTTCGAAAAGCCCGGCTTCATCCCGAGCGGCGATTCGGTGGCGTCGCTTGCGCGCGCCGCGGGTCTGCCGCCCGAGGCTTTGCGCGCCTCGATCGACCGCTACAACGAGATGGTCGACGCGGGCGAGGACGAGGATTTCCGCCGTTTCAGTCCTTCCGTGCGCACGTCCCGCTTCATGCCCCCGCCGCGCAAGATCGCGCAGCCGCCGTTCTACGCGGCGCCGATGTACATCCTGATCCGCAAGAGCATGGGCGGCATTCATGTGGATCTCGATTGCCGGGTGTTGAACGCCGACGGCAAGCCAGTCCCGGGCCTGTACGCATCAGGCGAAGCGACCGGGTTCGGCGGATTGAACGGGAGTCACGGGATGGAGGGGACCTTCCTGGGTCCGGCGATTTTGATGGGGCGGATGGCGGCGCGGACGGTGGCCAAGGGAGTTCGCACGGCACCGCCAGAGGCGCCGGCGCGGGAGCTGCGGTCCACTCCGCCGGCGGTGAATCCGAACCTGGCGGCGGCCTGCACGGCGTGTCATGACGTGGCCAAGCTGGTCCATGCCAAGCGGAACGGTTACTGGCATTTCGAGCGGGCACATGAGGTTGTGTTATCGAGGAAGTTGAACTGCACCGGATGCCATGCGGAGATGGCGCCGTTCCGCGCGGAGTCGCATAAGATTGACCGGGAGTTGCAGATTACGGTGTGCCAGCATTGCCACACGAATCCGCCGTTTACGGGGCGGGGTTTCCGGCCGGAGTAGGAAAGCGCATGGCCATCCAAAGGTGTACACTCTCGCTATGGCCCACATAGCACGCCGGACCCTGCTCGCAACCCCCGCCGCCGCACTCGCCGCCGCGCCCCGCGAAGGACGGGTGATCGCCTCCGGTGACGGACTCCGCCTGTCCCCCGCCGAGTTCGGCGCACTCCTCGAAAGACTCACCCGCGACGGGAAGCTCGCCGCCGACTCCTTCTCCCGCGGCGGCGTGGTCGAGCAGCTCGAACAACGCATCGCCGCCGCGCTCGGCAAGGAAGCCGCGGTCTACTTCCCCACCGGCACGCTCGCCAACCATTTCGCCGCCCGCCTGCTGGCCGGGGACCGCCGCCGCGTCCTGATCCAGGCCGAGAGCCACCTTTACAACGACTCGGGCGACTGCGCCCAGACCCTCAGCAACCTGAACCTGGTGCCGCTCGCGTCCGGCAAGGCCTGGTTCTCCGCCGATGAGGTCCACCAGCACGCCGAGCGCGCCAAGGGCAGCCGCGTGGACGTTCCGGTGGGCGCCATCGTGATCGAGTCACCGGTCCGGCGCAAACAGGGCGAAGTGTTCCCCTTCGACGAGATGAAAAAGGTGTGCGCGGCGGCCCGGGAGCACGGCATCGGACTCCACCTGGACGGGGCGCGCCTGTTCCTCGCGCCGCCCTACACGCAGTCCACCGTCCGCGCCTATGCGGCCCTGTTCGACACGGTCTACGTGTCGCTGTACAAGTACTTCAACGCGCCCGCCGGAGCGATCCTCGCCGGACCCCGGAAGCTGCTCGACAACGCCTATCACGGACGCCGGATGTTCGGTGGCGGAGTGAACCAGTCCTGGCCGAACGCGGCAGTGGCCCTCCACTACTTCGAAGGATTCGAGGAGCGCTTCGGCGCCGCGGTCCGGCATTCGGAGAAGCTCAAGTCCGCACTCGAAAAGCACGCCGCGTTCCGCGTGGGACGTGTGGCCGGCGGCACCAATGTGTGGACGCTCGAACTCGCGTCCGGCGACGCCGCCAAGTTCCGGCGCAAGCTGGCCGCGCAACGGATCGAGCTTCCGGCGCCTGTGGACCGCAAGTTCACGCTGGGCGTCAACGAGTCATGGGCTTCGGCGACGGGCGAGCAACTAGCCGAGGCTTGCGTGAAAGCGCTCGGCTAGGAGCGGTCCCTCACGCAGCCTCCGCCTGGCGCACTCCCAACGCCGCCAGCAGACTCGCGGCATCGAACGGCTTCTGCAAAAACCCTTCCGCGCCGGCCATGCGCGCCTTGATCCGGTCGGTGATGCCCCCCGACATCATGATCACTGGAACGTTGGCCAGGTTGGGCGCTCGGTGAATCCGGCGGCACAACTCGAGTCCGTCGCCGTCCGGCAGGTTCAGGTCGATCAAGACCGCATCGGGCCGCAACCGCGACAGCGTCCTGATACCGGCAGCAGCCGAGGCCACCGTTCGGATGATCAGCCCATGATGCGACAGCACGTTGTTGATCGCATACCGGACCATGCCGTTCGGATCCACCGCCACCACCACCTGGCGCTCGTCAAGCAAGTCCAGCCACTCGTGCGTCCGGCTGTCATCCGGATCAAACTTGAGCGCGCGCTCGAACTGCCCCGCGGCCTCGGCCAGGTCGCCCAGATTCAGCCTTCCGATAGCCGCTGCGTAGGCGGCCTCCGCGTTCGGACGCCGTTCGAGGTCGGTCACCACTTGCTCCAGATAGTGCCGGATCACGTGGGCGTTGTTGAGCATTCCGTTGATGTCGCTGGTCTCCGCAAGGCAGCCGCAGGCGCGGCACCACTGGAACGTCCGCACGTGGCGCTGCGCACAGATCCGGCAGATATGCGGGACGCTGAGCAGCTTGAGAGGCTCGAATGTGCCCTCGCTGCCGTACACGCGGACCACAGACAGCATGCGTAGCGCCCGGTCGTTGTGCTGATTCAAGCTCAGCGCCCGCTCGAGCGCCTGGACCGCTTCAGCCGGAGTCCGGGCCACGCCGGCTTTCCACATCCACACTTCCTCGTCCAGCGGGTACTGCACTTCCAGCCTGTCGAGCAGACCGCGCGCGGCTTCAATGTCGTGCTCCCGCACCGCCTTGTGGACCTGGTGAAAACGGCCGGAATCGCGGGACGTGGCGTCGATCAGCATAAATTGCAACCAGTGGAGCAATTTCGCTTCCACTCGGCAACTCGTTGAGCCTGCGTTCCCCCCTCCGGACAAATTGTCCGGTTCCGGACATTTTGTCCGGTCATTTTGACGCTTTTTCGAAATGCTCCAACACGCGCCGCTCGAACTCGCGCGGGATCTGGGCCGCGGTTTGCGTATGCTCGATCCCAGCCGGCTCCCACAGCTCGAACCAGCGCGGGTTGGACTCGCGCAGCCGCCGCGAGTGCGACACCGGAATGTTGGCATCGGCCGGGGAATGAATGAGCAGCACTGGCACGGACAGACGCGGGGAAACGGCGAGCGGATCTGCAAGCTTCAGGTCCACGCCATACCGCAGCCGTGTGTAAAGGAACGCGCTCTCCACGACCGGCCAGTGGATGGGGATCCCCAGGCGCTCACCGGTCCGTGCCCGAGCGATGTCCTCGAACCGGGCGAACGGAGCCTCGGCGACCGCCGCCCGGATCCGTTGGTCTACCGCCAGCGTCTGCAGCAGGATGGCCGCACCCATCGACTCGCCGAGCGCGAACAGCCGGTCCGCCTTGAGATCCTCGCGGGCGTAGTTGAGCCAGGCGCGGACATCGGCGGTTTCGCGCAGCCCGTAAGTGAATAGGCCGCCGCCGCTCTCGCCGTGTCCGCGGTTGTCGGGCGTGATCACCGTGTAGCCGTGCTTGACGAGCATGCCTGCGTGACCGATCAGGTGCTGGCGGGATGCGCCGAGTCCCTGAAGCATCAACACCGCGCCCTTGTTGCCGGATCCGGGCACGTACACCCAGGCACGCAAGGGGACGCCGTCCACTCGGATTTCGGCGTCCCGCAACGAAGCTCCCGCCGCCCGGGCCACGCCTTCGGGAACGTCTCGCGGCGGCAGCCAACGGAGGGAGCGGTAGACGTGGACGGCGCTTTCGGCGAGGAAGATCCCGGCGGCAGCGGAGACCACTGCGAGAACTCCGAGGATGACTGCGATCCGCAGCATCCCGATAGTGTATCGTGTGCATTCGTTGACTCGGAGCGCTCCGGCTTATAATCGCTGCCATGCTTCGAACCATCCTCGTAGTGGGACTCGCCGCCGCAACCGTCGCACTGGCACAGACGGCACGACGCACCAGGACACAGGGGTGCGGCGGACGACCGTCAGCAACGAGCGCGGCGTCTACACGATTCCGCTCCTGCCTCCGGGCGCCTACAAAGTGGAGGCCCAAAAGACCGGATTCCGCCGCCGCTGCTGCAAACGTCAGACCCGTCCCAAGGGCAGGTAATCGCCAACAAGCAGATCGTCGAGCTGCCGCTGAACGGCCGCAACTACGCAATTGATCCTGCTGTCGAACGGCGCTTCGCCTCCGGATCCGGGCGTCCGTTACGGTCGCGGTCCGGTACCACTATTCAGTTGTCAAAGATCAACGGACCCGCCAGGCGGTAGCGGGAGTCGTGTTGGCCGATCATTCCGGCCGGGGTCCTGCCTCTGGGGGCCAAGGCCAAGGCAGGGCGAAGACAGCGCGGCGGACGGCTTGGTAGGCGTCGGGGAACAGCTCGACTGTGTCGAGGATGGTGGAGATGATGATGCGGCTCTGGGTGGGGGTCTCGCTAAAGACACTGGGGGCGGGGGCGGGGTTGGACGCGGCGGCCTTGCCGTGGCAGGGGAGCGGTTGGAGCTGGCCATCGTGGAATTTGCTGCGGCTCACGAATGGTTGAGCAGCGGGTTGCCATTGCATGCGGAGTCCCGATCCTGTTGATGATGGGCGGGTTGTGAGACGTTGGGTTCGTTCCCGCGATTTTTTTGTGCGGCGGGGAGGCGGAGGTAGTGGCTGATCCGCTGCATGTGGTGGAGGGAGCGGGAGACTTCCGGCTCCATGCGGTCCATTGCGTAATCGAGGGAGGCGGCTTCGACGACTTCGCCGCGATCGCAAGCCGGATAATGAACGGTTTCACCTCACCCGCGAGCGCTTCAGCTCTTCGATCATACCGTGATGCTCGATGCCAGCGTTGTTGACGAGCACCTCCACCGGCGCATCGAGTGCGGAGAAGCGTGCACGCACGCACGGATTCATCGGAGTCCACATCGAGCGCGTGTATACGGATCGGCAGGCCACCCCCGTCCGCCGCTTCGCGCAGTAGCTGGCCCCGGCTCGGGTCTCTCATGGTGGCGAATACCTGGTGTCCGGCTCAGCCCATCGCCATGGGATGGCCTCCTTCGATCGGCGCATCAGCACGACCGCAGCTTCACGTATCGGATTCCGCTACCGTCCGGCTGAATGCACCAGAATAACAGCAGCATCGATCCATCTGGCAGCAGGGTGAGCGAAGGTTCCCCAAAGGAGAAGTCCGTCCACTCGGCATGCCCCGCGGAGGTGCCGTGTTGCGTCACGGTTTTCGCGCGCCATGCGAGTTCGTTGGTCTCGAGTCCGAAGCTGGTGGCGGTGGGTTTGGCCCGAGCAATCCAGATTCCGGGTTCGCCGAACTTCCGCTGGTTGTACGTCATCAGGACCCGCCCGGCCGGTAATGCCGTCAGCGCGACCGACTGGCCCATGGTTTCCGTATTCCCGGTGGCGCTCCAGGTGTCACCGCCGTCGCTCGAAATCGCATAGGCGTTCGGATAGTCGTGTTTGCCTGCGTGGTCGACATGCCAGCCCGCGCACAGCAGCCGTCTATCGGACAGCTCGATCGTCCAGGCTTCGGCTCCGCCTGAATGTTCGGGATCGAATCGAAGCGCATTCCGATGCCGCCAGGCCGCACCCCGATCATCGGAGACGCAAACCACCACGCGCCGCCGGTCGACCTTCGTCTCCGGATCGAAGTTGTTGTACGGAGAATAGGTCGCGATCCAACGGTCCTTCGAGGTCACACACAGCGGACAGGGTGCCTCGGCGGATCCAGGACCATCCATCGGAATCACCGCGGGCGCGGACCATGTCGTGCCGGCATCGTGCGAGCGCGACCACACCAGATCGTTTTGCATCATGCCCTGCGTTGCGTCTGACCAGAAGGATTCGCCCGGCTGGCCGATCTTCATGCGGATTCCAAACAGAAACGGGCCTGGGCCGATCGAGCAGAAAATCGAGCCGGCCGTGCGGAGGTCCGGAAACGCGGGTACGGGATCGGACCACGTGATTCCGCTGTCCCGCGACAGCGAGAGCATCGGGACGAAGTCGTTGATCCCGAGTCCAGACTGGACCATGAAGGAAGCGAGCAGTGACCCATCCGGTTGAGCGACGCAGCGCGGTCCGCAGGCGAACGGGGTTCGCAGTACGAACCCTTGCGCGGTTGTTTCAAACATGATGACGCAGACCCCGCCCCGCCGCTTCGCCGGTGAGTCTCCCGTCGCGCACGCCGAACTTACCGTTGACGATTACGTGACGGATTCCTTCGGGATCGCGAGCCGGATCGGAGTAGTCCGCCAGCGTGCCGATCTTGGCATAATCGAACACGGCCAGATCGGCGAGCTTGCCCGGTGCGATGACGCCGCGATCCTGGAATCGGAACCGTCGCGCTGCTTGCGCACTCGTCTTGACGATCGCGGCTTCCATGGGCAGCCAACGCTTGTCACGCACGTATTCGCCGAGAAACTTTGGGTAGGTTCCAAATGTGCGCGGATGCGATAGTCCGTCCTCGAGGACGAATCCATCGGTGATGACCGAGTTGAGCGGATGCGTGAGGACCTTGCGCAGATTGTCCTCGTTGTTGTTGAACGAGATGATGAAGACGTCACCATCCTGCTCCTGAATGAGCGTCATCGCCGTGATGGGTGGCGTGAGCCCGCGGTCTTCCGCGATCCGCTGGATCGACTTCCCGATCAGCCCGCGCGCGCTGTCGTGTCTGACGCCGCAGATGATGATGTCGTCCCAGGTGTTCGCCATGCCGTCGTCCGTCTCTTTCGCGATCCGGTCGAACTTTTGCGGATCGGAGAGTTCGCGAAGCAATCCCGCGGCTCCGCCATCCTGGCACCACTTGGGCAGGAACTGCAGAAGCGAGCACGAGCCCGCGAGGTACGGATACGCATCCATGTTGATGTCGAGGCCGGAGCGATGCGCCGCCTCGATCCGTTCGAGCGCGGCATCGAGCCGGTGCCAGTTCTTC